>MRWG01000083.1_pt1 | contig 187838 bp, 196 predicted proteins | sample 1013341 | NCBI WGS metagenome assembly MRWG01 (sample SAMN06117577, study PRJNA244670) | biofilm metagenome | biome: Water; feature: Cathode Biofilm; material: Biofilm; isolation source: microbial consortium enriched at the cathode of a solar microbial fuel cell | place: USA: District of Columbia...
CGGAACCACTGTTGACAACGGTTCCACGGCGTGGACATCCGTCCGTGACGGTGGCACCTTTGAGGTCTTGGATGGCCGTTTCATGGCCAACGGTGCCAGTGATACCCCAGGTGTGTGGACTTCCGAGGTGATATCGATAAGCGGTACGGTATCTATATCCGTTGATGTTGACGACGCCGATGAGAGAAAGGAAGGCGCGGATTTTGTACGTGCCCTCTACATTTTGGACGGTGGCACCCCGGTGGAGTTCGGTTTTGTATCGGACGACATATCCCCACAGACCTTTACGGCCGATGGCCTTACGGGCTCCACGCTACAGGTCGTCATTGAGATGATCGTCAGTGGCAACCCTGAATATTATTTTATTGATACTGTTGCAGTAACTGGGTCTTCTCCAAGCCTAACAGCGCGAATAAACGATTATACAACGAGCACTCTTGATAACAAAGTGCAAATTGTTCCTTTTGAAATTATGTTATATCCGAATCCAGGAACAACGCAAGAGGTCACACTTTCAACCAATGGCGGCTCAGGTTTAAAAGAGATACGAATCTTTAATTCATCTGGACAGCTGGTGGGTACTCATAATGCTTTGGAATTAAGAACAGGTAATACTATTTACGTTTTACCAATTACTAATTTGCAAAGCGGAGTCTATCATTTGAATATATTGACTGAAGATGGGGCGACCTATTTCAAACAATTGATGGTTAAGAAATAAATGTGCCTGTTCTTTCATTGGAAATTAAAAAACCGACCAATTGGTCGGTTTTTTTACGTTTTTACAGATGTTACACTATTTAACTTATGACTAACTAAACTCAACGCTAAATTAAAATATAGATGCAAGCAAAGAGATTAACAAAAGACCAAAAAGATTAATGAAAGATTAATGAAGCCAACCAATGGGTTAAATGATTCGGTTTTTTTGTTTACTTCGCAATATGCTGACACGGAGAAATGTATACGTCATTGTTTTTGTGGTATCTGTCATTGGCCTTTTGGTAGTGCAGTATCAATATCTTCGGGTGGGTTTGGGGCTTGCACGGGTGCAGTTTTCAAAAAAAATCGATGATGCAAGGGAAAATATAAATGGGGAGCTTTCCGAACTCAACTCCCTCTCATACACCCTTGGGAGCACCATAAAAAAAGATACATCTGAATTAAAAATCAGTTTGGATAGCCTACAAAGGCTTTCGCAGTTTTATTTGAACGATTATATTTCGTACCAGCTGGGGGTTTCGGGCATAGATGCTCCTTTTACCTATTCAATGTACGCTAGGGATTCTACGCAATACCTAACATCTATAAAGCCACATATAAAGGGGGATGATATCCTTATTTATCCCATTAAGATTGAGGGGTATCTGCCCAACCTTATAAATAAGGAGGTGATACTTGAATTGGGTTTTAACGATATCAATAAGTATTTTATGAGCCAGTTAAATGGATTGACCATCCCCGGGGTTCTGTTTCTATTGGCCATTATTGTTGTTGTGATTTGGGTGCTAAGGTCATTTTATTGGCAGAGCAGCCTGATCACAACCACCAACGATTTTATCAATAACCTTACCCATGAATTGAAGACTCCCGTGTTTTCCATTGGCCTGGCCAGTAAAATATTGGAAGAGGGCATATCCCAGGAAAAGAAACCGGTTTTGGAACTGATACGAAGAGAGACCGATAGATTGAGAAGACATATTGATAAGGTGCTGGAATTGGCAAGTTTGGAATCCGGCAAAAAGATCATGCAGTTTTCTGAACTGGATTTTAAACCTGAACTACAGCGAATTTGTGAAGACTTTAAAACCCTATCAGAATATGAAAAGATCAGCTTTTCTTTTGAATTGCATGGAGAGGCCTATCCCATACGGGCAGAAAAATTTCATTTGGAGAATGCCATAGGAAATCTGTTGGAAAATGCCAAAAAGTATTCAGATGACCCTGTGATACACCTAAAGGCCCATATTGAAAAAGGAAAACTTCAGATAGCCATCTCGGATAATGGCCCTGGGATTCCACAAAAAGACCAGAAACGGATTTTTAGAAAATACTATAGAATCAAGAATGGCGATGTACATAAAGTAAAAGGGCATGGACTTGGCTTATCCTATGTACACAAGATTGTAAGTATGCACCGTGGAAATATTTCGGTAGATAGTAAATTGGGAGAGGGCACAACCTTTGTTATTTCCCTAAAAATGAGCAAAAATGGACAATAAGTACAAATTGATTTTGGTAGAGGACGATGCTTCCTTGGGATATTTGCTTTCGGAATATCTTGGTATGAAGGCATTTGCCGTTACTTGGGCCAAAACCGCACAGGAAGCACTCCAAAAAACAGAAACCAATGTATTTGATTTGGCCATCTTGGATGTCATGCTTCCAGATATGGATGGTTTTGAGCTTTCACAAAAGGTGAAGGCCATTAACCCAGAGCTCCCATTTCTTTTTTTAACCGCACGTTCCTTGAAAATTGATGTCTTAAAGGGGTTTTCCCTTGGTGCGGTAGATTATTTGAAGAAACCCATAGATGAGGAAGAACTTGTGGTTCGTATCAATGCTCTGTTATCCCGTTTGGTCACCGAAGAAAACAATGAATCCCAAGAGACCAGTTTTGATATAGGCGACTATACCTTGAACACAGAAAGTTTTGAGCTCAAGTACAAAGGGGAGAGCATTAAGTTGACCGGAAAGGAATTTGATCTATTGACCTTACTGGCCATGAATATGAACCAACTTTGTACCCATAAGGAAATATTGACCACCATTTGGGATAAGAATGACTACTTCAATAAAAAGAGCCTCAATGTTTTTATATCGCACCTGCGGAAACGTTTAAGCAGGGATTCCAGAATAAGCATTGTAAATGTGAACCGAAGAGGGTTTATGCTAAAGGTGGAGGACTAGCACAGCCTTTAAGTGTATCGCAGACAATTATGGCTTGGTTTTTGTGGATTTTATATGGAACCACACCAACGACATATTTAAAATGCTCAAATTTATTCGTAATAAGCCCAAGAAAGTTTCATTGTGCCAGTTGGATGACCTTTTTGGTCAGACGATATCCAAACTGCCGGTCAATGAGCAAATAGCGTATTGCCAAAGGCTTATCGAGAGTTCAAAGTATCAACTCTCCCAAAATTGCCCAAAGAAAGATTCGGAACAGCTTAAAAATTTAATCACTGCCGCCACTGTTGAAATCCAAAGATTGGATTCAAAATAAATGGCTGGACGAACTTTATTGGCCTTCCTTTTCTTTCTGGTAATTGGGAAATTAGTAATTTACGGGCAAAGCCAAGACCTTGCACACAGCAGAACAGAAACTCAAAGAACGTATCAAGGAATTGACCTGCCTCTATGAGGTGACTTCCTTGATTGTTCATAGTGATTACGAACAGATAGAAGAAGTGTTAAAGGCCATTGCAAACTGTTTGCAACGGGCATGGCAGTTTAATGAAGAGACCTATGTGGAATTGGAGACTCCTGTATCCTCAATTCAAACCGAAGAAAGGGGAGAAGCATACGTGTTTTTGGAATCGCCCATCAACGTTTTCAATGAGCGAAAAGGCCTTATAAAAGTAGGCTATCCGTCACCCAAGTATACTCTTGATGATTTTTTGGTGGAAGAACAGCAGTTGCTGGATAATGTCTGCCTTGAAGTGGGCAATCTCTTGGAACGGAAGGAAATCAAGGACAACCAGGAAAGCATTCGTAGACAAGTTGAACAAGCGGACCGGCTTAGAATTTTGGGTGAGATCACTGCTGGCATTGCCCACGAACTCAATACGCCATTGGCCAATATTTTGGGGTTTGCCGAACTCTTGCGGGAAAGGGTCGAAAATGATTCCCTGGCCGTAAAAGACTTGGGCAAAATCATTACAAACACCATTTTTTCAAGGGAGGTGGTAAAAAAACTCATGTTCTTTGCCTGCGAAATGCCGGAGGAGCGCAGTAGCATCAACATTGTTCCCATTATTCAGGATGCCATAGATCTATTGCGCACAACCCTTGCCAAAAATGAGGTTTCCTGCGATTTGAAGGTCAATACAGAAAATATTGTATTGCGCACGGACAAGATTCAGTTGACCCAAGTGCTTTTCAACCTTATTGTAAATGCCATCTATTTTTCACCTCCAAAGAGCACCATTAAAATTAGGGTCACGGACAAAAAAGATAAGGTGATCATGGTCATTTCCGATGAAGGAACCGGCATACCCAAAGATAAAGCAAACAGTGTTTTTGATCCGTTTTTTACCACCAAACCGGTGGGAGAGGGGAGCGGTCTTGGCCTAAGCGTAGTACATGGCATCATAAAAAGCCACAAAGGAAGTATAGCGCATGCCCCGAACAAGCCTAAGGGAACCGTATTCACCATTGAATTTCCCAAACTCAAATAGGTTCGTATGCTGAAGAAGGAAAATATTTTGCTGGTAGATGATGACATCCAAATTTTGGAATTGCTCCAAAGGCACCTCAATGGAATGCACTATCACACCTACAGTGCCGTATCCGTTAAGGAGGCCCTTTACATTTTAAAGGATACCGAGATAGATCTATTGATCACGGACATCAATATGCCTGAAATAAATGGCATTGAGTTGATAAAGTATACAGCAGAACATTTTCCTGACATGCCCAAACTGGTAGTGACAGGTTTTCCATCCATTGATGATGCCATGAGCGTTATTAAATCGGGCGTTACGGAATATCTTACCAAACCTTTTACCAAGGTAGAACTGGAAGATGCCATTGAAAAGTCACTAAAGACCATTATCTTAAAAAGGAAGGATTTAAAGCCCGAATCACAACTCCCAAAGGCATACGGAGAAATGATAGGTGCCTCGGAAGCTTTTGAAGATATTACACAAATCATTGAGCGAGTAAAGGACAACCATGCTACTGTTCTTGTTCAGGGTGAGAGTGGCACAGGAAAGGAACTTGTGGCTCGTGCCATTCACTATTCCGGCAAGTTTTCCCGGGCACCATTCATTGCGGTCAATTGTGGTGCCATTCCAGAGAATTTATTGGAGGCAGAGCTTTTTGGATATACCAAGGGAGCCTTTACCGGCGCCAATGAAACCCGAAACGGTTTTTTTCAGGCGGCAAACAACGGGACCATTTTTTTGGATGAGATTGGCAATGCCTCACTAGCCGTTCAAAATAAACTGTTGAGGGTCCTTCAGGAAAAGGAAGTCATGAAAGTGGGGTCCCAAAAACCTGAAAAGTTAAATGTTCGGATTATAGCCGCCACCAACAGCAATTTGGAAGAAATGATAGCGGGGAAGCATTTCAGGGAAGATTTGTATTATCGTTTAACAGTGGTTTCCATCAAAGTACCCCCCTTACGTGAGCGAATTTCTGATATTCCGCTTTTGGTCAACAAATTTCTTCAAAAATATGGCGTGGAATACAGGGATAGATTGGTGGGCATTGCCCCAGAGGCTGTTGAAGTGCTGCAACGCTATTCTTGGCCGGGCAATATTCGAGAACTGGAGAATATCATTCAGCGGGCCGTAATTATGTGCGATGGCAAGGTAACCGTTAAACATCTTCCAGAGCAGGTCAAGTTTAAAATAGACTTCCCCGAGGAATCCCTCAAACCCTTAAAACAGGTGGAAAAAGAATACATTCAAAAAGTATTGGCCTCCACTGGAAACAATAAAACCCAAGCCGCAAAGATTCTGGGAATTGATCGTAAAACACTCCGCGAAAAGCTCAAATAAGCGGGTAAAAATTACTCATACGGGTAAAAATTCCCCAGTCAAGATTTCTCCAACACACTTCTTATTTTTATCAAAATACTGATTTTCAAACAATTAAAATTAATCTGAAATTCAGTGGATTTTTAGGCACGGGCTTTGCCTTAGTATAGCAAATAGAATAGCCATGCTAATTTTTGTGCCATTCATTGGAACCATAAGACCTAAATCCAAGTCATGAAGTTTGGAGATGTGATCATGGAAAAAACGGATTATTTGGCCCTTAAGAAGATATTGAACTTTCACAAGTATTATCATGACTATCTCCAGAAAGATGCTTTGGATATGCTCAAAGAGCGCTTGGACCATGCAAAGATCTATGATGGTTCGGAATTGCCCGAAGGCATTGTACGTCTGTACTCAAGGATAACGGTGGCCAAGAAATCCGGTGAGAAGCAAAGCTTTCAATTGGTGCTTGAGCCTGATGGGGTAAATGATGACAACAAGGTTTCGGTACGAAGCATACTGGGGGCAGCATTGATAGGTCGTTCAGAGGGGGATCAAGTAGTTCTTCCCAACAAATCCGACCAGATTGCGATTGAAAAAGTGGAATGGATGGTCACCAAAGATAGTATGAGCTATTCCATAAAGAATGAATAAAAGAGAATTTTGTATAACCCTTAAATACTTTCAGATATGAATAAATACATTTTAGTAGTAGCGTTTATGATCGGTGCGTTAAGCCTTAATGCCCAAGAGGTTTCCGTAGGTGATGTTTTTGAAATTGGAACCCCGGATGCCCCACAATATGAACACATAGATTTCCCCAGAGCCAATTTTATCATAAAACGTGGTGGAATTGCAAACTATAAAAGGGTGGAGGGAAACAAAGTTGTGGTCACTTCCGTGAAGGAAAAGAAAGACGGTACCCTTAAGGTTAGGATCAAACGAATTGATGGCAATCGCTTTTTTGGAAGCCACTGGCAAGTAGCGGCAAATTTTAGGGAAGCCGTGGCCTCCGGAGAGTTGGTAAAAGCTTAAGTAGCGGTTAATTGATTGATTGGTGTTTGCCCAGCTTCTGTATTCCAAGATTTGCTCGATCAGGAGGTATTGGAGCTGGGCTTTTTTTAGAATGACAATAAAATGTATGCGATAGGAAAAATTAGATAGCCGTGTTAAAGATGATCAGTACATCCAAAAGTTCCAGAAGAAAGCAACGATTGCGCTTAATTCTGGTTTTGGCAATTTCATTTATGCTTATAATGGTTGCCAACTTAATGGATTACGGTTATATTCTTAGAACCCAAGACACGGTAAACTCTGTTTACAATGATCGCGTAGTGGCCCAAGACTATATTTACCAAATGAGTGGGCTGTTTTATCAAAAAGAACTTTCCCTTGGAGAAAACAACGGCATTTTTGAAGCCACAAACGACTCCATTGCCAGCTTGATGTCACGTTTTGGAGAAACCAAATTGACCCGTAATGAGTCCAATTTTTTCTTCGACTTACGAAAAAACTACGTGGAATTGACCTCACTTGAGAACAAACTGCGACATCAAAAGGAAACCATGGGAACTACCCGGAGAGATATTCAAATAGAATTGCTGGAAATTAGGAAAAACTTGGACGATTTGGAAAATGTTCAATTTGCTGAAGGTGGCCAAATGACAGAACGTTCAAACCGGGCGTTGGGGATGAACGCGTTACTTTCCAAAGTGGAATTGGTGTTTCTTGTAATTATGGGGTTCGTTGTTTTGCATATGGTTTTGTTGGGCACCAATAAATTGGGCAAAGCATAGTGGCACTGCTATATACCGAAAGCCGGTCATTCCAGATATTCTTTCAAAAATTCAATCTTGGAAGAATTTCGTAAACGCTCCAATGCTGTTATTTTTATTTGTCTCACTCTCTCTGTGGTAAGATCTAAGTGAAAAGCAATTTCTTCCAACCCCAAGGGGTCGTTTGTTCCAATACCAAAAAACATCTTAATGACAAAGGCCTCACGGTAGGATAGGATATCCAAAACACCATCCATATCCAATTGCAATGAACGCATGATCAGTTTTTGTTCTGGACTGTTGAATTCATTGGAGCGCATGGTGTCATGCAAGCTAAGTCCACCATCCCCAATTTTCAATGATTCATCCATAGAGATGGACCAAGAAGAATGCGTCAAACAAATTTGGATTTCTGATAGTGAGAAATCAATCAATTCCGATATTTCTTCTGCCGTTGGCGGCCTTTGATGTATTTGCTCAAAATGCGAAGAAATGTTATTTATCTTATTGATCACATTGATCTTGTTCAAGGGCAATCTAACAATCCTTGATTTTTCGGTAAGGGCCTGAATTATGCCTTGACGAATCCACCAAACGGCATAGGAAATGAACTTAAACCCACGAGTCTCATCAAATTTTGTTGCTGCCCTTACCAAGCCCATGTTTCCTTCATTGATTAAATCGTGCAGATTGAGCCCTCTTGATTGGTATTGTTTGGCCACGGAAACCACAAAACGCAAATTGGCGGACACCAATCTATCCAAAGCCTTGGTGTCTCCTTGCCTGATTCTGACCGCCAAATCAACCTCTTCTTCCTCATTTATCATTGGAATACGACTTATATCGCTTAAGTACAAATTAAGAGAAGGAGTATCTCTATTGGTAATCTGCTTAGATATTGAAAGAGGTCTCATAGGCATCAATTTTCATTAGGTCATCGTCCGTACATAAATCAAGTTTCCATTGCCTTTAGGGTTTTTTCTTGATCCTATTTCAATTTGACCTATGGATTTGACCAAAGGCGTCAATTTTCTGAACCCGTAGTTTCTAGCATCAAAATTGGGCTGTTTCTTTTGTAAAAGTGTGCCCACTTCGCCCAAGAAGGCCCAACCTTCCTCATCCTCCACATCTGCTATGGTACTAAGGATAAGGTCAACCACCTTTGGTGTGATTTTATCAACTTTACTTTTATCATTTTTCTCCGGGGTATCGGATTTTCCCACAGGGTCCTTATGCAAAATTTCAAGGTAGATGAACTTATCACATGAAACTATAAAAGGATCGGGGGTTTTCCGCTCCCCAATGCCAAAAACGGTCATTCCGGCTTCTCTGAGCCGAATGGCCAATCGGGTAAAATCACTGTCACTGGAGACCAGCGAAAAGCCATTTACCTTTCCGGAATAAAGGATATCCATTGCATCAATGATCATGGCACTGTCCGTTGAGTTCTTGCCAGTGGTGTATCCATATTGCTGAATGGGAGTGATGGCATTTTTTAAAAGGACATCCTTCCATTTTGTCAGGCTAGGTTTGGTCCAATCCCCATATATTCTTTTGATGCTTGGATTGCCATATTTTGCAATTTCCTCCAACATCTCCTTAACATAGCGTGAAGGAATATTGTCGCCATCTATTAAGACGGCAAGATTTAGGTCTTTGTCCATAAAATCATTCCTCATTCTTTTTTAAATACTCTTTTCTATGGATGGCCTTTGCCAAATCATGTCTTTTCTTCATGGATTTTTTGGTAAACTCCTGGTTGTCCCTAATGCGTTTCAACTGTTGGGTATTTCGCACCTTGTTCTTATATCTTTTCAGCGCCCTTTCAATGTTCTCGTTAGGAGCTATCTTGATTATCAGCATGTTTCTTTTGTTTTAAATGATTACGTGATACTGCCATTTTATGGGTCTATCGTGTAAAATAGCATTCCATTATCTGGTTTAAGGCAGTTCCCAGATATACAACTTTGGATTTTGACCTCAATGGTCTTTGAAACGCAAGTATTGGTTCAAGCAAAAAATAACTAAGAAGTGGCCTCTAGTGAATTGGACATAGGTAAAGAAGAGGGCTGCCTTTTTATTTAAGGATTGGATCAATGGTCGTCCATCATCCATGATGTGCTGTAAAGGAAAGGATTTAAATTGAAAATCAACTTGTTTATCCCGTTTATTTTGGGGTATGGCAATATTAACCACAATCAAATATCAAGGTCTGGGAAGCATTTAGTGGCAGTAATGAAAAATTTATCTGCCCCAAAAAGAGGACAATTGGTGCTATTTACAAATGGGAAGAGGCGTTGGAGGTGGAAAATAGATGGCTTTTTTTTGTTAAAAACTTTTATTGAAGAATAATATCACTGTCAATATTCAATTTTTGGTGCAATGCCTTGGCAACATTCAATGTAATCTCTCTTTTGCCGTTTAAGTAGTCACTTATTCTAGATGCACTGGTATTTAAAAGTGTAGCCAGATCTTTCCTTTTAAGCCCCATTTCAAACATACGAAGCTCGATGATTTCCTGTAGGGTAGGCAACCCCATGGGGAAATGGATTTCTTCGTATTGTTCTATAATATCGGTAATTTCCGTAAACTCTATAGCCAAGGAGTCATCAGTTGGGGTATTGTAGTCAACCATATCAATTAATTCCTCTAGCCGAAGGTTTGCCTAAATATAATAAAGACTTCCTTTTTACGGGTATCCTTACCGTTGCTAAATGTATGGCGTCCAATCAAAACAATAAATACGAACGGTGTTTTTTACAAAATCTACACGCCTAAAACAATAGAAGCGTCGATACTTAATTTTCTGCTTATTTCCCGAGCTACTTTTAAAGTAGGTTCGCTTTTTCCGTTGAGGTACTCGCTTACCCTTGACGTGCTAACTCCCAAAAGTTCGGATAGGCGTTTTTGGTTCAATCCCATTTCAACCATACGTAATTTAACCACCTCAACCAATGGAGGCTTTTTTACCGGATAATGGCGTTCTTCATAATCTGCCACAAGGTCAGACAATAGGTTTAGTTCCACATAACCCTTTACATCTTTGTTTTCGATATTGTCGGGATTTTGCAAAAGCTCTTCTATACGTTCAACAATGGCGTTATACTCTTTATCCGTCTGTATCATTGCTAAATGTTTTTAATGTCCTTAATCTTGTCATACTCCGAGTGCGTACCTATAAACCTAATGTAAACCTTTTTGGCATTGAACGAAATTATGGCAACCAGCCTGTAATCGTTTCCTTTGATGTTGAAAGCAAAACGGTGGTTTCCCACATAATCAACGGTGTTGAAATCCTGCCTTAACTCGTTGATGTTATCCCAGTTTTTTGCCGTAACCGTATGATACCAAAAGTTTAAAGGATTTTCACTGTCTGCGTGCATTTCTATAAACTCCTTTATTCTTTTGTAGGTAACAATACGCATTGTTTAAACTTCAATTACTGCTAAGCAAAGGTAATGCCAAATTTTGAATTACAAAATAATATTTTGAAATATAGAATTATTTGCCGATGCAGAAGTTTGAAAAAATGTTGCCCAATAAATCATCTGTGGTAACGCTACCTGTAATTTCTCCCAAGTGATAAAGGGCTTGTCGAATGTCAATCGCCATAAGATCACTGGCCAGTCCCATTTCCATACCCTCCTTTACCTTCTGGATTTCCTCCAAGGCCTTTAAAAGTGCATCATAATGGCGACTATTGGTGATGATGGTCTCATCACCGCTCAAAGCACCCGAATCTACCAAAGCAAGCAGTTTCTTTTCCAACTCACTAATTCCCGTTCTGTTCTTGGCCGAGAGGAAGAGTACATCTGGGATTTCCTCTTGCAATTGTTTTATTTGGGCAGGTTTTAAAAGATCTACCTTATTGCAGATGGGCACCAATTGTTTGTTCGGATAGCGATTTTTGATGCGCTCCAATTCCGAACGGTCAAAATCCATACGATCAAAAAGGAAGATGATCAAGCGGGCCTTGTCGATTTTATCGAAGGTACGCTCGATTCCAATTTTCTCCACCACATCCACTGTTTCACGGATTCCAGCGGTATCAATGAACCTAAAATTGATGCCGTTCAAACTGATTTGGTCTTCAACCGTGTCCCTTGTGGTTCCTGCAATGTCACTTACAATGGCCCTTTCCTCGTTCAGCAAAACATTCAGGAGGGTGGATTTTCCCACATTGGGCTGGCCCACAATGGCCACAGGAATACCGTGCTTGATCACATTTCCGAGGGCAAAGGAATCTATCAGTTTTTTGAGAACTTCACTGATGCGGTTCAGCAATTCATTGAATTGGGTACGATCCGCAAACTCCACATCTTCTTGGGAAAAATCGAGCTCCAATTCAATCAAGGAAGCGAAGTTCAAAAGTTCCTGGCGCAATTTTTGGATTTCATTACTAAAACCACCCCGCATTTGTTGCATGGCAATGTCATGGGCAGCTTCACTGTCACTGGCAATCAAATCGGCCACAGCTTCCGCCTGACTCAAATCCATTTTTCCATTCAGGAAGGCACGAAGGGTAAACTCTCCCGCAGAAGCCGTTCGGCAACCCTTCCGCAAAACCAATTGAATGATCTGCTGTTGAATATAGGGAGAACCATGACAGGATATTTCCACCACATGTTCTCCAGTATAGGAATTCGGCCCCTTAAAAATGGAAACCAGCACCTCATCCAATACCTTTCCATCATCCACAATATGCCCCAAATGGATGGTATGGCTCTTTTGCTTGGACAATTTTTTCCCCTTTACCGATTTAAAAATGGAATCAGCAATGGAAATGGCATTCGGCCCAGAAATGCGAATCACCGCAATGGCCCCTGTTCCTGAAGGGGTTGCCAAGGCTACAATGTTATCCGTGTATGACATAGGGCAAAAGTACAAATTAGCGGAAAGCTGTAACATTTTGGACAAATTATCTACTAATAAGGTACATCATCAAAATCAATCGAAAAATGGAAGTAATCAATGAAAAAGCAGTTAGAACGGACAACACCTTGTTGGCCATTACGCACCTTACCCAACTCTTATCTTATGTGATAGGTTTTGGGAGTCTTATAGTACCTTTAATCATTTGGCTATCATCAAGAGATAAGGTTGAAGGAATGAACGAGCATGGAAAGGCAATCATTAATTTACAATTAAGCTTGATACTTTACATCGTTATCAGTATTCCGGCCATCCTACTTTTGGGTTTGGGAATCTTGGGCTTGATCGCAACAGGAATCTTGGGTTTTATATTGCCCATAGTCAATGCGGTAAAAGCGTCTAATGGAGAGTCACCCAGTTATTTTATGACGGTACGATTTTTATAGGATTTTCACCTTGGAGTTTTATTATCAAAAGAGGAACTGTTGTTTTTACGGGTTTCAGCACTTGAACCGTTCGGGTTTCAGCCATAGACCTTCATAGGCACTTTCTAAATCTTGTATCTTTTTGCCGCGGAGGGTTATTAAATGGTGCTTCTTCAGTAACAACCAGCTTATGGTATAGGCCAAAATCTTTTTAAAAAAACTTTTCTTTTGGTAAAATACATGGGTCTTATAATAGTAAACGGCGTTGCAAAATTTGATTTTATAGTCCAAGTTGCCCCACCCGGTATCCAATAGCCCATATCCGTTTTCATAGCACCATTCCAACTGCCATACAAACATTAATTTTCCTAAACTATATCTGTAATACTCTTGGTCAAATGAGGTGATGGTGGCATTAAAAATATTTTTGTAGTGATAACTGAGTGATATGGCAATGGGATCATTGTTATTATATACTACAAATAGGGAAGCTCTTTTTGCACATATATTTTTATAAGTTGTTTCGGCATAAAAATCCCACCTACTTAAGGCTGTGTGTTTGTGTGTTCTACCCTTAAACCGACTTTCCACATACTTTTTTAAGGTGTTCAAAAGTTCTGTGCAAAGGGATCGGTCAATATCACCATGGTATGTTTCAACACGAATGTTATGGTCACGCTCTAACCTTTGTTGATCTTGTCTAATATTTTTGAAAGTTTTTTTGCCGAGTCTATCCCGCAAATACGCTCTGGCGGAATCGTGATTGGTCAAATCCATGGCAAATCCCATTCGGTATGATTTTGAAAAGAAACCATAGGAAGGGTCTATACTATCTCCATCGTCAAAAATATGTGGAGGCACACAGTTTACAATATGTATTTTGTTTCTTGTTTTTTTTGACAGAACAGTTTCAGCAAAAAAAGATTTGGGAACACCGTTAATTTTGCTGTAAAAAGCAGGGATTTGATTCTTTTCAAAAAAGTCAAAAAAGAAATTATGTGATTCTACAAAGGGTATTTTCATGTAGAAGCGTATTGTTTGGATTTAGGTAAATGTACTATAATATAAAAGGGGCAAAGTTTGGTTTGCCCCTTTATTTTTGTGATACAAAGTTACTCCTATTGGATTATTATTCGGAATACTCGAAATAGGTAGCCCAATTACCGCCAGGGAAGTCGCATCCATCTGCCCAAGCTGTCTCCTCACAAGGGCTGCATTCCAATGGTATAGGAATAACAAGCGGTTGAGCATCTTCTGATATCAGTACAACACCGGCTACATCTCCACACTCTGGTGTAAATCCTTCTCCATTTTCTTGAGCCAAGGCAACCAGCTCATCAACATGCTCTGGAGTGAAATCACCCAAACTGCATTCTTCACATGATTCGTCTTCTATGTCGTCCAATAACTTCCAGATGGCAAATTGAACATCACCATAGGTATACGCTTCTCCTGAGCCAGGACTGGTTTCACCTACTGGATTTTGATTTAGTAACCAATTGACCAAATCAAAGTTTTCTGGATATTCAAATGAATCAGGAAGCTCTTCTCCTATGTCATATACATCGGCCGAATAGCACTCATCAAGATTGATAGGTGAATCATTATCAATGCACCAAGCACCATACGTGCCAACCAAAGGTCCTTCACTAATATTGATGTTCAAATAGGCATCAGGTCCTTGGTCAATAGTACAAAAATCAACGGTTTCAGGTAAGCTGGCGGTAATGGTCTCCGGTGAGCTGGAAACACATTCCACTACAGCATGGGCTGCAATAAAGGGTCCTTTTTCGATAGCTACCTCATAGGTAACGGCCTTTTCACACTCAAACTCGTCCGAGTACTCAAAATTTCCATTCTTTGGATTACCTGATTTGGTCATTGGAAAATCCTCTGGAGCACTCACTACGGATAGGTGGGTTTCAGTAATGCACCATTCATCGTTTGTAATCTCGTAGGTAATAACATAATTTCCCCCAGATTCAGAGACCGTCACTTTACCTACTTCTATGTTCTGTCCTGCAAAAAGAATAGCTTCAGAAGTTTGGCATTCTTCAGAAAAATCAAATTCTACTGAATTCTTTTTTGGGGCTTTACCCTTGGCATCAATGCTGGTTACATCCTTGCCTCCAGCAGGTTCAACCTCACACGAAGAAAGAATTAATGCGAAAACCGCAAAAAAAGCTAGTGTTAATTTTTTCATATTCAAAAGTTTAAGGTTAAAACACATTATTTGTTAAAAATAATTTAAAACCTGTGTTCTAGCCAATGACAACGATGAATACAAAATATTCTCGGTAAAAGGTCCTTTATTGATTTTACGTAGGTTCTCCCTTTTCTATGAAGGGAAACTAATTGTTCAACATCACCGGCATAACCAGCATGGTCACGTGCTCCCCTTCATCCAATCCATCAATGGGAGTAAGGATTCCGGCTCTGTTGGGCAAGCTCATTTCCAGCGAAACGTCGTCCGAGGATAAATTGTTGAGCATCTCCAGCAAAAATCGGGAGTTGAATCCAATCTGCATATCATCACCTTGATACGAGCATGAAAGCCGCTCTTCGGCCTTGTTGCTGTAATCCACGTCTTCGGCAGAAATGTTCAACTCTGCACCAGCGATCTTCAATCGGATTTGGTGCGTGGTCTTATTGGAGAAAATGGAAACCCTGCGCACCGAACTCAAGAACTGGTTTCTGGAGATGGTCAATTTATTGGGGTTTTCCTTTGGAATCACCGCCTCATAATTGGGGTATTTCCCATCAATCAATCGACAAATCAATACTGAATTGTCAAAAATGAATTTGGCATTGCTGTCGTTGTATTCGATGGTCACTTCGGATTCTGAACCTGCCAAAATCCCCTTTAAAAGGGTCAAAGGCTTTTTGGGCATAATGAATTCCGCTACTTGTGAAGCAGTGACATCCTGCCGTTGATATTTCACCAATTTATGGGCATCGGTGGCCACAAAAGTCAGATTTTCGGGAGAAAACTGAAAGAACACCCCGCTCATCACAGGGCGAAGGTCATCGTTCCCGGCCGCAAAAATGGTCTTGTTGATGGCGGTGGCCAAAATATCACCCAAAAGGGTAGTGGAACTTGGGTTGGAAACCTCCACAGCTTTTGGAAATTCAGCACCATCGGCATAGGCCAAGGCATATTTACCGTGGTTGGAACTGATTTCCACCGTATTGTTGTCCTCTACCACAAAGGTGAGAGGCTGCTCGGGAAATGTCTTTAAAGTGTCCAACAACAAACGGGCTGGCACGGCAATGGTGCCCTCGGCATCGGAATCCACCTCAAGAACAGAGCTCATGGTGGTTTCAAGGTCGGATGCTGAGACCGTCAGTTGGTTCTGTTTTAAATCGAACAGAAAATTATCGAGGATGGGAAGCGTGTTGCTATTGTTGATAACTCCTCCCAAAACCTGTAATTGTTTCAATAAATATGTACTGGATACAATAAACTTCATCAAAGAAATCCTTTAGTATTGTGGCCCAATCGACTTGAAGTCATTAAAAACTGGGCTTATAAATCGATAAAAGCAAATATATCTTAAAAGCTCGAAGCAAAGAAACAAATTTATCAACACTCAGACCGCAAATTTGCGCTTTCTGTAATAGCTGAAGAAAATTCCAAAAAGCAAGGTCAAGAGTACGGGAACACCAATGTTTATGAGCTGCCATTTGGTTTTTTCGGCTGCGATTTTCTTTACATCCAACAAAGGAATGGATACTTTCTTGCTCCGAATGTTTATAAGTCCGGTGTTGTCCAACAGGTAATTGGTGCAGTTCACCAAAAATTCCTTGTTGCCATAGAAACTATTGGTCCATTTGTCGTACCCCAGCTCCAAAGGTCTGCCATTACGCAATTGGTTTTTGATGACATCCCCATCAGAGATGACAATCATTTTGTTGGACGGGCCTTCTTCCAAAGTGTTCTCTAGTTTAAGGGGTTTTACCCGGTTTTGGTACATCGACACAAAATCACCTTCAATCAATACCGCCAAGGGCATGTTCCCAGGGGTATAGGTTTCCTGTTCTGGGGGATTGCTCAGAATATCCAGGCTGACTTGCCGTGGCGTACCATCGGTTTTGGACAAGGGTGAACTTTGCAAAAGGATGGTTTTGTCGTAATCATTCTCCAACACCTCCATCGGGCTAGTAAACTGATAGCGAACCGCCTCAATATTGGTGTTGATGGGATGGTTGTTTTTTGAAAACACCATGGGATTGTAGTACCAGGGTACGGGGTCATATTGGGAATCATTGCCTTCTCCTGTTGCCAAAACAATTTGGGTGAAATACATGTCGTTCACCAATACGGGATTGATTCGGACGCCATATTTAAAAAAGAAATCTTTCAGATTGAGCTCCCGAGGCAGGGCAAACGCACTTCCACCTCCTGCCAAAATGCTGTCCATTTCCATGGCAACCTGATCTACCAACCAAATGGATTTGCCACCCTGCACCACAAATTGGTCCATCACATATTTTTCTTGATCGGAAAAGGCTTCCGTAGGCTTGGCAATCAAGGCCATATCAAAACCCTTCAATTGATCTAATACATTTTGTGGGTTGGATGTCACAGAGTCCAACGTAATGGCCGCAATGTTGTAGTAATCCCGAATGGTTGTCAAATAATCCGCCAGATACATATCAGCGAGTTCCCCATTTCCTTTGATGACAGCGATACTTTTTTTCTCCGTGAGGTTCAATTTGGTAAAGGCATCGGCAAAAGCATATTCCAATTGCTGTACCGAATTGTTGATGCGTTCCTCTGCGGATGATCCCAATTTGTTTTTGAGCAAGGGCACTTTCACGGTCTGATTGCCATAATTCACCATCGCCCATGGAAAAACCAATTCTTGCGAAACTTTCCCATTTTCCTCTACCGTTACGTTGGCAGGTTGAAGCCCCAAGCCTTGCAATTCGGCAATGGTCTGTTGCGCTTGACTTTCATCTTCCAGCGGGTCCACCAAATTGTAGGTAATGTTTTTATTTTTTGAAGCGAAGGATTCCAATAGCTGAATCGTTTCGGCCTTGAGCTTTGAAAATTCGGGGGGAATGTTCCCATCCAAGAGCACGTCCACCACGACGGGTGCATCAAATTTTTTGGCTATATCCATGGCTGGCTGGGATAAGGTATAGCGTTTATCCTCGGTCAGGTCAAATCGCGTGTAGGCAAAGCTTGCCAAGATGTTCAACAAAACAACGGCAACAAGGGCCACCACTACTGAAATGAGAAATTTTTTCATCGGGGCAGTTGTTTTAGACGTTGAAAGGTGAGGTACAAAAAGAGCAGCGTCATCGAAATAAAATATACCAAATCCCGTGTATCGATAACGCCACGGGCTATACTTTCAAAATGTGATTTTGCTCCTAAATTTTGCACCCATTGCTGGGACTCACCATCTGAAAACAGGGAAGAAACCGCATCAAATCCGTTGAACACCAAAAAGCAGAGTAAAATGCCCCCCAAAAAGGCAATAATCTGATTATCCGAAAGGGTAGAGGCAAATATGCCGATGGACGTATAGGTTGAAATCAAAAATAGAAGTCCAAAATAGGAGCCCAGAACCATCCCCAGGTCATAATTGCCCTCAATCATCCCCAAACTGGAAATGGCAAACACATACACAATGGTGGGAATTATGGCGATGATGCACAAAAGCACGGCACCCCAAAATTTGCCCAAGACCAATTTCCAAACCGAAATGGGTTTGATGAGCAACAATTCCAGTGTGCCCATTTTTCGTTCTTCGGAAAAACTTTTCATGGTAATGGCGGGGACCAAGAAAATAAAAATCCAGGGAGCCAGCAAAAAGAAGTTGCCCAAATCGGCAAAACCGTAATCAAAGATGTTGTATTCTCCTCTAAAGACCCACAAAAAGAGTCCGTTGAGCAATAAAAAAGCCCCCACGATCAAATACCCAATGGGCGAAGTGAAAAAAGACCGTACCTCTCTCTTAAAAATAGCGAACATTAAGATGGGTTTATTGATTGAACTTTGTTGACGCTCCAAGCTTCGGGCTTTTCACTGAACAATTTTTTGGTGGTTCCCCACACTTCTCTAAAAAAATCTGATGTTCTATATTTTTCCAAGTCCGATTCCTTTTCCCAAAAACTATACGTAAAAAACACACAAGGATTTTTGAGGTCTTGATACAGCTCTACCAAGTTGCAGCCCTCAAACGCCAAGATTCCGTTTTTCGATTCCTTAAAAATTCGCTCAAAACTAGGAATATTTTCGGGTTTAAAGGTGAGTTTTACGATGCGTATCAGCATTTACAAAAAATTTATGGTTACAGTGTCCCGGTAATTGAGCCCCAAAAGTGAAGAAGCCCCACCAACGGAATTCAGGTCACTTTTATAGATGGCCAGCTCAATATAGCCCGCCGAATTGAAAAGGGCCAAAGCATCACCCGGACCTTTGCGTTGGGTTTTATCCAGCTCAAAATTGATGATTCCGTTGTAGCTACTGTGTATTTCCTTGATTTTGGTAGTACGAGCCGTCACCTCAAAATCGCGGCCATTTCTGTACGCATTGAAAAGACTCCTTTGGATGTTGGTCACCACATTGCCATAATTGTCGATATAAATGACATTGCCCGAGATAGTTTTTCCCTCATTGATGATTCTGGGCTCAAATTCCCGGAGTTCCCTCAGGGCATCAAAAGGTTTTCCAATCACCTCCAGTTTTCCGCCACGGGCAATGTGGCAAGCCACCTGAATAAAGACATTCATCACGGGAAACGACCCGGAAATTACATTGGGAATACTGATTTCCACCACTTTTTCAGGTTTCACCTCGGAGGTTATCAAAGAAATCACCCCGCTGTTAGCACTTACAAAATAATGCCCGTCCACCTGCACCACAATATGTTGGTTTTCGGGGGAGAGTTCGGAGTCTACCCCAACAATGTGCACGGTGCCTTCAGGAAAGGAACGGTAGGCATTTTTAAGGATATAGGCGCATTCCTGAATGTTGAATGGGCTTATGGCATGGGAAATATCAACAATGTTCACATCGGGAAGGTTGCTCAGAATAGTCCCTTTCACGGCACCAACAAAGTGGTCTTTAATTCCAAAATCCGTAGTTAAGGTTATGATTGCCATGCAATACTGTTGATATGTTTTTGCCTTCTCAAATTGATTTTTGGTTAAGTTTGTGGAGTAAAATTACATTAAAAAAGAAAGAATACAATTCTTGTAAAAACAACATAAAAATACCCCACACTTTTTGAACGAACTCATCATAGAACTCACGGACATCAGCCCACAAGATTTTTTCGGGCAGCAGAATGAGAATATTGAACTCCTAAAAAAATATTTCCCAAAGCTAAAGATTGTTGCCCGGGGCAGCAAAATTAAGGTATATGGGGACGAAGAACTCTTGGAAGAGTTTGACAAACGGTTTGACATGCTCACCAGCCAATTTGCCAAGTACAACAAGTTGGATGAAAACATGATCGAGCGTGTCCTCACCAGCAATGGAAAGGAAGACTATGCTTCCTCCCAAAGTAGTGGCGATGTGTTGGTACATGGTGTTAGCGGCAGGCTGATCAAGGCCCAGACCCTTAACCAACGTAAAATGGTGGATGCCTGTAAGGTGGATGATATGGTCTTTGCCATTGGTCCTGCCGGAACCGGAAAAACCTATACGGGTGTGGCTTTGGCCGTGAAAGCATTGAAGGAGAAACAGGTGCGGAGAATTATTCTTACCCGACCTGCGGTGGAAGCGGGAGAAAATTTGGGATTTCTTCCGGGAGACCTCAAGGAAAAACTAGATCCCTACATGCAACCGTTGTATGATGCACTTCGGGACATGATTCCTACGGAAAAATTGGCTAAATACATTGAGGACGGTACCATACAAATAGCCCCCATGGCCTTTATGAGGGGCCGGACGCTGGACAACGCCTTTGTGATTCTGGACGAGGCCCAGAACACCACCCATGCCCAAATGAAAATGTTCCTGACCCGTATGGGAAAGAATGCAAAATTTTTATTGACAGGCGACCCTGGCCAAATAGATTTGCCACGAAGGGTGATTTCAGGTTTGAAAGAGGCTTTGCTCATTCTTAAGAATGTGGATGGCATCAGCATTATCTATTTGGATGAAAAAGACGTTATCCGTCACAAATTGGTCAAAAAAGTCATTGACGCCTACAAGAACATAGAGCACCAAAATCAATTTTAAAATGGGGCAGAATACACTTATGGACACGGATTTTCATTTTCCGGGTCAAAAATCGATATATAAGGGAAAAGTAAGGGAAGTCTATACCTTGGAGAACGACATTTTGGTGATGGTGGCCACAGACCGCCTTTCCGCGTTTGATGTGGTTATGCCGAAAGGTATACCGTACAAAGGTCAAATTTTGAATCAGATTGCCACCCAAATGATGCAAGCCACGGAGGATATTGTTCCCAACTGGTTGATGGCCACCCCAGACCCCAATGTAGCTGTTGGAAAAGCATGTATGCCTTTTAAGGTTGAAATGGTGATCAGGGGGTATCTTTCCGGTCACGCAGCGCGGGAGTACAAAGCAGGAAAAAGACTGCTGTGTGGAGAACCCATGCCCGAAGGCATGAAAGAGAACGATAAATTTCCTGAACCCATCATCACTCCGGCCACAAAAGCACAGAAAGGCGATCACGATGAAGATATTTCCAAAGAAGACATACTAAAACGTGGAATTGTTTCTGAAGCTGATTACAAAGTTTTGGAAAAATATACCAAGACGCTTTTCCAAAGAGGGACTGAAATTGCTGCAAAACGAGGATTGATTTTGGTGGACACCAAATACGAATTTGGAAAAACAAAAGAAGGAGAAATTGTGTTGATTGACGAAATCCATACCCCGGACTCTTCCCGCTATTTCTATGCTGATGGGTATGAAGAACGTCAGGCTAAAGGAGAGCCCCAAAAACAATTGTCAAAGGAATTTGTACGCCAATGGCTGATTTCCAACGGATTTCAAGGTTTGGAAGGGCAAACTGTTCCAGAAATGAGCGATGACTACATCGAGTCCGTTTCAGAGCGGTATATTGAACTGTATGAGAGCATTACGGGAGAAAACTTCCTCAAGGCCGATGTGTCCAACATCCATGAACGTATTGGGATCAATGTTTCAAATTATTTGAACAGTCTTTCTTAAAAAGTGTTGGTCTTTCCAATTTTTGATGGTTTTTCCTGAGGATTCCTTATATTTCTTCAATCAAACCTAACAAATGGACACCGACCTTCGCAAAAAGTACTGGAAAGAAAATCTAAAATACCTCGCCATCTTAATTTCTATTTGGTTCCTGGTCTCCTACGGCTTTGGAATCCTTCTAGTGGATGAGCTGAACACCATCCGGATGGGCGGCTTTAAACTGGGCTTTTGGTTTGCACAGCAAGGGTCTATCTACGTGTTTGTCATTCTTATTTTCGTCTACGTCCGGCTTATGAACAAATTGGACAAGAAATACGGCTACAACGAAGAATAACCAATCATTAAAACTTAATTATGAGTGATGTTCAAATTTGGACCTATGTGTTGGTCGCATTATCATTTGGTCTGTATATAGGAATTGCCATCTGGTCTCGTGCCGTTTCCACCAAAGAGTTTTATGTTGCAGGAGGTGGGGTTTCCCCATTGGCCAATGGAATGGCTACCGCAGCAGATTGGATGTCGGCAGCCTCTTTTATTTCCATGGCGGGGCTTATCTCCTTTGCGGGGTACGATGGAGCTGTATATTTAATGGGGTGGACAGGAGGCTACGTGCTTTTGGCTTTGTTATTGGCACCCTACCTTCGGAAATTTGGAAAGTTCACCGTACCTGATTTTATTGGAGAACGGTACTACTCCAAAACAGCCCGGGTTGTGGCTGTTTTTTGTGCCCTTATTGTTTCTTTTACCTATGTAGCAGGACAAATGCGAGGTGTGGGCATCGTGTTTTCAAGGTATTTGGAGGTTGACATTAACACAGGGGTGGTTATCGGTATGGTGATTGTTTTGTTCTATGCCGTCCTCGGCGGAATGAAAGGAATCACCTATACCCAAGTGGCGCAATATTGCGTATTGATTTTCGCTTTTATGGTGCCTGCCATATTTATTTCAATTCAGATGACAGGTAACCCAATCCCGCAACTTGGTTTTGGTGACACCTTATCCGATGGTTCGGGAACCTATTTGTTGGATAAATTGGATGGTCTCTCCACCGAACTCGGTTTTGCAGAATATACTTCTGGATCCAAAAGCATGATTGACGTATTTGCCATTACACTTGCATTGATGGTGGGTACGGCTGGTCTACCGCACGTAATTGTCCGCTTTTTTACTGTAAAAAGGGTTCGGGATGCCAGAAAATCGGCTGGTTTGGCATTGTTGTTCATTGCTATTTTGTATACCACAGCGCCGGCAGTTGCTGTATTCGCTAGAACAAACTTAATTGAAACGGTAAGCGGGAAAGAATATGACAAAATGCCTGAATGGTTCAGCCGATGGGAAACTACCGGACTCATTGCCCATGAGGATAAAAACGGTGACGGCATAATTCAATATGTGGCCGCACCAGAAGTAAACGAACTTACGGTTGACCGGGATATTATGGTATTGGCCAACCCGGAAATAGCGAATTTGCCTGCTTGGGTAATTGGTTTGATTGCCGCAGGAGGATTGGCAGCAGCTTTGTCAACCGCAGCAGGATTGTTATTGGTAATTTCCTCTTCCGTATCCCATGACTTGATAAAAAATGTCCTTAATCCTGGCCTTTCCGAAAAAGGAGAGCTTTGGGCCGCAAGAATTTCAGCTGCAGTAGCTGTGGTCATTGCAGGGTATTTTGGAATCAACCCGCCAGGTTTTGTGGCGGCAGTGGTAGCGCTGGCCTTTGGTCTGGCAGCAGCATCGTTCTTTCCTGCCATTATCTTGGGCATCTTTTATAAAAAGATGAACAGTCAGGGGGCCATATCAGGAATGGTTGTAGGCCTTTGTCTGATGCTTTTCTATATGTTGAAGTTTAAATTTGGAATTTTTGATGGAGGAAAGGAGGCCATTGATGGTTTAAAGGATGATTGGTGGTTTGGTATTTCGCCAGAAGGATTTGGAAGCATCGCAATGGTAGTAAACTTTATCGTGGCCATAGTAGTGAACAGCTTTACCGATGACCCTCCGGAAGATGTGCAGGAAATCGTGGAAAATATCCGTATACCAAGTGGGGTGGGCGATGCCATTGAGCATTGATAAGCCAGAATAATTCCTCCCTTTTTCATAATTTTAAGGCCCAATAAAAATCAAGTAAACTAGATGAGCAACTACCATATTAAACATTTGGAAGAGTATTTTCAGGTCTATCGTAAATCCGTAAGAAATCCAGAGGCATTTTGGGAAGAAGTGGCAGAGGAGCACTTTTTCTGGCGTAAAAGATGGGATTCCGTATTGGAATGGGATTTTACAAAGCCTGAGGTCAAATGGTTTGATGGAGCACAGCTCAATATTACCGAAAACTGCATAGATCGGCATTTGCGTAGTCGTGGCGATAAAACAGCCATCCTCTTTGAACCCAATGACCCAAAGGAAGAAGCAGAGCATATCACGTATACCCAATTGCATGAACGGGTGTGCAAGTTTGCCAATGTGCTTAAGGATAAAGGGGTAAAAAAAGGAGACCGGGTTGTGATTTATCTGCCCATGATACCTGAATTAGCCATTTCCGTATTGGCCTGTGCGAGGATAGGAGCCATCCACTCCGTGGTGTTTGCAGGATTTTCATCCACCGCATTGGCCACTCGGATCAATGACTGTGATGCAAAAATGGTCATTACTTCTGATGGTTCGTTCCGAGGAAGCAAGACCATCGACTTAAAAGGCATTGTGGATGAAGCCCTAAAACAGTGTCCTGGTATTGCGAGTGTCTTGGTCGCCAAACGTACTGGAGAAAAAATCGATATGATGGAGGGGCGTGACCACTGGCTGGCACCTTTGTTGGACAAAGCGTATTCTGATTGTGTTCCCGAACTCATGGAAGCAGAAGACCCACTGTTCATTTTGTATACCTCGGGCTCCACCGGACGCCCCAAGGGAATGATGCACACCACAGCGGGGTATATGGTGTATACTGCGTATACGTTCAAAAATGTATTTCAATACCGTGAAGAGGATATTTATTGGTGTACGGCTGATATTGGTTGGATCACAGGCCATTCTTACATTGTTTACGGGCCCCTGGCCAATGGTGCCACTACCGTAATGTTTGAGGGAGTTCCTTCTTATCCCGATTTTGGTCGGTTTTGGGAAGTAGTGGAAAAACACAAGGTAACCCAATTTTATACGGCTCCTACGGCCATTCGAGCCTTGGCCAAGGAAAACTTGGATTTTGTCACCAAATATGACCTTTCAAGTTTAAAAGTTTTGGGTACGGTTGGAGAACCCATCAACGAGGAGGCTTGGCACTGGTACAACGATCATGTTGGTGAAAAAAAATGCCCCATTGTGGATACGTGGTGGCAAACGGAGACGGGAGGAATCCTGATCTCCCCCATTCCTTTTTCCACCCCCACAAAACCTACCTATGCCACTTTGCCCATGCCCGGCGTACAACCGGCCTTAATGGATGAGAACGGAAAGGAAATCAAGGGCAATCAAGTGGATGGGCGATTGTGCATTAAATTTCCATGGCCCTCCATTGCCCGAACCATTTGGGGAGACCATAAAAGGTATAAAGACACCTACTTCTCGGCTTTTGAAGGGAAATATTTTACTGGAGATGGTGCCTTGCGGGATGAAGTTGGTTATTATAGAATCACCGGTAGGGTAGATGATGTGATCATTGTTTCCGGGCATAACTTGGGTACGGCACCGATTGAAGATGCCATTAACGAGCACCCTGCGGTAGCTGAATCGGCCATTGTTGGGTTCCCGCATGACGTTAAAGGAAATGCGCTGTACGGTTATGTCATTTTGAAGGAAACTGGGGAATCCCGTGATAGGGACAATCTAAAAAAGGAAATCAACCAAATGATTACGGAGCATATTGGTCCCATTGCCAAGCTGGATAAGATTCAATTTGTGCCCGGCTTGCCCAAAACCCGAAGTGGAAAGATCATGCGTCGCATTCTTCGCAAAATCGCATCCAAGGAAACCGATAATTTGGGAGACATTTCAACCTTGTTGAACCCAGAGGTAGTGGAGCAGATTATTGAGGAAAGTCTGTAATCTTATACCCCTTTGCGACCAAAATAAAAGATAATACCCACAATTTTACGTTTTTTAGACCACCATCGCCATTGCGCTATTAAAGAAGTGGTAATTTCCAAATTGACTTCAATTATTATGGATGCTCCATCATAATAAACTAATCACTATTTTTAAAATAGTAGTAAAATTACTACCTTTGAGAATTGATTAAAAAGAAGTTCAATGAAATGCAGTGAATTTTTAAGGCTAATCAAGAAAAATGGATGGGTATTTGTCAGGCAGGGCAAGGGTAGCCATGAAATTTACGAGAAAGATGGAAAACAAGAAGTTATTCCTAACCATGGCTCTAAGGAATTGGGTAAGGGACTGGAAAAAAAGCTAAGAAAAAGAATGGGGTTGTAAACTGCCTCAACAAAACTAAAATACTATGAAAACAGTTTATATTACAATTGAGAAAACTTCAGATGGATACTCGGCATATTCTGAGAATATTGATGGTATATATGCAATGGGTGATGATGTGAAGGAAGTTAAGGAATCTGTGATGGATTCCGTTGCGACTTTAAAGACTTTGGACGATGCCAATAGGCCTAAATTTTTAGAGGAAGATTACCAATTGGTATTCAAATTTGACACAGAGAGTTTATTAAAATACTATTCTGGAGTCTTTACATTTGCTGCGATGGCTCGAATCACCGGCATTAATCAGAAACAACTTCAACACTATTCCACTGGGCTAAAAAAACCAAGAGAGGCCCAGAGAAAGAAGATAGAACACGGATTGAAAGACTTGGCAAAGGATATTCTAGAAATAGAACTTTAATCATTGGCTGACATTGTTTATACAGAAGAGAGGTTCAGACCAATAATTATATAAAAATTTATTTTAATAAAGTCTGAATGTAAGTATTGCCATTAGTGTATTTGCAATAGTTGAATTTAAAAGTTGGATATAAAAAAAGACCATTTCACAAATGGTCTTTTTTTTGTAGCGAGAGGGGGACTTGAACCCCCGGCCTCCGGGTTATGAATCCTGAGTCTTTTGAATCCATTTGGGCTTATTTGATTTGATAATCAATTGTTTATAAGATATTTAAGGATGTTCAATTTTTATTCAAAGCCATAAAAATTCATATTAAAACATGATTTGTTGTACATATGTTGTACATAGATTTCGTATCTTTATAAGGCAAAAAATAACACTATGGCGACTGTAAAGATAGTATTACGCAAGAATTATCAGAAGAAGGACGGGACTTTCCCAATTGCCCTACGAATAACAAAAGATAGAAAGTCCAAGTTCCTTTTTACAGGTGAGTACATTCTTGAAAAGGATTGGGACCAAACAAAGGGGTTGGCTAAAAAAAGTCATCCTAATTCTTCACGCCTTAATAACATGCTTTTGAAAAAGATTACTGAAGCGCATGACATGGCTTTGGAAATTGAATCAAGCGAAAAAAAGCAATCTGTAGCTACAATCACTAAAAAGATTGTGGGAGAGGATAAATATGATTTTTTCAAAGTAAGTGAGGTTTTTTTGGCGAATCTCCTAAAAAGAAAAAAGTTCAATCAACAATACAATCAAGAAAAGAGGTTGGAGATTTTTAAAACTTATTTAGGGCGAAAAGAGCTTTCCTTTACCGATTTGGACGTCACCTTATTGAAAAGGTTCGAGGCATATCTTCTTTATGAACGAAAAGTCGCTCCAAGAACGGCGATAAACTATTTAATGCTTATCCGCACCATTTATAATTTTGCCCGAAAGGAATATCATGTTGATGATAGGAACTACCCATTTGGAAAAGGTAAAATACAGATTAAGTTTCCTGAAAGCGAAAAAATCGGATTGAACAAGGAAGAGGTTCAATTACTTGAAACCGCAGACAATTTGACAAAAGCACAGCTTCATGCGGTGTACGTATGGCTAACGAGCTTTTACTTTGCGGGTGTTCGGGTTGCTGATGTCATAAAACTAAAATGGTCCGACTTTAAAGATAATCGCTTATATTATCGTATGGGGAAGAACAGGAAACTTGTCTCATTGGTCGTTCCCGATAAGACCAAAGAAATTCTTAAGTATTTTGAGGCTCAAAAGAGGGGGAAGGATGATTTGGTTTTTCCTTTTTTAAAAGGCACCAATTTGAAAGATGACAAAAGAGTAGCAACTAGGGTTAAAACCGTAACCCGAAATTTAAACCGGCGATTGCAAATCGTTGGAGAAAAACTGGGTATTGAGAAAAAACTATCTATGCATATAGCCCGTCATAGCTTTGGAAACATTTCTGGCGATAAAATACCTATTCAAATGCTTCAAAAACTGTATCGTCATTCTTCGATTACAACAACGGTTAACTATCAATCGAATTTCATGCACAAAGAAACCGATGATGCCTTAGAAAAGGTAGTAAACTTTTAAGAACATCCAGTAGTTCGGGTATTTTGTCGAAAGATTTGAATACAATTGGATTATTAGGGTACCTTGTACTTTTCTATAATTGTATTCGATGCAAGTAGTTTGCCTACAAGAAGAAGCTTTCTATGCCTTGTTTGACAAGGTAGTGGAATATTTAGAGCAAAAAAGAGCTGATAAGCCAGAAAAATGGATTGACGGCGAGGAAGCAATGTTTCATCTCAAAATAAAATCCACCACCACTTTGCAAAAACTGCGGGACGAGGGTAAAATCAGGTTTTCCCAACCTCAAAAGAAAGTAATTCTGTACGATCGGGATTCTATTAATGAATATATCGAGGCACACGTTCGTGAAACTTTTTAGCCATGGAAGAAAATATAAAAATTGATGAGGAGTATAAAAAGGCATTCAATCTTGGATATGAATTGGCGAAAGAGTTGAATCTAAAAACTCCGATGTTCAAAAGTGTCGTGCCGACCGACGATCACATGAATGCTGTGCAAGCAGGAATGATGCAATACAGTAACGAACTAAATAAAAATCTACATAAAGGAAATGTCCAACATCAGGAATCAAATGTAAAACCACAAAATATTGCCAGTGTTCAATCAAACAAGAATAATAAGGATATGGGAAAAGGATTGGACTTTTCCAATTGAGAAGACCATTGCTCAATACCCTTTATCCTGAATTGAAAAATGATGAATCCGTATGGTAGTTGGAATTGGTAAAAAGGTTATTTCTTAAGTTTTGACGCAAAAGCGTAGACTACCAATTCTTCAGTCTTTCCAGTTTTTGCATAGGCGTTGCATCGATTTTTTTATATTTTTGTACCGTGAAATTTTTAACAATCATATTGTCCTTTTACTTTTTGGCGCTCAATGTAGTGCCCTGTGGCGATTCGGGCAAAGCTAAAGATGACGCCCAGGTCGTTTCGGTAATGGACTATGATGGCAATCACGACCAAGATTGTGAGCTGTGTTCACCATTCTGCCAGTGCCATTGTTGCCACGTGCATACAATTGATTTTGATATAGCCGAATTTCAACCGCTTCAATCCGTGATTTCTCAAGAAAACTTTGCCCATTTTGATAGCCTTGGCAAAGATTTTGCCCTTTCCCTTTACCAACCCCCTCAAGTATAATTCAGTTTTTTTAAGGATAGCTCTATCCTATCGTGATGCTTTCAACGTAAGCATCACATTCTAAATGCATTGCATCTCATTGCATTGCGATGTTTAAACTGAATTAATACTTTTTCTATGATTAACAAAATCATTTCATTTTCCATAAACAACAAATTTATAATCGGTTTGTTTATGGTTGCCCTAATAGGCACCGGAATATGGTCTATGGCCACTATAAATCTGGGTTCTGTACCTGATATTACCAACAACCAAGTACAGGTTATTACCGTTGCCCCAAATTTAGGTACTGAAGATATTGAGCAATTCGTGACCTATCCCGTAGAATTGGCAATGGCAAACCTTCCTGACGTTATCGAGCTGCGTTCGGTATCCCGTTTTGGATTGTCAGTTGTTACCATTGTCTTTAAGGATGAAGCAGGTACCTATCTGCCCCGGCAATTGGTGCAGGAGAAATTAGCTGAAGTTGCTGAAGAAATTCCCGAAGGTTTTGGTACACCATTTATGGCACCCATAACTACAGGTTTGGGAGAAATCTTTCAATATACCTTAAAAGTCGAGGAGGGCTACGAAGACAAATACGATGCTATGGAGCTTCGTACCATTCAGGACTGGCTGGTAAAAAGGCAAATGGCCCTAGTGCCCGGCGTAGTGGAAGTAAACGCGTTTGGTGGGTATGTCAAACAGTATGAAGTTGCCCTAAATCCCGATAAGCTAAAGAGCTTTGGCATCACGATGGGCCAGGTATTCGAGGCACTTCAAAAAAATAATGCAAATACCGGAGGTGCCTATATTGAAAAAAATCATCAAGCCAATTTTATTCGGGGCGAAGGACTCGCAAGAAGTCTTGAAGACCTAAAAAATACCGTGGTCACGACTCAAAACGGGACCCCCATACTGGTAAGCGATGTTGCAGAAAAAGTAGGCTATGGCAACCAGGTGCGCTATGGCGCCTTTACACAGGACGGGCACGAAAGCGTGGGCGGGCAGATTTTGATGCTCAAGGGCGAGAGCCCGAGCAATGTCATCGAAAATGTGGAAGGGCGAATCGCTGAAATACAAAAATCACTTCCCGAAGGCGTTACTATAGAACCTTTTCTTTCACGAAGTGAACTTATAGCGCGAACTACCAGTACCGTAAAGAAGAACCTCGTGGAAGGCGCGTTGATCGTGATTTTTGTACTTGTCCTGCTATTGGGTAGTTTTCGTGGGGGCCTTATTACGGCATCGGTCATCCCGCTTTCATTGTTGTTTGCATTCATATTGATGAGGCAGTTCGGCGTTTGGGCAAATCTGATGAGCCTTGGTGCCATCGACTTCGGTATCATTGTAGACGGGGCCGTCATCATTGTGGAAGGTATGGTGCACCATATACAGATGCGGCTGAAAAAATCCAAGGCCGTATTTACGCAAGTAGAGATGGACGAACTGGCCTATGAATCGGGCAGTACAATGATGAACTCGGCCTTTTTCGGTCAATTGATTATCCTGATTGTTTTTACCCCTATCCTCTTCCTTACTGGAATAGAAGGCAAAATGTTCCGTCCAATGGCCTTCACCTTCGGTTTTGCCGTTTTGGGGGCAATTATATTGTGCCTCACCTACGTGCCGATGATTTCCGCCCTGTTCCTACGTCCCGCCAAAAACCCAGACCACTGGTTCGCCAAGTTTGAACATAAGATTGAAGGTTTCAGCGATAAAATTATGGCAACCTTGCACAAGGGGTATCAACCGCTGTTGAATTTTGCTCTACGGTTCAAGGCTGGTGTAGTGTTGGGCGCCGTCGCCCTATTTGCCATTGCGGTATTTATATTCAGTGGTATGGGGGGTGAGTTTATTCCTAAACTCGATGAGGGCGATATAGCGATGCAGGCCCTTATAAAACCTGGAAGCAGCCTAACGGAATCCATTGAAGCTTCCAAAAAACTACAAAACCTGGTAAATGAATTTCCAGAGGTCAAGACAATGATTTCAAGGATTGGAGTTGCCGAAATCCCTACGGATCCGATGCCAATGGATATCGCCGATAGCTATGTTATCCTAGAAAAGGATAAAAGTAAATGGACGAGTGCCGATAGTAAAGAAGAATTGATAGAAAAGATAAAGGAGAAAATATCGGTCATCCCGGGGGTGAACTTCGTGTTCACCCAACCGGTCGAGCTGCGGTTCAACGAGTTGCTAACCGGAGTAAGGGAAGATGTAGCCATAAAACTCTATGGAGAAGATTTGGACATTCTGGCTGAAAAAGCCAACGAAATGGCATCCATAATTCAGACCGTGCCGGGTGCCGGTGATGTAAGGGCAGAGGCCACTAGCGGTTTGCCTCAAATGACCGTTGTCTATAATCGTGCGAAAATGGCACAGTACGGAGTTACAATTGAAAAGCTCAATGATTACGTGAGCGCGGCCTTTGCCGGTGAAGCGGCCAGTGTCATCTTTGAAGGGGAAAAACGGTTTGAAGTGGTAATACGATTGGCGGAAGCCTATCGTAAGAACATTGACAATCTTAAAAACCTGTACATCGATTTACCCAATGGCAACCAAGTTCCATTAAAAGAGGTTGCGGATATTAGTTATAAACCGGGGCCGATGCAGATATCGCGTGATAATACCTATAGAAGGATTTATGTTGGTGTAAACGTTAGGGGCAGGGACGTTAAGTCAATGGTCGAGGAAATACAGGCAAAACTTGATGAACAACTGGAACTGCCTCCTGGGTACTATATTACCTATGGTGGTTCATTTGAGAATTTACAGCGTGCAACAGACCGTCTTATGGTGGTGGTACCCATTGCCCTGGTATTGATTTTTATCCTACTGTACTTTGCCTTGAAATCATTTTCACAATCGGTGATGATATATATGGCAGTACCGTTGGCAGCTATTGGTGGGGTCTTTGCCCTTTGGTTACGTGGTATGCCCTTCAGTATCTCGGCCGGAGTGGGATTCATCGTACTCTTTGGCGTGGCCGTCCTCAATGGACTAGTGCTCATCAACAAATTCAACGATTTAAAAGAAGAAGGAATGACAAATATCAAAAAACGCATCGAAGAGGCCACCCACGAGAGATTGAGGCCAATATTGCTTACGGCTACGGCAGCCATTATGGGTTTTGTGCCAATGGCGGTCTCCACGTCGGGGGGTGCTGAAGTACAAAGACCGTTGGCCACTGTGGTAATTGGCGGTTTGATTACGGCCACCTTGTTGACACTTGTGGTGGTGCCCGTCCTCTACAACTGGCTCGAGAGCAGAAAGCAGCGCAAACAATCCGACAACGGAGATACCGGATATGTAAAGAACAGTCTGCCTATGCTCGGGATTCTACTTGCCGTAAGTGGTTTTTTGTCATCGGGTACGGTGGTTGCCCAAGAACCTGATCCTGTCCAGACCCTTACCCTGCAACAGGCCGTTGACAAAGCCAGGGAGTATTACCCAACCTTAAAACAGGGCGAGGCCTTCATTGCACGGGAGAAGGCCTTAAGGGGCACAAGCTTCGATTTGGGGAACACCCAAGTATTTACCGGTAAGGAAGAAACGGGCAGCGGTGTGCCCGGCGTTCAGACCGTGATTGGTGTTCAACAGGGAAATATCGATCTACTGTCGGGCTTTTCCAAATCCAAGTTTTTCAAGGAAAGGGTAGCCTTGGGAGAAAAACTGTATGAGCTCAGCGAACAGCAATTGGTACGCAATGTGATGCTGGCCTACAACCAGATACAGTACAATACCGCCCAGCTGCGCTTTGCCGAGCGCCTTGACAGCGTCTATACAGACTTTGAATCGGCCGCAAAGCTGCGGTACGATACCGGTGAGACGGGAAAATTGGAATACATTGCGGCCTCTTCGGAATACCAGCAGATACAGGTACTCAGGCAACAGGCCTACGATGATATCGAGATTGCCAAAAGGCAGCTGAAGCAATATCTGGGCATTAATGACCCCATCGACATAGCTGACGAACCTTTTACCGCTTGGGCGGAAAGGTTTCTGGATTCACCCTCGGAGAATATAAATAAGAACCCTTTGTTACAGTTTGCCGAACAGAATGTGGCCGTAAGCGAAGCCAATGTAGAGGTAGAGAGATCACAGTTCCTGCCCAAGTTCAACCTAACCTATGGAAGGCAAACAGTTGACGACGTTTCAGGCTTTAACACCTATCAAGTGGGAATAAGTATTCCCCTGTGGTTCTTACCGCAAAAGAACAGGGTGAAAGCGGCAAAGGCCGATGCGATTTTGGCCGAGAGCCAATACCTTGAACAGAAGGCGATGACCGAAAGCACGTTGGCCCAATTGGTTAAGGCTCTGGAAAAAACCCAAAAAAGTCTTGAGTATTACGAAAAAGGGGCACTGCGGTTGGCCGATGAACAAATTGCCACGGCAGAACTGGCATCCCGGGAAGGCGAGATAGACTATGTAAACTATATCACTATCCTTAATAGTGCCATACGCATAAAACAGAACCACTTACAATTTATAAATCAGTATAACCAGCAGGCCATTGAAATTCAATATCAACTGGGCAACCTATAATTTAAAAGAAAAAGAAATGAAAAATATAGCAATTACATTGACATCAATCCTGGCCTTGACAGCGTTCCTTGTTTCCTGCAACGGTAGGCAAAAGGGAGAATTAGGCCATGATGAGGGCAAAGCGACCACTAAAGAGACGTTACAGGAAGGGGAAGAAGGGCATGGTAATGAGGCCCATGCAGAAGAGGGCGGCCATGAGGAAGAAGAAGGTTCCGTTGAAATTACCCAACAGCAGGCGGAAACCATCGGCCTCGAAATGAAACCTTTGGAAGAACGTAGCCTGGGCAACAACATCAAGGTAACGGGCAGACTCGAACTTTTCCCACAGGACAGGGCCAATATAAGCCCCTTTGTGGGCGGCAATATAAGCTCGGTACTTGTTATAGAGGGTGATAAGGTGCGCAAGGGACAGGTTCTCGCCTATTTGGAACACCCCGATATCATAACGATGCAACAGGAATTTCAGGAGAAAAATGACGAACTGGTCTTTTTGGATCAGGACTACGAACGAAAAAAAACCCTCTATGACAAAGGGGTCTCATCCGGCAAGGAATTTCAGATGGCACAATCCAAATATCGTTCCACGACCTCTTCGGTCAATGCAATGCGGGCAAAACTACGGCTATTGGGCTTTAATGTTGACGAAATCGCCAATGGTAAAATATATCAGGGTGTACCCGTTATAAGTCCCATTAGCGGTTTTGTCGATGAGGTGTTGATAAGCCTTGGCGATTATGTGGCACCACAATCCAAGATGTTTGCCGTAAGCGACAATTCTAAGATACACGTGGATCTAAAGGTATATGAAAAGGACATCCCGAGGGTCAAAGAAGGGCAAAAGATTTTTTTCAGTGTTGCCTCGAGACCAGACGAGCTGCTTACCGCTGAGGTACATTCCATAGGCAAGACCTTCGAGGAAGATCCCAAGGCCGTGCATATCCACGCCCATATAGAAAATCCCGAAAGGGATTTATTGCCTGGTATGTATGTAGAGGGCAGGATTGTACAGGATGAAAAAAACACTCTGGCAGTACCCGAGGAAGCGGTCATCAAAGAGGGTGAAAAGTCGTTCATTTTTGTACTTGACGATGGCGATGCCCAGGAAGAAGGCAAGCTCAAATTTAAAATGGTGCAGGTATCGGTAGGGGTTATCGATTTGGGCTTTGTTTCCATAAATCCCATGGAACCCCTTCAATATGGTTCAAAAGTGGTTATCAATGGGGCCTATACCCTTTCTTCAGAAATGGTGAAAGGCGAATTGGAGCACGGACATTAATTCTCTAAAAAATCAAGGATTTTGATTCCGGGTTTGTTTATCATCTTAATTAGTTAGTTAAAAATTAGAAAACATGCCCGGTTCAAAATCGATTAAAAATTTAAACATTTTAAAAATGAAAGAAATAAAAGCATTTGTTAAACCGAACAGGATACAAAGGGTCATCGAAGCCCTTAGCGATAACGGTTTTAAAAGTATGACGCTTTCACAGGCGGAGGGTACCGGGGCGTTCAAAGCAAAAGGAGCAAGACCCTCCCTTGATTTTAATATAACCGATAGCCCGGTGGTAAAAGTGGAGTTGGTATGTCAAAATGAGGAGGCGCAATCAGCCATAGATATCATATTAGAAAATGGTAAAACGCCCGAACCTGGGGATGGAATCATTTATCTATCCTATATTGAGGATGCCTTTCAGATCAAAACAGGAAAATCCCTTAAACGCTACGATCTTTAACCCCTTTTAAAATGGAAAGAATTGTCAAAAAACTGGAAAGCAAGGGAATACGGCCCACACCGATGCGACTGTTGACCTATAAAAAGTTACTGCAAAGCGAGGTAGCCATCAGTTTGGGAGAGCTAGAGAATTTTTTCGAGAAATCGGAAAGGAGCACCCTTTTCCGGACGATGAAAACATTTGAGGAAAAAAATATTGTACATCAGATAGCGGACGGTACAGGGATTATGAAATATGCACTCTGTGAGGAAAACTGTGGATGTGAGGTGGGCAGCGACCTGCACCTACATTTTCACTGCACCCAGTGTAACGAGACCGTTTGTTTGACCGATCGTAAAATCCCACAGGTAAACCTGCCTCAAGGATATATGGCAGACGATATCAATCTGGTCGTAACGGGAGTATGCAATAAATGCAGTGGCAATTTGGAGTAGCCTTAAAGGCCAATAACATCAAAAGAATACGACGATGATAGCAATCTATAAAAAAGACCAAATCATATATACCATCGCAGATCAAGAAATGGATGCCGATGATGGGGCGACCTTGGTCAAGGCCCTGAATGAACATTTGAAAAGCAATGAACAAGCCGCTTGGTATATGGAAATGGAGCCTCGCAAAAAAGGAGTGAAGAAAAGCAGCGGTGAGAGGTTGGATTTTTCCTTTCCCGAAGAAACACGGCTTAAGAAAATAGCCTTGGTGGGCGAAAAAACTTGGCAAGAACGGTTTACCGAATCGCTATTGCCGTTTAGCGAAGCCCACATAAAATATTTCGGACCTGAAGATGGAAACATGGCCAACAACTGGCTCGAACAAACAAGCAATTTCAATAGTAACTGAAACATGAATCTTTAAATCTAGAAAATTATGATGGACGATTGGTATTTTGGGGGAATGCACTGGATATGGTGGGGGTTATGGATAATCCTCATCTTCTGGATATTTTTAATTCCCTACCCCACACCGGGACAGAAAAGAAAAAGGGACACCGCAATGGAAGCCCTGAGAGAGCGGTACGCCCGGGGCGAAATCGACGAAGAGGAATTTGAAAAACGAAAGACGTTCCTGTTAAAGAACAAAAAATAACAGTGTTTTGCTTTTGACCGAACGACCATAACACCGTTATCTATGCAAAGAAGAAAAATAGGGATATGGCTTTTGGCAGGCTTTGCCTTTGGGGTATTTATACTGCAACCCTTGGGCCTATCCCTTTTTCTCTTTGACCGGTCGGGCGATTCCGGTCACTGGTCAAGCTTTTTTCTTGAAGCCTTCAAAACCGTATGGAACGTTGTCGATGTTGACCAAATTCTTAGAAACCTGTTGTTCGGGACAATGGGAAGCAGCCTTGCCCTGATGGTCTTTTTCAGAAAAAAGATTTTTCAACTGAACAGGCAACGGATGGACAGGCAAACCGTTCTCGAACTCATAAACAAGGGAGAGAGCAGCCGGGTGGAATTCAAGTCAAGCTTGCGATGGGATGTACGGCAGGGCAAGGTAAACAAACAACTTGAGCTTATCATTGCAAAGACCATTGCCGGGTTTATGAACACCGAGGGGGGCAAGTTGCTCATGGGTGTCGATGACGGGGGAACCATTCTGGGCCTGCAACAGGATTTCGATACGCTTAAAAAGCCGGACAGCGATGGCTTTGAGCAGTATTTGATGCAATTGATCGCTCAAAAACTGGGAACCCATCTTTGTACGCTAGTGAACGTAGCATTTTTTGGGTTTGGTCAAAAGCAAGTGTGCTGTATCGAGATTTTACCAGCCCAAATGCCGGTATATGTGAACCTTGAGGGACGGTCACGGTTTTATATACGCACGGGCAATGCCACGCGCGAACTAGATTTGCCCGAAGCCCTGGTGTATATAGGTAAGGAAAAGGCACAGTGCAACTAGAAACAGGAGGTTATTGGGCCATGCAGGAAGGGTTATTGGCACTTCCGTTGCACGTTTGTTTTAATTAGATTGATTAAAAAATATACAAAAATGGTACAGATAATAAACTTAGAACAGGAACATCTTATTGCCGCTAAAATCAGCGGGAAACTTACGGAAAAGGATATGGAAAAGATGCATCCGCTCATCCACAACATCATAGAAAAAGGCCATAAAGTGGATTTCTATATTGAAATGGAAGATTTTGAAGGCTATACCCTTAAAGGCTTTTGGGAAGACCTAAAAATTGATTCGGCACACTTGGGAGATTACGGCAAGATAGCCTTTGTGGGTAACAAAAAATGGCAGGAGTGGGTGGCTAAGGCAACTGATTTTTTCACTAGCTCGGAAGTTAAGTATTTCGATATTTCCGAGAAATCACAAGCCCAAAAGTGGATTAAATCTTAATTAACGATAACAAAACGATTAATAATATGAATGACAAGGAAAAACATAGTAATGACGATGGCCACAATCACGACCACGGTGGCATCTTCGGCAAAAACACCGAACTCTATTTTGCTATATTAAGTGGGGTCACACTAATAACAGGTTTCCTATTGGAGAAATTTACAGGGGTTTCAGAAAACATTCCTTTTGGACTCTATATTGCGGCCTACTTTTTTGGAGGTTATTTTACCCTGAAGGAAGCTATTAGCAAAGTGGCCAAGGGCGAATTTGAAATCGATTTCCTGATGCTGGTCGCGGCTGCGGGGGCGGCCTATCTGGGCGAATGGGCAGAAGGTGCCTTGTTGCTTTTCCTTTTTAGTCTGGGTCACGCATTGGAAAACTATGCAATGGGCAAGGCAAAAAAGTCCATTGCGGCACTGACCGACCTCGCCCCAAAAACAGCCCTTCTCAAGAAAGATGACGATACCGTTGAAGTGGGTATTGAAGAACTACAGGTGGGCGACATCATCGTGGTGCGCCCCAACAGCAAGATATCCGCCGATGGTGTAATTGTAAAAGGTAACAGTAGTGTTGACCAGGCACCCATTACCGGGGAAAGCGTTCCGGTGGACAAAACACCAATAGAAAATCCGGACAAAGAGTATACCTCAAAAAGCAATATTCCCAATGAGAACCGTGTATTTTCAGGAACCATCAATGGCAACAATACCCTTGAAATAAAGGTAATCAAAGAGGCAAAAGATTCTACCCTCAACCGCTTGGTCACTATGGTTCAGGAGGCTCAAGACCAGAAATCGCCCACCCAGTTGTTGACCGACAAGTTTGAGCGGTACTATGTGCCAGCGGTCATTATACTGGTCGTTGCACTGAATTTTGCTTTTTTGGTCATCGATGAACCGTGGAGCGAAAGCCTATACCGTTCCTTGGCGGTATTGGTAGCTGCAAGTCCGTGCGCGCTCGCCATTTCGACGCCATCTGCTGTATTGAGTGGTGTGGCAAGGGCTGCGCGTGGCGGGGTCTTGATAAAAGGCGGTCGCCCATTGGAAGATTTAGGGGTGCTTACCGCATTGGCCTTTGACAAGACAGGAACGCTTACCGAAGGAAAACCAAAGCTTACCGACGTCGAAAGTTTTGGCAGTATAGATAAAAAGGAACTGTTGGAAATCGCGATTGCGGTTGAGGAACTGAGCGACCACCCCCTGGCAAAGGCAGTTGTACGGGACGGAATGGAACGGCTCGGGAAGGACACAAAGATTCCGGATGCCGATGATTTGGAGGCCGTACAGGGCAAGGGCATAAAGGCAAACTATCAAGGGAATTCCATTTACATTGGTAACCTGGAACTCTTCGAGGATATTGATAAGGGCGTACCCGACGATGTATCAGAAAAGGTAAGAGCGCTTGAAGGGGAAGGAAAGACCACGATGCTAATAAAAAGGGGCAATGAATTTATAGGGATGCTGGGGCTGATGGACACCCCACGGGAAAAAGCCAAGGAAACCCTTGCCCAACTAAAGGAAATAGGCATCAAGAAAATGATAATGCTTACGGGCGACAACCAGAAAGTGGCAGATGCCGTAGCCGAGGAAATTGGGTTGACCGAAGCTCGCGGAAGTCTGCTTCCCGAAGAAAAAGTGGAGGCCATCAAAAAACTTGCGGAACAGGAAAATAAACTGGCAATGATAGGTGATGGGGTCAATGATGCCCCTGCTATGGCAAACAGTACCGTTGGTATTGCAATGGGTGCGGCGGGAAGCGACGTGGCTTTAGAAACCGCAGATATAGCACTAATGGCAGACAAACTGGAAACCTTGCCTTTTGCCATCGGTTTAAGCAGAAAAGCGAAGGCGATAATCAAGCAAAACTTATGGGTTAGCTTGGGGGTTGTTGCCCTTTTAATTCCTGCGACAATTATGAGTTGGGCAAGTATAGGGATAGCCGTGGCCATTCACGAGGGCTCTACGTTGGTAGTGGTGGTCAATGCATTGCGTTTGCTCGCCTACAAAAAATAAATTCAATAAAGGAGATTGCCTTTGAATCAAGGTTAAAAATGAACAAAACGGAAAAAATATTGTCGAATTACGGTATTCGCCCTACTCAAATGAGGTCCAAGATATACAGGTATCTGAGAAGGAAGCAAAGTGCCGTGTCCTTTTCCGACTTGAAAAAGGTCTTTGCTGAAAAGAGCGAAACCAATAAGACAGCAAACAGAACGACCTTTTATCGCAACCTTAAGATTTTTGAGGATAAAGGACTTATTCATCAGATAAATGATGGAACCGGAGTGGCAAAATTTGCGATTTCCGGTGAAAATGCAAAAGGTGAATACGGTTCAGATTTACATCTGCACTTTCATTGTACCGAATGTAAGAAAACAATCTGTTTGCCAAATAAAATACCGGAAGAAAGTTTACCAGCTGATTATAAAATAAACGATGTCAACCTGGTATTAAAAGGAATATGCGTGAAATGTAAGAAAAAATAACAGGTGGGAGTTCCAGAACTTTGAACCCTTGCGCCCAAGAGTCAAGTTCAAGGTTCTTCCACCTTATTTAACCAAAAAAATACAACTATAGAAAAATATGATATAACAATTATTGGTTTGTGTTTTGGCGATAATGGAATTCAGGGCAGCGGCAGAGGATATCGCACGGATGCCCCATTGGCATCCCACATTTTCAGAAACCTTTAAGGAAGCCTTTCTGGCCGCTACCGAAGATAGGGCATTGCATATATAAATATTGGGGCAAGTAATACCATATAAAATATAAGATGATGAAGAAAATTCAAAAGCTAACCCAGGAAATCAACGAATTGACAGTAAGGATTGAACACGAATATCCCGAACTCTATCGGTATTTGGATGAGAACCCCATAACGATTCCCGTAGATGATGAAGCAAAACCGACCATTAAATCGTTCGCTGATTATTTGGAGAGCTTAAAATCGATTTTGGAAAAATATATGGAATCCCATAATAAGTAAAGAGTGAAAAGACCAAACGTAGAATTTAATACAGATTATTTAAATGTCCACCATAAACAAAACCACTTTTAAGGTAAGTCAAATGGATTGCCCTTCAGAAGAACAGATGATAAGGATGAAACTGGAGTCAAACCCTCAAATCAAATATCTGGACTTTGACATTCCGAATAGAAAGTTGGATGTGTACCATCAGGGGAATGCCCAAGAAATAAACGTGGAATTGGGTGCATTAAAGCTGGGGGAAAAACTTTTGGGAACAGAAAAGGCGGAAACACCTATTGCCGAAGACGAGACCAAACAAAAGAAGATACTCTGGTGGGTCTTGTACATCAATTTTGGGTTTTTCGTTATCGAAATGACCACGGGTTGGATTTCTTCCTCGATGGGCCTTATTGCGGATTCACTAGATATGCTAGCCGATTCCATTGTGTACGCGTTGAGCCTTTTTGCCGTAGGCGGCGCTATTTCCAGAAAAAAGAAAGTGGCGAAGTTCAGTGGCTATTTTCAAATGGCCTTGGCCCTGCTGGGATTTTCGGAAGTCCTGAGAAGGTTTTTGAGCAGTAGTGAAACCCCTTTGTTCCAATGGATGATAATCGTTTCCATTTTCGCCCTTATCGGCAACCTCGTTTCCCTATGGCTGATAAACAAGGCCAAAAGCAAGGAAGCGCATATGCAGGCAAGTGCCATCTTTACCTCAAACGACATTATTGTGAACGGCGGGGTAATACTGGCAGGGGTGCTGGTTTATTTTTTAGACAGTAAATGGCCCGATTTGGTCATAGGCGGTATTGTATTTGCCTTTGTGATGCGAGGAGCCATTAGAATTTTAAAATTGTCCAAATAACGTATTGGGAAGAAAAGAAATAGCAAAAGAAAGATTTTGGAAAGGAATCCAAATGCCATATCCCGAATAGGACTCAAAACTACCCTCGTAGGTATTTTGATCAGTGCATTATTGGCATTGATCAAAGGTTTGGGCGGGGTGTTCGGGCATTCTTATGCCCTTATTGCCGATGCGATCGAATCCGGGGCGGATGTGCTGACATCCGCACTATTATGGGCCGGGTTGAAATGGTCGTCAAGGCCACCGGATGAAAACCATCCCTACGGACACGGTAAGATAGAGGCCCTGGTGGCGGTGGGTATTGCTATAGCCCTAACCATTGCAGGTGGTATAATCATAAGGGACAGCATCGACCATATTCTGGTACCCCACAAAACTCCTGCACCCTTCACACTCTTCATACTGGTATTTGTTGTCCTCACGAAAGAGGCGTTGTATCGTTATGTCATGAAAACAGGTGATGAAATCAATAGTTCGGCCGTCAAGGCCGATGCATTTCACCATAGGAGTGATGCCATTACGTCGATAGCCGCTTTTATAGGTATTTCCATAGCATTGATCGGTGGCGAAGGGTTTGAGATAGCGGATGATTTCGCGGCACTCATTGCAGCGGGCATTATTCTGTTCAATGCCTATAAAATAGCTAGGTCATCGGTAAGGGAGTTGCTGGACGAAGCTGTTGAGCCCGAATTTCGAAATGAGGTTATCCGACAGGCCGAAGCCGTTCCTGAAGTGGTAAGGGTAGAGCGCTGCCATTCCCGAAAGATGGGAACGGCCTTTCATATCGATATGCATATTTGGATCGATGGGGAATTAACTGTGACCGAGGGCCATGATATTGCACACAAAGTAAAGGAGAGATTGTTCAGGTCATATTCCGAGATACTTGACGTGCACATCCATATCGAACCTAGCAAAGAGAGAAATGTTAAAATGACAGAATTATGAACAGTTGGCTATGGGTACTCGTTTTGGGCCTAGCGGCCTGGGCAGCACACTGGGGTGCGGATCGATTGTTGACCCCTTTAAAGTTGCTCCGCAAGCAATGGGGCCTTACCGCTTCCGCTGGAGCCGCTTTTCTTGCCTTTGTAACGGCAAGCCCTGAAGTTGCCATAAATATTACCAGTGCAGCTCGGGGAGTCTCCAATATTGGCCTGGGAAATTTGTTGGGTTCCAATATTATTTCCATTCCCTTAATGGTGACCATAGCTTATTTTGCTTCCCGGAAACAGTTCAAGAACAACAAGGAACATCAAGAGCATCTTGATAAAAACGTTCTGGCATTGAACAAACGTTCGGTTTCCGTACTGTCCCTTCCATACTTGGGCATTATCGCCCTTGTGGCCATTTTGACCTTGCCAAAGCCCTGGCGCGGGCTACAACCAATAGACGGGTGGATTATGCTGGTCGCTTATGCTGCCTTTTTGACTCACGCAATCATAAAAGGCAAGGAAAAGGGCAAAAAAGTAGAATGGAACAAAAAACAGGTCTGGTTATCGATTGCCGGGGCCTTGGCCATAGCAGTCGGAGCATTTTTCATAGTGAAGGCGACCGAAAATATTGTTTCTGCCCTAAATATTTCTGAAATCGTGGGAGGCCTTTTCATCACGGGCATAATGACCACCGCACCGGAAATATTCAAGACCTGGAGCGTGGTAAAAGGGGGAGAGGTGACTGCGGGTACCACCAGTGTTATAGCGGACAATGCCGTAACGATGACGGTGGCATTTTTTCCGCTGGCGTTGGTAACCACCCCCATTGAGGATTTTGAACTGTTCTGGGTCAACCTGGCCTTTGTCGGGCTTATGCCGCTGCTTTACACACTATTTGTGCATCAAAGCAAGGAACTGCACGGTTTCTCTCGTTGGCAAATTTTTGTGTTTGATGCTGCCTATGTCGCCTATTTACTGGTCATGGTTTTTTTCGTGTTGAAACTTTTTGATAGATGAAAAAGGAACTTTTTAAAGATTGCTCGATGAGGCTCAATATGCTGGATGAAAACATCCACAAATTGGCCGTAAAGTATGCTGAAGAATACTATATAACAAACCAATGCTCCAAGGAGGAAGCCCTTGAACGCGGTATTGTAAAAGCAGAGATGGAAGGGCGAAAGCTCTAAAAAAAGTATAGAATATGGACTGGACATTTGAAGATTTCAAAACAAAGCTTGATGGCCTACAGCCGTCAGTTCGGAAGAAGGCCCTCAAAATTGCGCAAGAATTGGTAAAGGAGAATGGGTATTCTCGTGAGAAGGCCATTACGGAGGGAATCAAACGTGCAGAAGAATGGTTTTATGACCTTAGGGGATAGCATTGGTGCGTTAATTTAAGTAAAGCACAGTACATTATGTCACGGGAAAGGAGAAAGCGGAGACTAGAGGAAAAAAAGGGTAATTCAATAAACAAAAAAGTGAGAACCAGAAAGGAGAAAGCGTATTGCCTGTTGGTTTTTGTGGCAATGTTCCTTGCGGTGCTGACAATTGCCTTTCTAGATGCAATTCTATATGGTTTTTACCTGCTTTTCAATTGAATAATTAAACCTAAAAAGAAAGATTAATGAAGTCAAATCAATAAAAACAAAATGATATGAAAGATGACGGAATTTTAATACCTGTAGATTTCACAGAGGTTTCAGAAAATGCGGTGAGCTATGCTATTGGGCTAGCACAAAAATTGAAATCAAAACTGGTTTTTGTCCACGCCTATTCAGTGGCATATCCATCCGGTACGCCCATCGGGATGGCAACTATGGCACACAATGTAACAGATACCACAGCATCACAAGAAAAAATCAATAAAGAAAAATTGGATAAGTTTCTAAGAGGCTTTCCTGAACTGGACAAGTTGGAATTTCAAGCAATGATCGGTTTCGGGGCAACGGTCGATGTGATTTCTGGCCTAGCTAAGGAAATAAATACCAGTCTTGTCGTTATGGGTACCAAGGGTACGGCTTCGGGATTTGATGAAATTTTTATTGGAACCGTTACCGAAAAGGTGACACAAAAGGCACCTTGTCCAGTACTGGCCGTACCTGAAGATGCCAGCTATACTGCATATAAGCGTATCGGGGTCGCAGTGGATACGGATAGTATGGATAATAGAATAGATTTTGAAATGTTGTCCAAATTATTGGAAAACTATAATGCACAATTGCACTTTGTACATATAGCGGACAAACAGGAAAGGGTGCCGGAGAAAGCATTTATTCGTGAAAGATTTGGCAAACTTCTTGTACCTAATCAATGGTCTTTTACAGTTATCGAGGAAGGCAAACCCGAAGAGGGTATCGATGAATTTTTGACTGAAACCCCAATAGACCTATTGGTTTTGCTTTACAGGGAACACGGATTTTTTGAGGCAGTTTTCAAAAAGGGGCTAAGAAAAAAAATGCTGTATGCCTCCAAGGCCCCATTGCTGATAGTTAAGTAGCCCTTCTACTTATGTGCTCTAGTAAATATTAGTTTTCGCTTACTACGCGAAATTATCGTGCTCATTCTGGAAGCTAGTGGACTTGCCACAATGTGGGAGGCCGTATTTGCCGATGTGGGAGTAGCGTTATTGGCAATATTCAATGCGGTTCGATTGCAGAAGATGAAGTGGACTTAGGAATAGTAAGTATCGAAATATAAATTTTCATTCTGACCAACGCACAATTTCCCACAGTACGGGATTTGCATAATTAAATCAACAACCCTTTTAAGATGTAAACACTTCTTTCTTGATAAATTACTATAAATAAATTTAGACTAAACTAAAAATATATTTATATTTACAAAAATATAAATATAGCAATGCCTAAAATTATTCAATTTTACATTGGTCTGTCCTTAATCGCTCTACTTGGCTGTGAAAATTTCGGCCCCGAAGAACCTATGGAGTTTGAGTTATTGGATGGGCCGTTGGATGGATTGTCCGTTAGTGAGCAACAGCGTTTTTTAGCCGGGGATATTGCCTTTAACGATGATGTTTTTACCGTTGAAAAAGGCCTTGGTCCCTTGTTTGTTGGCACCAGCTGTGCAAGTTGCCATTCAGGGGATGGAAAAGGTCACCCATTTAATCAACTTATTAGGTTTGGTAACAATGATTTGACCATACCCTCGATGTTATCCTTTGGTGATGGCAGGAACCAGATTCAAAATAAAGCCATACCGGGTTTTGAACCGGAGACCGTGCCGGAAGGCTTCCCATTTTCCATTTTGGTCGCTCCGGCGGTGACGGGATTGGGTTTGTTGGATGCTGTCTCTGATGCGGATATTTTGGCTCACGCAGACCCTTCTGATGAAAATCAGGACGGCATTAGTGGAAGGCCTCACTACAATATTCCTCCTGAATTCACCAAGATTCGGAATAATAGTGTTCCCCAGGGAAACAATTATATCTTCAGGTTTGGAAAGAAAGCGGGTAGTTATGATTTGTTGCACCAAAGCGTCAGCGCATATAACCAGGACATAGGAATTACATCCCTTTATGACCCTATAGACCCGTTCAGTGGACTTGAAGAGGATCCTGAAATAAGCACCCAGACCTTGAACGATGTCGTTTTCTACCTTAAAACCTTAAAAGCACCAATTCCCAGAAATCAAACAGACCCCGATGTAATTGCTGGGAAAGAACTCTTTGAATCTGTACAATGTGCTGTCTGTCACACACCCACGTTGACCACAGGATTTTCCCCAATTGAATCGTTATCCCTTAAGGAATTTCATCCCTACACGGATTTGTTGTTACATGACATGGGGCCTGAATTGGATGATGGATTCACCGAAGGAAATGTCGGGACTTCTGAATGGAGAACCCCACCGCTGTGGGGAATCGGTTTATCGGCCAATTCCCAAGGCGGGCAAATGTTCCTGTTACATGATGGAAGGGCTTCGAGCATTGAAGAGGCAATTGAATTGCACGGCGGTGAGGCCGATAATTCAAAAGCCCGGTATTTGTCCCTGACCCCAAAAGAAAAATCACAACTGATAAAATTCATTAATTCCCTATAGGTGCATAGAAAAGATTTTATTAAACAATTTGGATATCTGATTGCAGTCCTGCCAGCTTCTTCCGCTTTGCTCAGTAGTTGCGCAGGCCTGTATTATGCTTCCTTTGTTGAAGAAGGGAGAGTGCTACGAATTTCAAAGGGTGAGTTTCAACAGGTGAAAGGGGGAAAGCAGATTGAACGTGATTTCGTAGTCATCCAGAGCGATTCCATGCGATATCCGATCGGAATATTCAAAACACAAAACAGTAATTATCTGGCCAGTTTGATGCAATGTACCCATAGGGGCTGTGAACTCAACATTGGCGGCGGCATATTCAACTGTCCATGTCATGGCAGTGAGTTCGACCGTTCAGGCAGGGTTTTAGAAGGGCCGGCCGAAGAAAACCTAGAATCATTTGAAATAACCACCGATTATGAGAATATCTATGTGCATGTCCGGTAAAATATATGTGGCCTTTGTCTTAATGAACGTCTGCGTTTTAACCCTTAGCTCGCAAACCATCGATAGGGACAGTATTCGGGAATCCATGAATATGGATGCGGTTTATGACCGTCCGTTTTTGACTTTCGATAAATTTCCAGTCAATCTTGGTGGTTATCTTGAGGCGAACTCAATCTACAGTATTGAGGACGGATTGTCGGAGGGGCTTTCTTTTCAGGCCCGAAGATTGACCCTTTTCGTTTCGGCGTCCATTTCAAAGCGCATTAAGTTCTTGACCGAACTGGAATTTGAAAACGGGACAGAGGAAATTGCCATTGAATTCGCCTCAATGGACATTGCCTTGCACCCCTTGTTGAACCTTAGGGGAGGCATCGTACTGAATCCAATAGGATCCTTTAATCAAAATCACGACGGACCAAAATGGGAGTTTGTCGAGCGGCCAGATGTCAGCACCAATTTGTTGCCCGCCACTTTCTCCAATGCCGGATTTGGTATATATGGAAAGGCATATAAGGGAGCTTGGACCTTGGGCTATGAAGCATACCTCACCAATGGCTTTGATACAAGCATTATAGATAATGAGGAAGAAAGGACATTTTTGGCCGCAGTCAAGGAGAATTCCTCGCGTTTCGAGGAGAATTTTAGCGGCAATGCGCTCCTCAATGGAAAGTTCGCCATCAAGCACAGAAAATTAGGAGAATTGGGCATTTCCTATATGGGCGGGGCATACAACAGGAAAGAAGTTGATGGGCTTCAGGTTGATACAAAATCAAGAAGGGTAGATGTTCTTGCCCTGGATTTAAATACTGCCATTAAAAAAACGGGGACAAGGTTTATCGGTGAGATGGCCTACATATGGGTCGATGTTCCGGACACTTTTACGCAGCAATTTGGTGATCGGCAAGTTGGTTTTTTTGTGGACATTGTTCAACCGATACTAAGTACCGCAGTATTGGACTGGGAAGATGCCATACTCAATCTATCGCTCAGAACGGATTATGTGGATTACAACATTGGCAGGTTTGCCCAGACCAATACGAATATTGGGGATGATTTATTCGCAATTACACCTGCAATAAGCTTTAGGCCCGCACCACAGACCGTTCTAAGGATTAACTACAGATACCAGTGGCAACATGATATTCTCAACAATCCATCCTCAAGAACCGCTACATGGTATTTTGGATTCAGCACCTATTTTTAATAAAATATTCTACAAAGCTGCTTTGATTTCATACCGGGTAGAATGTACTTAAGTAAGGTGTGATTTTAAAAGAGCATCGATGGATAGTATTATTTAAGTATTTGCTTAAATAATTATATTAATATATCTTTGTCAAAAACAGTACTATGGCACTTGAATTAAGTTGTACACGCGCCGAGGCCGACCAAAAGCAACTAATGCGTTGTCGCGAAACCTTAGGAACAAACTCAGAGGCAATTTCCGAAATCAGCAAAATACTCGCGCTGGCCGGTAACGAAACACGGTTAAAGATATTATTCCTGTTATATGAGGAAGGTGAGCTTTGTCCCTGTGATTTTGCCGATATACTTGAAATGAGCGTGCCCGCAATTTCACAGCACATACGTAAAATGAAGGATGTGGGACTGATTGTTTCGAGACGTGAAGGGCAAACCCTGTATTATTCATTGGTCCAGAATCATAACGAAATATTGGAAAATGTGTTTATTAAAATTCAGAAAAATAAAAAGGTAGCATAAAATGGAAACAGGAAAAACCTCGAACAAGGTAGCCTACGCAGGAATATTGACGGCCATGGCGGCATCAATATGTTGTATAACCCCGGTTTTGGCTTTGATTGCAGGAACCAGTGGAATCGCATCCACGTTTTCTTGGGTGGAACCATTTCGGCCTTATCTTATCAGCAGCACTATACTCGTATTGGTCTTTGCCTGGTACCAGAAACTACGACCAAAAACACAGGAGGAAATTGACTGTACCTGTGAGGATGATACAAAACCCTCCTTTTGGCAATCCAAAAGCTTTCTTTTAATAGTTACGGTTTTCGCGGGATTGATGCTGGCGTTTCCATATTACTCCAATATGTTTTATGCACAGCCGAGTAAGGACATTGTCTATGTCTCGCAATCCAATATTGTAAAGCACACGTTTAATGTTGAGGGAATGACCTGCGCAGGGTGTGAAGCCCACGTAGAGAGCGAGGTCAACAAATTGGATGGCATATTATCCGTCAAGGCCAGTTACGAAGGTGCGAATACCCTAGTGGAATATGATAAGACCAAAACCGATTTGGCCGCAATCCAAAAAGCGATAAACAGCACAGGTTATAAAGTAATCGATGGTGAAAACAAAGAAAACGAGTAGATGAAAAAGTACGATGTTTTTGTTATCGGTTCCGGGATGGCAGGGATGACCATTGCCAATAAATGTGCTTCCAAAGGCCTTAAGGTAGGCATTACTGACGAACTGCCCTACGGTGGAACCTGCGCGCTAAGAGGTTGCGACCCCAAAAAGGTAATCATCGGTGCGACAGAAGTAAGGGATTTTGCAATACGCTTAAAGGATAAGGGTATCGATACGGTTCCCAATGTCAATTGGCGGGATATTATGGCCTTCAAACAATCCTTTGTGGATGCAATGCCGCCCAAAATAGAAAAAGGATACAGGCATAATGATATAGACACCTATCATTCTTCGGCAAAATTTCTGTCCAAAAATACCCTACAGTTGGGAACAGATACTATCGAAGCCGACAAGATTGTGATTGCAACGGGCGCAAAACCAAGGGTACTGGATTTTGAAGGTGGGTACTTGGCACTTTCGAGTACCGATTTCCTCAATTTAAAGGAGCTACCCAAATCCCTGCTCTTTATTGGCGGAGGTTACATCGCCTTTGAATTTGCACATATCGCCGCCCGTTGTGGTGCCGATGTAACTATTGTACATAGGGGCAAACGACCTTTGGAAAACTTTGAACAGGATATTGTAGTACACTTGATAAATGCCACGAAGGAATTGGGAATAAAACTGGTTCTAGCGACCGAGGTTTCTAAAATCGAAAAGAGAGATAACCACTATACAGTTAAAGGAACTACCGACGGTAAAGAAATGACATTTAGAACGGAAACCGTTTTCAATTCGGCCGGTCGCCCGCCTGCAATTTTTGATTTGGAGCTGGACAAGTCCGGAATATCCTTTTCAAAAGAAGGGGTTGCCGTCAACGAATATCTTCAAAGCGCATCGAACCCAAATGTTTATGCGGCCGGAGATGCGGCAGATTCAAAAGGACTGCCCCTGACACCTGTTGCCGTTATGGAAGGACATATTGTAGCTTCGAATATCATCAAGGGGAACACGAAAAAAGTGAGCTATCCACCTATGCCCTCCGTAGTTTTCACTTTGCCAACATTAGCAGCCGTAGGTCTGACCGAGGCAGAGGCCAAATCACAAAAAATCGAATATCAGGTCAATTATAACGAGGTGGGCAATTGGTTCAACGCAGAGCGGTTGAATGTTAAGGAATATGCCTTTAAGACTATTGTCGATAAAGAAGATCATACGATACTGGGAGCACATTTAATTGGTCCCAACGCCGAGGAAACCATCAATTTGTTCGCAATAGCGATAAAGACCAAGATGAGGATCAACGATTTAAGGACTATGATTTTTTCTTATCCAACATTATCCTCGGATATTCCCTATATGCTTTAACAAAATATCAAAATTTATGAAAAGTGATGAATACACTAAAAAGCACTGGGAAGAGGTTTATACCGGAAAAAGTGATGAAGAAGTAAGTTGGTTTGAAGGGAAACCCTCGACTTCATTGGATATTATAGCTTCCCTTGACTTACCCAAAGATAGTTCAATTATTGATATTGGCGGGGGGAACTCAAACCTTATCAGTCATTTGTTGAAAAATGGCTATAACAACCTGTCCATTCTTGATATTTCAGAAAATGCACTTCAGCGTACCAAATCAAAATTAGGCAAGTCAGCCACAAAGGTGCAGTGGATAAATTCGGACATATTGAATTTTGAACCGACCCAAGACTTTGAGTTATGGCACGACCGGGCTACTTTTCATTTCTTCACACGGGAAGAAGATATCTTAAAGTATATTGACATACTAGGTCGTTCCCTTAAGACGGGAGCGTATTTTATACTGGCAACTTTTTCGACCACCGGCCCAAAAAGATGTAGTGGATTGGAGATTGCCCAATATTCTCCTGAAAAACTAAAGGAATTGTTTAAAGTAGATTTCACCCTATTGGAATCCTTTGAAAAAATTCATAAAACCCCTTTTAAAACAGAGCAAAATTTTATTTATAACCTGTTTCAGAAAAAATAATATGGACTACGAGAGAATCCTTTTAAATTCAACCATTACCTGTCCCGAATGTGGACATACGAAAGAGGAGGAAATGCCAACAACGGCCTGTCAGTTTTTCTATGAATGCGAAAACTGCAATCAAATATTAAGACCAAAGGAAGGCGATTGCTGTGTCTTTTGCTCTTATGGGACGGTAGTCTGCCCACCAATACAAGAAGGCTCTGGTTGTTGTTGAATAATTTCGGGATAAATTTGTAGAGCACCCCCAGTACAATTATATATTGCCAAAATTTTAAAATCGATGATACCACGAGATTTAAGCAAGGACATAAAAAAGAGGTTGCAAAGTATCAATGGGCAAATTGGTGGCCTCATTAAAATGCTCGATGAAGATACAGACCCAGAGAAGATTTTAATACAGTTCAAGGCAGCACAGAAAGGATTGGATAAAGCTCATTTTCTGTTACTGGACGAAGTTTATCGAAAAGCTTTGGCCATAAAAATATCTGAAACTGTCGAAGCCTGCCCTGGAAACTGTGGCAATGAAGGCCGTATCGAATTTATAAGAAAACAGTTTCCAGATTTGGAATTGGACAGCCTAACGGAAAAGATGAGGGAGATAGATGCACTAAAGGCCAAGCTCGAAAACCACAAAAATGCTTGACCCCCGCAATCACAACCGATTTGATGGCCTGCACGACGCGGGCCATTTTTTTGAAATTTTATTTGGAGACCACCCTACCCACCAATCTACCTTTGATTCGTTGTTTGAATTCAATGACGCGTAAAGAAATTTTAAATAGTTAAAAAACAGAAATATGAAACGTCAAGTAGAAGTTTTTACGGCCAATTGTCCGGTCTGTGACCCAGTGGTCAAAATGATAAAGGAAATGGCCTGCGATAAATGTGAGGTAACCACATATGATTTGGTCAAGCAATGTGAAGACAAGACCTGTCTTGATAAGATGGATGAATATGGCATAAAGAAAGTTCCCGCTGTGGTAGTGAACGGTGAGCTCTTGGAATGCTGTAAGGATTCGGCTATCACCGAAGTGAAATTGGTAGAAGCGGGAATCGGACAATCCTAATTATAATGTGTTTGAGTATGATTAACAAAGTATTCCCTAAAATATCATTGAACATTCCCTATCTCAAATTGATATTGTTATTGGCCATATCAGGATCGGCGATGGCCCAAGGCCACGGCCCACTCTATGGGCTTCAGACACCGACCCTTGCCAAAGGTGGGGTCGATTTGAACGTGGCGGGAATGAGCCTAAGTACGGAGACCGAAACGTCCTATATGCTCCGCTATCTGTTTTCCTATGGCATTACGGAAGACCTGCAGATAAACCTGACCACCCCCACGATGATAGAAAGGTTGGGTGATGCACCGAGGACACGGGGCAACAGCAATATGCCCGCCAACGGGGATATTGAGGCTTCCCTTTGGTACCGGTTTTTCTCGAACGCCTTTGGGGTTGGAAAACGCTTTGAGTCCACCGCCATCGTGGGCGTTTCTGCGCCGACGGATGATGTCAGGGGACAGGCCAATGTGGGCAACTCGGTACACGCGGCCATTTCAACGGGCTATGCCTCGCGCACTTGGTATGGATGGATCGGTGGCGGATACCAATATTATTTTGAGAAAGGTGGCGAACAATTGGGCGACCTGCCCTACGCCAGTGCGGTAGTGGGGTATCGCCCCAATATATTTATGGGCGATTACCCAAAGCCCGATTGGCGCATTTTCATAGAATCATTGGCCGAATTCCCTGGCGACAATAAATTTGAGGGGCAAATGGACTTTACAGATTCGCGCAGTACAAAAATACTGGTCGGGCCCTCTTTTCTTGGACTATATGGCGCTTGGGGAATATCGTTCGGTGCGATGTTTCCGGTCGTACAGGACTTGACACTTGGGGCAGTGAAAGAAAGGTATCGATTGGCCATAAACTTAAGCTATTGGTTATAAAGCAAGAATTTTAAAAATGTATAAAATGAGAAATATATTTAGAATTATGATGATAGGTCTATTCGGAATTGGCACAGCATCGGGGCAAATTACCAAAGTTGACCAAGAAGTTTATGGAATGGATTGCGCCCCTTGCGCCTATGGCCTAGAGCGGGGACTGAAAAAGATGGATGGGCTTCAGGAAGTGCGTGTCAGCCTCAATGACGGAAAGGCATATATGGGATTGGCTGCCGAGAACGGACTTAAATTACGTAGCATTCAGGAAGAGGTAAAAAAGAACGGTTTTTCGGCAAAAAAAGCTGAAGTGACCCTAATTGGAAACGCAACGAAAGAAGATGGCCAATGGTACATTGAGACCGCTAATGAACGATTTTCGGTATCGCAGGATACGCCTACGGCGTTGTTACAAAAATTAACCGTTGGAACAGCAAGCATAAGCGGAACGGTGCAGGATGAGGAAGATGATAACCTCTCTGGCCAATGGTCCATCGTACTAACCAAAATCGAATAGATTTTATGAAGACTATTTCCAAAATGGTATTGGGAAGCAGCTTGGTTGCCGCCCTTCTTCCCTTGATGTGCTGTTTTTTGCCTGCTCTGCTATCGGTCGGCGCGGGATTGGGTTTCTTGGGCGGAAGTTTTGAATGGGTACATCCTGCCCAACCCTTTCTGACCACATTTTCGGTCGGAGCCCTTGGGTTTGCCCATTTTAAGAATTTTAAAAGTTCAAAAAAATGTAGTGGAGGGGAATCCTGCCAAAACGACAAAAGTAAACGTACCATCAATACTTGGTTTATGTGGACATTTACCTTGCTGATTCTTGCTCTTATGATTTTAAACTACTGGTATGAACTTTAGAAAGTTATTCATTTTTTCGGTTTTTGCTTTGGTTCTTCTCACATCCGGTTGTGAAAGAACGAAAGAACAATGGCAGTTCGAACGGAAAATTATACTTCCCAAAGAAGCCCGCCCCTTGGCTTTGGCCAAGGACGAGGAGGCCATTTGGTTTTCAGATCCGGATTATTTCCGCTTGTATAAAATCGACCTGAATGGAAAGGTGTTGGATTCCATCACGAGGATACAACGGCCGATGAACATCCATATGGATAAGGAAACACTTTACATACCCGAATTCTTGACCGACACCATCTGGCAATATAAAAAAGGTAAAACCAGTCCGTTGAAAATCAACAAACGGCCACAGGCCCCGGCGGGTGTTTCTGTATATGGGGATACCATTCTGGTAGCCGATTTCTATAACCATCGTATCATCGTTCAGACACCAAATTATAGCTATACTATTGGAAAGCAAGGCCATAATGAGGGCCAATTGTATTATCCAATAGATGTAAAACTAAAGGATGGTAAGGTATTCGTGGCCGATGCGTACAACCATCGGGTTCAGGTCTTTGATTTTGAAGGCAATCATATTGTTACGATCGGCCAAAATGAAAAAATAAACGTGGCCTCTGGCATTACTTTGAGCACTAATGAATTAGCTATCACCGACCAAGAAAATAACCGGATATTAATTTTTGATTATCAAGGAAAGTTGCTGCAAATATTAAAGGAAGGCATTTTCTATCCAACAGATATTCACTTTGACAAGGGAAGGCTTTTCATCGCCAATTTCAAGGACAATTCTATATCCCTTTATGGCAGGTAATATCAATTGGATATTTTTATAAAAGCTATCTTATGCGTTCATACTCCGTAAATTCGAACGTAGTCTCGCCATTTTCGTTTTTATCCGATTCACTTCTGACAAGTAATTGTTGGGCATTTAATTGAATTACAATATGGTATTCACTTGTATTAGAATTAACATGGCTCAGTTTTCCTGATTCTTCGAGAGACCAAGTGCCAATTTCAGTGAAAGTTTTTGATATCTGGCTATGACAGGCAATTGCCCCGATTCCCCAGAAATAGCGGTTATCTTCTTGCTCGTTACCCTTAACATATCTGAGAATATCATCTTTTCGGCAATTTTCGAATTGGGCAAACAAATCTTCCAAGGGCTCCAATATGCCCAATGAATCATTTGGTTGCCCTCTAAATTCTGCAATCCTTTTCCAATCTCCTGCTAAATTATTTTCGGTAAACAAAAGGTTGACTTGTTGTGAACTTTGGTCGTCTTTTTTGCAAGACCACATAACCAACAAGGAAAGTGACACTATGTAAATTGTTTGTTTTGGCATTACTTGATTGATATAAAGTTACATCTTATCCTAACATTTAGTACATCTATTTTACAGAACTATAGTTAGATAGGTTCCAAGTTGTTTTAAATGGCCATTCACTATATAATTTCAAAATACAAATAAGATTCTCGCATTGGAATTTAGACCTATTGGGTTGTCAAGGCCAAAAAAGTCTATCCAATTAGCGATGTTGCCTTTACGTTTCCCGTCGTTTTCCTGAAATCTCAAGTATTTTGACCTGATAGACAATCGGATTTCCCCTTTCGTATAATTTGCTCGAAAATTCATTGATAAACTCAACCTCTCTCCGTTCTTTTCTACGGATAATGCTCTTCACGCCTTCGGTAAAAAGGTGTAACTTTTGTTTGGCAATATTGCCCTCAAGTTCTTCGAATGTGCCGTGCACCATGGCCGATTCCCAATTGAACATCGATTGTATTTCTTCTACCTGTACGGTAACCGAGTTGTTATTTCGCATCGCATTGATTTTATGGCCATCCGAGGTATAGCTAATGATCGTATTGTCGGCAGGATCAAAATAATAGGTGATGGGAATCAAATAAGGCTTCCCTTGCCATAGATAGGCCAAGTGGCCGAGGTAATTGTTTCTGAGGACGCGCTCAATCGCACTAGTTGTTAAATCTGTCATTGCTATTGTTTTTGAATATTACTGATTGCTTATGTGTTTTTCAAAGTGTAGTTTCCACTTGTATTCCATCATCGATTATATATTTCCTTTTTTAAGTTGTTGTGCCTCATGATTTATCGCCTTGTCCGTACAGACAGATAAAGAGGCGAAACCATTTAACCACTTGCCAACATATTATAACCTATAATTTTTCAAAAACCTTAAATGCGGAAGAAAGGTTAGAAAAAGCATGGCTGTGCGTACCATTTGGTAAGAAATCCAATTACCCAACTTATTGAATATACCGGCTCTTTGTCTTAGACTCCCCTTTGTAATTTCGCTACACTGGCTTATAACCATTTCAAAGTCGGCCCGAAGAATTTTGGCAAAATTGACCGAGTGAACTTCTACGTTCATTTCAATACTGCCATAACAACTAAGACTGTTCAAGTTAAATGAGCCTATGGTAGACCATTTATTATCTACTACCGCAGCTTTACCGTGTACCACGGATTTGTTCCACTCATAGATTCTCATATGGTGGTCTAGAAAAGAGGAGTACAAATGTTCGGTAGCCCTACGTACCAAAGGCACATCGCTAATGCCCGCTAAGATCACCGTTGTTTTTATTCCTCTTTTACAGGCCTTTTTCAATGCCTTTGCTATTCTGCTTCCAGGCAAAAAATACGAGCCTATGATAACTATTTCCTTTTCGGCATGAATGAAGGCGTTCGTGTAGGCATCACAGACTTCCGTTTTTTGCTGTAGCCAGTCGTTCTGTAAAATTCCCACGAGTGCCCTACCTGCCGAATGTAACACGGGTGGTATTTTTTTTGAGCTTCCTTTTTTGAAAAAATAGTCGCTACACAGTTTTTGAAGATTTTCAGCTGCCGGGCAATTCAACTGAACGGCATAGTCCAACCAAGGTTCCGAACCTGTGGTTCCGTGGTATTTATTGGCAATATTGATTCCGCCTATCAACGCTATTTTTTCATCGGCGACCGCAATTTTATGATGCATCCGCCTGCCGATATAAAAATTGTTCAAGGAGAATAAAGGCGAAAAAAAACGAAGTAAAATACCATGCTGTACCAAATCCTGGGCAAAACTATCGGGTAATGCAGCGCTACCATAGGCATCCAATAAGACATATACCTTTACTTTTCGTTGAGCGGCTTTCTTTAAACAGGAGGCTATACGGTTTCCCGTGTCATCGTTTTCAAAAATGTAGGTCTGTAAATGGATTTCTTTTTCTGCCCTATCGATTAACATTTCCAGCCTTAAAAAATAGTCTTCTCCCGAACGGACCAATTCAACATATTTCGAATTGTCAACAGCATTTTGAAGTGCTGTTTTACTACGTTTTCTAAGTGCATATCGATGGTCCATCGCTACCCTTTTTTATGCTGGTCGGCCAATAATGGCCTGTCAATCCCTTTATTTGGTCGATTCAAAAAATAAACCAGTCCCATAGCACCCAAAATGGTTGTACCGGCAATAATAAAAGGATAATAAAACCCTCCCGCTATTAGCCAAGTCCCCAATACCGGACCCAAAATTTGACCGATACTATTCGTGGAACTTTGAATGGATATATTCCTTCCCGTGTTTTCCTTGGAAATCAAAGAAACTGCCGAAAGCAGGTTTGGTGTTACCATGGCTCCCCCTGCTGCGAAAATTATTATAGTAACATAAATGTATAGTTCACCGCTCACAAAAGGGAAGACAACTAGCGAAACACCGGAAATCAATAACCCCAATGTTATTTGCTGTTTCGAGGTCAGCATTTTTTCTCCATAGGTCGCAAATACAGGCTGTAAAACTGCCATAACGGAACCACAAAGCATAAAACCAATACCCACCTGATTGGTTGTAAAGGCCAACTCATCCTTCCCATAAATTGAAAACACGGTCTCAAACAAGGTAACCACGAACTGCATCACAAAGGACAAGAGCAACAAAATGATAAAATAGTTACTCAGGGAAAAACTGAATTTGACTGCCTCAGAAGCAATACGATTTTTTATTTCGGTATTCTTCAGCCATTTTATGATTATCAGCAATACCACAAAGCCCAAAAGAGCTGCCAAAATAAAGGGAACCGAAAAACGGTCTAAGTGGAACACTCCAAAAGAGTATGTATAGTGTAGGTTCGTTTGCGACAGAAATCCCCCCAGAACAGGGCCAAATATCACACCGGAACTGATAGCGACCCCAGACCAGGCCATTATTTTGGTCCTTCGCTTTTCTGAAGTGATATCACTTAAATAAGCATTACTGACAGGAATAACCGCAGACGTAAAGATGCCCCCTATGATACGGGCTATATATAGCATCGACAGGGAAGTGGCAAGACCCGTTAGCAAGTTCATCACGACAAAACCTACAAGCCCCAATAGTATTATAGGTTTACGGCCGTATTTATCGGAAAGCTTGCCCCAGACGATAACGAACAAGAGCTGGAACAATGGATAAATACTGGTTAACATTCCGATATGGAAGTTGATAAGGTCCGTATCCAGATTGTCTTTTAGAGCCAGTCTTTCCGTGTAATAGGGCAGGGTAGGCAATAAAATACCGTACCCGAGCATTACCACAAATAAACTTAACAGCACTAAAAATATCCTGTTAAGTTTGTCCTTTCTATTCATTACTTTTTCCCAATTTTTCTTTTCAACAATTGGGCGTTAATGGCTACAATAATGGTGCTCAAACTCATAAACACGGCACCAACTGCGGGACCCAGTACAAAGCCTGATGAGTACAAAACACCTGCTGCCAATGGGATGGCGACCACGTTATAGCCGGTGGCCCATATCAAGTTCTGGATCATCTTGTTGTAGGTGGCCTTGCCGAACAAAATCAAATTGGCAATATCCTGTGGGTTACTGTTTACTAGAATAATGTCGGCAGTCTCCGCAGCGACATCGGTGCCGGAGCCCACAGCTATTCCAACGTTGGCTTGTGCCAATGCAGGTGCGTCATTGACCCCATCGCCCGTCATGGCCACAAACTCTCCTTTGCTTTCCAACTCTTTTACGATTTCCACTTTTTGATGGGGTAGTACCTCGGCATAATAGCCATCCAACCCTAATTTATCGCTAACAGCCTTGGCGGTTTTTTCATTGTCCCCGGTGGCCATCAAGACTTTGATGTTGTTCTTTTTGAAAATTTTGATGGCTTCAGCGGATTCCGGTCTAATCTCATCCGCTAAGGCAATATAACCGACCAATTTTCCATCGATTAGAACAAAAACCACCGTTTCAGCGGCATCGCTATAGGCATCTTCAGGAATTGCAATTTTTTCATCCCTTAAATAACCCGGACTTACTACTTTCACTTGCTTACCTTCCACATTGGCCTCTACACCTTTACCAGTAATGGCATTAAAGTTTTTTGGTTTCGGGATTGTAATATTATCTTCTTTGACCTTTTTTATGATTCCAACTGCAATAGGATGTTCCGAGCTCTGTTCCAAGGCACTTGAAAGCCTTAAGATTTCTTCTGTTGAATATTCTTGTTTAACCGATTCAACTCTTGTGACACCAAAATCACCTTTGGTCAATGTTCCGGTTTTATCAAACAACAAAGCTGATATTTTTCGGGATTCTTCAAAAGCCGTTCGATTTCTTATCAGTAAGCCATTTTGGGCGGATACTGCGGTAGATATAGCGACAACTAACGGAATGGCAAGTCCTAATGCGTGTGGGCAAGCGATAACCATAACCGTTACCATTCTCTCCAAGGCATATACAAAAGGGAAGCCTAAAATCAACCAAACTGCCAATGTGCCAAAACCAATTGCCAGGGCTATGTATGTCAACCATTTTGCCGCCCTATCGGAAAGGTTCTGCATTTTAGATTTGGTCTTTTGCGCTTCCTCAACCATTGTGATTACTTTGTTGAGATAACTGTCCTTTCCGGTATGTTCTACCTTAACCTTTAAGGTGCTATTGCCGTTTACTGAGCCTCCAATTACTTTGTCGTTCTCATCTTTTTTCACTGGCTTGGATTCCCCTGTAAGCATTGATTCATTTAAGTAACTCGAACCATCTACTATAATCCCATCAGCAGGAACTTTTTCACCTGGCTTTACTAAAATCACATCGTCTTTTAACAAATCTTCCAAGGGAATATCTTCTATAGTATCACCCTTTACCCTGTGGGCTTCGGCGGGCATCATACTTACTAATAGCTGTAAGGCTTTTGATGCACCTAGCACACTTTTCATTTCTATCCAATGGCCTAAAAGCATAATTGCGATCAGTGTTGAAAGTTCCCAGAAAAAATCTTCACCTCTTAGTCCGAATACTGTGGCAGTACTATAAAAGTAGGCAACGCTTATGGCCATGGAAATTAGGGTCATCATTCCAGGTGCACCCTTTTTGACCTCTGACCAAAAACCTTTTAAGAAAGGCCAACCTCCATAGAAATAGACGATGGTAGATAGTGCAAATAGGATATATGGGTTTCCTGGTAAGAGAAATTCATATCCGAAAAACTCCTGTATCATTGGCGAGAAGAACAATATGGGAATGGTTAGCACGAGCGTTACCCAAAACCGTTTTCGAAAATCGGCAATCATCATTTTGTGATGGTCGTGACCCATTTGACCGTGACCTGGATTATGACCTGAATGGTCGCCAGAACCGTGATCCATTTTACTATGATCCATCTTGCTATGGTCGTCCGATTTTGGGTCTTCCATTTTCGAGTGATCCATTTTTGAATGGTCATCTTTGTCGTGATTCATTTTAGAATGGTCCATTTTTTTGTTCTTTTGCTCTTCGTGATTGTCCATAGTATTCTATTTAAGGGTTATCGTAATTTTTTTCGCATTGCTTCCGAGATATTTTCAGCATAGACCCCATAGGCATCTACCAAAAGCCCCTTTATACCATCTTTTGATGAAATGGCATAAAGAACACTGTTATCGTCCGTACTGCTCATACCTTCAAAACGATGGGTTTCATCCACATCAAATTCTTCGGGATGGATTTCCAATTCCAATGAAGCACATTTTATACAGTCGGGGGCCAAATTGAAATCATAGGTATATCCCCTGATCTGTAAGTCATTAATTGCTTCTGATAGGGTGTCATAGTTTCTCATAATTTATTGTTTGTATGTCATCGTAAAATAGCTGCCGTCTTTCTCGGTAAATTTCTGGAATGATAACAAGTTCTCACTTGTAAGTTTTTCACTTGCAACATAGTCCAATTGTTTAATTCGTATACCAATGGCATAGGCCTTAATATTGATTTTGGATTTGATTGTTTTCCCATTTCCGTTAGATTCCAACACGCGGTCATAAATTTTAATCTTACTGTTGGAACCAAAGAAGTTCAACAATCCCGAATCAAAGCTCATTTCGAGTTCAACATTCTCTAAGTTCCCAAGGTCATAGAGTTCCTTGAAATTTTTGGACACTGTATTGATTTCGGTTTCCTTGGATTTTGGCTTTGAAAAAGGGAAGGCCATTACTATAATACTGGATTCATCCGGTTTGCATCGGTAAGTGGTGGTATATTTATCGGTCGGGGTGCCTTTTTCATCAAAAAGCTCGGTTGTGACAACAATTTCATAGTAACCATTGGCTTCTTTTAGCTTTCCGGCTTTAAAAGTTTGCTTGTTCAGAAAGTCTCCATTTTTATCAAAATTTTCCCGTACCACCAATCTATCGGACAATTGTCCAATCAACATTTTATCTTGTGGGTATGCGGAAAAAATCATAAAAACGTATACTATTAAGTGCAATCCTATTTTCATATGTGGTGCATCAACTCTTTTACTTCCTTGGCGATCACATCGCTCAAATCAATTTTATTTGACTGGTGTGGAATCGTGTTGCAGGTAATGATGTCCTCCACATAAGCGTCCCACAAATCTTGATAGGCATTTCCTGAAAATACGGCATGAATGCCAATGCATATTGCAGGTTTCATTCCCGCACTTTTCAAATGCTCCGTAGTTTCTATCATGGTCCGGGCCGTAGAAATGATGTCGTCTACTAAAACTGGCGTCGCTTCCTTATATTTATCTACATCGGGAACGGAAACTTCAACATCACGGTCGCCATGGCGGACCTTTTGTAACACCGTGAAGGGTACTCCCGCTTTTTTTGCCACATCGGAAACCCATTGCTCACTTTCGGAATCGGGCCCGATAAGTACCGGATTATGAATGTTCTCCTTGATGTATTTGGAGATTTCGTCCGCTGCATGAATGACCCTGTTCGGAATGTTGTATACCTCGCCCAACGAATGTATTCTATGTAGATGCGGGTCAATGGTCGTGATGCTATCTGCAAAACCAGAAATCAATTTTCCGAAAAACCCAGAAGTAACCCCTTCGCCCTTATGAAAAACCTTGTCTTGCCGCATATAGGCCAAATAGGGAGCCACCAAGCATGTGCACATCGCGCCCAAAGATTTTGCGGTGTGGCTTAAAAAATACAATGGCAATAGTTTTTCATCGGGTTCGTGCAAGGTGCAGACCATGATTACACATTTGTCTTTTACATCGGAAAGGATACGCGTGTAGGATTCCCCATCCGGAAATTTGCGTATGGTACATTCCCCGATTTCCGCTTTCATTTTCTCTGCCAATAATTCCGTGAGTTCTTGGTTTCCCAGAAGACTGAATAATATAGTTTTCATTTGTCCTTTTTTTATTCTATTGTTATAATATCGTCATGGTTCTCATAATATTCCAAGGCATAATTCAACTCACCTTGCGATTCTGCAAAGAGCGTATACAGCAACTGGCCTTTTTCTATTTCATCGTTCAAATGAACGTTCAGTAAAATACCGGCAGATTTTGATTGGGGCGCACCTGAAAGTTTGGCGAGTTTTGCAATCTTTCTATTGTCAATACGCCGTAAAACACCTGTTTTTTTGGCTTTTATTTCGAATTTATAAGGTTTTAGGAGAGGTTGTTTAAAATTACCTTGGGCTTTACAGATAGCGAGAAATTTGTTATATGCCTTACCTGATTCCAATAGCCCTCTGGCGGTTTGCTTTCCTTTTCCCGATTCGATTTCGCCAGAAAGCTCTAACAGCTCGCCCGCCAACAGAACTGCCCTTTCTCTTAGGTCTTTCGGTGCATCAACTTCATTCTTGAGTACACTAAGGATGTCCATTGCTTCAAGGGCTGGACCAATACCTCTGCCGACAGGCTGTGTGCCATCTGTAATAACTACTCTTGTAGTAAGGCCAACAGCTTTGCCCACGACTTCGAGATGTTCCTTAAGCTTCATGGCAGCGTCATTGGTACGAACCTTGGCCGTTTCGCCGACAGGAATATCAATGACCACATGGGTAGAACCTGCTGCCGCTTTTTTGGAAAGAACCGATGCAATCAACTGCCCTTCGCTATCAATATCCAAGGCTTTTTCAATTTTGATGAGCATATCATCTGCCGGACTTAATTGGGCGGTACCCCCCCAAACAAAACATCCGCCTTCTTTTTCAACAACTGCTTTGATTTCTTCCAAAGAAAGGGTAACATTGGTCAATACCTCCATGGTATCGGCTGTTCCTGCCGGGGAAGTAATGGCTCTCGATGATGTTTTGGGCATGGTAAGCCCGTAGGCTGCAACAATGGCTACAACGATGGGTGTTGTTCGGTTTCCTGGCAAGCCACCGATACAATGTTTATCGACTACGATTTTTTTGTTCCAATCCAATTGTTTTCCAGAAGCTATCATGGCTTGTGTGAGATTCGAGATTTCATTGACATCCAATCTATTTCCGGCACAGGCCGTAATAAAAGCCGAAAGATGAATGTTGGAGTAATCTCCTTCAACAATATCTGTAATGATTTCTTCGAAGGCCGTATAAGCTAGTTTTTGATTGTAGATTTTGGCCCTTACATGGCTTAACGAATCTATAGGTTCCAAGTGCGACACCCTTAGTGTTTCATTTCCGGACACTTTTAATTTTTTCGCCGCCGCTTCCGATAAGCCTATCTCTCCGGCTAGCAGCACATCCGACGTTATTACATTAAGACTGGCAACGATGGAAGTATTGAAATTGGATACCCGGATTCTGGTTAATGCTTCAAAACCTTCGGAAACACAGACATGGCAATCTTCCCGCATATAAACCACATGTTCGTTCTGTGTATAAATGCCCAAGTGTTTATATTTTAAAGTACTCGATTTTTCTTCCATAACCTTTTCGTTATTTTATTTTTAATAGTGTTGGTGATGCCACCAATAGTATTCCTATAATCTAGTCCATTAACTGTTTTGAAAAGTTTCTACGGATTCAATGCTATATAATTTGGGAATTTCAGAATCCCAATCATAAGTTTCCTTAATGCCTTTTTGCAATGCCTCCGCACCTTCCTTCTCTCCGTGAACAATAAATATCCTTTCCGGTTTCTGTTCGACCTTGCTTAGCCAATCCAATAGTTCGGCATGGTCGGCATGCGCCGAAAGCCCTTCTATTTCTGCCACCTCCATTTGAAAGGATACTGTTTTTCCGTACACTCTCAATTCCCTGTCGCCGTCCAACAATTTCCGTCCCCGAGTACCTTCTGCTTGATACCCAACAAAAAGCAAGGTGTTTTTTGGTTTTTGCGCCTGGGTTTCCAAGTAATTAAGCATTCTACCTCCCGTGAGCATTCCGCTTCCAGCGATGACGATTTTAGGTGTATCATCGCTTCTCAATTCCATTGTTTCCCGATAACTGCTTACGACCGTAAAGTGCGAACATATTTCGTCACACTCAGCATCTTCCAACCTATGCCAGTCTCTAGTTCGATGGAACAGTTCCAGTACGTTGGCCCCCATCGGGCTGTCCATAATCATCTGTACTTTGGGAATTTTATTTTGTTTTAACAACCTCCAAAATATCAGCATCATCAATTGGGCACGCTCTACGGAAAAACTTGGTATGAAAAGGCTTCCGCCCCTTTCAATGGTTTTGTTGACCAATTTTTCAATTTCGGGAAGTGCCTCCGCCTCTTCGGGATGAAACCTGCCGCCATAGGTCGATTCTATAAAAAGAACATCCGCCTTTTTTGGTTTTAGCGGTGGATATAGCAATAAATCGTTGGTTCTGCCGATATCCCCTGAAAAAACAAAACGTTTTCCGAGAACATCCAATTCAATGTAGGTAGCACCTAGGATATGGCCGTTGTACTGAAATCTAGCCTTTATGTTTTTCATTAAGGGCAGCCATTGGCCGGGGGGTACTCCCTTAAAAAAGGGAACGGTTTTTTCAACATCCTTTAAGTCATAAAGTGGTTCGGCGGGGCTGTGTTTGGAATAACCTTCCTTATTGGCCCGTTCGGCTTCCTGTTCTTGAATCTTGGCACTATCGTTCAATATGATTTTGGCAATGTCCAGGGTGGGGTACGTTCCATAAATGGGCCCCTTAAAACCCTGTTTGACCAATCTGGGCAGATAGCCTGTATGGTCCATGTGCCCATGCGTAAGCAAGACCGCATCAATTTCCGAGACTTCAACGGGTGGATACTCCCAGTTTTTTAGACGTAGTTCTTTTAGCCCTTGAAAAAGACCACAATCAATCAAGATTTTGCGTTCGCCGGTATCCAAGAGATATTTTGAACCGGTAACGGTTCCAGCAGCTCCTAAAAAGTGAATGTTTATTTTGTTGTTTTTCATTTATAGTACCCGTTTAGTGTCCCCCACAGCAGGAAGGTGTGTTCCCTTTATCTTGGTCCGGTTGGCATAACTCCGCTATTTCTTTGTAGAGATCATGAAAATCCTCTTTGATGAGAAGGGCTAGTTTCTTGGTGGATTTGGGTTCGGAGTTTACCATCTCCAGTAATGTTTCGAAGGCCTCTTCAAGTAAGCTTGGATCATCTTCCATTGCTTGGTAAAATGGCTCTAGGTCTATACTGTTCTGTTTTTGTAATGTTTCTGTTCTCATCTGTTTTCTTTTTAGGATTGATCAATGTTTATTGGTTTAATGTGCTGTGCATAATTCTTCTGAATCTTCGAGAATTTTTTTTTGTCGTTGCTTGGCGATACCTATTTGCCCCAAAAATGATGGGTTTTCGCTAATGTCCTTGCAGAGCACAATGCCCTTATCCAATAATTTGGATTTCTCGGCCTTTGTCAATGTTGTTAAAGAGGTTAAGGGATGTAGGCCGGATCTGTCTATGCGTTCTTTCAGACCGTTCCCTTTCGGATAATCCCAACTTGTAAGCATCAGCCCAACACAGGTACCATATTGTATGGCATCGGTGGTAAAGCGGGTATTGGTATAAACACCCCCTTGATGAAACTTGGTTTTATGGCCTTGCTGTTTTTCCCATTGTTTTTCCACATCCAAAAATCTTGAATGGATATAGAGCGGGATTTTCACATTGCAAAACCGGCCCTGATCACTATGGTATTTACATTCAATCATATAATGCTTGTTGTCTTTTTCAGCTATCACATCCACTTCATGCTGTACACAATTGCCTTGAACGATTACCCCGACTTTTGTATCAAAACCTTCTTGACTCAATAGGGCCCCAACAAATTTTTCAAAGGGATAACCCGAAGGCCCGAGTTCCATAAGGGCTTTTTTTAGTTTATACCGCGAAGCGCTCACACGGGCCTTGCTCTTTAGCATCCTAAAGGCACTTCGGTATATTTCTTTGGTGGTCATGCCATGGGATACCCTGTCCCTAATTTCATTGGCAATTTCTTGAACAAGCGTTTCGTCAGCCTTTGAACGGCGCAATGATTTGATGAGCTTTTTGATATCGAATTCCTCAAGTTCACCGGAATATTTTCTTATCTGTACCTGCTGGGTCATTCTCTATATTTTAATGGTCATCACTGGTAGCGAAGAATGGTTGGCGACCCCTTCTGTAATGCTTTTTGAGAACAAACTTAAAAATCCTGTATTCCCATGTGTACACATGGCGATCAGGTCCGCTTTGTTGTGTTTCAAATATGTATTGATGCCCGTTTCAACTTGGTTTTCGTTATACACGTTCATGGAGAAATTCTTGAGTTCTGGAAAACCCTCCAAAAACTTTCGTATGGGATCTAGGCCAAGGGCGATACTATTATGGTCCGATGCCGTGTTGATGCGTAATAGATGAATTTTCGCATTACATTTTTCTGCGATGGAGAGTACTGCCCTAAAAGCACTGCCCACATCTTCCATAAAATCTGAAACGAAAACGATATCCTTGAAAGGAAACCTTACATCATCTTCTTTTACCACAACGACCGGCACATCGGATTTTCTTACCAAACGCTCTACGTTGCTACCAAGAAGTTCACGAACTATGCCTTTGGTGCCACTGCTTCCTGTAACGATGAAATCATGGTCATAATGACCCGAATGTTTCAGAATGTTGTCTTGATCTACATGAAATTGTAAAAAGGTTTGGCATTTTAGATGTTCTTTTTCGGCCTTTTTTTCCAGTTCACGTAACGAGGCTTTCGCTTTTCCAATTTTTTTGAGGGTTTCTGGATACCGTTTTTCCTTTTGCTTATCCAATTTGACCCAATCGACAGGAGTCTTTAACAAATGGAAAAAATGAATTTCCGCATTATAAAGTTTGGCCATTTCAATGCCCAAATCGGCGGCTTTGTTGCAGTTTTCTGAGAAATCCGTGGGTACGAGTATATTTTTCATAGTGCTATTGTTTTTAGGTTTATATAGATTTAAGTACTTCCTATGGAAGCTTGTCGTTTTATTTGCTGGCTACTTCGTTTCCCGAGTCGATTTGTTTTTCAAAACAATCCAGATTATGTATGGTGGTTTCGGCAATATTCGTCAGTGCCGTATCGGTCAAGAAGGCCTGATGGCTCGTTATCAGAACATTATTGAAGGTCATCAAACGAGCGATTACATCGTCCTGTAAAATCTCGTCAGAATGGTCTTCGAAAAACAGTCCTTCCTCTTCTTCATAGACATCCATACCAAAGAACCCGACCTTTCCGGTTTTTAGTCCATCGATGACCGCTTTGGTATCTACCAGACCGCCCCTGCTCGTATTGATGAGCATAACACCTTTTTTCATGACCCCAATTTGCTCGGCATCTATTAAATGTTTCGTGTCGGTAGCCAAAGGCACGTGAAGACTGATAATATCCGATTCGGCACATAATGTTCTACAATCGGTATAGCGGGCACCAAATTTTTCTACTAGGTCTTCATCCTTGTTGACATCATAGGCTAGAATTTTACAGCCAAACCCATGAAGGATTTTGACCAAGACTGCGCCAATCTTTCCGGTGCCCAATACCCCAACCGTTTTGCCGTTCAAGTCAAAACCAGTGAGTCCGTTTAAGGAAAAGTTTTGTTCACGCACTCTATTATTGGCCCTAATTAGTTTTCTGTTCAAAGCCAATATGAGTGCGACCGTGTGTTCTGCGATGGCGTAAGGCGAATATGCGGGAACACGAGCCACCTTGATGTTCATTTCATCCGCCTTTTCCATATCCACATGATTGTAGCCTGCCGAACGAAGAGCTATGTATTTGACTCCGAACGCACCTAATTTTTCCAGTACGTTGGCGGATGCATCATCCCCTGTAAATAGACTGATGGCCTCCGAGCCTTTTGCCAAGGGAACGGTATGCTCGGATAATCGTTCCTCTAGTAGCCTCAATTCATGTTTGCCGTCATTGGCGGATGTTAAATAGGATTCTTCAAACTTATGGGTGCTGAATACCGTTGTTTTCATTTGCGTTTTAATTTTATTTACCAAAAATCTTTACGAGTTCGTACAACTCGTCTTGTACCTGGTGTTGTTTTACCACTTGGTCAAAAGGCGTGAGGCTAAGTTCGTTGTTGAGAATACCGACCATAACGCTCTTTTTTTCTTGTAAAAGGGCCTTTACCGAAGCTGCCCCAAGTCTTATCCCCAACATACGATCGGCAGCGGAAGGGTTTCCACCGCGTTGCACATGCCCCAGTTTTGTGATACGGAGGTCTAGCTTCGGATTTAATTCTTTAATCTTTGATGCCGCTATTTCGGCACCAAGTTCATCGCCTTCGGCAACAACGGCTATGAAGGCTTCTTCGCTATCATAAACACTTGCCTTTTCGAGCAAACGGACAAAATCTTGTCCACTTTCCGGCACTAAAATGGCATCGGCACCTACGCCCAACCCAGAATGCATTGCTATATATCCGCAGTCCCTTCCCATTACCTCAATTAGAAATATTCGGTTATGTGATTCTGCTGTGTCCCTGATCTTATCAATGTTTTCGATTGCCGTATTCACTGCGGAATCAAAGCCCAAGGTGAAGTCGGTTCCGGCCATGTCATTGTCTATGGTACCTGGAATACCGATAAATGGTAGTTCGCAAATCTCCGAAAAGGCGAGCAGCCCTTTAAAAGTACCATCCCCGCCCACGGCGATAAGTGCATCGATGTTATTTTTCCGAAGGTTCTCCAGGGCCTGCTGTCTTCCCTCTTTAGTTAGGAATCTTGCGCTTCGTGCGGTCTTAAGAAAAGTACCGCCCCGATGCACTAATTTTTGAAGTTCCTGGGTATCCAATTCGACTAAATCCCCATCGATTAGGCCTTCATAACCTTTACGAAAACCACTTAATTTTATGCTGTTCACTTCGGCAGTTTTTGCAATGGCAAATAAAGCTGCATTCATGCCTGGGGAATCCCCTCCCGAGGTAAATACCCCAATATGTTTCATATTCGTGTTCATGATTTAGTGGTTTTAAGATTAGCGGTAATCAGATCGGGTATTTTTCCGTAAAACCGATTGAAAACCATACAAGCCGTTAAGTCTCCGGTAACATTCACTGCAGTTCGGAACATGCCGAGCAAGCGCTCCACCCCGATTATTATGATAATTCCCTCAGAAGGTATTCCGGCCCCCGATAGTACCGAAGCCAGTATGACAACGCCACCTCCAGGTATGGCCGGGGTTCCGATTGAGGCCGCAACTATCGTAACGACGACGACAATAATATTTAAAAGGTCCATTTCTAATCCGTAAGCCTGTGCTATGAATAAAGTGGTTATGGTCTGATAGAGGGCCGTCCCATCCATATTTACAGTAGCCCCGATCGGAATTATGAAATTACTGATAGAGCTATCTACTTTCAGTTCTTCCTCTGCTGTTTTCAGCGATAAGGGCATGACCGCGGCAGAACTTGTAGTCGAGAATGCTAAAAGTTGGACATCCGTAATCTTTCTCAAAAATTTAAGAGGATTAGTCCGGCCAAGTGTGCTTACCAATAAGAGGTAGATAACAATCAACATAAATAGGCCCAACAGTACAACGAGCACATAAAAACCCAATCCTGAAAGGGAGCTTAACCCGACACTGGATGTAAGCTGGGCCATCAATCCGAATACTGCCACCGGCACCAACAACATGGCCCATTTTACTACGGTCATACAGATTTCCTGTACGGCACTCAAAAGTAATTTTACTGGTTTGAGCAAATCATTGGGTAACGACAGAACGGCTACCCCTATTATAATGGTAAAAATGACAATGCTCAACATTTCGCCACTTACCATGGAGGCCAATGGGTTTTCGGGCAGTAGATCCGTTATGGCATTCGGAATATCATTTATTCCAAAGGATAGTTCCGAACTTTCGGCAGTATCGGCCAATGCATTTGCATGATCCATTTCCGCCTGTTGGTGCAGATACTTTCCAGGTCTGAACAGTGCGGCTAGCAACGTTCCTATGGTTACTGATATAATTGTTGTTGATATAAAATATAAGAGCACACCACCCCCCAACTTTTTTAGATTTTCCTTGTCGTTACTGGCTATGCCCGTAATGATGGAAGCCACAATCAAGGGAATCATTATCATCTGCACCAATTTAAGGAAGAGCATTCCCGGTAGGGCCAACCAATTTCCCAACATATCGGCAGTCGCCTTACTGACCCAACCGTTTTGAGGACTTAATAACAACCCGAAACCTACACCCAAAAACAAAGCGATAATCACTTTTAGCCATAGCCTGCTCTCTACCAGTCTCTGCAAGTAATGGTTGAGTGATTTTAAAGATTTTATTTCAGTTTCGAACATGGTATTTTATCACTTAGGCTATCGTTATTTTCTCCTCCAAATAAACACTTTGGACTGCATGCAATAATTCTACCCCTTCCTTAATGGGTCGTTGAAAAGCTTTTCTTCCAAGTATCAGACCCGAGCCTCCTGCCCGTTTGTTTATGATTGCGGTTGTAATGGCCTCGGTCAAATCGGATGCTCCTCTGGAACCCCCACCGGAACTGATCAGTCCTACTTTGCCCATATAGCAATTGGCAACCTGTAAACGACACAAATCGATGGGGTGTTCGGTGGTCAGGGTTTCATACATGGCATCGTCATATTTCCCAAATTGAAGGTCTTTAAAACCGTAATTTGTAGTGGGTAATTTTTGTTTGATGATATCCCCCTGTATTGTTACCCCAAGGTGGTTGGCTTGTCCCGTTAAATCTGCAGCGGTGTGATAGTCCTCTTTATCCGTTTTGAAAGCATCGTTACGGGTGTAACACCACAAAATCGTGGCCATGCCCAGATTATGGGCCTCGGCGAAGGCTTCCGCAATCTCCACTATCTGTCGATTACTTTCCTTAGATCCAAAATATATGGTCGCCCCAATAGCAACTGCGCCCATATCCCAAGCGTCCTTGACCTTTCCGAACAAGGTTTGGTCGTAGGCATTGGGATATGACAGTAGTTCATTGTGGTTTATCTTCACGATGAACGGTATTTTATGCGCGTATTTCCGAGCGTACAGACCTAATACACCAAAAGTCGAGGCCACCCCGTTACAACCTGCGCCAATGGCAAGTTTTATAATATTCTCAGGGTCAAAATAATCGGGGTTTTTATAGAAGGAAAAAGCGGCACTATGTTCGATTCCCTGATCTACGGGAAGTATGCTTAAATACCCTGTATCCTTCAGGTTGCCATGCCCGTATAATTGGGCAAGACTTCGAAGCGTTTGTGGATTACGATTGCTGTTGACAAAAACTTTAGAGACAAAATTTTTATCGGGCAATTGCAGTTCATCCTTGGTAATCTTTTCGCTAACATGATCTAAATAGAAGGACGCTTTGTCCCCCAACTGCTCTATTATTTTTTCGTGAGAGTTCATTGTTTTAACTATTGATTAATACCTAGACTTTTATTGGTCTTAGCGATGGATTTATTACCATCCATCTCGATTCCGGTAAGTGCCCGAATGGCGTCGATGGTCTCGGGAATTACAATCGCTTGATTGTCCACCACGTAGGCATAAAAGAGTTCATCGCCCACCACTTTTAGCATATCTTCCCATAGGGCTACCTCGTACATGTCGCCCCAAGGCCTGCCCATATCCAAAAACATTTCCTTGATGGTGTTGTTGGAGACCAAGCCTTGATCATAGTGAATAAACTTGATTCTACTTGAGGTTTTGAGGGCGTTCAACACCTCTTCCTTTGATGTTTCTTTCTTTAGTTTCACGTTCCAGTAATGCATATGGCTCAAGGTTTGGGGAACTTTGACCGCTGAAGTAATGACATCCAAATCAGGATCCACGCTCTGTGCGTCGGGACCTTGGTGGCTCGGGATTTCTTTTTCCGGTACCATGGTGTTCATAATCCCTCCTAAATGACTTTCCCAAGGGTCGGTCGCCCTTCTTAAAAGTGTGCCACGTGCATAATCCAGTAAATCGGCCCTTTTTAAAGCGGTCAATGTTCTCAGGATTGATGTGGTATTACAGGAAACCACTCGGGTTGCATTGATATTCAACGCCGTGTTATAATTGTTTTCAGCACTAAAGGAGTGGCCTGTTGTCTCGTGCTTTTCCCCACCGTGCAGAATGAATTTGATATTGTGTGTTTTATAGGTTTCCACGTTTTTCGCCGCAATCATTTTTGGGGTGCAATCCACCACAAGTTCCACTTTATCCAATAAGTCCTGCATATTGCCCATTACCGAAATGCCCGAAGCCTTCATTTGTTTTTCCGCTTCGGTGGTTGTCGCATAGATATCATAATCCTTTCTTACAGCGTTCTGTATGCGCCAATCGCTGATAATGTCGCAAACCCCGACTAGTTTCATGTCATCCTGTACCTTTATGGCATCGGCAACTCTTTTGCCGATGACCCCGTATCCTACTACTGCAATATTTTTCATTTTCAATTGTTTTTAGTGATTCAATATTTATTCTTGGGTTGATGTGTATTGCGCATCAACTTTCTTTGTTCTTTTGAAACTTCTTATGATTACCCTATTACTTTTTTCGTAAGTAAAATAGCTGATGGCCCAATTGAAGCCCACCAATAGTTTGTTCCTAAACCCACTGATGGAGACCAAGTGAACAACAGACCATAAAAGCCAAGCGGCATAGCCACCGAAATGAAACTTCCCCAAATCAGCGACCGCTTTTCTCTTGCCGACAGTGGCCAATGAACCTTTATCTTTATATGTAAAGGGTTTTGAAGGCTTTGAAAGCAAGGTGTTGAGCAGTACTTTGGCCAAATGTCTGCCTTGTTGTATGGCGGTTTGGGCTACTTGGGGATACCCTTTCGGGGTCTCATCTGTGATTACCCCGGCGATATCCCCAATGGCAAAGACATTGTCCATTCCATAAACTTTTAGGTGGTGGTCCGTTTTAAGACGATTGCCCTTGACAATAGACGTCTCATCGAATCCTTTTGGAAAATCTCCAGTTACCCCTGCTGTCCAAATCAAGTTCTTGGCTAAAATGGTCTTGCCGCTTTTGGTTTTGACCACCCTGCCATCATAGTTACTAACGGATTCTTTCAACATCACCTTAACGTTCAGATTCTCTAAATAGGTCAGCGTTTTTGAAGAAGCTTTGTCCGACATGGCAGAGAGCACTTCGTCCATAGCTTCCACCAAATAGATGTTCATGATGGAGGAAGGATACTCGGGATAGTCTTTAGGAAGGATGTACTTGCAAAACTCCGCCAAAGCACCTGCCATTTCTACTCCGGCGGGACCGCCACCCACGATCACAAAATTCGTGAGGGCATCGCGTTCCTCATCATCGCACGTGATCGCGGCCTGTTCCAAATTTTGCAGCATCATGTGGCGGATATTTAGAGAATCCCGGATATCCTTCATCCCCAAACTATTTCTTTCCACTTCTTCCATACCGAAGAAGTTGGTCTTTGTTCCCGTTGCCAAGACCAGATAATCATAGGTAAGTTTTCCTTTGTCCGTTATGACGGTATTGATGGAGTTTTGAATTTCCTTTACCTCGGCCAGCCTGAAGCTCACATTCTTATATCCCTTGAATTGTTTTCTAAAAGGGAATACAATGCTATCGGGTTCAAGCCCACTGGTGGCTACCTGATAAAATAAGGGCTGAAACTGATGAAAGTTATGGCGGTCAATAAGTACCACCTGAACATCTTTATTTTTCAACCCTTCCACCAATGCCAGACCCGCAAAGCCACCACCTACAATGACTATTCTTGGGAACCTGGAATGCGGCAAGCAGATTGCATCCGTCACTTTGCGTGTATTGTTTTTGCTATCGTCTAACATTTGGTTCTTGCCTGTTAACTTTTCAATAGTTGTTTTTCTCTTTTGAACCGCGTTTTCGGACTATCATGACGGAACAGTCGGCATGTGTTGCCAAGGACTGGGAAACCGAGCCGAGCAAAAATCTAGAGAATGCGCCATGGCCCTGCGACCCGACTATGATCAAATCGGTATCAAAGGCTTCGGTCTTTTCTAAAATTGCACTTTTGGGAAGCCCCTCTACCACGGCTGTTGTTATCGACAATACGTCATTCTTGTCCCTTAATGATTTTGAAGCTTCATTAACAAGATCTTCTGCCGATTTTTTCGCACTGGAGACGGTTTCTTCATAATAATTTCCAAGCGTGCCGCCCAAGGGTAGGGCACCAGGAGCGGCCAACATGGGATTTTCGAACACATTCAAAATACATACTTCGGTACCCGCAGGGAACGGCAGCGTCGCAAGTTCATCTATGGCGACTTTACTAAAGTCAGAACCATCTATTGCCAATAGTATTTTCATCTTTGTAGATTTATTTGTTCATGATTAATTATGTTAATTCCCATATTGCCAAATCAACTTATGGCCAAGGGTTTCATCAATTTTTTCCAATACAAATGCTCGTATAGCCCTGACCAGTACATTCCGAAAGTAAAAGCGAACAAAAGCTCTTCAATTGGAATGCCGGCCACTAGAATATCACTAAGGTTTTCCAGATTCCAGAAAAGTTCTACATAGTTGGGATAGAACGGGAGTATACTTCCAAAATAAACAAAGTACAATGCCGTGAACAGAAATCCACTTATCCAGATTTTGGTCTTTAAATCCGGACGGCAGTATAGCGTGGCCATTCCACCCAAAAACATGGCCAATATTCCACAGTAGATATGATTCAAAGGCGTGAACAGGGCCAATACCAAAAACACTACTGCCGGTACGAAAAGGATATATAGGTGCAACCGGTGCCTTTCATGTTTCCGTTCGGTATGCGGTATTTCAACATACTTTCGCTTAAAAATAAGATTGTAGATTACCGTGCCTATGCCCCCTATGGCAAAAGAGAAGATTAGGCTTTCAATATCGAACCCTGTCTTTATTGCCAAATCGAAAAGCGATGGCGGATGCCAATATTGGGGAACAAAAAGGGGTTCGGTAAGCCCAAAGGGCATGGTTATCCAACTCATCTTCAGCATTTCTCTTCGAGAATCTTTCTTCATTAGATAGACCACGCCCCAGAGGGCTAGAATAATAAGGGACCATATGAACCAGACGTACTGCATTTATCGTTTTAGCTGTGCATTGTAAAAAGCTGCGATCAGCGCTCCTGTCAGCCATCCGATAATGAATGTTTGGATCATCCCAATTATAGCTTCCCAAAAAGGAACATCCATGCGAATAATACTGGTTGTGTCAAGCCCATGGAGCAGGCTGTTGAAAAAATCTATGGTACCTTCCCTGCCGGCCGTAAACATGACGACCATACAGCCAATGTAGAGGATGGCGGCAGTGAGACCGAATGCAAATCCGAATTTTTTAATGTTTATACGGTTCATGATTTCTGTTTTTAGTTATTTGTCCGTTTCCAAGGTTTTTTTTGAATCTTCATATTCTTCCTTGGTAATTTCTCCTTTTGCAAATCGTTTTTTTAGAATTTGCATGGGATCTTCATTGCTCGATTTTTGGTAGGGTACGTCATACGGGATAAAGAAAATCCACACCAGTAGTACGAGCCAGATAATCCACCATATAATGTGCATGCCGCCCCAATGTCCTTCGAAATAGTGCATAGCTAAAAGTTTTAAATGTTAGTAATTAATTCAATTCTGAAATTGTATAACCTTCAAGTCGATTCAACTGTTTCTGCAGATCATCGACCGAAAGGTTCGATTTCATACTGATCTTGGCGACTCCTTTCGGACTTAAAAAAATCTTTGCCTCCTCAATGTCTTCATGAGACTCCAATACTTTTTTGACCTTTGTTATGCAACCGCCACAACTGATTCCGTCTATTTGATATTTTCTTTTCATTTTTTTTGCGGATTTCAGTGTTGATGCTGTTTTTGGTCGTGCTTTTCCTTTTCTTCCTTTTTTCTTTTAAGGTTATCCTCCGTTAGCCCATGGGTATGGCCACCATGTCTCATAGGCATCAAGAGATGCACCGCGAACATGATTACTATGAACGTAAACAGTGTGAGGTTGCCTTTAATGCCGAATGCTGGTGCAAAAAAGATGAAAAGAAGCGGAAGTCCGCAACCTAGTATCATCCATATCCAATGATTTTTCATAATCGAAAATTTAAAAGTTAATCCTTAATGGTGTTCAGAATGGTCTTGCTCAGATGGTTCCATTTTATTTGAACCGTCCATCATGCCCATTCCTTTCATATCCATTCCCTTGTCGCCCATCATCTTCTTACAAGACTCCATACAATCTTCGCTCATCATGCCCTTTTCGTGCATCATTTGCATCATATTGCCTATCATTTTTCCATCTTGCATCATGGATTGCATCATGTTTTTCATCATCATACTATCTTTCATCATCATCTGTATTCCCTGGCCCTGTATCATAGTACCCATCATCTTTTGATTGCCCTGCATCATCTGCATGGCATGGTCGTTGCCTTGCATGTTGTCCATGAATTCAGTCATGTAACTGTGGTTACTGGCAATTGCCTCAAAGAGTTCCGTTCTCGTTTTCGAATTTTCGAGCATTGCGTTAGGATTTGTTTTCTGGTTGCAACCGGATAGACTTACTAAGCCAATTGCCAGTAAAATAATTGCTGCCGTTCTCATCATATTTGATTTTTAATTAATATTATTTCGGTTATTCGTTTTGTATTTATCTCTAATTGTCTTGTTTTAGTAGCATTTTCAATTCTTTTTTTAATTCTAAACATTTGCTTGTTTTTCTGGTAATCTCCAAGGTTAAATCTATGTATTGCCAAAAGCCTTTGTCTGCATAATTCTCTTTATTATTTATATAATTTCGTCAAAGAAATTTCGTTCCCAGGCTTGATCATTTTTATAGTCGGTCATGCTCATGCCCATGATTTCCTTAAACTGCCTGGATAAGTGGTTGACACTGCTGTAATCGAGCAAATAAGCGATATCAGAAAAGGTATGTTGCCGCAACTGAATGAGCTCTTTTACCTTTTCTATCTTCAGCTTTATGAAGTATTTTTCAATAGTGATATTTTCATTTTTTGAAAAAATCTTGCTCAGTACCTTGTACTCTCGATGTACTATGTTAGCCAGATAGTCCGAGGTTTTTCCCCGAATGTTGATAGGGATATCTGCGACCAATGAAATCAAGGCGATCTTGATTTTCTCGACTATCATCTCCTCTTCGCTTTTGGCTATTTCAAAACCGTTGGAATGGAGGACGCCCACCACTTTTTGGTCTGCTTCGACAATAGCTATTTCTGGAGCCTTTACCGTAAGTTTCCCAAGTTCAAGGGATAGTATGGTAATGCCCAAATCATACAATTCTTGCTTTATGACCTTTAGGCAACGCCTACAAACCATATTCTTTATCCAATATTCCCTTATGGAATCCATGGTGCACGTATTATGGTTTACAATAAATCTCAACAGGTAAAACCCTGTTTGGCAATCAATCTGAATGTTCTGTCGTGGGCATGGGGTACGACAAAAAGGGGCCACTTAAGAGGTATGGCCAATGCGAAGAGCGGACTATTGCATAAACAATCCGCTTAAATATAAATCAAATTAAGAAAGTCTCGTGAAGAACTAGTAAATCCTTCTGAATCAACGGAGGTTTATAGTTTTTGAAGGGAACTACATTTTCCTCAAGTCCTTCAAAAAGGTTTATATAAGTGTGGACAAAGGCCTTTAAGAAGACAAAATTTTGAGAATCAATCTCAAAGGAAACCTTTTGGAGATTATCATTACCTTGCTGTATAAATGAATCATCACTACAACAGTCTCCAACTCCAATTGAACATTTTTTTGAAGTGTTTTCCGTCTTTTGGATTTTTTGATCACAGGGCGTTGCTTTACCGAACACGGCAATATCTACCAGTTTTTCACAGCAAAAATGCATATCCGCCGTAAACGAGGTAGTCGAAAAGAGTACCGCCAACGTCAAAAAGATGGATAATATTTTGCTAAAAAACTGCTTCACATTCTAAAATTACAAAATTTTGTTTACCCCCAAAAATAATCGATTTTTTTGATAATCTCACTTAATTATCTGAAAATCAAATATATATTCGGTGATACATATAGCCTTAATACCAAATGTAAACTAAAGGCTTAAACAAATAAATGATATTTATCATATCGCCGATAATTGATTTTGTTCATACGTGACTTGAAAGAAAAATCAAGGGATTAGATTTCCAAAATTTTGTTAAACAAAAAAAGAGTGTTAAAATTTTTGTAGTTTTGCAGAACGGATGAAAAGTGTTTTCCATAAAATAACATCGTTTACAATGGCACTATTAGTGCTGTTATCAACCTTCTCTTTTTCGGTTGCACAACACTATTGTGGTGATGTTCTGGTTGATTACTCTTTCTTGGGCCATGCAGAATCTTGCGGCATGGAAGTTCAGGAGACAGCAGAGTTACCAGAGTGCAATTTGGTCAAAGCCGATTGCTGTAGCGATGAAGTCCTTACCGTTGATGGCCAGAACGACTTAAAAGTATCGTTTGAAAAATTAAGCTTTGAACAACAACAGTTTGTTGCCAGCTTCATCTACACCTATCTTAATCTTTACGAAGGACTACCTGAAAACATAGTCCCGTTTAGTGATTACCCCCCTCCACTTTTGGTCAAGGATATACAGATCCTAGATCAGATTTTTCTCATTTGATTTTTAAGTAATAGCATTTTACAGCCCGACTGATAGCAGTTTAGGGCTTATCCTGTTTTCGTTGGTTTCCGGCCAGCACTTCTAATTACTTAATCATCAATACCATGCTGAATAAAAGCATCAAATTCCTTATCGAAAATAAATTGGTAGCCGTTTTGCTCCTAGTCCTTTTTGTAGGCTGGGGAACCGTAAACGCCCCTTTCGAGTGGAGCACTGGCTCATTACCAAGAAACCCTGTTGCCGTAGATGCCATACCTGACATCGGGGAAAACCAGCAGATTGTTTTTACCAAATGGGACGGTCGTTCCCCACAAGATATCGAGGATCAAATTACCTATCCATTGACAACCTCACTCTTGGGAATACCAGGGGTTAGGACCATCCGTAGCTCCTCCATGTTCGGATTTTCAAGTATCTATATCATATTTGAAGAGGATATCGAGTTCTATTGGAGCCGCAGTCGAATCCTTGAAAAATTGAACTCCTTACCGAGCGGTTTACTGCCCGACGGGGTCAACCCTGCATTGGGGCCGGATGCCACAGGACTTGGACAAATCTACTGGTACACTTTGGAGGGACGCGATGAGAAAGGAAATGTCACAGGCGGCTGGGATTTACAGGAGCTTAGAAGTATTCAGGATTTTTATGTCAAATATGCCCTATCATCGGCAAGCGGTGTTTCAGAGGTGGCCTCTATAGGGGGTTATGTACTCGAATATCAGGTAGATGTGAATCCCGAACTGATGAAGCAATATGGTATTGGGCTACAGCAGGTGGTAAAAGCTGTAAAACAAAGTAATCGTGATATTGGGGCACAGACCTTGGAAATCAACCAGGCCGAATATCTCATTCGCGGGCTTGGGTATGTGAAGTCCATCGAGGATCTACAGAATGCAGTCGTTACCTCTGAGGATTACACGTCCATTCGCTTAAAGGACATTGCAAATGTTTCCTACGGACCGGCCACACGGCGCGGCATATTGGATAAGGAAGGAGCAGAAGTTGTCGGGGGGGTAGTGGTCGCACGGTATGGTGCCAATCCCATGGAAGTCATCAATAATGTCAAAGACCAAATCAATGATTTAAGTGCCGGACTGCCCTCAAAAGTACTTGAGGATGGCAGAACATCCCAACTTACCATTGTTCCTTTTTATGATAGGACCGAACTTATTCAAGAAACGCTCGGAACCCTCAACGAGGCCCTGACCTTGGAAATATTCATTACCATTTTGGTCATCATTATCATGGTCTTCAATTTAAGGGCATCCATCCTGATATCGGGACTGTTACCGGTTGCAGTGCTTATGGTGTTTATTGCGATGAAGCTATTCAATGTGGATGCAAACATCGTGGCACTTTCGGGTATAGCCATTGCCATTGGAACCATGGTGGATGTAGGGGTCATACTCTCGGAAAACGTCATACGGCATTTGGACGAAAATGAAGAGGGCCTACCCATTAATACCGTTGTCTACAATGCCACCGCAGAGGTGTCGGGGGCCATATTGACCGCCGTGATGACCACCATCATCAGTTTTATTCCGGTATTTACGATGATCGGGGCCGAAGGAAAACTCTTCAGACCCTTGGCCTTTACAAAAACCTTTGCGCTTACCGCATCCATTATCGTAGCCTTATTTTTGATACCACCATTTGCGGCCTTTCTATTTAGAAAAAAAAGCATAAAGAAAACTACTGGATACGCCGTTAATGGAATATTGATACTTCTAGGGATTATAGCCCTTGCTTATGGCTTTTTATTAGGATTTATATTGATTGCCTTCGGTATCGTAGGCTTGCTAAAAAATCCGGAATTGGCATCACGTATTTCCACTGGATTTTCGCTTTCCGAAGAACGAGCCAATCTTATCAATATCATTATTTCGGCCTTTGCAATTGTTTTTGTTTTGGCGGAATACTGGAGACCTCTCGGTCTTGATAAGAGTATTTTTTGGAACCTGATTTTTGTTTCGCTTATATGTTTCGGACTACTGGGCTTCTTTACCATATTCCGGAACTATTATACAAGGATACTTCGCTGGGCATTACGGAATAAGCTGATATTTCTTTCCATACCCACCGCCATTGTGGTATTCGGAGTAATGATTATGCGCAATACGGGCAAGGAGTTTATGCCTTCATTGAACGAAGGTTCGTTTTTGTTGATGCCTACCTCCCTTCCGCACGCCGGTGTCGAAGAGAACAAACGGGTATTGCAGCAACTGGATATGGCTGTAGCCAGTATTCCTGAAATAGCAACGATAGTCGGCAAATCCGGTAGAACCGAATCCGCATTGGATCCGGCGCCCTTGTCGATGTATGAGAACGTCATCCAGTACAAGCCAGAATACATGTTGAACGAGAACAGGGAGCGCCAACGGTTCAAGGTCAATGAAGATGGCCTCTTCGAACTCAGGGACGGCACCTTTGTGACCAATCCGAACATGGTTGTAGATGATGAAGGAAATTACGATGAATCTGCCATAGTTTCTGCATTCTCTGTTAAACAAAAGGATTTGATTCCCGACGATGATGGGGAATATTTTAGAAACTGGCGGCCTGAAATTGAATCCCCCGATGATATTTGGAACGAGATTGTACGTGTAACGAAACTTCCAGGCGTTACATCCGCGCCCAAACTGCAACCTATTGAAACCCGCTTGGTCATGTTGCAGACCGGCATGCGTGCGCCCATGGGTATCAAGGTAAAAGGGCAAGATTTAAAGGAAATAGAAGCCTTTGGCCTCAAGCTGGAGGACATTTTAAAGGAGGCCGAGGGGGTCAAGGATGAAGCCGTGTTTGCCGATCGAATTGTCGGAAAGCCTTATTTGCTTATAGATATCAACAGGGAGCGTTTGGCACGATACGGCATTACCATTGAAGATGTGCAAAGCGTGTTGCAAGTAGCGGTTGGCGGCATGGTGCTTACCCAAACTGTTGAAGGCCGTGAGCGTTATGGAGTTCGAGTACGGTATCCAAGGGAATTGCGAGAGAATCCAGCGGACTTAGAGAATATTTATGTTCCCGTTGCCAAGGGAAGCCCGGTTCCTTTGAGCGAGTTGGTTACCATTCGATATGAAAAGGGACCACAGGTCATCAAGAGCGAAGACACCTTTTTGGTGGGTTATGTACTGTTCGATAAGTTGGACGGTTTTGCCGAAGTCGAGGTGGTCGAGAATGCACAGGCCCTTATACAAGAAAAAATAGATAATGGAGAATTGGTGGTTCCCAAGGGCATCAATTATTTGTTTACCGGTACCTATGAAAACCAACTACGTGCCGAAAAGACGCTATCGGTCGTAGTACCGCTGGCATTGGCCATCATATTCTTGATTCTTTATTTCCAATTCCGTTCAGTAGGTACCTCATTGATGGTGTTTACCGGGATTGCTGTTGCCTTTGCCGGAGGTTTTCTGATGATTTGGTTCTATGGTCAGGATTGGTTCCTGAACTTCAACTTTTTCGGGGAAAACCTACGAGACCTCTTCCAGATGCATACCATTAACCTGAGTGTTGCCGTATGGGTTGGGTTTATTGCGCTCTTTGGTATTGCAACCGATGATGGTGTGGTCATGGCCACCTACCTGACCCAAACTTTTGATAGAAACAAGCCCGATTCCCTTGTATCCGTTAGGGATTCGGTTGTCGAAGCTGGTGAAAAACGTATCCGTCCGTGTTTGATGACGACCGCAACCACTATTCTGGCACTGCTTCCGGTATTGACATCCACCGGCCGTGGTAGCGATATTATGATTCCGATGGCGATCCCTTCTTTCGGGGGGATGCTTATCGCCTTGATTACCCTATTTGTTGTTCCAGTGTTGTACAGTTGGAAGGCCGAGTTTCAATTAAAAAGAATGTCCAAATGAAGAAATACCTATACATATTGATCGGAATAGTATCCATCGCTTCTGTGAACGGACAGGAACTGGAAAGCCTTATCCAACAGGCCGAACTCAACAATCCGGAAATCCAGGCTTTTGAGCTGCGGTACAATATTGCCTCCGAAAGAGTGAACGAGGTCAATACTTTGCCCAATACGGAGGTAAGTGCCGGACTTTTCGTAAGCGAGCCCGAAACACGGACCGGAGCACAGAAAGCACGGTTCTCGGCAAAACAGATGATCCCGTGGTTCGGTACCATTACCGCCCGTGAAAATTATGCAAGTTCATTGGCCGATGCCCAATACGAAGAGCTGGTCATCGTCAAAAGAAAATTGGCGTTGTCGGTATCTCAGTCCTATTACCGATTATTCTCGATAAGGGCGAAGCAAAGCGTTTTGGACGAAAATATAGAATTGCTGGAAACCTATGAACGATTGGCCTTGACCTCGGTAGAAGTTGGTAATGCCTCCGCAGTAGATGTGTTGCGCTTGCAGATTCGGCAGAACGAACTGCTTCAGCAAAAAGAAGTTTTGGAACAGGAGTATTTGGCCGAACAAACGCTGTTCAACAATCTATTGAATAGGGACGAACAAACACAAGTCGAAGTTTACGAAGGGCTTACGGTACCCGAACAAGACCCGATAACGGAAGAAGGAAGCCTTGACCTGCATCCTGAACTTTTAAAGTATGACAAGTTGTACGAGTCGGTCGAACAATCTGAAATCTTGAACCAAAAAGAAGCCTTACCGAATCTTGGTTTCGGATTGGATTACGTACCCGTTGCCGAAAGGCCTGATATGTCTTTCGATGATAACGGAAAGGACATCTTGATGCCGATGGTATCGGTGTCCATCCCGATATTCAACAATAAATACAAATCCATTTCCCAACAGAACAAATTAAGGCAAGAGGAAATAACCGCCCAAAAGCAAGAACGAAGAAACAAGCTCGAAACACTTTTGAGCGAGGCCATTAACAACAGAATGGCTGCCAGGATTCGTTTTAGGACCCAAACAAAAAATATCGGACAGGCCAAGGACGGGGAGGAAATCCTTATCAAAAGCTACGAGACCGGAACCATCGATTTTAACGATGTGCTCGATATTCAAGAGCTTCAGCTTAGGTTTCAAATCAATCGAATTGAATCCATCAAGGGCTACTTTGTGCAGTCGGCCATTATCAATTATCTAAGGAGTTAATGTCCGTATCGATAGGAGTAAGGTATCTCGACTGAATAAAATAAAATATTATAAACCACAAAAATGAGAATCATGATCAGAAAAATTACAGTGTTGTTGGTACTTCTCATTTCGTGCAACATTGCCGCACAATTAGTATCCAATGAAAGCGAAGAAAATGTGGATAATTGGCCTGAACGGGTCTATGATTTGACCATTGGTTACGAAACGGTCAACTATACCGGAAAAGATGTGAAGGCCATGACGATCAATGGTGGTATTCCTGGACCCAATCTCGAATTCAACGAGGGCGAGTTTGCCATTATCAACGTAACCAATACGATGGATGTCGAAACCTCGGTACACTGGCATGGGTTGATACTGCCCAACTTCTACGACGGCGTACCTTACCTTACAACGCCACCAATTGAACCCGGCGAGACCCAACAATACAAATTTGCGCTGAAACAGTCGGGCACGTATTGGTACCATTCCCATACGGGTTTACAGGAACAACGTGGTGTTTATGGCTCCATCCAGATCAATCCCAAAGAAACAAATCTTGAGTATGACAAAGATTTGGTACTGATACTTTCGGATTGGATGGATGAAAATCCCAAGACACAACTGAGAAACCTTAAACGAGGCAATGAGTGGTACCTAATCAAAAAGGACCAGGTTCAAAGTTGGGACAAGGTAATCTCAAAAGGTGCGGTAGGTGCGAAACTAAAAATGATGTGGCAGCGTATGCCCGATATGGCCATATTGGACAATTATTACGACCTGTTTTTTATAAATGGAAAATCTTCTAATGAATACCCTGATTTCAATCCCGGCGAACGGGTACGATTGCGCTTCGTAAATGCGGCCGCAGCTTCCTATTTCTGGCTGACATTTGGTGGTAATGACCCTATGTTGGTCTCTGCCGACGGCCTTGATGTAGTGCCGGTAAAACAGAACAAGACCCTTATCGGTGTGGCCGAGACCTATGATTTTATAGTGACCATACCACAAAGCGGAAAACTTGAAATACGTGCCACTTCTCAGGACGGATCTGGTCAGGCTTCCGCCTATCTAGGGACGGGCGATGTTTTGGAAGCCCCCACGGTACCTATACCCGACCTTATCAAACTAATGGAAAACATGATGTCGATGGACATGAAGATGGGTGCACCCGCGGCCAAATTCAATCCCTCCAAAAACGATTCCATCAAAGTGATGAAAAAATATGCGATGGATATGGGCGGTATGAAAATGGACCATTCCAAAATGGATATGCAAAAAGAAGATCAAATGCAGAAGAATGACCAAAAGATGGAAGATGAAGGGGGTAAGATGAAAATGCCAAAGGATAAGACGGATCATGCCAAAATGGAGATGAAAGACGATAAAATGGATATGAAAATGGGCTATGTGCTGCCCGCCGACAAGGTCATTGGCGATGCCATGAAAACCGGGGGCAATCCGGAATTTAACTACAACTATCTCAAAGCACCCGGAAAAACGGTATACGAAGACAACAAACCTGTTAGGGAAATGCTGTTCAACCTTACGGGAAACATGAACCGTTACGTATGGAGCATCAACGGGGTTCCGCTTTCAGAAACCGATAAAATAAAAATTGAACAAGGCGAAGTAGTGCGCATTACTTTGAACAACCTGACCATGATGCACCACCCGATGCACCTACACGGACACTTTTTCAGGGTACTGAACGAACACGGCGAATATTCGCCCTTAAAACATACGGTCAACGTGGCCCCGATGCAAAAAGTGGTCATCGAATTCGATGCCAATGAATATGGCGACTGGTTCTTTCATTGCCACGTACTGTACCATATCAACAGTGGTATGGCAAGGGTATTCAGCTATGACACCCCAAGGGATGAACGATTGAAAGGGTATCCCTTATCCAACCTGACCACCGAGGCCGACCATATGTGGACATGGGGTGAGGTTACGGGTGCCAGCCACATGGGCGAGTTTTTTCTGACCACTACGAACATCCGAAACCAGTTCATATTGCGAGCGGAATATGGATGGAACGAGAACTTGGAAGCCGAATTTACCTATGAACGATGGCTGAACAGTTATTTCCGTGTTTTCGGTGGGGTAAATGTCGAAAACGAAATGGAAGATAGTATGGATGAAATAGGCACCACGGGAGTAGTGGGTATCCGGTACTTCTTGCCATTGTTGATAGATTCTGATCTACGCATCGATAATAAACTACGGCCGACGATTTCATTTTCGACGGCTACGATGATCTTTCAGAGACTCGCCCTTTTTGGCGAATACGAATATCAAATGGATTTTGGCTGGGTCAATGATTTTGAACCGGGAACCGATTTTGAACAAGAGCAGACCTGGCAAGTAGGATTGGAATATGTCCTGAGCAGAGATTTTTCCTTAATGGGCAGTTACGACAACCGTTTCGGTTGGGGAGGCGGACTTTCAATGCGATTTTAACACATGGGACAATACAAAAAAAATAGCCTGAGTTTGACCGGTGCCGTATCTCTAGGAACGGGGGTAATGATTGGCGCAGGTATCTTCGCGCTGTTAGGGCAGGTAGCAGAATTGTCTGGTCAGTGGTTTCCCTATGCGTTTTTGCTGGGGGCCATTATCTCGGGTTTTAGTGCCTATTCGTATGTTAAGATGTCCAATGCCTATCCCTCTGCGGGCGGTATCGCCATGTATCTCAAGAAGATATATGGTAAAAGTGCATTGACAGCTTCCGGAGCGTTGTTGATGGCCTTGTCAATGGTCATCAACGAGAGTTTGGTTGCACGTACCTTCGGCTCGTACACTCTACAATTGTTCGATGTAGATGATAACAGTGTTTGGGTGCCCATTTTGGGGGTATTCCTGCTGATTGTCGCCTTTCTTATCAATATTTCGGGCAACAAAGTTATCGGAAAGGCCTCTTTGGTCATGGCCATTCTAAAAATAGGTGGGATAGCCATTTTTGCCATAGGCGGTCTATGGGCCGCAGGTTTTTCATTCTCCGAAGTAGTTCCGTCCGAAAGTCTGACGGAATATCCAATCACTAATTATTTGGGAGCATTAGCTCTATCTATTTTGGCTTACAAAGGTTTCACTACAATTACCAATAGTGGCGATGAAATAGTCAAACCCAATAAAAATGTTGGGCGTTCAATTGTCATTTCTTTGCTCATCTGTACGGTGGTCTATTTATTGGTCGCTTTTGCGGTCTCTTCCAATCTTTCGATAAACGAAATCATAGCAGCGAAAGACTATTCATTGGCAGAAGCTTCCCGCCCCGCTTTTGGCAAGTATGGGCTTTGGTTCACAGTGGGTATCGCCATCATATCGACAATTTCTGGTGTGATAGCAAGCATTTTTGCAGTATCCAGAATGACAGCAATGCTGACCGAAAAGGAATTGATTCCCCATGAGCATTTTGGTATGCCGGGCAGGCTTCAAAAACATATGCTGGTGTATACAGTAATTCTGGCCATAACCTTAACGGTTCTATTTGATCTTACGAGAATCGCTTCATTGGGTGCTATATTTTATTTGATTATGGATATAGGAATCCATTGGGGAGTGTTTAAAAATCTTCGTAAGGATGTTAAGGCCAATCCTGCCGTTTTGATTACTGCTATTATTCTAGACGTAGTGGTTCTTGGGGCTTTTCTTTGGATAAAGGTAAGCAGTGATGTATTGGTCGTACTAGTGGCGGTCCTACTAATGGTCTTGATTTTTTTCGGAGAAAAATGGTTTTTGAAAAGAAATGATAGTGATGAAAAAGAAGATTTTAAAAATGATGTATGAATCTATAAAAATTAGAAAAATGAAAACAAAAGGAATTTTAATGACAATCGGATTAATAGCAACGATGGTTGGCTGTAAATCAACTTTCAATGCCTCCGAGACCATGCAGGTAGATGAAAATAGAAATGCCATCTATCAAGAGATTATCTCAAATCCGGTGCAGTTTGCCAATTTTATCAGTGAGGCAAGAAAGAATGAAGAGGCCAAAAAATTATTGATGAAAGCCCATATGGAGCAGATGGAATCTGGGGATATGAAAATGATGATGGACAAAAATCCCGAAATGAAAGAAAAAATGCAGGCCCATATGCAGAAGATGATGGAGAAGAATCCTGAAATGAAGGAAAAGATGCAGTCCAAAATGCTCGATAAGATGATGGAGAGTGAAAAGGGCCGTAAGATGTTGATGGAAAAAATGCACAAAAACGAAATGATGAAAAAACAGATGAAGGAAAGAATGAAAAATATGATGGATGAGAATCCTGATATGATGGAAGAAATGATGCAGAAAATGATGGAAAAAAATCCAGAGATGATGAAAAAGATGAAAGAAAAAATGAAAAATAAAGGAGCGTAAGCCTTTGAATACCGAGGTGGATTGAAAACAGAAAATAACTATTGAAATTCTACAATTATGATGATGTGGTGGTGGGTATTGATACCGGTCATTTTGGTGTTGGCCTTTTTTATGTATAACGGACGAAATAGCAGAGGTTCCAGGACCAAGGAAAATCCTATGGAAATTCTAGACAATCGATTCGCCAAAGGCGAACTATCCAAAGAAGAATACGAAGAACAAAAACGAACTATTAACTCTAAAAATTAAAACGATGGAATATTATTTCAACAAGACCCTTAACGAAGACTTTGATAAGGTAATCGAGAGAGTAACGGAAGAACTGAAAAAAGAGGGTTTTGGCATCTTGACCGAAATCGATGTCAAGGAAACCCTGAAAAAGAAACTGGATGTTGATTTTAAAAAGTACAAGATCCTCGGTGCCTGTAATCCGCCCTATGCCCATAAGGCACTGGAAGCCGAAGATAAGATAGGTACCATGTTGCCTTGCAATGTAATCGTGCAGGACGTATCGAAAGGGAATGTAGAAGTGGCGGCGGTAAATCCAATGGCTTCAATGCAAGCAGTCGACAATGAAATATTGGCTGAAATCGCAAATGATATTACCGCCAAATTGGAAAATGTGATCGAGAAACTTTAGAAGGGATAAATATGGAAAATAATAAGGGTAAAAGCGAATGGGTCTCGCAACAAAATTATTCAGAAAGTCAGAGTACCCCTTATTGCATTACGCGGAGGTACGGTAGTTTGACATTTGAGGAAACCGTACAAAACGTAAAAAATGGCATTAAAAAGTTAGGTCTTGACCTTGTTGGTGAATTTGACGTGCGCGAGTATCTCAGTTCAGATATGGAAAAGATGCCTCGGCACCTCATTCTAATGGTATGTGAAAAAGAAACTGCATTAAAACTGATTTCAAATGATATTCAAATGAGCGTTCTTTTTCCGTGCAATGTAACCATTAAGGAAGTGGAAAATAATACGATTATCGAAGTGTCGATAGAAGATACAGATTCGACTTGGTCTTCCGCAAAGAAGAAAGAAATAATAGAGGTGGCCAAAAACACAAAGAACATCTTGAAAAAATTGCTCGACACTATTGAACAGCAAAATGTAAAACTATAATTAACATCAAATTCAACAATCATGAGAAAATCAAATGTAACAACTGGAATTTTGGCCATGGCAATCATAACCCTATCGGCCACATCTTGCAAAGACAAGAAAAAAGTGCAGGAAAACCAAGAAGGTCACCAAACAGAACAAATGGAGGACAGCGGCCATATGGATGGCGCTATGGAAGACCATTCGCAAATGGACCATGACAACATGAATCATGGCGAAATGGCAATGATGTCATCTGAAGTCATCGCTGACTATCTGACGCTAAAGAATGCTCTTGTGTCCGATGACAAAGATGGGGCCGCAAAGGCAGGAGAAAAGCTTGAAGGCAGCCTAAAGAACTTCGATACGAGCAAATTCAGTGATGAACAGCAGGATGAGCTGAAAGACATTATTGAAGATGCCACCGAACATGCAGAACATATCGCGAAAAGTGACATCGGGCATCAACGTGAGCACTTTAAAACCTTGAGCAAAGATGTAGTCGATATGGTCGCCATTACTGGTACAGAAAATACTTTGTATGAACAATATTGCCCAATGTATGATAACAACAAAGGAGGTGCCTGGCTAAGCATGAATGAAGAAATCAAAAATCCATATTTCGGGGATAAGATGCTCACTTGTGGAAAAGTACAAAGGGAAATCAACTAAGTGAAGAAAAGTATAAAAATCATAGCACTAGTGTTTTTGGTCGGGTTTGTGGGGATACAGTTTTTTCCCACTTCCCGAAACCAAAGCGACACAATACCAAAAACTGACTTTATGCTTGTGAACGATGTACCGAAACAAGTGGAGAACATCATCAAGACCTCTTGCTACGATTGCCATAGCAACAACACGGATTATCCTTGGTACAACAAAGTGCAACCCGTTGCCTGGTTTTTGGAGGATCATGTTACCCATGGCAAGGAAGAATTGAATTTTAACGAATGGGCCGATTATTCAAACAGAAGAAAGAACAGCAAGTTAAAATCGATCATAAGTCAGATAGAAAATGGAGAAATGCCCCTTTGGTCTTATACACTAATTCATAGGGAAGCAAAACTTTCGGAGGACAAGAGGAAAACCGTTCTCGATTGGGTTTCAAAATTAAAGGACAGTTTATAAACTAAAAATCCAATAAATGAAGAATTTAAAACATGGTGTAGTAACCCTGCTCATGTTGGGGACTACAATGGGCTACGCACAGCACAAAATAGAACTGAACCATGACCATAGCAAGATGGAGATGAAAGTGGTCGAGTTGGAATTTAACGACAAGAACATCGCCAATGCCTACGAACATTACGAGCACATTAAAAATGACTTGGTCGGTTCCAATCCGGGCGATACCCAAAAGGGAGCGGTTATGTTGAACGAAGCGCTAGAAAAAATCGAGGGTTCCGAAGCGGCATTGGCGGCCTCGCAAAAAATCGCTGCTACCGATAATTTAGAGAGACAGCGAAAGGCTTTTTCCGATTTGAGCAATGAAATGGAACCCTTGTTGAAAGGAACCGTTACATCGGGAAAAATCTATAAGGATTTCTGCCCCATGGCCTTGAACGGAGGTGCTTATTGGTTATCTGCCATTAAGGACATCCGCAACCCATATTATGGAGCAAAAATGCTAAGCTGTGGAAAAGTGACAGCCATCATCGAAAAGTAAAGCTGATTGGGGAGGTTGAATATAGTTAATGATTAGTGTTTAAAATGCTTCCCCTTTTCAGGTAGTAACAATTGATTGTCTCGGTATAGTTATAGGAGTTTTTAAAAATAACGTGTAGAAAAAGAAAATAACATTCGCAAAATCTAGATGGAAACATTAAGCCTTGACATTTTTGTTGTGCCCACCGTTGCGCTGACTTTGGTCATTCTGATGTATATCTATTTTGCCAAACAGGTACGGAACAAAAAAAATTATAGGAACTATATCATCGGTATTGCATTAATAGCGTTTTCGTTCAATTTTATTTGGGAGCTGGCACAAGGTCCGCTCTATGAAGGTTTTGAATACGATTGGCAACATATTTCGTTTTGTGCCTTGGCATCCATCGCCGATATGTTGATGGTGCTTATTCTGCTTTTCGGATTTGGCCTGTTGTATCGCAATGTGTTTTGGATAGATGATTTAACTCCAAAACAGATTTTGGTACTAGTTACAATCGGAACGATCGGTGCCATATTGGGAGAAATTTGGCATACCTCAAGAGGCGATTGGAACTATGCAGGGGCTATGCCTATAGTGCCATGGGTAAATGTGGGGTTGTCGCCGCTATTACAATTTGCGGTATTGCCCTATTTGATTTTTGTGATTGGTAAAAACTATATAAACAAGGGGAATTTGGAAAAGTAAAATCTGGGCTGGTCGGGAATGTGTTTTTTGATTGGTTAGTTATTTAGTGTATTTCATGACCGCCCAGATTGTTTTAATGAAGAAAAAGTCCTGTTATGGGAAGGGGAACTTCGTTGATGTAGTGTTTAACGCCCTTCCCTTGACAGGCACAATATAGATAATGTTGTAATGAAAGATTGTTGTAAAAGGGGGCCGGAAAAGTCAGGGAAACAAGGTTGGAAAAAGTGGTTCAACTATACCATTTACATCGTTATAGGCGCTATTGTATTAGGTGCGCTTATTGTACAGTTAACGAATAATGCATCATAAAAACGATTGATTATGAAAAAAACGGTCTCATTTTTAGTATTACTTCTAAGCCTAATGTCGCTTCATGCAAGTGCACCTAAGTCCATTGAGAACAGTTCAGGGTATTCGGCGAATAGTTTAGGAACCTTTAATACTGTTGAATTGTCCGAAAAACCACAGCAACATACCGAAACCCACGCCGAAAAGCCCATAAACAAAGAAGAGGTAGGTTTGGATGAATTCGACAATTTACATCCGTTGGTAGTGCATTTTCCTATCGTACTCCTGTTGTTTGCGGCATTGCTCCAAGGTATTCAGCTCTTCGTCCTTAAAAGGAACTTGGACTGGGTTATCCTGTTTCTTATCGGTACGGGTTTTATTGGGGCCTACGTAGCGGGAACTTTTGTACACCCGCATACCCATGGCCTTACGGATGTAGCTCAAAAAATCCTGGACAACCATGATAAATATGCAGATTGGACTATTTGGTCAAGTGCTTTGGCCGCAGTTTTAAAAATTATCAGCCTTTTTTGGATAAAACTGAATCGAGGTTTTGAAATTGCCGTTCTCTTTATTATGGCCTTTTCGGCGTTCTCCGTTTCGCAAGCAGGGCATTATGGCGCTCAGCTCGTTTATATTCAGGGTGTTGGACCACAGGGCCAGTATTTGGAAACTGAAAGGGCAGGGGAAGAAAGCCATTCGCATTGAAAAACAAAGCATGAGAAGAATATTTTTAATATCGTCGATAACGCTTTTAGTGGTACTTGCAGGGCTCATAATGTGGAAGCCTCATTTCTGGTGGCTTGCGCTGTTGATCACACCTTTTATGCTTCTCGGCTTAAGAGACTATTTTCAAAAAACCGATAATATCAAAAGAACCTATCCGTTGTTGGGCAGGATTACGAAGCTTCTGGAAAAACAACGTCACGTCGTTCAAGAAACGGTTTTATTGAATAGAACAGAGGGAAAACCTTTCAATTGGATACAGAAAGAAATTGTTTATAAACGTGCCGAGGACGCGGTCAAAAACCAACCCTTTGGAACGCAGATTCCGTATGACGAAGTTGGTCGCGAATGGTTTACCCATTCCACGTATCCTGTTAAGGAAATCAAAGATGATTTTAGGGTTGCCATAGGGAGTTCAAAATGCTCAAAACCCTATTCAGCGAGCATTCTAAATCTGGCAGGGATGAGCTATGGTTCCATCAGTAAAAATGCAACGCTGGCCCTTAACGGCGGTGCAAAAATTGCTGGCTTTGCGCAAAATACCGGCGAAGGTGGATTTACGCCCTACCATCAGGAATATGGAGCTGATATTATCTTTCAGTTCGGTACAGGCTATTTTGGGTGTAGGACAGAAGAAGGGAATTTCGACCCTAAAAAATTTGTGGAAATCGCATCCAATGAAGTGGTCAAAATGATTGAAATAAAAGTCTCACAGGGTGCAAAACCCGGTTTTGGGGCCATTCTTCCTGCCAAAAAAAATACCGAGGAAATCGCAAAGTACAGGGACGTAGAAAAAGGAACCGAAATTCTATCGCCACCACATCACGCTGCATTTGGTACTGATTTGGAAATGGTAGCTTTTATCCAAGAATTACGGAAGCTTTCCGCTGGAAAGCCCATAGGGATTAAAATGTGCATCGGACAGCAGGATGAATTCGAAAGAATGGTCCGCATTTTCGCCGAAAAGCAAAACTATCCGGATTTTATAGCCATAGACGGTGCAGAAGGTGGTTCCGGTGCTGCACATATGGAATCGCTGCATTGGGCTGGAATGCCAATAATTGAAGCCGTGCATTTCGCAAACGGCATTCTTAAAAAGTATGGGTTGCGCGATGAAATAAAAGTAATGGCAGCAGGAAAAATAATTTCAGCTTTTGATATCTATAGAATGTTGGCACTTGGTGCCGATGCTTGCTATAGTGCCAGAGGGATGATGTTTGCCTTGGGCTGCGTACAATCCTTAAAATGCAATCTGGATACCTGCCCTACGGGAATCACCACAATGGAACCTTCAAGGGTCGCATCATTGGTAGTAGAAGATAAAAAGACCAAAGTAGCCAACTACCATAAAAACACTATGGAAGCCTTTAAGGAGCTGCTTAAATCAATGGGAATTGAAAATAGAAGGGGTATCACCAAAATGTATATAAAGAGAAGAATCAGTGAGAATAAAGCAAAAGGCTATGATGAAATTTTTATAGATAACAAATAAGAATGGATAAAGAAAAAGACATAGAAACCACAGGGGCATTTTATGGACAGCTTTTCAATAGCTCAAAGTATGTTCTATTGGTGATGCTTATTGCTTCAGTAATCGAACTGTATGCGCTACCTACTATGGAAGGGTTTTATGCTATGATTATCCTACTGGCCTTAACATTACTAAAGATAGGATTCATTATAGCCTTGTCCTTTAACCAATTGATGAAGATAATTGGTCAGAGCCATCTATTGAGCCACGTACTGGTGTTGTTCGGATACCTGATTGTGTTGATAGTTTTCTCGTTTGCAATAGATTACACAGCGTTGCAGTTTGTGGATGCTATTCATTTTAAAATGAACAACAGTATTGGCAAAGATGGACTGTCGGTATTTTTTGATTTATCCTATTTCAGTTTGATAACATTCTCATCAGTAGGATATGGTGATATAGTCCCAATTTCCTTACCCGCGAAAACCTTGGTGGCGCTTGAAGTGGCACTGCGGTTTTTCGTCCTGGTCTTTGGTATCGCAAATGTGAATAGAATACGAGTAAATAAATAACCTTTAAAAACTAAAAGTATGCAAACACTAAAATCAACTACAGTAACAATGTTGCTCATAATAGCGACAAGTCCACTATGTGGTCAAGATGCAAAAACAGAAAAAGAAGCAGTGCTTACAGTAATGAAAAGCTATAAGGATGCCCTACAAAACCTAACGACCGATGGTACTTTCGAATTATTTACCGAGGATTCCGAGGTTTTTGAATCGGGAGGCGTCGAGGGTACGTACAGCCACTATATAGAACATCATTTAGGACCGGAATTAGGTCATTTTGAAAAATTCGAATTTTCAGATTATGAAATCGATGTAAAGGTAGATGTACCCTATGCCTTTACTACCGAAACGTACATATATACCATTGTCCTCAATCCAGACGACAAGGGAAATAGCCGGACTATAAAGAAAAAAGGGGTAGCAACCTCAATCCTTAAAAAAATAGATGGAAAATGGAAAATAATAAAAACCCATTCATCTTCAAGAAATATTAAGTAACACCCGATGAGTAGATATATTTCAATTAGTATAGTGTTTGGTCTTCTTCTTATTACCAGCTGTAAAGAGAAGAAAACGGAGCCAATGCCAGAACCGTCAAAAGAAGCAATCACAGACCAACCGCCAAAAAAAGTGTTAAGCCCTCACACCTCTGCAATGGCGACCATTGGTAATGCGCACATCCATATTGATTATTCATCGCCAGGGGTTAGGGACAGGATGATTTTTGGTGGTTTGCTGGCGTATGACGAAGTCTGGCAAGCTGGGGCACATATGGCTACGTGGATAGAGACGGATACGGATATAGAAATAGATGGTAAGGAACTAAAAGCAGGTAAATATGGATTTTTTACCATTCCTTCAAAGGAAGAATGGACCATCATTTTAAATTCCAATTGGAACCAGCACGGTAAGGATGAATATGACGAAAAAGATGATGTAATACGATTTAAGGTGACACCGATTATTGCGGATAGCCTAAAGGAACACTTAGAATATAATATCGATAAAATTAGTGATACTGAAGGTGAGATAACATTAGCTTGGGAAAAAGTTAAAGTAGTAATTCCATTCAAAGTAAAATAACAAGATAGGGTCAACAAGGGTACGATGATAAAAAAATTAAAAAAACGTGTATCATCAAAGAATAAAAACTAATACAGTTTAAACCGTGAACGAATTTTTAAAACAATGGGGCGAAGCCGCCTATACGACTACCGGATTTTTCTGGATGGCGCTTTGGGCATTCATTTTGGGTTATATCATCAGTAGTATGATACAGATTTTCGTGACCGAAAAACGGATGCAAAAAACAATGGGCGAAAACGAAGGCAAAAGTGTGCTGTTGGGCACGTTTTTCGGCTTTATAAGTAGCTCGTGCAGTTTTTCTGCTTTGGCAGGTACAAAATCCATCTTTAAGAAAGGTGCAAGTTTTGTGTCTTCCATTGCTTTTCTGTTGGCATCGACCAATCTCGTCATAGAATTGGGGATTATCATTTCCATCTTTTTAGGTTGGCAGTTCGTGGTGGGCGAATATGTAGGTGGTATTCTCTTGATTGGTATTTCGTGGATTCTGATACGACTCATCAATCCTAAAAAACTCATCGAAAAAGCCCGCAAAAATATCGAAAATGAAGATGATGATGAGATGGACGGTTCCAAAGATTGGAAGAAACAAATCAAGAACGAAGACAGTTGGGCGCGCGTTGCCAAAAAATACAAGATGGAATGGCAAATGGTCTGGAAGGATGTAACCGTAGGTTTTACCGTTGCGGGTATTACAGCGGCTTTTGTGCCAGATTCGTTTTTTCAGACCTTATTTATAAATAGTGGTCAAGGCAATACAGATTTCACTTTTCTCGAAATTCTGGAACATATTGTTGTTGGTCCAGTTGCCGCATTCTTAACATTTATCGGTTCAATGGGTAACATCCCATTGGCAGCATTACTATTCAGCAAAGGCGTAAGTTTTGCGGGCGTAATGGCCTTTATTTTTAGCGATTTGGTGGTTTTTCCAGTACTGAGAATCAATGCAAAGTATTATGGTTGGAAAATGTCACTCTTTATTCTATTCTTACTTTTCACGGCATTGATTGGCACCTCTTTGACCTTGCATTATGGTTTCGATTTGCTGGGAATATTGCCCGACCCTTCGCAGGTCAAGATTCAGGATAAGGAACATTTTAAGATTGATTATACCTTTTTCTTGAACGTTGCTTTTCTCATCATTTCGGCCTATCTCGTTTATCTGGGTTTTTTCAAAAAAAAAGATGTAGAACATTCAATGAGCGAGATGGCACCCAAGAGTCCATTGTTGGAAAGTGTTTTAAAATATGCAGCCTTCATCTGTTATATATGGCTCGCTGGGGGACTTATTGTAAAATTTTTAGTGAACTAAAATTCGGATATAGAATAAAACAAATATGGTCAACAGAAAAACAGCAAAATGGATTCGAAAAGCCCACCGCTACTTGGGCATCTTCCTAGGTATTCAGTTCCTGATGTGGACGATTAGCGGGATGTATTTTAGCTGGACGGATATCGATGAAATACACGGCGACCAGTTCAAAAACCAGAAGCCAAAACAGACGGCTTTTTCAGATTTATTGGGTACAGGCCAATTAGATAGTACGCAGCCCATCCAAACGCTTGAATTATTGGAAATAGCAGAAGAACCTTACTATTGGATAAACGAAGCAAAGCTTTATAATGCCAAAACAGGAGAGGAAAAGGACGGTATCACTAAAGAAGAAGCCCAAGAGGTAGCACAAAGATATATACTTCCAGAGCTTAAAATAGCCGCAATAAAAAGGATAGAAGAAGTCGGAGACCACCACGAATATCGAGGACGTCCCCTACCGGCTTATGAGATTTCGTATGAAACACCACAAAATTTAAAGGCTTATGTGGCTGTCGAAAATGGGGCGTTTCAAACGGTGCGGCATAGAGATTGGCGCTGGTTCGACTTTCTGTGGATGACCCATACCATGGACTATGACACAAGAGATAATTTCAACACCCTTTTGTTAAGGTCATTTTCGCTTTTGGGACTAATAACCGTGTTGAGCGGCTTTGTCCTATGGTATATATCATCGCCATCTATTCGAAAGATAAAAAAACAGATTTAGAAAGTAATTTAATGAATGGAGACGTAATTTATGGAAGAAAAGAACCCGAACGGCGAGATTAGAAAAGTGCCATTTGAAAAGGAAGGCGCCTATATTTTAGCGGGCATTATCATACTTTTTATAGTACATACGCTCATTGTACTGGTTTTGAAAACTATTAGTGAATCCGTATAAATTTTTAAGAAACAATAACATTTCAATCTTCAATATCATGAACAAGAACATCATTTACATTGTAGTAGCCGCCTTAGCGGTCGGTTTATTGGGGGGATATTTTATTTTCTCAAACGCTGAGGCCGATCAATCGGCCATAAAAGATCTTTCGGATATGTCCGATAGCCATGACCATTCCGGAGAATCCGAGAATCAGATGTGGACCTGCTCCATGCACCCACAGATTATGCAACCCGAACCGGGAGACTGCCCAATCTGCGGTATGGATCTCATTCCTGCTGAAACCGGAGCGACGGGGCTTAGTGCCAATGAAATAAAAATGACGGACAACGCCTTGGCCTTGGCCAATATACGCACCTCTACCGTTGGTACAGGTGGTTCGGATGGGAGTTCACTTAAACTCTCAGGAAAGATTCGCGAGAACGAAGAAGCCAATGCTACCCAAGCTACATATTTTGCGGGTCGCATTGAACGGCTAAATGTGAATTATACCGGAGAGAACGTTGCCAAGGGCAAACTTTTGGCAACCATCTATTCCCCAGAATTGGTAAGCGCACAACAAGAGCTGTTGACGGCCGCATCCATGAAGGAATCGCAACCGGCATTATACAATGCCGTTCGCAATAAATTAAAATTATGGAAGCTTTCTGACAATCAAATAGATAAGATAGAAGAAGTGGGCAAAGTGCAGGAAAACTTTCCAGTCTATGCCACAGTTTCAGGAACGATTACCGATATCATGGTTGAAGAAGGAGATTATGTAAAACAAGGGCAGCCTTTGTACAAAATTGCCAACTTAAATTCCGTTTGGGCGGTATTCGATGCCTATGAAAATCAGATAGCATCGTTGAAGGAGGGTCAGGAGGTCAAGATAACGACGAATGCCTATCCCAATGAAGAATTTACGGCAAAAATATCCTTTGTAGACCCGTTACTTAATTCTTCTACAAGAACGGTCATGGTAAGGGCAATACTTAACAATAAGGATAATCTCTTGAAGCCGGGTATGTTCGTGGAAGGTACGATCAAAGCTGCCGAAATGCAGATGGAGAATACCGTTATCATACCGGCCAGTGCCGTAATGTGGACGGGGGAACGATCGGTGGTTTATGTAAAGACCAATCCCAATGAGCCTGTCTTTGAAATGCGCGAAGTTGCCCTTGGAAGTACCAATGGCGATACCTATACAATAATTAGCGGGCTTGAAAAGGGGGATCAAATTGTGACCAACGGAACATTTACCGTTGATGCGGCCGCACAGTTACAGGGTAAAAAATCGATGATGAACGCAGAGGGAGGCAAAACCATGACCGGGCATGAGGGTCATTTGGGTATGCAGGAAGGAGATAAAATGGAACCCTCAACAAGTACGGGCACCGACCATTCTAAGATGAAAAAAAGGATTGAAGTATCAAGTGAGTTTCAAGGTCAGTTGAAGCAGGTTTTCGAAGCCTATATAGATGTTAAGGATGCTTTGGTAAATGATGATGGCGCGGCCGCACAAAAAGAAGCAAAACAAATGGAAGAAAGTTTGGCCAAAGTCGATATGAAGTTGCTAAAAGACAAAGAGGCCCATGATCATTGGATGACCATTCAAAAAGAGCTCAAAGCATCGTCAAATGCAGTGGCCAGCACTTCTGAGATCAAGGAGCAAAGGGACCACTTTAAACATTTATCGGCCCACATGATCAGCGGTGTTCAGCTTTTTGGAGTCAATCAAAAAGTGTACAACAGCTATTGCCCGATGGCAGATAGCAATAAGGGAGCCAATTGGCTAAGCCTGGAAAAGGAGATTCGAAACCCATACTACGGAGAAGCAATGATGACTTGTGGGGAAATTAGGGGAACGATACAATAATTAATTATAAGGCCGATAAAATTATAATAGAGAAAATTGAATGGTGTGAGTAAAAGAAAAATGAAAAGATTTTGGCATCATGAGTCAAAAACGTAGGGAGAGAAGAAGCCAACAAAGAAAGGAGAGCAAGAAAACAAAAATAGAATCTAACCGAAAAACAAGATTCTATGCTGCATTGGCGATTATCATCTTGTTTATAGTCACGGTAGTCTTGGTTTTGTTGAGAGCGATTTGGGAACATCGGTCCCATCTGTGATAATGGATAATGTGAGCGCAATGTATTTTAAAACTTTATCATGAGCCATATGCTGCACATAAAAAACATGGTCTGCCCAAGATGTGTTACGGCGGTATACAATGTTCTGAAAAAGATTGGTATTGATTATTCCAATGTGCAACTGGGCCAAGTCACATTGAAGGAAGAACTGACCGCAAAACAAGAAAATCAATTACAAACCGAATTGAATAAGCTGGGTTTTTCTTTGATCGGTAATCGCAAGTCTCAATTGATCGAGCGTATGAAAAATCTTGTAATAGAAAAAATTTTTCATTCAAGACAAGAATTAAACGTCAAATTGACCGATTATGTTGGTTCAGAAATAGGTCTGGATTACAAGTACTTAAGTTCCCTTTTCTCTTCCGTGGAGATTATCACTTTTGAACAGTATGTCATTAGCCAAAAAATTGAAAGGGTTAAGGAATTGCTCATCTATGACGAGCTAAGCTTAAAGGAAATAGCCCATCAGTTAGACTATAGCAGTGTCGCGTATTTAAGCAACCAGTTCAAAAAAATCAATGGTATGGCACCTACACAATTTAAGAAAAGTGCCCTTCAAAATAGAAAATCGCTGGATAACATATAATTTATAAGCTTAACCTTCTCTTCGTGGCTTGTGATAAGAAGTCGATTCCCATGCATTGAATTTCATTATCATCTTCTTTATGTTCAGGTTTCAATAAAGATGTTTAGAGATTTTTTGGTGCATAGTGATGGGCGAACTTAAACCTATTGCACTGAATTTTTAGTCATTAATGGCAAAAGCTCGATTACAATAAAACTTTTTAGGTAATCGCATACTTAAATTGATGTAAATAGCCCTAAATAATCGAATGGGTCAAGGTTTGTTTTTTTTCAAACAACGCCCAGATTTAGTAAATGTTATTTTTCGATAACGTATTTGAATCAACACTTCTGATTCAAAAGGTGAAATTGTTAGAATAAAAATTGATCATAATATGAAAAGAAGATACGAAATAGAAGGAATGACCTGTAACGGCTGTAGAAATCATGTTGAAAATGCACTTTTAAACGTCGCAGGAGTGGCCGATGTATCTGTCGATTTGAAGGATGCCGAAGCAACGGTAGAGTCGCAATTTGAAGTGCCTTTGGAAAATTTGCAAGAGGCCTTAAAAAATGCTGGTAATCAATATAAAATACAACCTGTAAATTGAGTGGAACATGGCTAAAATAATCCCTTTATAGTTGTCCAGTAATCTTGATGATGGCCAAAAAGAATGAAATCATATTAACCAATTAAAAGTATATACAATGGAAAATAAAGAAAAGAAAGTCAACAATTACTTAAAGTTCTTCGCAATGATCGGTACCTCAATGGTCGCGATGTTCTTTTTAATGTACACACACTCCTATCAGATTATCGATCACTTCTGGTATAGTGAAACCAGGTTCTTTATGACGTTGATCATGGGTGGGTCCATGGTTATTATCATGCTGCTGTATATGCTACAGATGTACAAAGACCGCAATAAGAATATTGCCATCTTGGCTTTGGGTGTTTTGCTGATCGCAGGCGGAATATGGCTGGTCAGGAGCCAGGTTACGGTTTCCGGTGTTGACTATATGGAAGGTATGATTCCCCATCATTCCATCGCTATCCTAACTAGTGAACGATCTCAAATAAAAGATATTAGGGTAAGAAAACTTGCCGATGAGATCATCAAAGCGCAGCGTCGGGAAATAATGGAAATGCAATGGTTAATCAACGATATCAAGAAAAATGGGATAGTAGAAACAGAAGAAGAAAAGGAAAAGCGTTCGCTTCCCAAATTTGAAGGATCGCTTACCGAAGAAACAACAAACCTTGACTGATACGGAAAAGTGAATGTCAGGAGGTAATAACAGTTTTTACTTTCGAAAGGAAAAAACGAAAATACAGGAGAATAAACGAAGGCATTTCGGACGTTAAATTATAAACGCATAAAATTTTTATGAAAATACAGCAATTTGAATATGAACCACTTTCCCACTATTCATACGCACTGCTGAGCGAAGGGGAGATGGCGATAATCGATCCCGATCGCGACCCGATGCAGTATTATAATCTTGCGCATAAAGAAAATGCTGTGATTAGAGCTGTGCTATTGACCCACTCCCATGCAGACTTTGTAAGCTCACATTGGCAAATTAGCAAAGAAACAGGTGTCACGATTTATAACAGCAGCAAATTGGAAGCTGAATACCCTTTCGAAAGTTTTGATGGGAACAGTGCCATATTCGTGGGCAATACCAAACTAGAAGCCATAAATACTCCTGGGCATTCATACGATAGTATTTCCATTCTTGCCACAGATGAAAATGAGGTTGCACTTTTTACGGGGGACACCTTATTGATCGGGGATGTCGGACGCCCGGACCTGCGCGGAAATGAAGATGACAAAGAGCAAAAAAAGCAAGCACTGGCCCGTGAAATGTTCAACACAATTCGAACTAAATTCAAAAAAATACCGAATGAGGCCATTATTTACCCCGCCCACGGGGCGGGATCCCTGTGCGGCAAAAGCATGTCGGCAGATAGCATTAGCACATTAGGTAGGGAGCGAAAGGATAACTGGGCATTTGGCCATCAGAATGAAGACGAGTTTGTCAAAGAACTCCTTGAAGACCAACCGTTCATACCGGCCTATTTCAAACATGATGTAGCTATGAACAAAAAGAAAGTTGAATCGATTGATATGGTTACCGCTAAAATCCCTATTCATCTTAATGCCGAAACACCAAAAGATAATATCTTAATTGTCGATAGTCGTGATGAAAACGAGTTTAAACAAGGTCATTGGCCACAGAGTATCAATATTATGCAGGGTGGCGAAGCATCCTCTTTTGAAACATGGTTAGGTACTATAATCCAACCAAATGAGGAATTTCATCTGGTTGTCGATTCTCCAAAAAGTGTAAAGACCATCGCCCGGCGGGTGGCGAAGATTGGATATGAAAATCAACTCAAGGCGATAATTACCCTTTCGAAGAAAAGCTTTGTCGAAAACGAGCGATTGGATTTCAAGCATTTTGTGCAAAATCTGGATAATTACACCATTGTCGATGTCAGAAATACGGATGAAGTAAGAAAAAAGAAAATTTTTGACGGTGCCCTGAACCAACCCCTACACGAACTAAGGGAATCAATTCAGGACATTCCTAACGACAAACCCATTATTGTCCATTGTGGCAGTGGATATAGAAGCGCGATCGGAAGCAGCATACTTTCAAATGAATTGCAAGACGTAAAAGTATATGACCTAGGGGAAGTTATTGAGAAATTCAAATAACCAAGATGCTAAGTTTTAATTGGCAGAAGATGTAAGACAAAATTTTAAATGGTCATGGGAACACGTTTTTTTACAGGTTTAATCATTTCACTCTTAGTATTGGCAACTACAAATGCGCAGACCGTCGATTCGCTACCGCCGATATCGGCCTCCAAATCCTATTCCAACTATAGCAATGTCATTGGCTGGAAAAATGGAAGGACCCCCAAAGCCCCGCCCGGTTTTACCGTTACAAAATATGCTGACGGTTTCAAGAATCCAAGGTGGATGTACGTTACACCGAACGGCGATGTACTTGTGGCGCAAAGCAATTCGAATTATCCGCTCTGGAAAAAAATCGGGGCATGGTTCATCGGGGCATCAAAGTCGAAAAGCTTTAAGAACAGTGCGGACTTGATAACCTTGCTCCGCGATGTAGACAAGGACGGGTCTCCCGATGAACGTACCGTATTTCTCGAAAAGGAACTCGATCAACCATTCGGAATGCTTGTGCTAGATGATTGGTTCTATGTGGCCAATACCAACGGATTGCTACGTTTTCCTTACAAGCCCGGTCAATTGCAAATATCGGGAAAAGCGGAAAAAATTACCACCTTACCCGCAGGAAAGGCCAATCGGCACTGGACACGCAATATTATTGCCAACAAGGACGGCTCGAAAATATATATAGCGGTCGGTAGTGGCTCGAATGTTGGGGAGAAAGGGGCAGAGGCTGAATTCATGAAGGCGGCCATTCTTGAGATTGATCCCGATGGCGCAGGACTAAGAATTTTCGCATCAGGACTAAGAAACCCCGTGGGTATGGATTGGAATCCCGTTACCGGAGACTTATGGACGGCGGTCAACGAACGCGACGGATTGGGCAACAACCTCGTACCTGATTATTTGACCAGTGTCCGCGAAAACGGATTTTACGGTTGGCCCTACTTGTATTATGGGCAAAATGAAGATCCTAGGGTAAAATGGGTGCCTTCGGCCCAAGTGGGAAATACACTGATGCCCGATGTGAACGTTGGCCCCCATACCGCATCTTTGGGATTGACGTTCTACACGGGCGATTCCTTCCCCGAAAAGTATCGGAACGGGGCCTTTGTCGTACAGCATGGCTCTTGGAACAGACAGGTTTTATCAGGCTATAAAGTGGTTTTCGTGCCTTTCGAGAACGGAGAACAAACTGGAAAACCTGAAGATTTTTTAACGGGTTTTATTGTTGACGGCAAAAAAGATGAGGTCTATGGCCGACCCGTGGGTGCCGCCATACTACCCGATGGATCGATGTTGATATCCGATGATGTGACCAATAGGATCTGGAGAATTAGTTGGGACGGTAAACGCGGTATGTGAGGGATTCTCAGTGGGGGTTTGCCGTTTTATAAGTACTTTTATTTATGGAAGATGCACAACCTCCGATAAATGATTTGAGAAATCTTTTTGAAGAAGCCAAGGCTAAAAGCGAATTCGATTTTGTACTTAACCTGATTAATTATAGGGGAATCAGTTCATCTAATTTAAACTCTAACCTTCATGAATGGTTCGATGCAATCGAGTTTTATAAAAGGTTGTACAATGAATTAGAAGGAAAAGAGAAAACCCGTATGGGTTTACAGATTTACTCCACTTTTTTTGAGAACAGCGACTTCTACAACATAATAGGTAATTTGTGCCGTATTAAATTGGGGTACAAAGGTTCATCATATCTTTTTTGGAAAACGAAAAAATATGAGCGCCTTTTGGGAATTGGCGAAAAACAAGATTTCTTGATGGAGCTCTTGGCCGATTCGGAAAAGCAGCACCTAATCGATTTTTATGAACAGAACCATTTTAAAGAAATACGCAACAGTTTCTTTCATTCCGCCTATTCTATAGACGAAGGTCGGTATGTTATGCACGATTCAGACCCTATCAATTTAGATGGCGTTTTGATTCATTCCTTCGATTTAGATGAATTTTTCTATCCCAAGTTGAACAATGTTATTGACTTATTTGACATTTTCAAGAAATTGTATTTTCAATATTTTAATTCTTATAAAAAGGATGTGGTTGTAATGGGAATGTTTCCCAATCCTTGCGAGGTTACCATTTTGGGTTCTGAGGAAGGACTGAAAGGTTTCCGCATTAAAAATGCCGTCAACTTCTTTGGTAAATGGCACGATTCTGGCATTTGGTTCGATGAAGAGTATGGTTTTTGGGCAGGCCATAATATCAATATGAACTTAGCCAGAATTGAAGATATAGAGATTGACGAACAATTAAGACGATACGAAACAAAAGCTAACATTACCAAGAATGACTTAGAGTTTTTCAATTTGGTGGATAAAATCAAAGAACGAAATAACCCGCAGGAAATACGACGAGCAACACTATTACTGTTGAAATTTGGGGATGTCCGTAAAGACAAAATGGATGTAGAGGAAAATGAGTACAAGAAAAGGAGCTTTCCCAAAATCATTCTTCCCTATTATCGCAAAGCCATAGAGATAGGGGCACATATCTTCAAGGATTTAGAACAGTTTAAGAAAACAGTCGCTGAGCTAGAAAAACAACTTTGACTAGTTGTTTTCCCGAGAATATTACAACTCTTTCAGCAAATTTCGTAACAAGGTTGGCGGTAACGATTCTGAACTTTGCATAAAGCAATTCAGGTAAAGCTATGGAAACCACAACTGTTTTGGAGCAAAAGGATAAAACCAAGAAATCAGATATCAAAAAATCCTTTCCGGTAACAGGTATGACCTGTGCTGCCTGTGCCAGTAGTATGGAGTCGATTCTTTCCCATATCGATGGTGTAAACAAGGCCACCGTAAATTTTGCCAGCAATTCCGTGTGGGTAGATTATGATGCAAGTGTTTCCGAAGAAAAACTGCAAAACGTGCTGCGTGAAGTGGGCTATGATATCATTATTGATGTCGAAGACCCAGCCGAAGCGCAACAAGAACTTCAGCGGCAACATTACCGAGACATAAAAAACCGTACCATTTGGTCGGCAATTTTAACGTTGCCCATTTTCGTTCTTGGGATGTTCTTTATGGAATGGATACCTGGAAAATGGATTTCGTTGGTCTTGACCATACCGGTGCTTTTTTGGTTCGGGCGTAGCTTTTTTATCAATGCCTTTAAGCAAGCAAAGTACGCCAAGGCCAATATGGATACTTTGGTCGCGCTCAGTACGGGGATTGCCTTTGTGTTCAGTGTTTTCAATACGCTCTTTCCCGAATTTTGGTTGAGCCGTGGTATAGAACCTCACGTCTATTACGAAGCGGCCACGGTCATTATTACGTTCATTTCCCTTGGGAAATTGTTGGAGGAAAAAGCAAAGTCGAACACTTCTTCGGCCATTAAAAAACTGATGGGATTACAGCCCAAAACGTTAAAGATTGTTGAGGACGGTGAAGAAATGGAGATTCCGATTTCCGAAGTCCAAGTTGGGCAGACCATCTTGGTACGGCCTGGTGAGAAAATTCCTGTGGATGGTGAAGTTTCAAAAGGCAACTCGTATGTTGATGAAAGTATGATTACAGGTGAACCTGTTCCCGTAGAAAAATCAGATGGTGGAAAAGTATTTGCGGGTACGGTAAACCAAAAAGGAAGTTTTCAATTTACCGCTGAAAAAGTAGGCGGCGAAACCTTGCTGTCCCAAATCATTAAAATGGTTCAGGAAGCCCAGGGAAGCAAGGCACCCGTTCAAAAACTGGTCGATAAAATAGCGGGAATATTTGTTCCTATCGTTTTGGGGATATCTATCATTACGTTTATTGTTTGGATGTCGGTAGGAGACGATAATGCATTTTCGCAGGCCTTATTGACCTCTGTAGCAGTATTGGTTATCGCTTGTCCCTGTGCATTGGGATTGGCTACACCTACGGCTATAATGGTGGGGATTGGCAAAGGTGCCGAGAACAATATCCTAATAAAAGATGCCGAAAGTTTAGAACTAGGACACAAAGTGAACGCAGTCATTCTTGATAAAACGGGTACCATTACCAAAGGAAAACCATTAGTGACGGATATTCATTGGTCTGAGAATAATAAAGACACGAAAAAATACAAACAAATTCTTTTAGCAATTGAAGCACAATCAGAACACCCTTTGGCGGAAGCGGTGGTCAACCACTTAAAAGATGAAAATATTGAAAAAGCTGAAATTGCTTCTTTTGAAAGTATTACAGGAAAAGGCGTTCAAGCTGAAATAAAGGACGGTTCACAATACTATGTTGGAAACCATAAACTAATGCTTGAGAATAATATTCAAATCGACGCTTCCTTGATGCAAACAGCAGAGAGTCTTGAAGAGCAAGCAAAGACGGTCATATTTTTTGGTAATGAAAAACAAATGCTCGCGATACTCGCCATTGCGGATAAGATTAAGGAAACTTCAAAAAAGGCCATAGCAACACTTCAAGAAAGAGACATCGAGGTCTTTATGCTTACTGGAGATAATAATAAAACCGCATCGGCTGTCGCAAAACAAGTAGGAATAACAAATTATCAAGGAGAAGTAATGCCCTCGGACAAAGCAGCTTTTGTAGAAAAACTGCAAGCTGATGGAAAGATCGTAGCTATGGTTGGCGATGGCATCAACGATTCACACGCCTTGGCGCAAGCCAATGTGAGCATTGCCATGGGTAAAGGTTCTGACATCGCTATGGACATGGCAAAGATGACCTTGATTACCTCAGATTTGCAATCCATTCCCAAAGCGTTGGAACTTTCAAAAAGAACCGTTTTGGGAATCCGTCAGAACCTGTTTTGGGCATTCATATATAATATCATTGGAATACCGATTGCGGCGGGCGTTTTGTATCCCATAAATGGGTTCTTATTAGACCCAATGATTGCGGGAGCAGCAATGGCATTCAGTAGCGTATCTGTGGTTGCAAATAGCTTAAGACTTAAACGAGCAAAACTTTAATAATTAATTATAAATTCAAATACGATGAAAACTTTAAAATTTAAAACAAATATCAATTGTGGTGGTTGTGTCTCTAAAGTAACCCCATTTTTAAACAAACAAGAAGGCGTTGAAAGTTGGGAAGTGGATACCGCTAATCCTGATAAAATCTTGACTATAGAAAGTCATGGTGCTTCGGAAGAAGATGTAAAAGCTACTTTGCAGAAAATAGGGTTTAGCGCGGAAAGTGTTGATGTTCGTTAATCACCAAACGCCTATAATAAATTTATATCCAATCTAAAAGATATCGTTCTGTCAGTACTGACTTAAGTCAAATGAAAAGAAAATGAAGGTAGCGGAAAAAAGCAAATTCTATAAAACGAAGTTATTGTGGCACCGAATACGCCATGGATTATTTTTATTCACCCTTAGGAATGCTCTGACCCGGATAGGATTGGACATCGCACCCTACTATTGGTATAGGGAAATAAAAAATGGAGCCGAAAAACCTGAGATTCGAGATAGCTTCAAAGACTATGAATTATGTTATATAGGTTTGGACGAGATTGGGATAATGAATAACATCATGGGGCTTACAACCAAGGAATTAGAGCAGAATTTAAGTATGGGGCAGATATGTATCGGTCTCAAGCGAGGGAAAGAGATTGCCGCCCTATTATTCGTTGATTTGCAGGATTTTGTGTTTAAAGGCCGCTCCTTCAAAATAAAAGATAAGGAAGGTTACCTTTTGAATGTTTACACGTTTCAGGCGTATAGAGGTAAGAACTTGGCTACCTACTTACGTTATCATTGCTTTGAACTTCTTGAAAACTATAGCGTAGAAGAACTTTACAGTATTGTCTCCTACTTCAATACGTCATCAATAAAAGTCAATGAAAAATTGAATGCCCAAAAGTTGAAACTCTATTTGTACATAGGATTGTTAAAAAGATACCATTGGAATTTTCTGTTGAAGGACTATTCCAAATAATCAAACCGGATAATTTATTATATGGTGGTCATTCTTGGAAAAACTAAAATCAGATGATATTCCCTTATCCGCTACATCAACTATGATTTATACGATTATATTCGGATTGATGCTTGTCCTTGCCGTTTATTTTGTTTCAAAAATAGGAAGCAAAAAAGTAAAACCGTTCCCAAAATATTGGCATCCGTTACTGATGGAAAATGTGCTCTTCTACCGCAACCTTCCCAAAGCAAAACAGGTAGTTTTTCAACAACGAATGATGCAATTTTTAAGTGAAGTCTATATTGATGGGGTACAACTGGAATTGCAAGAGCTCGACAAGATTTTAATTGCGGCGAGTGCTGTAATTCCCGTTTTTGGTTTTGACGAATGGCACTATACCAATTTAAGCGGAATCCTATTGTATCCTGATAACTTCAATGAGGATATGCAATTTAGCAGCAAAGATAAATCGCGTAATATCGGCGGAATTGTGGGGAATGGACGTTTTGAAAAGCAAATGATTTTATCGAAAAAAGCATTGCATCACGGGTTCAAAAACACAACCGACAAAAGCAATACTGGCATACACGAGTTTGTGCATCTTATTGATAAATTGGACGATTTCACGGATGGAATTCCGGAAAGGTTGTTGGAGCATCAATATACCATCCCGTGGTTAAAGTTGATCCATGCGGAAATGGAAGTTATCAATGCCAATAAATCCGATATAAGAAACTATGGCGGTACCAACGAAGCGGAGTTTTTTGCCGTAGCTGCCGAGTACTTTTTTGAACGTCCCGATTTATTTAAGAGAAAACATCCAGAACTCTACAAAATGCTGGTAGAATGCTTTAGGCAGGAACCAGGAGTTTTAGAAAAGTAACGTTTCAAGAAACCGATTTTTTAGTTTTGGGTAGTAAAGCACCACAACGTAATTCCTTATTTAGGTGTTGGTATTACTAGAAGAACCTTACGAACCATTTTTAATGTTATACCTGATGGATGTTAAAAGATTGAAGCATACATTTTTTCGACATTTTCAATTTCCTCTTGGGATAATTCCTCGAATTCTTTTGCCTTTTTAGTTTTTGACAGCTTTCCCTTGTTTTGATTGAGAAGCTTGATTAATAGATCTACTTTGTTATCGGGCAAATTAACCAACGCATTGATTTGATGGGTCATTTGGTCATATTTTTCCAGAAAATCCAACTCTTCGGGTATTATCTTTTCAATGGTCTCTTCGACACATTCATAAAGAAACTCTGTCTGCAATGTGGCGTCAAAATAGCGATAGAGGTCAATGGTGTCGTTCAAGATTTCAACGTTGTGGTCAAGGGTCGGCTTCCATTCGATTAGATTAAGTCTGGGCGATGAGAAGTGCTCCAGAATATCTTGATACTCTCCTATCCGATTCAGTATAGCTGCCGAAATCGGAAAGATCATATCCCTCTGGGTATAGCCCATGCGAACCAAAATATGATGTATGATATATCGATGTATCCTGCCGTTTCCGTCTGAAAGAGGGTGGATGAACACAAAACCAAAAGCGATACTGGCTGCCGCCAAAACTGGGTTATAGCCACTGTTTTTCAAGAGGTTGTTAGTGTCAATCAATCCACGTAGCAATGATTCCAAATCTTTTGCCTTGGCCGAGATATGATCAGGCATTGGAAGTAAGCTTTCGCGGTCATGTTCACCAATAAATCCTTCGCCTTTGCGAATTCCCATGTGCTTCAATTTCTTGGTGCCTATTACAATATCCTGAAGTCGCTCAATCTCTTCAATCGTCAATGGTTTTTTACCTGCCTGGCCAATGGCCTTGCCCCAATTTCTGGCCCTCATGTTCGGAGGATATTCCCCCTCGATGGCAAAGGATGCTTTTGAATCTTTCAGCAAAAGGAATGCGGCCGTCCTACGTATCAAGTCCTTATTTCTTCCCATTAATCCTTTTTCCATGATTTCAGGAAATTTTGTTGCGGCGTAAGACTCTAATTTTTTGGTCTTGCGTATCATGGGACAGAATTCTCTGGTACCCGGTAGATTATTCTTTACGCGATGCCTGGTACTATTTTCAACCGGTCCTACATATTGATGCTTGGGGTTTACAACTTCAACATAATTACCGGTTTTTAAATCGGGGATATCCAGTTTTTTACCAAAGAGCCATTCATATAGGAACCAAATCCTTCTGGAATATTGACCAGTGGGCTCGTTCTGCACCATGCTCATTACCGGCGCATCACCCACTGCCAGAAAAAACTCTTTTAAAATGAGCAAATCAATACCTTCGTACTTCAGTGCAAAAGTGAGATGGCCACTTGCATTATCCTCGGGGATATACCGTTTTGCAAATACCTGCCATTGTGGGGTATTGTACCGCTGTTGTTTCTCTGTTACAATGGCAAGTAGCTCTGGTAAAGGTAATCGTCTATTTCTTGTATCCTCGATAAATTGTAGAAGCCAACCATACCCAACCAAAATTCCTTCCTCTGGCAAGACCCTATCGTGAAAAGTGCTTATTTTTCGTGCAAATTGATTACTCATAGTTACATTTCATGAAATATAAGTACAAATATAATATGAAAAATGGTTACTTTTCATGAAAAACAGTTATTTATGGGTAAGAGACATGAAAATAAGTTTCTCTTTGCTTAAAAGGAGTTTGACAGATACCTTATTTTAATATGTACTCAACCACTGTTGAATTTTAACAAATCATCTACATCAAGATTTCCAGAGCAGACGTAATTCGCCGCGACACAATCGAGATCTTTCCGTTCCAGATTTATCAACCTCCTCGGAGCCGCACCTGAACACGTGGAGGCGTAAAAGTGCGCTCCCTGCATTTATCTTGTCAAATTACGCAATTTAATCTTCCATTTCTTGTTTTAATCTCATTGATAGTTTCTTAATCGACTGGAAGGGTTAAAAAGGTTAGGGATAAAAATTTTATCTTTATAAAGGCGTCTAAATATTTCGAAATGAAAATCTACACTAAAGTCTTTTTAGTTTTATTGGTGCTATTAATTTACTCTTGTAATAATGACGACAATGGTGTTTCTGAAGCAGATAGGGCAGAAGCCTTGCTTGGTCAATGGGAGTATGAGGCCATTGGTTCCAACATCGCAGTCGATATTAATGGGGATGGCACAGTGAATGATGACTTTTATAATACAAACGAAATTCGGCAGTGCCTAAAGGACAATTTGACGTTTTTCAATGATAGGGGACCTGGGGAAAAGGATGTTTTCACCATCAATGAAAATGGACTTTCTTGCGGTGATGTTCCGGCATTTCAAAACGTGGAAAGTGATACCTATGAATTAATAAATAACGAGATTATCCGATTTGATACCCGTAGCGATTGGACGATCATAGAATTTACCCAAAACCGACTAGTTGTTGAAGAAGAGGACTTTTTAGATGACCGCAATGTGATTGTTACCTATGTATTTAGACGTAGTTAACAGCCTCAAAAAGGAATCTTTAAACGAAGAGATATTTGTCTTATACCCTTATTACTTTACCAAAAGCCACTTCACTCCACTGTCCATTGGTATCCCTGACCCTGACCTCAAAGTCTTGGTCTAAATAACGTAGTCTGCTTTCTCTGGCCTCCTCCTCTAACAAAAAGTATCGGTCCACACCATTCCCCACAGCCTCATTATAGTTGAATACCCGGGTATCCCATCGATTATCCCTTCTGTTGTAAATCCTGATCTCTACTCGGTCCAAGGTGGCACCCCCATAGGCCTCGGAACATCCGATATCATAACAAGTGTATATCCTTACCTGATAATCGCATCCATTCAAACCGCCACAACTGACATTGTACTTTTCTCCTTTTACAAAAGCTACAGGCCTTCTCAAGGTATCCACAAATGTGCTTCCGGTTTGCGTTTCCCCCGTTGAGTTCTCCACCTCAAAATCAATGGTGAACGTATCCTGACTGTCGGGATAGAATGTGAGATTGGTGCTCCCATAGTTCAATGGAACGGTTTCGCCCTCATCATATCTTGATCCTGAAAGAAGAAAATAACCCGCTCGATTACCCTCAAAGGAAAAGGTCATCGTATAGGAAACCGTATTATCATGGGTGCCTATGGCATTGGTGATGACAGTTATATTGAATGCCTCTCCCTCAAGGCGTTCACCAGGAGCCTGACTTATGGTTAAATCGAATGGCTCAACATATCGCTCATAATCAATATCCACACTTTCGTTTTTGGTGACATTGGAAGAAGATATGGTGTTGAATACTATGTTGTGCAAACCCTCCGAAAGGCCGGTGTAGTTACCCGAAAATGAACCAACGGGCACTGGGAATGCCTCTCCTGGGCCATAAGAGTTTCCGTCAAATTCAAAAGTACTATTAGCATTGCCGGTAGAATAGTACATGGTATACGTATCTCCCCCCAGGCCGATTTCAGTAATATTAAAGTTAATGGGTATGGCCTCTCCAATAAATGCGCCAGGCCCCGTAGCATTTACAGTGAGAACATAGTCTTTCGGGCTGACATTGACCGTAATGGGAACAGGTTTTTCCAGCCCTGTCTCATTTTTGGCATAAAAAGTTATAGTAACCGTTCCCTCGCTGATGCCCTCCAAACTCCAATTGAAATTCCCCTTGGGAACATCGTAACTATTGCCTGGGCTTACGGCGTTTCCATTGGTATCCTTCAACAATGCATTGCCGTTCATTGCAAACCGCATGGTATAGTCCGAAGACCCTACGCTTTCTGAAATATTGAAGTTTACCGAGGTCACCTCCCCAACAGAAATATCCGATTTTTGGATGCCGCCAGTGAAAGAAAAATCAACTTGTTGATATGCTATGGTTATAGGTTCCGTCGCATGGGTTACGCCTGATCCCGACTCGACACTAAAGACCAAATTATGCTCACCAGGCTCAAAACCGGTATAAAATATGTTGTTTATGTCTGCGGTCAAGTTAAATTTCTCCCCAGGTCCATAAGAATTTCCGTTAATACTTACCCCACCACTTTTTCCAGAGGTAAAAAATGCCTCATAGGTGTCATTGGTGCCTTCAGGTTCTTCATCGATATTCACAATAGCAGAAACGGGAATATTGGTAAATTCAGATGTTTTTGATGGGGTGAAAGTCGCCTCGAATTCATTTTGCTTGATTTCCAGATCGATGATAACCGGTTCAGAGGATTGTCCAAAATTATCCGTTACCACAAAGGAAACTCTATGGGTATCAGCCGTCTCTGGGATATAGAACAGTGAAAAATTACCGAAAGCGACTGGATAATCCGTTGAATTTATGAGTTCTGTACCGTTCACGTTGCGTACAATACCATTTCCCTCCAGAATTTCATAGGAGATGCTGTATTCTATATTGTTCGTGTTTCCATTGGATTTTATATTGAAGTTGAATTGGGTCCTTTCATTGATGAACACCGAATTACTTTCCGAGTTGCCGGAGAATGTGAACGGAATATTGGCGACCTCGATTTCGACGCTGTCCCGTTTTTGCTGACCATTACTGTCCCGTACGTCAAAATATATTTTACGCTTTCCCAGATTCGTACTCGTAAATGAAAAATTATAAGTGTCAGGGTCAATGGCCCTAAATTGCCCCGGTTCCATAACCCCGCCGTTCTGGTCCCTTACGGTTCCACCACCCTCACTTGAACTGGAAAAGGAATGGGTTATCTCATAGGTCACATTCGAATTTTCATCCTGTGTTGCAAGGTCTATGGCAATGGCCAGATTCGTATCGAGCTCCACCTGTGAAGAGGAAGCCGTTGTATTGAGTGTAAAACCAAGATTTAATACAGTCAATAATAGTTCTTGGGTCAAGGTAGCGCCATCAGGGGCTTTGGCAGTAACGATCAGTTTATGTTCACCCAAATTCTCGGGTAGGTAGGATAGTTCGGAAATGCCTTTTGGCAGGAAAAATGGATTCCCCGCATCAAAGACCTTATCGCCCAAATATAATTTGCCCGAGCCGTTCTCGATTTGATACGTTATTTCAAAATTCCCTATTGCACTTGGACTTTCAGTTTCCTTATCACGAATAAGTGTAAGATTGACCGGGTTTTTTGAATTGATGATAAATTCATTAAGTCCCTTGTTGAGCAAGAAACTGAAACTGGCATATTTGGCACGATGAAACAGCTCCAATCTCTTCTCTCGCATGTTGGAATCCCATGCTAAAAAATTGATCTTATGCATACCGGTATCAATAGCCACGTAATTATAGGCCCAATTTTTATCGGTTATGCGCAATGTGTCGTTCTCACGTATCGTATCCCCCTCCATGTTTAAAAAATAGCCTTTTGCATTGGCTGCCGAGTATTTTAGAAAATAATCTACTGTAGAGATTTCCTTTTCCGGAACCAGGGAAAATGAGGTTCTCGTACGTTCGAATACAAAGCTTTCCTCGGGATGTTCCACCGAGAAGCTGAAATCGAAATCTTCCAAAATGACATCCTCAAAATCCTTGCTACAGGCAATAACTAGGATAGAAATGAGGGTCAAAACCCCTATTGTCACTTTTGTAGTAGTTTTTAACTTTTTCATTTTCGACTGGTTTTAAAACAGAAAATAACGAAGGCCGATACCTGCATAGGGATAGAAATTGCCCACATCGCTATTTACATGATAATACTCGTTGGCCTTGACCAAGAGGGAAAAATCATTGCTCAGGGTAAGCTCGCCCTCAAGCCCTACATAGGCTCCGTAGATAAACTGGCTCTTGGCATCGATGACCGCACCCGTTTCCAAGAGGCTATTGCCATTGTTGATGACCTCGTAACCGATAATGGCACCACCCCCGATATTGAGCGCATAACGTTTAAAGTTTCTTTGTTCCAGAATTTTAAAGAAATAGCCAGGTTGTACCGTGAATATGTTGTAGGGAATCGTGAACGTACCTCGGTCTTCCGCTATGGCGGCGAATACGCTCAACTGGGCATACCGATTTCGATTCAAGTGGTAATTATAGGTTGCCATAATGCCAAAACCGTCTTCGGCATATCCGCTGCTGACCCCGATTGATGAAGCATAATTGCCTTCCTGGGAATGAATTGAACTGCAAGCTATTATTGCGGTTATGAATAATAAATTTTTCATGTTCAAAAGTGTATTGGGTTGTTGATTATTTCATGCCCGATTTTCAGGGACAGGTTTCGGTTGCCCGATTCTTCGTCCAATTCCACGACCACCTCTTTTTTTTCGTCCAATGCGAATTTTTTAAAGACCACCACGAAATGGTTCTCGCTCTTTCCGGCCACCGTTTTGGGCTGTTTGTAGGTAAAAAGGGGCTTTAGTTCCATTCGCTGGTTGCTGCTACTGTTCCTGTAATTTGTGGCGATTTGGTGCTTGATGAAATTGATGTCCAGATCAAGCCCTTCCTTATTCTCGATCCGAAACTGAAAATAGAGTTCGTCCTCGTTGTAATAGACCCCCTTGAGCCAAAGAAAAACATTATCCAACCGTGCAAAATAGCGACTGATTCTGGCCCTGTCAAACTGCATATAATAGCACCGAAGACGATAGTATTCCATTGGATCTTTTTCGTAAAGCTCTTTGGTTGCCCTGTCTATGGAATTGTCGGAAGTTTTTGCAGGTTTAGCCGTTGATATGGCTACCGCCTCATTCTCTTTGTTTTCTGATGTAGTACCCTCAGAAGCGTTATTGTTATTTTGCACATTTCTTGTTGTTCCATCAATATTGGTAATGGCCATTTCGGGCTTGATGTACCAAGTGAACTGTTTTGGTCGCTCGGTCAGTTCAAGAATGAAATCATAGACTTGGCCCGATTCTGTAATTACGGTATGGTTCGTAAAGTTTTTTTCCTCCGTGGCAAGTTCATCGTAATATAGCTTTAAGATCCTTCCATGAAATTTACTTCCCTCAGCTTTTGGCAGGTCTGCTATAAACCCAAAATCGTTCCCGATAATACTTTCAGAAATATTTTCAGGAAATATCAAAATGGTCTTGTAGTTTCTAGCCACTTCCAAAGTGTCGCTATAACGCTGTGCGGCACATGCCGAAGCGAAAATAAATGTTGATATGAGTAGTATTTTCTTAGCCATTCATTTAGGTTTTGGGCACCAAAAAAACACGGTCTCCATTGACCAATAAGATTTTATCCTGTTGTTTGTATTTTTTCTTCTGGAAAAAGTTGCCGAAGGAGCGGACAAGGTTTCGACCGAGTGGTGTTTCAGAAACTTCTCCTGCCGCTTCGGAAAGTTCATTGACTCCTTGTTGTCGGATCTCTGCGTTAAATTCATTCAGCAGTTCACCTGCCCTTTCGTTGTGTAATCCGACCATTCCATCTTCTTGGTCGATAGCCGTTAGCGGTATCTTTACGTTGTCGATATTGGTTACTTCCAACAGAACCCGAGATCCTTGCAAGTTCGATTTGGCATACACAAAGGTGTTCTTGGGGAATCGCTTGTTATTATAGTGCACATCTTCCCTTAAAATAAGCACTACACGATTACCGGGCAGTATGAACTGATCGCGATATATTGACGCATCAAATTTTATTGATTCCACGGTAACTGTAGATGGTGATTCCATATAAGGTGCGGAATAGTCCTGACTTCGCGAGAGACGTTCGTCACGAGCTTCCATCAGTAACTTCCTGTATTCCAGTTTTTCTTTGGCTACGCTCTTTTTTGTAACATATTCGGGGGTTGTAGTGTTTTGGTCGAGGGTGTTTTCATCATCGATATCTTGCGAAGCCGTTTCGTCCAATGAAAAATTGTTCAGTTCTTCCAAGAGGCGTTCCAGTGAATCGTTTTCTTTTTTTGAGTGGAGAATGCTTTTGAAAAGTCCATTATTCTTCTGGGCGTCCAAAGAATCTTGTTGAGCATTTTTATAGATATCGTTTGGTTCCTCGACCTTAAGTTCCTTCTTTTGGTCCGGCAGGAAATTGTTGTAACCATCCTTATCCAAATCGTTTTTCCCATGGTTCCGCACAGAACTTATACTGGTCGTGATAAAAAATACCGTAAGCAACACGATTATGGGTGCAGAAATAGCGAACAGCTTATGCTGCCGTATCCAATGGTTAAACTTTTCAATCATACTGTTCATAGGTTGGTGGTTACAGATCCGTATTGTTCAAAACATCGAACCTGAGGATCTTTAAACCGTTCAAATTGTTCGGTGTCGATTTGGTCTCCTCGATAAACCCCGTTGTGATCAAGGTTCGATATTCCGCATTCCCATCTTTTAAGATTCGTTGTTTTCCGACAAACCGAAATGGAAAGGGATAGCGTGAGTAATCCACTAAAATCGAATCCTTTTCCACTTCGATGGAATAGCCACTTTTGGCTATATCCTCATAATAACTTTGATCGATCAACCTATTGTACAATCGCTGTACCGAATGATCGCCCATATAAAGCGCCCTGCCTTCAATATTTCTTTTGATATGGCGCAAATCAGGTTCCAAGGCAAAGAAGAGTTCATGGAAATTTGCAATATGGCCTTCGCATAAAATATCTACCGCCCGCTTGTAGTCCTTGATTCTGACTACGGCCAATTTCTGGCCTTTATCGAGCAGATAGAAACTGTTCCTGGCACTCTCGTTCGTTCTGTAGGTATAGTAGATATTGAGGATGGTCGAGACGAACGTAAGAATTAAAGATACATATAGTACCTTGTTGCTATTGCTACGAATCCTACTTAAATCGTTGAAAATCCTGTATTTACCGTCCATCTGTTCTTCTGTGTTCGTTTAAATTCTTCTTTGATCGTTGAAAGGATTATTGTATCAAAGTTCTTACGCCTTTTGTAGCTCCGCCCGTCTTTGCATCGACCGCTGTCTGTGCGGCTTTTTTGGCATAATGTTTTGTCCTGTCTTTTAGTTGGCTTGCGCTTACGTTCATGCCCTGCACAATAAAGTTGGACAAGACCGGTGCCTTGAGGTATACGAATACGTTCATTAACATCAATAGGGCACTTGTCAGCACCAGGCCCAAATTGGCTTCTCCGTCGTATAGCAAAGTTTGTATAAGATTATCGAGAATCTTGAGCATAAAATTGTCGATCAGATATAGCATGGGTATCCATAGGCATACGCTCATAAACTTCTGTAGCCAAGCTTTCCACATCCCCGAAAAGACAGGAATGAATGACAGCCCGATATTCAACGGGCCAAATATGATCAGGACGAAAAGGTAGATTACCGACATGGCTTTGATGCCGACAAATACAACGGCCGATATGAACGAGGCAATCGACGTGGCCGTAGAGGTAACAAATCCCAAGGCGATGGATGCAAGTCCTTCCGAATCCAAAGCCAATAAGCTCCATGTGCCGTCCTCGGACTCAAGGGCCTCCATCTGTGCTATAAAAATCTTCGTTTGAAGTACGTCCCACGAAATATCGTTGGCTTTAAAAGTTGTTCCGACCGTTTGATAAAACTCGTATATGGTCAGGATAACCACTTCGTAGTTCAAAAGCAATATGGCCAAAGGCACCCATTTGAGGTAAGCAAGAATGTTCGCTCTTTTTTCTTCGTTCAGAAACACGCCCAGTGCGATAAGCCCGATACCGATATAGGCGAATTGTTGCCCGATACCTATAATGGGATCGACCACCTCAAAAGCGTCAATAATATATTGGTCAAAAAGCTCGTTGACCGTTTCCCGAATTCCTTTGTCCGTAATCTGCATGGTTTCTTTTTATTCTTTGTTCATATTTATCAGTGTGCTTCTGGACTTTCTGAAGGCATTGGTCCGTGAAAGTTTGTTGTTATAGACTATCAGGTTATCGAGAATACTTTCCAGTTCACTGTTGATTCCGTTCACTTTCTTTAGGCGTTCCTCGGGTAGGATTATCGCCTTGGTCTTCAGGATATCGTTGCATTGTTTAAAAAGGTTTTTGGTTTCAAGGATAGCGTTCGCGGCAAAGCCAAAAAACTCCTGCCTTTCTTTTCGATTCAAGTGTTCCAATTGTTGTACGGTCTGTTTGGAAGTGCGATACGCCTCCAAAATCTTGGTTTTTAAGTCGATGGTCCTGCTAACGTCCGTCGATTTGGTCACATAGGCCGGTGCCTGTTTCTTGGCCTCCAGCTCTTCTTTAAGGATCTTTCTCGATTTTAAGGTTTCATTGTTGTTTTTCTCCATCAGGTTAATAAGGCGGGAAAGATTTTTGTTGACGGCCTTTAGCTGTATGTTGATATTCATCAGTTGACTGTTTACCATTCCAACGCTGGCGTTGGTCGCGGCATCGGTAACCGGAATTTGGGAAATGATCGCCAATGGAAAAAGCAAACCCATTAATACAAATGTTCTTTTCATAGTCTTAGTTTTATGGAGCATTTTCAAAGGCGTAGGCCTTTGCGGTCAACTCCCAATTTTTATGATTCTTTTTATACAGTTCCAAAATTTTACCGCTCTCGGTCGGATTGGTTTCGTAAATGCATTTCTCTTCCAAAGAGGTTTCCAAGCCGTAGACCTTTACCTTGTCCATCCAACAGAACGCGGCCTCACGGAACTTTCTGTCCTTCGGTAAATCCTTATTGATGGAAAGAATAAGCTGTTTTTGTTTCTCGTTTAAACCCATAACGGTCTGTATCTTATCGAAGGATTGGGCAAAGTCCCGCATGTCCAGGAAGACCTTGATGTGCGAGTTGACCACAATGGCATTTTTGATGATTTCGGAGGAGATAAAGTCACTTACTTTTTGGGAAATAAAAATAGGCTGGCCTCCCAGTTTTCGCGCCATTCTTGATTGGCTGTTGAAATAGTGTACCAGTTCGGGCCTTACCAAGGCCTTCCATGCCTCGTCTACGGCCAATATTTTATTTATGGACAGTTTGGCGAGGTCATGCATCTTCTTGTTAAAGATCTCCATTATCATCAGCGCAGTGATGGGAAACAGCAGCTCGTTATCGATCAGTTTGCCCAATTTGAAGTACACCACTTTTTCATCGCTTAGTCTGGTAATCCTATCGTCCTGTTTGTTCAAGAGTTCGCCTCTCGGCCCGCCTGTGTAATACTTTTCCAGCAGGAAGAGGAACACATTGGCATCGAATTTTTCCTTCGGAATTTCTTTGGTTCCAATAAATGCTATTATATGATTCCTGCAATACTCATAGAAAGTGTCAAACCTGAAATTTGTATTACCGCTTTGCCACATTAACTCGTAATAACCCGTAACCAAAAGTTCGATAACGGTATTTGCGACTTCCAAACCTGTGACATCCTTACTGTTACCCGTAATCAATTTGAGAAGCGTTACAAGGTGCAGCAGTTTGCTTTCGGCCAAAGTCTTGCTCCGAGTGCGGTTCTCGACAACATCGTGATTGTCCAGAAGAAAAGGATTGAAGGTAAATGGCCGGTCATCATCATGCTGCAGGATTATGCCACCAAATACCTCGGTAAGTTTATCGTAGGAATTGCCGTCCTCGATGATAACGGCCTCCCCGCCTTGCCTCAGTTCGGAAGCGATGTAATGGTTGACATAATAGGATTTGCCGCCGCCCGACCCGGAGGCGACCAACATCCCCCGATTGAATATCCAACCTTTTTCTTCAGGTATTCGATACAAGCTGGCAGTAAGCGGCCGGCCGGAGATTCTATCCACCGTACGCAGCCCATCAACGGCTTTCGACGAATCTTTATAGCCGCCTTCAAAATAGAGTAGGGAGGAGGCCATATCGCTCGGCATGGGTAGGTATAGCTCGAACGGGATGCCAATAGCATTACCAGGGACACCGGCAAAAAACAGATTCTTCCTATCTATACTGTTCCTCTTTGCATTGATCTTCAATTTTTTAAAGGCGGAAGAAATGGAGTTTTCCATTTGCCCTTGCCTGCTCCGGTCGTCCTCGAACCCGAATACATTGAGATGGTAAAAGACCGTTTCCTTGTGGTTTTCAAGGATATCTTTGGTATAGTCGAATATTTGATCCGCGTATATCGCGTTACTGTCATCTTTCTTTCCGGTACTGAAGCGCTGGAAGCTTTTCGCTTTTTTCCGTAGGCTGGAAAGTGCTTTTTCCTGATCCGGTATGTGGATATATTGATTGATGATATGTTCATGGGGCACCTTGAAACCCAAAGAAAACAGATTGCCGATAGGGAAACGATTATGACGGGTAGTGAACTTTCCATATAGCTCATGGGTGCCTACATGCTCTTTGGTGAACTGATCCAAATTTTCCAGCGTGAAAAATTGCCCCTTCTTACTGCCAATATTTATGGAGTTGTTGGCGAAATCCACATCGGTTAGATTGGCGTTTTCTTCACAAATGCCAAAATATTTGGGGTATAGCCCATCCGGGGAAAACAAATCGTCATAATCCAATAGTTCGGACTTTATCAGACCGCTCGAATTAATCAAATTGTCGACATTCTCCACTTGATTTTCGAACTCCTTCAATATTCCGCTATCGATGAATTCTTCGGGAACGGTATGCGACAAATAGAATTCCCGCCTTTTGCCCAAGAACGAGTTCGCCCGTTTGGAACCATAGGTAATGTAATTTTTGGGAACAACGCTGATATATAGATAATGGCTGCCGACCAAATAAGGGCGGTCCTCAAAATGTTTTTCGTTGGCGCGTTCCAACATATCGCCTCGTAGCCTTTGGGAATTCGGAGTATAATTTTCCTGAAGAAAGAAATCCTGCCGGTGTAGGAGCCTATTCGGGCCCAAGACATTGATGATGTTGGAAAACAGCTCTTGAAGCATTCCATATTCCAGAGCATCCAATGTATATACTTCGGGTAATTCAAGTTTTAGGGGAACGGTCAAACAACCCTTCTCTTTGGATATCAATGCCCTTCTCTCATAACCGTAAATAGGGAACGCGTCCCAAAGTGCTACTTGTTTTTCCATAGCAATAGGTTTTCGTATGTATTGGATATTTTTATGGAATCGGGTTTGGCGGCATCTGCCATTTTTTTGACAAACCCATTGGCGCCGTAGGTTCGTGAGTAGAACAGAAGGACGAGGAATATGATGGCGATTGCGATGACGATCGCTAACATGGCCAATACCATCGGAATAAAAGTGGATAGGACCAGTCCCAGTATAATCGCTGCCAGGCCAAGATAAAGGCAGTACATAATGTACTTTGCCTTGAGGCCTCGATATAGGACATCCTTTTGCAGCCCTTTCCTGATCGGGATAAAATTATTCTCCATGACGTAAGGAAATTTAGATGTTGGCAATTTCCTCGCCAATGGCGATCATGGCAAAAAAGATGGCTATCCCAATAATGGCCTTTCCAAGTTTATCCGCAAGATCCGTCTGTTGGTTACGGATATAGATATAGGCCAAGGCCATAATACCAAGTGCCGTGCCCGCTATAATCTTGATAATATCTATGATTTCACGGGAAAGGCTTTTGGAGTCGTTCTTGAAATCTTGCGCCTCTTGCAGGAGTTGGTCAAACTGGCCGTAGAAACATATGGGAATGCAGACCAGAAGTAGGAATAGGATAATGGGATCAGGTTTCGGAATCCGGCCCATTGTTCTCGGCCGTATCCTCATTGCGGATAACTTTGAGTTTTTCATGCTTTTTGCGAGTTAAGGAATTTGCATCATCTTCCAATGAACCCTCTTTAAAAGCTTCCAGAAGTTCCGAGGTGTTTTCCACTTCGGTCATCTGGTCGAGTACAGCTTCCAAATCAGTTTGTTCATTATCTGACTTATATGCAAATATATTATTTAAATGCAAAAAAGCAATATTTTTTGAATCTTTTTTCTTTGACGTTTTTTTCTTCTTGAACAGCACCCACAGAACATACCCGTAATAGATTAGGGCCAAACCTATCAATATGTACCAGTAGCTGCTCAAAGTTTTCTATTTTTGTTCTATTATGTTTATCAGTTTTCTATACTTTTTATCTATAAAATCTTCCAAAACCTTTCTTATCAAGTCATTGCGATGGGTTTTTATGTCCAATTTATAGGATGCCCCCTGTGCCAATTTTTCATATTTTCCCATGCAGTCCTTACTTAAGGAAAGCACGAAGGATTCCTTTCTATCGCGAAAGTTTTCCGTGCGTAGGAACAATTTAAATTGTCGAACCGGGTACTCGTCGGTCATTGAAGAATTTTTGGATGTCATCCCTTTATGATTCTCAATGACTGCGGTTTCTTTCGTATTCCTAACGGTTTTAGGCTCAAAATGTTGTTTGGACCCACTCGGCGTTTCCTCAATCGAACGCTCACTTTTCAAGGTCTTCAGCACATTCACGGTTTCTTTGTTCTGTTCCGCCATTTTTTGGATCAGACCTAGTGTATTTACTTTTTTTCCTCTTTTCATAGTATTGCGCTATTTTGTTAGTTGGCTTACTTCCTCAAAGAAATGTTTGATATCTTTTTCGCCCCTTTCTTTATGCTCAGGTATGGGGTACAGTGTATTCCGATATCTTTCCTTGTAGATGGTCTTGTCCTTGACTACACTGGTCATCATGGGAATACCCGCCTCTTTAAATTGCTGGCGCAGCACCGCAAACTTGTTTCTTTTGACCAGCTTGTACTTGTTGAAAAAAAGATGGATGCTCTTTAATACACGCTCTTCATTATCAAGGAAATTATTTTTCAACGTGAAATAAAAGTGTGAAGTGCTGTCTATTTCCAGTTCGTCATGGTCAAAGGGCACAAAAACATGTTCCACATACATTAGCCCTTTGACCATCTCTACATTCAAACTGCCAGGAAGGTCGAGAATTATATAATCCACTTGGCCATAGTACTTCAGGATGGCATCCTGTAGATTCTGAACGGTTACTGGTTCAATAGGATAAAGTTCCAAACCTGCCCTTTCTTCGGCATCCAACATTTCCATTTCCCGATTCCGTTTTTTGTAGATGGAGTATTGAGGATTATCGGCATCCAAAAGCACAATTTTTTGCTGCTTTGCATAGAAAAGATTTGAAGCTAGAATAATGTTCAATGTCGTTTTTCCGATACCACCTTTTTCGCCTACCACACTAATAATCTTTGTATCCATAATCCGTTATTTAGTTCTTTCAATAATTAGTTAAATGATGAAATAATCAAGGCATTGTTTAATGACCTAAATCCCTAATTAATTATATAATTATTGAGAAATATATAATTATAATTTGTTAATAACTAGATGTTTATGAAAAATAATTTGGGCTAAAACCATATGAGGCCAAATGAATCTAAATGGATCCACAACGTGGTTTCATTTGGCTTAAGGACGAATCTATTTTTATGATATTTCGATGATTTTCTTGAAATGTATAAAGGTCCAATAATGCAAATAGGACCGATTTTTTAAATAATGATCTTGAAAAAATAGGATGGCTGTATCTAGAGCATTTTTGGGTTCAAACACAGTATGACCGATGGGTAAAATCAAAAGAATGTGTAGCCCTTGTTCCTGTGGAAGCCAAGAAATGCCTATCGGCCTCCTTGGCATCCTCGGAACCGCTCAAAAGCCCATGGGACAAAAAAGTCCCATGCACTTTTTTTGCCCAGGCACGGTATTTAAGTTTGCTGTATCGTTTATTATCATTTGAGATGGTGCATATCATAAAATGAATCCGTTATGGGGGCAATAGGTTGTCTTGACAACCCTACTTAAGATGGTAAAAACAATCGTTCGCTGTTATCCAAGATGTTATAATGTCCATAATTAATTTGATGGTACATTTATACCTTAAATATCCCATTTACTTTCGGTAATAATTTCGTATATTGAAATTCAGAGAATTTCGCAAGTTATGTTTTAAGTATCTTAAAACTACTACTTCTAACGAAGTGAAAAATGCGGTTATACCGTTAAACCAGAGAAATGGCACGTAAAACAGGCAGAAAACCTTTAGGCAATAAAAAGCGGATACATGGCATAGTGCTCCGCTTTAATGATTCGGAACTGCAAATGGTCAAGGAGACCATGGGAACCTACAACCTCGATTTTACCAAAAGGGGAGTAGTGGCCCCTTTTTTAAGGCGGCTGATACTTGATAAACAACAGGCCGAGGACACCAAAAAACTGCCCGGACCTTCGGCAAACCTCATTTATCAAATCAATAGGATCGGCACCAATATAAACCAGCTTACAGCAACTGCACATGCCAAAAATTTGAGAAGCCCATCCGCAAAGTTGGATGCTGAAATCGAAAAAACGAATACCTTATTGATGCAAATTTTGGAACTGTTAAGTGAAAAATTACCATAAATGATCGGTCGTATTCTATATCGCGAGACCGTACATGGGGTATTGAACTATGTTTTTGGAAAGAACGGAAGTACCATTTTGGGCTTTCAGAACACGATATCGGAATTTGGCACCACCCCTAAATTTTTCGCGAATACATTACATTTTCAGGGCCAACGCCATGATTCGGCCAGTCGATATGCCCATATTACCCTCAACCTGCCCCATGGGGAGCATCTTGACGACAAAACGTTCTATAAGGTTGCCAAGGATTATATGGATGAAATGGGATACGGGGAACAGCCCTACGTCGTGGTACGCCATAGCGATACCATCCATGAGCATGTACACCTTGTATCTACCACCGTGAACGAATCCGGTACGCTCATCAATTTGCGCAACGATTACCATAGAAATGTAGCCACCCAAAGGTTTTTGGAGAAAAAATACGGTCTCTCTCCTTCGCCGGGCACAAAGGTTCAAAGGGACCTTCCGAAGTACCGTTTGCCCGAACTACAGCTTTCTGTCGATGAAAATAACGGGACTAAATTCTATATGCAGGATGTAATCAACGGCCTGTTGCAGAAATATAAAGTTCGGGGTTTTGAAGAGCTGGCGCGATTGGCAAAACCTTACCATATCGTCGTAAGGACGATGACCCATGCCAGCGGAAGGGTAGGGGTGGCCTACGGCATCGACAACCAAAAACAATACAATACCCAGTTCATAAACGGCTATGTCGTCCATCCTGAACTGAGTGGGCCAAAACTAAGGACCATCTTTGAAAAATACAGCAAATCAAAGCTTTTACCCATGCACAAAAAACGTTTGGAAAAGCAACTGCTGACCACATTTAAACTCTTCAATAATATTAAGACCGAGGATTTGCCCGATGTCCTGAAATCTTATCAGAACATCGATTGTCAGCTACTATATGGAAGGAATAGGCAATTGGCGGACTTTATTATATATGATAAGTCGGGATATACTTTTAAGGCATCCGAGATAAGCCTGCAACACGATTGGCCCAATAATTCCCGATTGAGTGGAGACCAGTCCTCCGAGACCCACATTGATATTGGGAGTAATCAGTTTAGCCTTGAAATCAAAAAACTGATAAAGAACGCTTTCTACAAATCGTATCTGGGCACAAATAAAAGCAAGGAGCTATTGTCGGAATTTGTTGTAAACAGAAATCTTAAGGACTTGCTGCCACTTATAGCACGTACTGAGCACTATTCTTTTTTGAACCACTATCTAGGTGCAAATAACGGAAAAATGTTGCCCAAGACCCTTAAAAATAGGTTTGATGACATTCGAGCCGAATTCGCGAAGACCGAATCGAAAAGGGAAATCAAAAAACTGGAAATAAGGACGGGGTTGATTAAAAAGGTGCTGGAAAAATCGGTTTTTGACATAACCAACGATACGAACATCGCATTTTATCTACTACGGGGGTTAGGTCTAAAATATCATCACGGCAACGTTACCTTTTTGAATTCTGGCACACATTCCATTCCCCTTACATTGCAAGGAATAATTCCCTCCAATTCCGATGAAGCCTATATTTCCACCGGGTCCATCAACCAAAATGAAAAGGTGTTGGAAATGCTAACAGCGGACGATAGCACAAAAGCCATGGATTTAAATCCAACATCATTTTTCCTGCCGATATTGATGCCGGAATTATATGGGAGCATGACCAAAACGTTTCGAACGGGTTACGAGAAAAAGAGTTTAAAGGCCTTTCATAAGGCAATGGAAGGATTCAATATCCTATTTGAAAAATCCCCAACCGATTATATAAGGCTTTTCAATGCCAGAGGTTTCTTTTTTGAAGCACGGGGAGATAAAATCCATGTAGCATCCATCTATTCCAAATATCCGGTCAGTGTTCCATTACGTAAAAACACTAATGAATATCTCAGTTCCCTGAAAAATTTGGATGATGTACTGAAAGAACAACGCACGGCCATGGATAGTATAAAAAAGCAGGGACGAGGGCAGCTTAAAAACCTATGGGTCTCTTATTTAATGGAAAAGCAGTGGTACGGAAAGGTTGCCTACATAATGGTCTATGAAGGTATTCAACCCAATTTACATCCTGAAACGATGGAGTACCATATGGAAAACGGCTTACGGGAAAAATTGATCGAGATGTCAAACCGAAAAGTTAGTGCCGAACAGGCCTCATTGCTACGAAAAAGTGTTTATGCATTCAGTTCACTTCTAGGTGGCGATTATAAAGAAGAAGACGTCTTTAACGGGTTTAAGGACGAGTTTACTGACTACTCGAAATATAAATCTTTATTTATCTAGGAAAAGACACCTTATCGGGATTTGGTTTTGGCGAAACACTTTTTCAGACAACAGGCTGGTACCTATAAGTACCACCATCCACCAAAGCTACGACCCGCGACGTGGTCGACTCGGTAATCTGCGAAACACTGTCGGCATAGAATAGTCTTACGATAACTTTTGGGTTGTTGAAATAGGGTGGTTCCCCTCTCAAGGGCTGCCCTTCGTCAATTCCGGCTATGAACATGACCTGGCCTATGGATTGCCATGATTTCGCCTTGATGAAGAACCCATATTTCAATTCAGCTTCGTAGTATTGTTCGTAAATATTTAAAAGACCATCAGAATTCATACCCTGCTTATTTTAAGCTCCTTGTATCACGGAGAATTTTATTAATAAAGTGTTTCAAAAAACATGGCTAGTGTCGTTAATTTAGAAGTTGAAGCCAATGTCATGATTTTGGGGACGCAATAAAAATTGATTATTTGCGCCTCTTATTTTCAACTAAATATCCCAAATTCTTTAATTATCCCTAAGAGCTTGACTTTTCGAAAAGCCAGTTGGAGTTAACCAAAACTCCATCACTCCATGCCGAGATTTTTATATTTTTTATCGAGGATTTTCTAGTCCGTTTTAATCTCACATCATAGACATTTGCTCTTTCGTCGTTTAGTTCTCGTATTGAGTGCCATATCTTTTGGACTACGAGTTTTTCTCCCAGCTCTATTTTTGATCTAGGGTCCTTTGAAATTACTGTTAGAATATCCCCAGGTCTTGCATTGAACCATAGTCTGGCCTGTTTCAAATTTTCCTCAACTTTGGCTTTTTCCTTACTTTTACGCCAATTTGGGTAAAGAAGTCCTGAACTTGATAAGGATTTATATTCCGAATTGGTCAATCCATTTCTACACCAATCGGCGAACTCAAGTAATTCTTCCATGGTAAACTTTTTTGCGGGACGCTTCATTTTATTGGTTTGAAATATAAAGTCATTGAAATATTGAATTGGTACACGAGTTTAAATTTCCCATCGTAACCTGGTTACTTATATCCAATACGTTTTCTGGGCCCGGTCTCTTTGACGATAAGCTTTTTGATCGCGTCAAAGACCACTTTGAACTGCTGGTCGTATTTCCGTTCCATAGCCAGTATTTGTTTCTCCAGCTCCTTGTTCGATTGAAAAAGCTTTCTGAGTTGGACAAAGGTTCTCATTATAGCGATATTGACATCAAGTGCCTTTTGGCTTCTAAGTACACTGGAAAGCATAGCCACCCCTTGTTCGGTAAAGGCCATGGGAACGGCCCCACCTAAAATACTTCTGTTGGGTATCACATTCTGTGATACCAGTTCATCTATCTCAGGGACGCTGAGCTCGAACATGAAATCCTCCGGAAACCTGTCGAGGTTCCGTTTGACCTGCTGTTTTAACGATCTTGTTTCCACTTCGTATAATCTTGCCAAATAAAAATCCAAGATTACCTTGTGCCCCCTTAAATAATGGATTGTTTCGGCAATGGTTTCTGATACGATCTTTGTCATATTTGGTCGGTTTTGGGGTATCACAAATTGTGATACCCCTCTTTAAATTTTCTTCTTGAAGGTCATTAAGGCATCCACTATAGAGGACTCCAATTCCTTATATTCCTCCTGTACATCCGTTTGGTACACCACGTTCTCGCCGATATTGTGCTTTTCGATAAACTCGTTATCGTACGAAAAGATCCACATCATATTATAGCCCAACGTATAATAATATAGTGCCAGCTTTATAGTGGTAAGGGAAATGGTTCCCCTTTCGACGTTCGCGATGGTCATGGGATTCATATCAAAACGCTCCGCAAGTTTTTTCATTGAGAATTGACTCGTAATTTGATTGTCGGTGTCCTTCTTGACCAGTTCTTCGCGTATCATACGCAAACGCTCCCCGATGTAAGCAAAGTCCTTCTTTGACCCTTTCATGATTTTTTCTATATCTTCCATACTATTTAGTTTACTAGTTTATATGACACTTCAGCTATCGGCATTCTTGATTGGTGAATTTGAGGCTATGCTAAGTTGCTATTCATTATTCTTCTTTGGTTTCGACCGGAAAACTCGAATATAAAGCCTCCAGATCCTCTTGTTCGGCAGCGGCGAACAAATTCACTTCCTGGCTTGCCGACACCTTTTCGAATGTCGGGATTTGATGGACCTTTAAGAACGCATCTGCCAATTCCCTGCTCGGCTTCTTACGATATTCTTTCATGAAATGCGCTGCGATGGCCTCTTCCTTCTCTAGGGATTCCCCGATCTGATCACCCATTTTATTTTTATCGAAAACGGTGGATTCGAGTTGCTTTCCCGTGCTTATCAAATATTCCTCCTGAACTAAAGTATCGATATCCTTAATGACTTTCAAAAAATTGATATCCAACACATTATCGATTTCCTTGTCAATGTACATCCGGTCCACTAACTTAAAAATGAAAGCCTTTAGATCTTCTTTTGAAGTTTTCCTTCTTGAAAGCTCTTCCAAACGGGGCAGGTGGTCAAAAAGTTTCAGTTCACGTACCAATGCTATGAACTGCATACGTTTTATGGTATTGGAATAGTGCTTATGGGCAAACTCCTTTAGATATACATTGTAAAAATCAATATAGTCCAATTGCTGGAAATCGATTGCATGGACATTATCGAAAAAATCAAGGGTCCCAATAAGTCGTAGCTTTCCTTCGACCAACTCTTTATGGTTCTTGCATTTAAAATGGGTATGTACGGGAATATCGTATCTACCTTGAATTTTCTTCGAGGCCATATTAGGTCTTATCTGGCCGAAACATAGTTTTTGTTCAATGGGATTTTCAAAGGTGTCGGCAACGATTCCCCCAAAATGACCTGTGGACATGCTCGTAATCTTACTCTTCGGCAGCAGTTCGGAGAGAATGGTACTATAATTGACCGTAGTGTCGTTATTGGAAACCGTTTTGCTCTTTTTTTCCTGATGTATCCTACCGAATATTTCACTTATCCGTCTTGCGGTTTCTCCTTTGGCGGCCCCACTGAAAACGTTCGAGCAATTGTCGAATATAACCTCCGCAAGTTCTCTACCGTAATCCGCGATCAGTTGCGTGACGCTCTGGATGCCCAATATGGTAGCGATATAGTGCGACCTTCCGGTATCGATTATCTTTCGAAGCCCCATAATAAAGACAGTCGGGACTTCATCGAAAATCAATCCTAACGGTCTTCCCCCGGGTTTATTGACTACTTGCAAGGTCTTATTGATGTAGAGGCCGATAGGGGCCGCGTAGACTTCCGAACGGTCAGGATTGTTTTGGATACACACGATTTTAGGTTTTTTGGGATTGTTGATATCCAGGCGAAAATCGTTACCGGTCATGATATAGTAGATTTCCTTGTTGGCCAACATCGATAGTGAAATTTGTGCGCTCGCGGTCTGCCCTGCCAATTGCTGGCCCGCTTGTCTTTCCATGGCATCCTTAAATGGAATCATCAAGGTGCGTACCTCCAGGTCCTGCATCATGATTTCCAACAGGTACTCGATGTTGACCATGGATAAGGTAATGGCGTGGGGAAGCGTACATATGTTCTTGCCCAATTCCTCGGATTTCTTCTTCAAGTACCAAATCAGTCCCGAAACGAAACTTATGGCGCTCTTCGCGAAGAAATCGCTGCGCTTTATCCAATCCTTGTTCAGGTTTTTCATGATAACGGTGGCCGCATCCGCAGCATCGGACTGGTTCTTCATCAAATACGGATCGATGGGATTGCAACGGTTCGACTTTTCGATGTTATCAAAACTTATGACGTAGAATTCCGGAATTTTTACGGTTCGGGGGACCTTGTCATTTTCGGGCCGTTCCCTTTTTCTTCTGAGGTAGTTGTAGGCGATTTTGCTCAGGGTGTCGAATTTAAAATCATAGAGCAGCATGGTAAAATCCTTTTCTATCATTTGCTCGATAATTTCCTCGATCAAGGCAAAGGACTTTCCGCTACCTGGCGTACCGATAATCAACAAAGCGCGAAAAAGGTTGACAAAATTTATCCAGCCCTTTCTTAATCTCCCTTTATACCTATATTCATAAGGTATGTTTACCGAATGTTCGGTGTCCACACGTTTTTCCGTTTGCCGAAACATCTCGTTCCGGTCATTGAAAGGGTCGTCATCGACCATGTTGCCGAAATTCATCGTTTGGAAAATATGAACCGTACCGGACACGGTAAATAGGAACCCTAAAAAATAGAGACCTGCGGACAACCACAACATACCGATATGGTTCGTTTTAAAATATGCAGATATTAAAAGAAGCATACAGCCCATACCAAAATACGAAAGGCCACCGGAGAGCGATTTGCCTTCCTGTTTTTTAGGGTTGTATAACAAGACCGCACCAAAAATGCACATCACCAACAATCCCCTGCTTTTCAGGGGGCTTTGTAAGGGTCCAAATCGCATCAAGAACCGATAAACTATTTCGGAAAGATTGGAATCCAACTGCCGGTCCTGCAGGATGGGATAGTAGCCCGTAAAACCTATTACCGTAAATACCAGCACGGATAGTAGCATTGCCGAAAAAGCCAGATTCTTGTCCTTCATGTTGAAAACTTCAGGGTTGGAATGAAATTGAAGGACTAATTGAACATACGTTCCTTCCATTGCTCTACCACTATGTTGGACGCAAGGACGAAAGATACTTCATTCGACTTTATGTAGTCTATGGTCTTATCCATCAATAGACCGGCCTGATCGTTGATGAATTGGGCATAGGTATCCGCTTTTTGCAGACGGTGCTTTAGTTCGATATCGTTCTCTTCGACGAGTTCGTCCAAGAGGGCGACATAATATTGGTTGTCCTGTAGTTCTTCCGATAGTGGTTCCATGATATTCATGCGATATGGTTTTGTAAGTTATCGTTTTTCTTTGTTCTTTCATCCTCCCTTTCCCTGGAAAGAAAAGCGGTGTTCTTAAAATGGGAGACAATGGCCAAATAGGGGATGGCATACGTATAGGTCAACCCGAAATCACATTCGACGCCATTTGGCTTTATGGACTTGATGGTTCCTTTGTTCGTTGCGCCCTCTGGACCCTTGGGCGATTTCAATTCGATTTGATCGCCAATCCCCAATTCCTTGGGTACGACTTTTTCCATTTTTATAAATTTTGTTTTTTTCGAAACCATGAGGTCGTCGTTCCAGTCCTTTCCGTTTGATTTATGGATGTTGGCGGTAAAAGGGAGATACAGGCCGTTAATGGCGTCGAGTAAGGTCTTGAATACATTTTGTTGCCGTATGATATGGGTAGTATTGATTACTTCCTGTAAAGAGAATTCCAAAAGCAATTTATCGGAGAACCCCACACATCGAACCAAACCAAAAACATGGTTATCCCTACGGAGGTCAGAGGTCAATTTTTCCTCCAAGAGATTTTTGTGGGATGCAATCCGATTTCGCACTTTTTCAGTATAATGGATGCTCAAACTGACATTGCCATTTTTGAACGAGGCTTCCGCATAGAGGTCCGTATTGTTTTGATTGATCAGGGCCGTAAAGATCTTTAGGTCATACTCATGGCCAGATATGTCATTGTCCATGATGGATTTGAGTTCGAGGCCTTTATTTTGTAGCATTGGCGTAATCAATTGCATGAAGAATTGTAGTTTTTCCCTGTGCACGTTCCCACCGAAGGAAACGTAGAAATCATCCTTTTTGCCATGAAGTTCTTGGTAGGAAAGAAGGTCTATACCGCTTTCCCCGAAAATAATTCTGGTCGGCCTTGCCATGATTTTGGAATGAAAAAGAAAATGATCTTTTTGATTCAATACAAGACGGAACTTTTTTACTTTATTGTCGGCCCTTCTGCGGTAGGGCTTGTTATAGAGGATATAGTTTTTTGGGTCGCCCGCCAAATCATATTTGGGAAAGGCGATGTTGGCGATTCTACCGCCGTTGTCCCTAATGTGATAGGCATTGAAAATGCGGCCCCTAAAGAGCGGACTGTTTATGGTAGCTTTGCAGATTCCCCGATGGATCCGTAAATAGTTTGAATTCCGTAACGGGACTATATTGTATTTTTCTTCCAACGATTTTAAGAAAGCATTCGATTTTGTGATTTTGATAACGGTGTTCCCTAGATCGTAGGTTCGATTGGTTATTTCCAAACCGCTTTCTATGGCTTTGTAGAAATTGGCACTACGTTGCAAAAGGTATTTAAAGAACAGGCCCTTGTCGCAGGAATCGTTCCGGTTGAAGTAGGTCATGGGTTTGCGCATCGTCTGCAGTACAATGCGGTCCTCGTCATTTTGAAACTCCATAGACCCGGCACTTTGTTGTACCAACTTGTATCCGTTCTGATGTAGGTACATCGGAAAATTAGCCTCTTCATTGATCTGGGCAATCAAATTTTTATAGTGTTGCGGGTTATCCCCGTAGTTTGGACTTTGCATGGAAAGGTTTTAAAATGGCCGACACACCAAGCATGTCGGCCATTACATTGAGTTGGTAATTATTGGATTACATACTTATGGCGTTGCTAGGCTGTTTCTTTTTTTTTTCGCCGCTTACCGTTATCGCATCCTTGGTTTCCATATCCTTGACCTTTGCTTTTTCCAAAGATTTAGTAATAAAGCGCTCGGCTCTCGGGCTGTAGCTGACCATATAGGTCAAGGGCCCCTTCTTGGTTGCCTTGATCGTTATTTTCGTCTCCTTGCCCTGATTTAAGGAATCCGCCTGTTCTTGGGTCAATTGTTGCCCATAGAGATAGGTGCTGGACGACAAAGCCGATTTTGTACGGATGTCGTTCAGTTTTGGCTCGTAATAGGCCAGTTTCGTGAACGATTCTCCATTGGAGGAACGGCCCTCAAAGGAAACGAACCGGCCCTCATTGACCATTTTGTCAAACTCGGCCTGTGTAAACTGGTGGTTGTATGCCTTGGCCTGGGCCAAGGTTACCTCCTCCTTGCGCTTGATTTGAACATCCAATCGGGAACCAGAAGTGGGGCTGTATACCATTTGCACCATTTTAACGCTTTCCTTGATGACACCATCTTTTGGATACGCGGATTTATGGAGGTATTCTTCCCCTCTTACGATGGCATCCTGCACATTCTCGGGGAGCTTGGCAAAACTGATATACGCACCTTCAAGCCGTTCTTTGGCCTCGCCCAACGCAAATCGCTGCGCAGGAGACTTTTGCATTTCGAGATATTCGCTCTGCTTATCGATTTCAAAGGTCAGATTGTCGGCCGTCTTCACTTTGTACGTTGTGTCGTTGACGGCGACCGCATCGCCTTTCTGCCATGCCTGATTGAGTTTTACGAACACTTTTTCTACTTGTTTTTCCATTTTTGAGTGATTTTTAATTGTTAAGGAATTTTTAATTAAGTACTTTTGAGTAACGAGCATTTCAGGAGTGATTTGCTAGTTAAGGAACGGAAAAGGGGCGGGAGCGCCCTTTTTCCATTTTTTTTATAGTGCGATTCTATATTCTTTCAACTGCACCTCCTTTCCGCTTTTGGATCGATGTTCCATGGTCTCCCATTCCGAATACCAATTACCGGACTTGGGTTTTAGAATATCTATCGCCTTGTTCAAATAGTTTTTATAGTACGACCAGACCAAAAGTTTAATGGCGTTCGTCTCCAAGGGCAATCGCACCTTGATACTTTCCTCGTTTTTGGAAACCGAGATTCCGTACCGGTTCAATCGATGCTGGTCGAGTATGTTGTTATATCTTAAAAAGCTTTGGGCCAGTTCCTTATTGTACCTTTTCGTATGGTCATAAAATCTGGAAAAGGCTTTTTTGTCGCCAATAGGGAATCTTAGTACCATATCCCTGTCCGTCAACGACAATTTGAATCCGGAATCCTTTATGAAGGTTATGAAATGAAGGTCCCGTAAATAACCTTCTATTTTCTTTTCTCCGGTAAAACTAAGCATAATCTTGTCCACTTTAACGGTTTGCCGTATTTGAAAAAGAATATCGGTTGTTTGTGAATTTATTTCTCCCAACGCCATATACACCACGTTTTTCAATTGGAATTTTTTATGAAAGGCCAAGGCCTCCTTGGGATTCTTGAAAAGAAAGAGTCCGTCAATTTTCTTGGGTATATTGGAATACCATAAGGCATGCTTCGCAGCTGATTCCCGGTAGGGGGCCACATTTTTGCCCGCGTCGACGAAATACCCGCAAACGGTATTCTGCATATTGAACAGGGGGAAAAGAATCTCCCCTTTTTCGTTTAGGAACATACGGCCGGTAAAAGAGGGTAAATCGGCAGCATCACCGTACAGGCCTTCGCCATTATTTTGGATGGGAAGTCTATAAGAATCGAAATGATTGAAATCCTTGGGCACTTTTTTGAACTCACCCTTCCAATCCCTTGATATGGTCAAAGCGTCAGTCTCCAATACCTTTGTATGGTAGGCCGCTACCTTGTCCCATAGCATTTCTTTTTGTACGCCCTCAATTTTCGAGACGTGTTCGGTGATCAGATCTGTTGCCGAGAGTTTTTCCTTCGGACGTTGGGCCTTATAGTACAAAAAGCCCTCTTCTGTATATATGACTATATAATACAGTCCGGCATTTTCGAAAATGCGATGGGTCTTTTCCGTTCGAATACTTTGGAAACCCAAGTGTTCAAAAAGTTTGGGGAGATGAATCCTATAGTCTTCCACAAGCCATTTGTTCATCATATCCTATTAATGTTTGTGTATTTGCATTAAAATAATATATTTGCTTATAAATACAAATATATGAATTTTTTTGAATTCACAACATTTCGAACAAAAAATATCATCTTGGGCATTTGGGAATGCTTGAAACAATTGGGAAGAAAGGAGTTGGCCTATCTTCTTTTATTGACGCTTGTATGCCTTGTGTATTTTGTACAGGGAGATCACAAGATGTCGGAAACGAGACTGCATGACGCCACCGTTGCCATGGCCCAGTATCAAGAACGCCTAAAACTGAATATAAATTCCGATTATGGCGATTCACTGACCGTTCAAAAAGAGCGGGAACAACTACTGATGGCCATCGAGGAACGCATCGTGACGTATCTCTATCAAATTCCCGATTATTCCTATATAGGTTCACTGGAAACGTACTTGAAATGTCGCCACGTACTATTGGAGCAACTCCCTTCCGCCGTTCCCTTGGAAAAAGGAGATTATATACTTTCGAGCGATTACGGTATTCGGAGCCATCCGATTTCCGGAAAGACAAAAAAACATTTTGGAATCGATTTGGCCGCATCCAACGGCAAACCCGTCTACGCATCGGCCTCCGGTATCATTACCGATATTTTCTATTCCGATAAGGGCTATGGAACCCATATCATAATCAAGCACCGATTCGGTTTTCAGACCCTTTATGGGCATCTGGATAAAGTTTTGGCCCATAAGGGCCAAAAGGTCGAACAGCATGAACTCATCGCTACCGTGGGAAGTTCGGGAAGTTCCACTGGCTACCACTTACATTACGAGACCATCAAAAATCAAGTAAAGATCGATCCGAGACCCTCACTTGCCTTAAAGAAGAAGATATATGAACATGTAATCCAAATAAATCCAAATAAAGATGGAGAAGAATAGCATAAAACGTTGGCAGAAGGTACTGCGTTCGGCAAGAAGGCTGTACCATTCCGTAAATAACTATAGGATGAGCGCTAAAGACCCCGATTTCAGGGATTTCAGCCTTCTGGAATACGACAAAGTAACACCTGAAGAGGTAAACGATGCGAAACGATTGGGTTTCATGAAACAACTCCAGCTTGCAAAAAGGGGATATGTAGATAAGAACCTTAAATTACAATTGGTAGCCGCAAAACGGAAAGAACGTTTTATAGAACAAGACCACAAGATTGTTCCCTTCGGAAATCTTCGGGTCATGGAAGGGGAAAAGCTAGTGGCCATGATGCAATTGGGCTTTGACACCCTTAACGAAACTTTCTGCGTAGCCTATCGCAATCATGAAAATATTCCCCTATGGAAACCTTATGACACGGTAAGATTGGAACGGTACTTTGGTGCACTGCATCCGGAAATGGGCAATAAACTTAAATTAAGCCATATTTTTTTCGATATAGGTGCTCTGAAAGTCGGCCAAGATTACAAATTGGCGATTTGTCGGGTCTATAATGATGCCGTTCGGCAAACATTTCATAGCAACACCTATTTTCAAAATAGTATTTCCTCCCCAAAGGAAGACCTATTAGTGAACCCCAAAAACTATTTTGGCCAGCAATTTTATCTGTCCTTGTCGCAAGGGAAGGAAACCATAATGACATTGACCGAGGCGACCGACCTTTATTTTGTTTTTCAGTCATTTATGGAAACGGCACCGAAACAGGAATCCATTTATTTTGAAAAGCAAGAGTTTAAGAAGCGATTTCTCGATAGCGGAATTATAGTATTGGCCCATCTTAAACATGGACTCCGCCTAGGGGTTCAAAATGGAACGTTACAGATAGGGAAACATGACGGGGCAAATGGAAAGGGGCGTTTACGCTGGGAAAATTTTGAAAGCCGGATGCAATCGGGTTCGCTCTCGGCCATTGAAAAGTACTATATATCGAAAGAGGTCATTTCAAAAAAGAACTTTTTGGTCGAAACGGATGCCATTTCCTTGAAATCCGACACCAATGAGGCCAGTCTAAAAAAGCACTATGGCACAGGAAAATGGCATTTTTTGGAAGGGAAACATCATCGGTCAGCAATGAATTCCAGACCGGTTGACGACTCGGTATTGGAACACATCAACCGAACCTATTCCCGAAGTACTAATTTCCAAACTGCGTTGGCAAAACTTCAAAAAAATCAAACCATACAAACTGCACAAATAAAACAACAATAGCATGGATCGGAATATGCTTATACATCAGGGCAACACCTTTGAGAAGGTAATGGAAACCATCGATTTTACCTACTACATGGATTTTAGCGAAGGGGACGATAACGGCAGTGTTATTCTATTCGATAGGGAAACACAAAAGTTGGTTTCGGATAACTATATGGCGAACCGTGATTTGTACGAAAACCTTTTGTACTACAATTACGAATGGATTTGTAAAAGGCTCAGATATGCCAGAAAATGTATGGTCGAAGAACACGGAATCGACCTTGCCAAGGAATATTTTCTCAAACATGAAAAAGAGTTCCAGGGAATTCTTTGCAGGTCTGAAAATATAACGGACAAATGCAATATGGCTTTACAAAAGGACTTGGGTTTTACGCTCTCAAGAAATGATCTGCAAGAAGTTCGCAAGCTTCTGAACAGTAACCAAAACAAAGGATTAATTATGTAACATAACCATCCGATCAAGTTCCTTAACTCACTCACTCAAAATGAAATACTCAAAAAAGAAGTACCTGGATTATTTGGTCAGGACGATTGAAGCACTCCACAGTCCTGAAAATCAATCCCATTTTTTCATCAACAATCCAGGATTCGGAAATATCTTCGACATTCTAAAAAATGATGCCTACCGGGCACAGCTCATTAGGATATTGGAGAAATATTATGGCGAAGAATACACAAACACCATTATCGGTAGCCTAAAAAAAGGATCGCTTAATTCTTTTTACACCCCCGAGCCGATTATCGATGCAATATCCCACTATTTAAAAACCCAAGGGTCCTTTACTCCTAAAACCATTCTTGAGCCAAGCGCCGGTAACGGGCTGTTCATTCGGGAATTGTTGAGGCGCTATCCCTCCGCGAAGTTTACCGCTTTTGAAAAGGAGATACTAACCGTACGAATATTGGAGCACAACTTCAGGTTCCGGCAGCGGGTCAAAATCTTCGGCGTTCCCTTTGAAAACCTTTCCCGGACCGATGCTGCGAAAAGCTATGACCTGGTCATCAGCAATGTGCCCTTTGGGGACAATAAAATATTCGACAGCGGTCTAATGGGCCATCCGTTACAAACCAAGATTTCCAGAAATATCCATTCCTATTTTGTCTACAGAAGTCTTGAATGTCTAAAACCTTCAGGTGTTTCCATTTTGATATGCACCAAGAATTTTATGGACAGGACCAAATACGTTCCAATTCGGGAGCATATCATCAAGCGAAACAATTTTATGGGTGGGGTGCGTCTGCCCGATACTACGTTTTCCAAAGAGAACACGGCTATTGTAACGGATATTCTGGTTTTCCAAAATAACCGGCGTATTGAAACTTCGAACGAACAGAAGAAAATAAACAGCTTGTTTGCCAACAGTTCAGAGCAAACCGTAGGGAAAAATAATGTTCAGATAAACGACTACTATACCGAATATACCTCCCAAATTATTGGAACTATCGAAGAAGGCGGTCTCTACAACAATGCGGACTACACCGTAAAAAGCGATAAAGGCTTGGCGCATATCGCTCTTGAAATCAAAGCGTTGATGGCAGGATTTACCGTGCAACCAAAGGCGCAAAAAAAGGCCACAATTCCGGCCATTGCCCCAAAACCTAAAGAAACCTCGCAGGCGGAAGAAACGGCCATCGGTATTTCCGGTGCTGACGATCCCGAACTTAAACCTGGAAATCTGACCATCAAGCAACAAAAACTCTATAAAGTAGAAGAGGAAAACGGTTTACGGTTATTGAAAGTAAAGCCCCGGGAGTTCGATAGGCTGTCAAAAATAATAGCGCTGCGGGATACCTATTTCAAATTTTTACGGGCACCCGAAGAACAGATCGACAAGGTAAGGGACGAGCTAGACTATCAATACGATGCCTTCAATTTCCAGTACGGGCGGCTCCATGACAAAGCCAACTATCCCTTTGTGACCTTGGATATTCAGGGGCCTTTGATTTTGGGGCTGGAAACACCGAAAGACGGAAACTTTATCAAATCGGAGGTTTTCAATAAATCATTCCGGTCGATTTCAAAAGAAAAGCCGCAAGAGCCGAAGAAAGTGCTCAGCTTGGAAGATGCCATTTATTATTCCCTGAACAAATTCAATCGAATAAAATTGGATTCCCTGGTTTCGAACACGGGCATGGAACAGGACGAAATCATAAAAAAGGCTTTGGATCTGCAACTATTGTTTTTGGACCCGAAGGAGCAGGGATGGGAACTGGCCCCCAAGTTCCTGTTTTTATCGGGAACCATTTACGAAAAACTGAATGCCTATCGCAAAAACGATTTTGGGGAATATCAGTCCTATGTGGACAAATCCTATATCGAACGTACTGTTGTTGCCTTGGAAAAGGTAAAGCCACCGATGACCCCTTACGAGGATCTGGATATCAAACTCCATGAACCGTGGTTTCCCATTGAATATACCCAAGCCTTCATTTTCGACACCTACCGCTCCTTGGTACATATCGCCTATAACGAGAGTACCTCCAAGTACATGGTCAAAATCGAAAAGACGGATTATGAGTATATCAAAAAATTCAGCGTGCGTACGGAACATCGCTATTACAATTTCAAAGAGATATTGGAAGGCGCATTGAACTCCACCATACCCTACGTCACAAAAGGCTCGAAACAATATAAGCGCACGGACAAGGCGAAAATGCAGGAAATACGCATCAAGTTCGACCTTATTTACAAGGAGTTTACCGCATACATCTTGGGCAAGCCTGAAATCAAGGCGCAATTGGAGCGTATTTTTTACAATACCTACGATGCCCAGGTCCATCCGAAATACGACGGTGACTACCTTCATTTTGAAGGGCTGCAATATTTTACCCCGTACAAAAGCCAAATGGATACGGTTGCGGGAATCATCGTAAACCAAGGCCTTTTGGTCAACAAGGAAGTCGGTTTTGGAAAAACCTTGGATATTGCCCTTACGACCCAGAAACTAAAGGAGCTGAACCTCTCGGAAAAGACATTGGTCATCGGTCTTCGCTCCACCGTGGTGCAATTGGAACGGGAGTTGTTAAATGCATTTCCCACGATGAAACTATTGGTGGCCCATGATAAGGTAGTAAACGGGAAGACAAAGCGAGACACCTTTTTTAAGAAAATAAAAAATGGCCGGCATGACGTCGTGCTGATGAGTCATGACACGTTTAAGTTCATACCCCAATCCCCCGAGATCATCCATGAAATCATAAGCGAGGAGCTGGCAAACCTTGAACGCGACCTTAGCGTAATCAACGAAAATAAATACGATGTAGGCAAAAGGGTGCTCAAAGGTCTGGAGAAACGAAAGGAAAACCTGAACGTAACCTTGGAGCAGGTCTATTACCAGATCAAAAGCAAACAGAACGATGCCATCGATTTTGAGCAGATGGGGTTTGAACATATTATGGTAGATGAATCCCACAAGTTCAAGAACCTGATGTACACAACAAGGCACCACAGGGTTGCGGGGCTGAATACCAACAAAGGCTCCGAACGCAGTAAAAACCTTTTGGTGGCCATCCGAACACTGCAGAGGGCAAAGACAAGGGATTTTCAGACCACTTTTCTATCGGGTACGCCCATTTCCAATTCCATTACGGAGGTCTATGTGCTGTTCAAATATCTAATCCCGCATAGAATGGAACAGATGAACATTACATCATTCGACCAATGGGCACAGGTCTTCGCCAACAAATCCTATGAATTTGAACCTACCGTCTCGGGGGATTATAAAGTTCGCGAACGCTTTCGTTCGTTCAAGAAAATGAAACTGTTGTCCTCACTGTACAATGAGATTTCCATAATTGTCAACGGAACCACGCACCAAATCGATAGGCCCAAAATGCAGCTCGATGTGCACACGCTAAAACCCACGGCGGCCCAATTGGAATATTTTGAACAGATCAAGGAATTTCTAAGAACGGGGGACAGCAGCCTATTATATGGGGATAAGGACTATACGGAAGACCAAAAAAGCGCCCTCTCACTGATTGCCTTGCACCACATGAGAAACGCCTCCATAGACCCAAGGATGTTGAACCAGAACCTAGAAGATCCGGGCGATGCCAAACTGCAGAAAATAGCCTCCGAGGTATATGACACCTATAGGAAAACGGACGCTTTTAAAGGTACACAGGCCATTTTTTCGGACCTGGGCGTACCGAAAGACACATTTAATATTTACGATGAACTCAAACGCATTCTGACCGAAGAATTCGATATTCCCAAAGAAGAAGTGGTATTTATCCATGATTTCAAGACCGACAACAAGCGGCTGGAATGCTTTAAGCAAGTGAACGAAGGCACTTATAGGGTCATCATCGGTTCTACTGAAAAGTTGGGGACCGGTACCAATATCCAAGAAAGATTGGTACGCATCCATCACGTGGACATTCCCTATCGTCCGACGGACATCGACCAACGAAACGGTAGGGGAGTCCGTAAAGGCAATATTGGCGCAAAGCAGCATTTTGGGGACAAGGTCGTTGTTTCCTTTTACATTGTCGAAAACTGTACCGATGCCCTCATGCTCAACAACGTCAACATCAAGAAAAATTTTATCGAGCAATTGACCAATGGCACCATACAGTTCAATCGGCTGGATATGGGCGCGGTAAACGATGAGGGCACCATAGATTACAAAACGCTCTTGGCGGTCGCAAAGAACGACCCGTTGTATCTGGAAAAAGAGGAATTGGGCAAAGAATTGGACGAACTGGAACTGGAACGATCCATTTTCAAGAAGAACCGTTTGGAGGCCAAGAACAATATCGCCTTTTATGAAACCGAACTGACAAGAACGACAAAGAATATTGACAAACTTGAAAAAGACCTGTCCTTGTGGACCACGCTGCAAGAAAAGGACGTTTACTATAGTGCATTGGGAAAGGCACTTGATAGCCCCGATACCATGGATGCCAATATGTTGGGCCAAATACTTAATTCGAGGTTACAGGCCAAACGGGAAGAAGTTGGCCAGCATACCATTATGACTATATCCAATGCAAGACTGGTTCTTGACGTAGAAGACAAATTGCACCACCGCTTATTGGTACTTACCCCGAATGCCTCCTATGGTTATGGTTCCAAGAGAATCGTGGCCAACTGGCAAAGCCTGACCGACTATGTTTACAATGCCCTATCCAAAATCCCGAAATCCCTCTTGGCACAAAAGGAACATCTGGCCGAGTACAAAAAATCCATAAAGGCCAACCGGAAAGTATTGGAACTTGAATTCGACAAGACCGAAAAACTGGCATTGGTTCAGAAAAGGCTCGTAGAAATCAATACCGACCTTGATGAAAAGTACGATGCCGAACCGGAGGAAAAAGAAGAGAAATGTAACTCACAAAGTGCACGGTCACAGAATATAAACATGAACCAAGAAATTTCAATGTAAGGTTTAGGGCGTTGCCCGGGCTATCCGCTATATCGCCCTTGCGGGCCCCAAGGTTTCGTAAGCCCAAAAAGAGCTCCGTTGTCGCTTTCTTGGGCAACGAACCCTAACGGCCCGCCGCGTTCGATGCCGCTGCTATCCCTAACGCTTGCTTTTTACTCCTTGACCATTCTCTCCGTAAAACGCCTTATAGGCGATTGATTTTCATTTCGTTCTAACCAATCATTAAATAAATTCAGCTCAGAAGCTCCACAGTTAATTACATATTCAACACCCATAATTACAAGAACGAAATAATATATGCCCGGTTCGATGATTAAGAAATCCAATTCGTGAAGTACTTCGTAGGGTTTAGGATTGAATATAGGGTCTACAAACCGCGCCTCTTCGGAATAAATTCTACGCTGACTATAAATCCATTGTTCTCCTTTTCCAAACCGGGCATATTCACGTAATGGGTCTAATTCGGACATATCAATAACTTCATTCAGATTTGACTGGTTATGACCTGCTTTTAAAGCAAATAACTCCAGAGCGGTCTTTGCAAGAAAACGGGACATTTGGTAGTTTTTGTTTTCAGGCATATCCACCACTTCAAACATTAATTTATTGACCTTCTTGTTGCGTATTAAGTTTATTACTTTAGTATCATCGCCTCTAAAACCCAAACTATCCCCATCCATATACATATCAAACCAGCCACCATCTTTATGCGGAAATAGGGTTTTGTATGGGATGTTACGCTCTTTTATAGATTTGATATTGTTTCTAAATCTTACATTTTGGAAATACTTCATCTCCAATAATGGTTTCTCAATTTTCACGGCAAAATATTGGTTACATTCATCACATACCACACCAGGTCGAAGAATCAATTCTTTATTGCCTAACGATTCTGGAATGATATGCTGAATACTTGAAGACCTGCCGGACGATTTCTTGCAGAAAATACAACGCATAATTCAAAAAATTAAAATAAGCTAGTTTGTATTTCAATACCCGGTGTGAAAGTTCCAATTATCATAAATGGATTTTTAGAACGATAATGAAATGCCTTGGTTGTGCCCAAATACAAATGCAAATCTTTTTTCAAAGCAAAATAGTCGAAGTATTTCTGCCTGACTTTCTCAACGGCAACCGCTTCATTTCCTTCTGCTGCCGCAAGTGTGTTTCTAAATAGTGCTCCAATTTCCCAATCTTCAATCATCATTGTACTTGACACCCCGTTTTCATCTTCAATTACATAAGAGAATTTATATGGAAGTTTTGCCACAACCTCGAAGGGTTCTTCTTCCATTTCGAATAAATTCCCTTGTTCTTGTAGCGCTTTTTGTTCATCTAATTTTTTCTTATCCCATTCGGCCGAAACTTTCTCGACTTTGAAATCGGTTACCTTAGCAGGTTTAAAGACGGCTAGGGATGTGCAGATGTCCTTATCGTGTGCTTCGGCTATAAGTGCCTTGATATCCGTATAAACTTTTCCAAGAACAATTTGTTTGCGTTTATACCAATTGCCTTTGGTATCAATTGTATTCAGAAGTGTAATCGGTGTGTCAATAGTGGCCGGTCGAAAACTTTCAGGTCTAAAGTCCTTGTCGTTATTTACAATATCTAATTCAATCCATTGGTATTTTGTATACTTCTCGTCCTTTTTTAGCTTCCTAAATGGTATAGGATATAGTCTTATCCAAGAACCGTCTTCTAGAAAACCTGCCGTACACACAAGTTCTCCGTATTTCGCCGAAAGGGAAGGGTAGGTTTTTACAGTGATAAGTACTTTTGTAAGCGCCATTTTTTTAAATATGCTTCAAATCGTATTTAAAATTAGGAGACTTCTTCAAATTTTCAGCTAGGTGGGTTCTATGGCATTGACAGGTATCGGCCTCAAAACAAGTAAGGGCAATACGCCTGTGTTTTTCCAACAAACTGAGTATAAAATTTTGACTTTCAATGGCCTCTTTTAGTACGGTCGCCTTATATTCATCGAAAAGCAAATCATAGTCTTCTTGCGTATTTAATTCTCGCCTTTTACTAGAATCAATGCCTACATCCGGAATATGGATGTACTCAATTCCCAATCGACTACAAAAACTACTTAAAGACTTTTTGCTAAAACCGTATTTCTGGCTCAAGGGGTTTCTTCTGACGTCTACAAGAAGATGGACATTGTTTTTTAGTAACCTGTTTAAGTATTCCTCTAGCGAAATACCTTCATACCCAATAGTAAATAAAACTGTAGATTCATCATTATGACGTGCAGTTACAACTCTTTCAAAAAACTTTTCTGGAAGAATTCTCTCTGCTATAATGCTATTGGTGGCATAATACGGAAAATTGATATATGTATGTTTTGTAATGACATCCGTTTTCATGCTTCCGTAAAGCTCGAAAGTTTCGTTGACAAGTTGCTTATCTACTGGGGTAAGTTCTTTATAATATTTCTTCTTTACATTAAGACTATAGGTTTTCTCTGATTCAACTAACCAATCATGTTTTACCATAGCCGCCAAATCCGCCTTCAGAGAATACGAATAGCACCCATATCGATAAGGAACGAAATCATAGTTGGGTTCTTTCTGCATTTGGGTCAACAAAAACATAAGTTTTTGAAGACGAGTGCTTTCCAATCCATCTTCAAACTTTTCCAGTAAAGCAAAAACCAACTTTCTTCGATAAAACATGATGTAAAATTACTTATTAATAAACAAACAGAAATATCAAGGTAATTCCTTAATGAAAAAGAACTACATGAATGCAAACGTAGAATAAGCGTTTTGATTGTTATTTCGGATGTAGAATCCAGCGCCCTATCGGGCGCTTTTTTGTGGACAGGGAGAAGGAAGAAAAGGGTGGATTTTAGCCTGTTTTTACGAGGATTCCCACGGGTATGGGCGTATCTTGAAAGAGAGTTAAGGAAGGAGCGGGGCAAATTAATACGGTGCAAACCAAGCCCCGCTTTTAACTAAATTTTTTTAAGAACTATAAATACCGTTACTATGACAGACTTCTTTTCAACATTACGGCAAACGGGTATAGAACAATATGGCATAAGTGTCTCTTTTGATGGGGATTCGGTCAGCGTGTCCGTTTTGCCCAAATCGAGTGCCAAGGACAAGGCCCTCCAATCCATAAAACCGCTTACCCTACGGGGAAACGTAACGGAAGTGGACGAGAAATTCTTTCAAGTTCTTCAAAAACCATTGGAGCAGACCAAGGCACTTTTCAGAAACACCGTTGCTTTTGAAAAAGCCTTGGCGGAAACCGAACAAAAGACCCAACAGGCCAAGAAGAAAAAAGAATCGACTACCAAAAAGGTCACCGAGTTAAAGCAACTTCTAAAAGAGAAGGACTTTAACCCCATGAGCGACCATAAGAAGGCAACGGACATTGCCAACGAAATCTTGAAGATAGACCCGAACCACAAGGAAGCGCAAAAGGTCATCAAGGATATGAAAGCATACGAATCCCCAAAACTTTTTCAATGATGGAAATCGCAACGATAGAACGCAAGTACATCTACCAAGACGGCAACAACAATGCCATTGAGTTGGATGATTTGGATAGCCAATTGACCCATCAGCAAGTGATGGAACACTATTCGCAGATCTATGCCGAACTGACCAACGCCAATATCATGGACAAGGGCATAGTCAATGGCCATCATGAAATCCATTTCAAGACCTTGGCAGGAACAAAGGGATAGACCGATGAACGTAGACGAATTTCTAAATCACGAAAGATGCACCCACAAACCGACACCCCTTTTATCGAAAGAACTCAAAGAGTTCCACGCCCGATTGTTCAAGGCGGTTCAACAATCCCATTACAGGTACGGAACGCAAAGACCGAAAGTCTTGCAACCAAAGGTTTTTCCCTTTCTGACCTGAGCGTTCTGCCTATTCTTTCCAAGCCGATAATCGAGGACGGATCATCGGTTGATATAAAGGCACTTGCCAGTTTAATGGTGGATGCCACCCGTAACTTTTCGGGAAATATTGACGACTGGCGGTTTTCGGCATCCGATAGCTTGGATGATTTGATATTGCGATGTGCCAATCGGCTGAAAGAAAGGGCAAGAATTGACCATATCGAAGTTTTACGGGAAGATGCCGACCTGCGCTTGGTCTTGAAACGCCATATCGGGAATCGTAGCACGGTCTATTGCATTCCGTTGCGACCCGTTATGCCCCTTCGATGGAAAAACCCTATGCTTTTTGATATACTAATGTCCTTTATCAAAAGCCTACCCTATATCAATCTTTTCCATACGGGAGAGGATAGGGTGGACTGGCTTTGGGAATATCTATTTGAGGAAGAAGCCTACCATAGGAAAAACGGGAGTGTTTTTGGTAATTGTAACTCGGTCAGGTTCTTTGGTCGCTACCAAAAGCTGTTCGACGAATACGAACCACAGGATTGGAAATTCCTTTTACTAAAATACCGTCCTCGAAAACCCCTGCACAAGGGAATCAAGGAACTGTTATCAAAAGCCGATACCATTGATTTTCGGGTGCCGTTCCGTATCGGAACAAGGGATGCCTATGAAAGTATGTTCGAGCATTGGGAATCTTTCCTGATAGTTGACGATGCGGACAGTGAATTTACCCGTTCCTATATCGAAATGCTCAACGAATGTTCCAACGAATATGACATTATTTCTGCCTATGAACTAACTACGGTCGAAAAAGGTAACCTACAGCCCTTTGAGGAAGGGTCGACCTACAAACTTAATCGATTGGAAGAATTTCTTACCGATCTCAACGAACTTTTAAGACTGCTTTGAACATGGAACAGATTGCCAATTTACGGCCCGATGAACACTTTCTTCCAAAATTTGCCATTATCGGTTATTCCCAAGAAGAAGATTATTACAACAGGGGGCACTACTTTTCATATCACAACATCGTAGGGGCAAAGCTTACGGCAGGGATGCCGCTGACCAAGGATACCGCCCGAAACCTCTTTAGGTGTTTGGAAGGGGATTTGATAAAGTTCAGGTTTAAGGGAATGTTGCCCAAGAACCTTATTCATTTTGATTTCAAAGGAAATCTCCAACTGGTATGGTACGTCCATCCAAAACAGCACACCCTGTATTTCGATACACGAACGGGTATCGCTTCGGGAAATTATCCCTTGCCAAAACTGATCTTCAAGCTTGAAGGGAACACCCTTAAAGTCTTTGCCCTCCATCGAAAGGATACATTGACCGACACCGTTTCATTGTACCACGCACCGTTATTGAACGTAGGGAGGCAAGGAAATGTATGTATGGGCAATGCCTCGATGGATTATGACGGCTTTGACTATTACGAGGACATCATGGGGTTTGTCGAGCAGCAATTCTTTCGTTCCGTTTTTACGGCTACCCATCACAACAACATTGCGAAAGGGAACATTGTGGATGTAATGAAACGGAATTTCAGGAAAACATTCTTTGATGACGCTCTACTGAAAAAAAACAAATTGACCTTAAAGGATTTATATGAAAACTAGAATTCATTTCGCTCCCAACTACTTTTACAATCCAACACATCCCATAACCATTGCATTGATCGGGGTAGGGGGTACAGGTTCCCTGATGCTGGCACGGTTGGCACGGATGGATTTTGCCCTGCGCCAAATCGGACACCCAGGTTTGCACATAATCGCCTATGATTCGGATATGGTTGAAAACAACAATGTTGGCAGACAACTCTATGCCCTTAGTGATGTAGGGGAGTATAAAGTGGTCAATGCCGTCAATAAGGTAAATATTGCCTTTGGTCTGCAATGGGAAGGAATTCCCATGGATGCACTTCCCGATGGCGAGGATATTCGGGCGAACATCATCATCACTTGTGTCGATAATGCCCGATTTAGAACGCTGTTATCAAAATCGCTTGCATTTCCCTTCAAGGGGTCTGAATATCAAAGCATGTTCTATTGGCTGGACATTGGCAACTGTAGGGATAGTGGGCAATTCGTGTTAGGAACTTTGTTCGAGGAAGAACGAAATATGGAACGGGAAGATTTTGAAATGGTGGACAAACTCAAAAACATCATCGATTTTTTTCCCGATTTGGATGCCCATGACATTCCCCGTCTTCAAGGTGCGGGATGTGCCTATTCCGATAAGCTGAACGAGCAATCACTTTTCATCAACGATGTACTGGTCGCCCATGCTTCCGATTGCCTATTTCGGTTATTGTACCACAAGCAGATTCAAAAGCATGGGGCATTTGTGAATTTGGAGAGTGGGAAGGTCAATTCGATTTTGGTCTAATTGAGAATTAAAATATTGACGCTAAAAAATATCAGACATGGAAACGTTGCATTATAAAGGATATGAAATCAAAATCGAGCGGGATGATTTTCCCCAAAATCCACTTAGGGATTGGGATGGGCATGTACTTTTTTGTCTAAACCACAAACGATATGATTTGCATAATAACACCGATTTTGATACCAATGAATTTGAGAGTTGGGAAGCTATAAGAGAAGCTATTGAAGATGAATATTGCCCCTTGGCCATATTGTCAGTTTTCATGTACGACCACGGTGGCATTACTATTAAGACTAGCCCTTTTATTTGCTGTTGGGATAGCAGCCAAATCGGTTTTGCCTTTATAGATATTCCTACGTTGAAGCAATGGGGTTTACGGGCAGGGGATAAAACTGCCAAGGAATTGGAAGAAATGATTAGGGACAATGTTCGGTTGTACGATGATTATTTGACGGGTAATGTATTCGGTTACTCCATTGCCGATTCCAGTGGAAATACTTTGGACAGTTGTTATGGCTATTATGGGGATTTGGGAAAGGAAGATATGATCGGGGAAGCAAAATCAAATGATGAGCATTACTTAAGGCAAAAGATCGTTAAACACGCTATTAAAGTGAAAAGATGGATCAGGTCACAAGTTCCATTAATATATAGGCAATCAATTGGCCAAATTCATTTTTACTCTAAATAACAAAAATGAAAACAAATAAAAAGAACAGATCTAACATCAAAGAACAGCATTACGGGACAATTCACAATTTCGTCTACCACAACGAAAGGACAGGATTATATGGTAAAAAGTTGGAAGCCTTGTACCGATTGGTGCAATGGAAGGGAAAACCTCTTGATTTTCCGACTGACCATAAATTCTATAATGTCAAGGTTATAGAATATGCCGATAGGGATTTCATAGGTTTTATCAGAACGGGGTTTTCAAAAAAAGCTTTCTTTCCGTGTAAATTGCAGACCGTTGCGCTTCGGCTTTTGGGTAATACTGGCAAATCAAAAGCACCATTGCAATGACCATGTATGCACATTTAATCACGATTTTTAGAAAAATCGACCCAGAAAAACTGTATTGGGAGTTTACCTATTTTGAGGAAAGGTCTTTTCAATCCGCAGCATTTGGGGCAAGAAAAAAAGAATTATTCAAAATTGATGGCAAATTCTACCGTGTGGATATAGTCGAAAAAATTAGCCCTTTGAAACAGCTTCCGAATTTGGTGGTCAAGCACGGTAGGCACACTATTTTTAGAGACTATGTGGAATGATAAGGAAAAACCAAAAATGTTGTACATATGTTGTACAGAACAAAAAAACCCAAGATTTTCGTCTTGGGTTTTTTATCATCAAAAAGTAGCGAGAGGGGGACTTGAACCCCCGACCTCTGGGTTATGAATCCAACGCTCTAACCACCTGAGCTACCTCGCCATTTACTACAATATTTCAATTTTGTCTCCGGGTTATGAATCCGACGCTCTAACCAGCTGAGCTACCTCGCCATGATTCGTTTTAGCGGGTGCAAATATAGAGTTTAATTTTTGCTGAATCAAAATTCAGTATTAATTTATTATTTGATATTTATTTTTTTATCTTCCCAAATTATATCTATTGTTGAAAAAGGATTAATTGCGCGCTACATGAGTGATAAGGTAAAATTTGAAATTGAATTTGTCATCCAAGCTTCTCCACAGTTGCTTTACCAATATATTTCCACCCCTTCCGGTTTATCTGAGTGGTATGCCGACAATGTGAATTCGCGAAGCGAGTTGTTTACGTTTATCTGGGATGGTGCCGAGGAGCAGGCCAAGATGCTCAAACGAAAAAGCGACGAGTTTGTAAAATTCACCTGGGTTGATAATGAGGACGATTCCTTTTTTGAAATGCGCATTATAGTGGATGAAATCACCAAGGATGTTTCCCTGTTCATTACCGATTTTGCCGAAGAAGATGAGGTGGATGAGGCCAAAATGCTCTGGGAAAACCAAGTTTCAGACTTAAAACAGGTCTTGGGCTCTACCTAAAAATAGATTCTCAGCTATACCGTATCTTTGGTCCCGATAAAAATCGGGACTTTTTTATGATCAATTTTAATGGCTCGCTCTTTCCGGAAAACAAGGAAATATTGACCTCTAAAAACAGAGGGTTAAAGTATGGGGATGCCCTTTTTGAAACACTTCGGTGTGTGAACGGCACCCTGTTCTTTTGGGAGGACCACTATTTTAGGCTGATGGCCTCCATGCGGATGCTGCGAATGGAGATTCCCATGCAGTTCACCTTGGAATTTTTGGAGGATGAAATCAAAAAGACCATTAAGGAAAACGGCTTTGAAAACAAGGCAGTCCGGGTGCGATTGACTGTTTTTCGGAATGAGGGCGGGTTGTACGCTCCCGAGACGAATGATATCTCCTACATCATCGAAACCAAACTTCTGGATTCTCCTTTTTATATCATCAACGAAAGTGATTACGAGGTTGAGCTCTTTAAAGATTACTACGTAAATAAAGATATGCTGTCCAATCTCAAGACCACCAACAAAATTTTGAATGTGGTGGCCAGTGTCTATGCCAAAGAGAACGGATATGCCAATTGCCTTCTGGTGAATACGGACAAACAAGTGGTGGAAGCTATCAATGGGAATCTTTTCTTGGTGAAGGGCAATACCATAAAAACCCCTCCTTTGGGTGATGGTTGTTTGAATGGCATCATCCGAAAAAAATTGATGGAGGTTGTTGGGGCAACGGACGAATTTCAACTGTTGGAAGAATCCGTATCGCCTTTCGAGCTTCAAAAGGTCGACGAATTGTTTATTACCAATAGTATTGTAGGGATTCAACCCATAAGTAAATACCGAAAAAAACAATTTGTAACCACAGTCAGTAAAAAACTGGTGGGAAAATTAAATGCCAAAGCACGAATGGTGGGCTAGTTCAGGGATGGATTTTCAGGGGAATTGGACCATAAGAGGTAATCGCCGCCCAATTCAACCATTTTTTCTTTCCAAAAGGCACTTGCTGATTTCTCCAAGATGCCACTTTCATATTCATTTTTGACCACTACCCATGATTTGGATAGCAGTTCTTGGTCCAACTGCTTGGAACCCCAGCCAGAGTACCCCAAAAAGAATCGAATATCCTGTTCGGTAATCACGCCATTGTTGATGAGTTCCACGGTCTTGTCAAAATTGCCGCCCCAAAAAATCCCATCAGAAATCTCGATGCTGTCGTGGATCAAATCGGGAACCTTGTGGATAAAATACAGGTTGTCCTGTTCCACGGGTCCACCGTTGAATACTTTAAAGGGAATGATAATTTCAGAAATAAGGTCGCAAATGGTGTAGTCCAACGGCTTGTTGAGGATAAATCCAACAGATCCTTCATGGTTGTGCTCTGCGAGCAACACCACAGACCTATTGAAGGAAACATCTCCCGTAAGCGAAGGTTCCGCAACAAGCAACTTGCCTTTTTTTGGCTTTTGGCTCACCATTTCCATAGAACTAATATCTCAATTTGTTGTTTAATATACAATTTTTCTAAAAAAAGCTAGAGTGTCCCCAAATAAAAAAGCACTTCTTGGCCAAGAAGTGCTTTACTTATATTAAAAAAACAATTGATTAGTTTACTGCACTGCTCAATTCAGCTCCTGCTTTGAACTTTACTACGTTCTTAGCTGCGATTTGAATAGTCTGTCCAGTTTGTGGATTTCTACCTTCTCTGGCGCTTCTTTTGGAAACTGACCAAGAACCAAAACCAACTAGGGAAACTCTGTTCCCTTTTTTAAGTGATCCCTCTACATTTCCCAAGAAAGATTCCAATGCCTTTTTGGCTGCTGCCTTAGTGATGCCAGCATCAGCTGCCATAGCATCGATTAATTCTGTTTTGTTCATAATGGAATTAAATTAATTGTTGTTAAAATAATTTTAATGCTGAACAAATTTATATGGATTTGCTATTAACGCAAGTAAAACCTAGGGAAATAGGGGTTTTTGTTAATAACTTGAAACGTTTGTTGATAAAGTCGGAAAAAACAACAACTTTTTGCTAGCCCAATCATAGCAAGGCTTTAGCGAAGATGGGCATTTTTGTCTAGATCAAGACCATTTAAGACAGCCGAAGTTTCCATTTTTCGTTTGCCCGGCATCTGTATTTCCAACAGCTGAAGATACCCCCCCGTGACGGCTACTTTGAGTGTTTTTTTATCGGCAATCAGTTTGCCAATTTCGTCATTGTGTATACAAGGTTCTTTTTTGGTTTTATAGATTTTTATGGTTTCCTCCTTGCCATGGTTCACAAAATAACTCCAAGCCGCAGGGTAGGGACTCAATCCCCTGATACGATTATGGATGGTGTCCAAAGATGAACTCCAATCAATTTGGCAAGTGTCTTTATGAATTTTGGGTGCGGGTTTTAAGTTCTCAAAATGTTGCTGTGGGGTGCTCGTTACCGCGCCAGATGCTATTTGCTGACAGGTTTCCACTACGAGTTCACCACCAAGCTCCATCAACCGATCATGCAAACTGCCTACATTGTCCTCTTCGGTTATTTTTTCGGTCTTTTGGAGAATAATGCTTCCTGTGTCAATTTTGTCATCAATGAAAAAGGTGGTCACACCCGTTTCCGTTTCCCCGTTGATGATGGCCCAGTTGATGGGAGCCGCACCACGATATTGCGGAAGGAGGGAAGCATGCAGGTTAAACGTGCCATATTCTGGCATTTCCCATACGGCCTTGGGCAACATTCTAAAGGCCACCACCACTTGTAGATTGGCCTTAAGGCTTCTGAGTTCCTCCAAAAAAGCTTCGTCCTTGAGATTGGTGGGTTGCAACACCTTTAAATTATGTGCTACGGCAAATTGCTTCACGGCGGATTCCTGCACCTTACGGCCTCTGCCCGCAGGTCTGTCCGGTGCCGTGATGACTCCCACAACATCAAAACCGGCTTCCACGATGGCTTTAAGGTTGGCCACCGCAAAATCTGGGGTGCCCATAAACACAATGCGCAAAGGATTATTTTTTAAGGGTGTACTCATTGATTTCGTTTAGGTCAACCACTTCATCCTCAAGTAGCCGTTGCAAAACTTTTAAAAGGGTCTTTTCTTCAGCTCCGGTCGCTTTTTCCAATTGTCTGGATGTGCTCGGTGCAATCTTTAAAAGCGCTATGACCCGTTCTTCCAGCTTTATTGGAGGTGCTTGCTTGTCCTTTTTGGTGCAAATATCGCATGTGCCACACTTTTCTGCAGCGTTTTCGCCAAAATATTTCAACAAATAGACACTTCTACAAACATCCTTGTTTTTGATGTACCCCAACATGGCCGCCATATTGTTTTGCTTCACCTGATTAAAATCCTTTAGTTTTTTGGCAAACGGATTTATCGTATGGTCATCCTCGCGAGGAACCAAAAAGGTGATTTCCAAATCGCTGGTGGTGTTTTTATATTCCGCAATACCATCTTTTTGGAGTTGCTTCAATATTTTTTTGAGGGACTTTTCACTTTCCCCGGTTTTCTTTGAAAGAAGATGAAGATTGATTTTGGTCTCGTACTCCGTAATACCGCCATAGGTTCGCAATATGGTCTGAATGATGGGCGCCGTTTTCCGGTTTTTGTCAAAATACGCAAAAATGGCCGCCTTTGAAGCTACAAATTGCAGGCTGGTCTTCTCCTGAAAATTCTCGGATAGGGCAATGACTGAATTCTGGTCCAAAATGCGAAGGGCATTAAAGGCCATATTAGGATTGAATTCATAGCGTTTGCAGAACGCATTGAACTTGAAGGCCAAGGGCTCCAATACGGATTCGCCATAGGAAATCTGAAAAAAATTGTTCAGCTTGGAATATACTTTTTTCACGAAGTCAATATCTGGCAAGTTTGACAAAAACTGCTGTTTGGCGCGTTCTTCGTCATCTTTGGTGGTGACAATAATGGCGGTGGACGGCTTGCCATCCCTTCCAGCCCTTCCCGCTTCTTGAAAATAGCTTTCCAGACTATCTGGAATTTGATAGTGTACCACCAACCGCACATCAGGTTTGTCCACGCCCATTCCAAAAGCATTGGTGGCCACCATTACATGTACATTTCCTTCCAACCAATGCTTGAGCTTGTTCTCCTTTTCCTTTTTTGAAATACCTCCGTGGAAAAACGAGGCCTTAAAGCCGTTTTTGTTCAAAAACTCGGAAAGGGAGACCGACATCTTCCGGGAACGCACATACACAATGGAGCTTCCAGGAATCTTTCCCATGTATTTTTTGAGTTGATAGAGCTTGTCCTCTGTACGTTTTACCTTAAATATGATATTAGACCGGGAAAATGAATCTTTATAAATATTGACATCTTCCAACTTTAGGTTCTCTACGATGTCATCCACCACCCTTGGGGTTGCCGTGGCCGTTAGGGCTATCATGGGGGTGTTGGGAATAAGTTCCTTCAGAATGGCACACTCCAAATAGGCAGGCCTAAAATCGTTTCCCCATTGCGAAATACAATGGGCTTCATCAATGGCGATAAGGTTCACATCCATTTCCTGAATGCGTTCCTGGATCAACGGTTGTTGCAATCGTTCTGGTGAAAGGTACAGAAACTTGTAATTCCCGTAAAGGCAGTTGTCCAAAAGGTCGTTGAGTTCCGTAAAAGGGATTCCTCCCGTAAGGGCAATGGCCTTTATGCCCCGTGCTTTTAATTGGTTTACTTGGTCCTGTATCAACGCCACCAATGGGGAAACGACAATACAAAGCCCTTCCATGGAAAGCGCCGGAACCTGGTAGCAAATGGATTTTCCACCTCCTGTGGGCATCAAAGCCAGCACATCTTTTCCTGCAAGTACTGTATCGATAATAGTTTTCTGGGAGCCCCTAAAATCCTCATGCCCCCAGAACTCCTTTAAAATAACCTTGGTTTCTTTGCGCACTAAAGTTGATTAAGGGTTTCCAAAATAAAGTCAATCCGTTTTTGGATCATATCTTTTGGCACTGGGATGGGGTTATAGCCAAATTGGGTATAGGTGTTCATCAAGGCATGGTGAATGCTTTCAGCCTCCTTGTAGGTTTCCAGGCGCTCACCATCGGAAACATAGATTTCTTCCCAAGGGGGTACCATGAAAACGGCATCATACTGGTGGTTAATGCAAGTATTTATGAATTCTCTTCCGTAAGTCTGTCCAAAAAAATCCATATAGGCAAGGACATCCGGAATGCCACGATCAAAAAAACTTACCGGAACCTGTATATCTTCTGATTCCTTATAATGTTGGGCCCTTCCAAAAAGCAAATCCTTGTTGAACTGCATGGCATCATCCACAAAGACCAAGGGATTGGAAACAAAAACGCTGGAATCCCCTTCCTGTTTGGCCTTTGAGGTCATGTCCCGGATAATTTCGTGGAAGCAATGAAAGCCCATGCTCTCCAACCCCTTTATAATGGAGGTCTTCCCGGTTCCCGGAGCTCCTGTAATGACTATTTTGTTCCTGCCCAAGCATAATAATTTAACACTACAAAGTAATGAAATAGGCCCAAAGAAAAAAAATTGCACCTTAAGCCATATATTTGTAAAAAAATAGGAATGGAGAAGGAGAACACAGATGAGTTTTATGAAAGGCTCAAAGAACAGCTGTTGGAAAACACCAATTGGCCTTCGACCTATCTGTACAAATTTATTGTTCCAACGGATAAGGGGCGAATAGAACAGATCCATGATATTTTTGACAATACCGGTGCGGTGATCGAATCCAAAAAATCCAAAAAGGGCACCTATACCAGCCTTTCCATTACCGTACACCTAAAAAATCCTGACGAGGTGATCATGAAATACAAGGAAGTTGCCGTTGTGGAAGGGGTAATTTCTCTTTAAACCTGTAGATTGCCATAATTTTATTATTTTGCAGACGTTATCGGATAGACTTCCCATTAATTTAATTTCACTAAATATTTTAATTTGAACACAGTAGAGAACTTAGAATATAATACAGAACGTTCACAGCTCATTATTCCCGAATATGGTCGTCATTTTCAAAAAATGGTAGATCATGCCGTTTCCATTGCGGACAGGGATGAGCGCAATAGGGTGGCGCAGGCCATCATCAGTGTAATGGGAAATCTTCAACCGCACTTGAGGGACGTCCCCGATTTTCAACATAAGCTATGGGATCAATTGTTCATTATGTCCGATTTTAAACTGGATGTGGACTCTCCGTTTCCCATTACTTCAAAAGAAGTGCTGCAACAACGTCCCGAGCCATTGGAATATCCGCAGAATCACCCCAAATACCGTTTTTATGGGAACAACATCAAGCGTATGATCGATGTGGCCGTAAAATGGGAAAAAGGCGATATGCGTTCCGGTTTGGAATATGCCATTGCCAACCACATGAAAAAATGCTACTTGAATTGGAACAAAGACTCCGTTGAAGATTCAGCAATTTTTGCACATTTAAAGGAGTTGAGCGATGGAGAAATTGATTTGGCCAGCAATGGGGAAAACCTGACAGAAAGTGGACAGTTCCTCAAAAACAAACCAGCCAAGTCCAACCGGAGCAACAATGGCCAAAAGGGAAAACGCGGCAGAAAAAAAAGGTACTAAATTCCAGAGCGATCCATGGGAACATTTCGAATAGAGGGTGGGCACCAACTTCATGGTGAAATTACCCCCCAAGGAGCAAAGAACGAGGCACTTCAGATTCTTTGTGCCGTACTGCTGTCCGAAGAAAAAATTACCATAAACAACATTCCAGACATCCTGGATGTCAACAAACTCATTTCTCTTCTGGAGGATTTGGGGGTCAAAATCCAAAAAAAGGGTAGGGGTTCCTATACCTTTAAGTCGGATGACATCAATTTGGAATATTTACAATCTCCAAAGTTCAAGGAAGATGGTCGCGGTTTAAGAGGTTCCATTATGTTGGTAGGTCCTCTTTTGGCCCGATTTGGAAAAGGGTATATCCCCAAACCAGGCGGTGATAAAATTGGTAGACGCCGACTTGACACCCATTTTGAAGGCTTCATTAAGCTTGGCGCTAAGTTTCGATACAATAGGGAGGAATATTTTTATGGCGTTGAGGCCAATAAACTCAAAGGCACCTATATGCTTTTGGATGAAGCATCGGTGACCGGTACGGCCAATATTGTAATGGCTGCTGTGTTGGCCGAAGGTACAACCACCATATACAATGCGGCATGTGAGCCCTATCTGCAACAATTGTGCAAGATGTTGAACCGAATGGGCGCAAAAATCACCGGTATTGGTTCCAATTTGTTGACCATTGAGGGTGTTGAACGATTGGGAGGCACGGAACACACCATGTTGCCCGATATGATCGAGATCGGCAGCTGGATCGGTTTGGCAGCCATGACCCGTAGTGAACTGACCATCAAAAATGTGAGCTGGGATGATCTGGGGATGATTCCGGGAGTCTTTAGAAAGTTGGGCATTACAGTGGAACGAAAAGATGACGACATCTTTATTCCGAAACATGAAAAAGGCTACCAAATCCAGAACTTTATTGATGGTTCCATTCTTACCATTGCCGATGCGCCATGGCCAGGCCTTACACCCGACTTGTTGAGTATCATCCTAGTTGTGGCCACCCAGGCGAGGGGAGAGGTCCTAATCCACCAAAAAATGTTTGAAAGCCGTTTGTTCTTCGTGGATAAATTGCTTGACATGGGAGCGAAGGTCATTTTGTGCGATCCCCACCGCGCCACGGTAATCGGCCACGATTTTAAATCGACCTTAAAGGCCACAACCATGGTATCACCGGATATTAGGGCTGGAGTCTCCCTATTGATAGCGGCACTTTCGGCCAAAGGCACATCAACGATCCATAATATTGAACAGATTGATCGTGGTTACGAAAACATTGATGAACGGTTGAGAGCCATTGGAGCCAAAATTGTTAGGGTTTAGTCAAGGGGAGTTCTAAGGCTTACAGTTCCTTTGGGATGAAAATGGTCACTTTGGTGCCTGTTTTTTTTCCATTGTTCAAGTTCTCAACTGTAACCAATTCCTCATTGGATATTTTTTTTAAGGCTTCAATTCTTTTGGCGGTAATGGACATTCCGCGTGATTGTTTTTCTGATTTTTTCTGATTTTTTTGGTGGTCAAAGCCAACACCGTTGTCCTCAATGATGCATACTACATGATCCTTTTTATCCTTGAAAGAAACAGATAATTTCTTTGGCCCCTCCTTGGGTAGGAGTCCGTGTAAAATGGCATTTTCTATATAGGGCTGTACCAAGAGCATGGGCACTTCATGTTGGTGAAGATCCAGATTTTCATCAATGTTGAAGGAATAGCTAAAAGAATTGTCGAACCGTAGTGCCTCCAATTCCACGTAGATTTTGAGCAGCTCAATTTCTTCATGGAGCACCAAGCTTACGTTGACCGAGGTTTCCAAAATCTGTCTCAACAACTTGGAAAATTTGTTCAAATAGGTCAGAGCGGCTTCCTTGTCCCCAGAACTGACCAGGTATCGGATGGAGCTCAGTGAATTGAAGATGAAATGGGGATTCATCTGTGCACGCAGCATTCGTTGTTCCAGCTGGGTATTCATGTCTTCTATGACTTCTTTTTGCTGGGATATTAAGTCGTTTTTTTCTTGAAGAACAATGTTGGATTTTTTCTTGCCTCGATATCGGAAATAGAGCAAAGCGGCCGAAAACAACAGCAACCCCATGATTATGGACAAGTAGATCATACGCTTGTTGTTTAAGGATACTTGGGTATTCAGCAGTGCAAGTTGCAGCTCATTTTCATTAATTTCCTTATCCTTGAGATATACATCGTGCTGTATTTGTAGGTTTTGAATCTCCTTGATCTTGGTTTCGTTCAGCAGACTGTCCTTATATTCCATGGATTGGTTGAGGTGGTGGATGGCCTTGGCAAACTGACCCCGGGCTTCATATATCTTATAGGCTATTTCATGCGCATCTTTTTTTTGTTCATACCCTCCCGTACTTTCTAAGCTTTCAAGACTCTTATTGGAATAGTCAATAGCTTCCAGAAATCTTTTCTGCCGAAACATCAAATCTGCAAGGCCAAAGTATACCGAGGATATTTGCTGCTCAATGGAAAGTTGTTGGGCAATATCCAATGACTTTTGAAGATATTCCTCGGCCAATTTCCATTCTTCCAATTCCTTATAGCAATTTCCAATATTGGAATAATCAACGCTTAATTCAATATTGTTGTTTTGTTGACCATGGTAAGCACTTACCTTAAGCCATTTTTCCAATGCCGACTCATAATTTCCGTCATCAAAGTTTATCCTTGCCGTGTTGGATAAAATATCATTTTCCAAGGACTCACGACCATCTTTGCCACCTTCATATACATCCAATGCTGTATTATAGCTCTCAACGGCCTTGTCCTGTTCACCCATTAAACTATAAAGTACCCCTAAGTTAAAATAGGGAGTGGATGTATCCTGATCCAATTGTAATGAATCTATCAGTTTGATACGCTTGAGATAGTAGCTTTGACTGGTTGGATAGTCCCCGATATTTTTATAGACGATGCCCATGGAATTATAGACATAATTGACTCTTTTATAATCTTTATGCTCAACGGCCAAGTCCAAACACCTGTTCAAATACTCGAGTGATTCAGCATAATTTCCGGTCATACCATGAGTGACCGCTATGGAATAGAGTCCCTGAATTTCGCCTTGCGCAAATCCAATTTGTTTGGACTTTTCCACACTTAGGTGGAGATACTCAAGGGCTTTTTCCTTATCATGGGAGCGTATGCGAACCCCAAGGGTTCTCATTGTATGGATTTCTACAGTATCCTTGGCGGTTTTCAATACGTTTTGGAGGCTGTCGATCTCTTGTGTTTGCGCAAAGCATATATTTAAGCTGAACCAGTAAATAAGTATCGGACAGAAGGATGATTGGAGGAACTTCATACCTAAATTTTGTCCTATAAGTTAAGATAAAGCTAATGAAATCACCCATAGGCATTTGTAATATTGCCTTATTGCGCAAAAAACAAGCGAATTGTCTTTATTTTGATGTCTTAACTACTTACAAATATTTTTTGGGCAAACAGAAATTTTCAGACACCAAAATTGTCTAGCAATGGGTTGATTATCCTTTTTCCACCAAATTTCCATCAGGATAGAGGGCAAATCGTCCCTTTTCCTTGTCATGCACATTGTCTGGATAGGGCCAGGGCCACCCTCCAAACTGGGTGAGACGGTACTCTTCCATGGCCTTTTGGATTTCTTCCTCGGTGTTCATGACAAAGGGGCCATATTTGGCTACAGGTTCTTCAATGGGCTTACCTTGCAAGAGTAAAAAATGGGCTTTTTCATCGCCGATTTTTATGGTTACTTCTTGGGAAGGGTCCAAATCAACCCCAAAATTGGAAATGATCTTGCCGTCTTCAAAGAAAATTTCGGAACCTTCATAAAAATAAAGGGTGCGGTTTGCTTTGGAATTGGCCTTTGGCAAGGTGTATTCAGAATTGGCTTCAACTTGGATGTTCCAAATGGCCACTTCATTGTCGTCATTCGCTGCCCAAGAGTCTGGGGCAGGGGCAATGGCCTGTGTACTTTTATAATTTCCCGCAATGACCTTGATTTTGGCATTTTCCTCTTCAATTATAGGAATTTCTTCATGCCAGAGCATTTTAAAATGGGGCTCTACAAATTTATTGGCTTTAGGCAGGTTCAACCAGATTTGAAATAATTCCAACGGATTATCCGAATCATCGTGGAGTAGGGGGAACATCTCGGAATGTTGCACTCCCCGTCCAGCGGTCATCCATTGCACGTCGCCTTCGCCAAATCTACCTGCTGCGCCCAAGGAATCGGAATGGTCGCAGTAGCCTTTATTGACAATGGTGATGGTCTCAAAACCTCTATGCGGGTGATAGGGAAACCCCGGAATGGTCTGTCCGTGGTACATCCGCCATTTAGCCCCGGGATTAAAATCATTTCCAAGACTACGTTCCTCCAGCAAAGATGCATCGGGGCCCATTTTCCCATTTCCTTGGGGATAATGATCTAAATGGTACACACAAAATAAAAATGGGTCTTGGGTCTGCCAAGGAAAACCCAGTGGAAAAGTCTGTAAAATGGGATTGCTCATAATAAATGTATTGCTGTGTTAATTTCAATCCAAGGCCCTCCTGATCTTGGATATGGATTTAGGGTTCACTAATCGATAGGTTGAAAAAGCCTGCAAGGAGCAGGCTTTTTGATAGTATTTTTCATTGAAATTTTATTTCCCTCCAATGCCTTCGATGGGTGGTGGCCCGTCAATCATGGGTTCATATTTTTCATCCCCTTTTCGGGTCTTGAATTCTTCCTTGACCTTTTCAACCAATTTAGGGTCTTCAAAAAGATCTAACATGGTCATTCCCATGGCTTTTGAGGCATAGACCAGTCCTTTGTGACCAATGCTCATGCTTCCACAGGCCACAACGGCCCAAGAATGCCAAGGCGTATCCTTTGGTGCCACGGTTACGCTTAGGTTGATGTTGGGTACATTCCAGCTTACATCACCCACATCCGTGGAACCACCTCCGGGCAGTTCTTCAGTTTCTTTTAGTGGCTTGATTTCACTATCCATGCCCACTTCAGGTTTTCCAGTGGCTTTTTGGATGGATTTTCCAAAGGCGATTTCTTCATCGGTATAGGTGATGGGCCCCAACAGCTCCAAATTTTCCTGCATGATTTCTCCCCCGGCACGATTCACCAATACTTCATAAATGCCGGATACCAACGAAATTTTGTAGTCCACATTGGCCATGATGGCAGCACCTTCGGCCATTTCTTTCACGCGTTCATACGTTGGAAGCATAACCTTGCGTTTGGGATCGCGAACGCGTACCCACAATCTTGCGTAGTCGGGCACAACATTCACCACTTGGCCACCATCTTGAATGTGATAGTGGATGCGGGAAGTGGGCTTTATATGCTCCCGATAATAGTTGATTCCAGTGGTGTACAATTCCAAGGCATCGGAAGCACTGCGTCCATTCCAAGGATCACCGGATGCGTGCGCCGCTTGTCCGTAGAATTCCACGATAAAGTCCACCAAGGAAAGTCCACTTTGTACATCGGCCTCGATATTGGCTCCGGGGTGCCAGCTTACGTTTACATCCACATCGTCCCAAAGCCCGGCCTTTACCATCCATACTTTGGCAAAGTATTTTTCTTCAGCAGGGGTACCCAAAAACTTTACGGTTCCTTTGATGTTTCCAGCTTCAATTTGCTCTTTTATGGCTATTGCCGCCCCCAAACTTGCCGCTCCGAACATATTGTGCCCACAGCCATGTCCGGGTGCACCTTCAATCCTGGGGTCTTTGGAGGGAACAGCTTTTTGGGAAAGCCCGGGAAGTGCATCAAATTCACCCAAAACACTGATAACGGGTTTTCCTGAACCATACGTAGCGGTAAATGCTGTGGGAATATCAGCTACCCCACGGGTGACGGTCATTCCATTTTTTTCGGCATAATCGGCCAAAAGTTCTGCTGATTTGGATTCTTCAAAAGCGGTTTCGGCCAATGTCCAAATAGAGTCACTGATCATGATCAGATTGTCCTTGTGTTTTTCAACAGAAGCGATTATTGCCTTTTTGTCCTTGGTCAATTTTTGTGCGGTCAGGTTCAATGAAATTAAACCCAATAGCATTAAGGTTGCAACTTGTTTCATTTTAAAATATTTGAGTTAGTTATTCAGTACTTCAACCTTCCACGTTTTATGGAACAAAACCCGAAAAGGTCAAACGGATACTAAAAATACTGAAAATGCATTAACCAACAGCCTGTTTATAGACTTTTAAGCAACGTTCCCGGGCCATTTTGTGGTCAACTATTTTTTGGGGATAGTTAAGTTCTTGTAATTCAGGGATCCATTGGTTGATGTACTCCTTGTCCTTATCAAATTTATCCACTTGGGTCATGGGATTGAAAATCCTAAAATACGGAGCGGCATCCACGCCGCTACCGGCTGCCCACTGCCAGTTGCCCACATTGCTGGCCATTTCGTAATCCAGCAACTTTTCAGCAAAATAGGCTTCGCCCCAACGCCAGTCGATCAAGAGGTGCTTGCAAAGAAAACTCGCCACGAGCATCCGAACACGGTTGTGCATATATCCGGTGGCGTTGAGTTCACGCATGCCGGCATCTACAAGGGCATACCCTGTTTTTCCCGATTTCCAAAGTTCAAATTCCTTTTCATTGTTGCGCCATTCAATCCGGTCATATTTGGGTTTGAAGGCCTTGTGGACGGTTTCTGGAAAGTGCCATAAAATCTGCATGAAAAATTCGCGCCAAATGAGTTCGTTCCAAAAGGTTTCACTTTCCTCCTCAATAGCTTTTCTGACCATCTTCCGGATAGAAACCGTGCCAAATCGCAGATGGGGACCAAGTCTTGAGGTACCATGTTCCTTTGCAGGGTAGTTTCTTGTTCCTTCGTAATTTTTGATGAGATCGGAAGTTAGGGTGTAATCCGGCACTTTTATTTCGGATGGTTTAAAACCGATATCTTTCAAAGAAAGTTGTGGAAAACCTGCATTTTTCACCAAATTATCGAAGTGGACAGTGGTTTCATACTCATTAAGATGTTTGCCGGCATCAAAGTTTTCTTTCCACCGCTTCATATAGGGGGTATACACCACATAGGGGTCGCCATCGCCTTTGACCACTTCGCTCTTCTCAAAAATTACTTGGTCTTTGAAGGTTTTAAATGAGATGTTGTGTTCTTTTAAAAAATCGTGGACCAACGAATCCCGTTTGATGGCATAGGGCTCATAGTCGTGATTTGTGTAGACCGCGTGAATATCATACTGCTGCTGTAGCTTTTTGAAAACCGAAACGGGGTCGTCGAAAAATTGGGCCACACCACTCTGAAATTCCTTTTGGAGCTGGTCATGCATTTTTTGAACCTGACCATGAATAAAGGACACGCGTGCATCATCTTTGGGGAGTTTGTCCAAAATTTCGGGGTCAAAAATAAAAATGGGCAGTACTGGACATTCAGCTTGAAGGACATGTGAAAGGCCAACGTTGTCATCCAACCGCAAATCCCTACGAAACCAGAAAACAGAAACTTTTTTGTTCACGAATTTGTATTTAGAGTGGACATCCCGCCATCAACTCCAATTATCTGCCCTGTAATCCAAGAGTTTTCTGAATGTAATAAAAATGTGGCCATGTTGGCAATATCTTTGGCGTTTCCAACCCTTTTTAGTGGATGACGTTCGCCCATTTGTTCCTTCTTTTTATCATTGCTCAACAAGCGCAAAGCCAAGGGGGTGTCCACCAATGATGGTGCAATCACGTTGACCCTGAGTTTTGGGGCGTATTCCGCTGCCAATGCTTTTGCAAAACCCTCAATGGCCCCTTTGGCCGCTGCAATACTGGTATGGTAAGCCATGCCCGAATCCACGGCAACCGTGCTGAAGAACACCAAACTGGAACCTTCGGTCATGCGGCCAACGATTGATTTGACCACCTTTACCAGGGCAAAAAAGTTTATTTCCATATCTTTTTCAAAATCCTTGACGTCCAGCATTTTAAAAGGCTTAAGGTTGATGCTCCCAGGGCAAAACACAAAACCATGGATTTGATTTGGTATGTTTTTATCCTCGATTTTCTCTGTCAATACGTCAAATGGGATATGGTTTACGTTTACATCGGATAAGTTTTCCGCAGTTCTTGAAGCTACATATACATTGTGTGTTGCTGAGAGTTGATTGGCAATCTCACGTCCAATGCCATGTGACCCACCAATGAGTAAAATATTTTCCAATTTAGATGGTTTTTAGTTCGAATGTGGTTTCCTTCCCGGGAACGGACCCAAAAAGTTTTTCCAATTTTATTTTTCGATATTCAAATATCTTTTTAAGCTGGGGCTTCACCACCATGGGATGCATCAAGGTTCCAAAAACCCCAAAGGGTAGTTTGTAATCGATGATGTCTTCCATCAAGACTCCTTCTTCCGCCTCTTTCAAAAAGTGCTTGTGGTGCCAGAGGGAATAGGGACCAAACCGTTGTTCATCCACAAAGTACTCATCCTGTACCACGTGAGTGATTTCAGTAACCCATTTTGTGGATATCAACGGGAATGGCTTAACCACATATTGAATGATTTGCCCAGCATGCATGGACCTATCGGCACCGGACAAAATGTGAAATCCCATATGGGGAGGGGTGATGGTCTTTAAATTTTTTGGATTGGACAAAAACTGCCATGCTTCTTTCTTTGATATTGGCAGTAGTTGTTTGGCATGAAGCTGATACAATCTCATTTAGTATAGTTTGTTCAAAAATACAAAATGTTTAACAATAATATTAAAAAGTTAAACAAAATAACATACCTTTAATGTGTATTAGAATAGATTGTATAGCGATTCAATTTCTTGTTTTAAGAATTTATTAACGTTTGTGATCTGCATTCTGGTTAGCTTTGTTTCACTAACATCTTAAACACTATTCCTATGAAAAAATTTGTATTATTTATGTTTGTTGCGCTGCTTTCCATCTCATTGGAAGCACAGATTCAGACACCTGCACCCAGTCCTTTTTCAGTATTGAAGCAAACCGTTGGCTTAACAGAAGTTACCATTGAATATTCCAGACCTTCCATGAAGGGAAGAACTATTTTTGGTGATTTGGTTCCTTATGATGCCATTTGGCGAACAGGGGCCAATATGAACACGACCGTCAGCTTCAGTGATGATGTGAAGATTGAAGGCAAAGACTTAAAAGCCGGAAAGTATGCCCTCTATACCCGTCCCAACGAGGCGGTTTGGGAAGTTATTTTCTACACCGATACAGATAATGGTGGATTGCCACAAGAGTGGGATGCCTCAAAAGTGGCGGCCACGGTAAAGGTAGAGGTATATCCAATGCCCATGCCCATTGAAACCTTTACCATTACCATTGATGACATGCACAACAATGGGGCTACTTTGGGATTGCTTTGGGAAAAAGTATATGTAGGGGTAAAATTTGTTGTTCCTACAGTTGCCAAAGCCACTGCAAGCATTGAGGCCGCAATGGCAGGGTCGGATATTTCCGGTAATGATTATTTTGCCGCCGCCCAATATTATTTTCAAGAGGGTATGAACATGGGACAGGCCAAGGAATGGATAGACAAAGCGGTTTCCATGAACGACCAAGCCTTTTGGATGACCCGCCTACAATCATTGATCTACGCAAAATTGGGCGATACCAAAGGCGCCATTGAAGCGGCCAAAAAATCTATGGTGGTGGCACAGGCCGCCGGTAACATGGATTACGTGAAAATGAACAAAGAATCCTTGAAGGAATGGGAGGGGCAATAAAAATCCCTTATACCAGCCAGAATAAGAACCCACTTTTTAAGTGGGTTTTTTTTATGACTCTATTTCAGGATGGGAGTTGCCCAAGAAATTATCAAATGCTTGGGTGATTATGGCCAGAAGAATGACCAGCACACATCCAAAGGCATTTAGCCACAGATAGGACATCCAGTCCAAATACCATCCAATCACTACAATTATCTGGGTGACGATTGCCGCAACAAACACAGCATTTCCTCTAACAAACTTAAGGAAGAAGGCCAAAAGGAAGATTCCCAGTACGTTCCCATAAAAAATGGAACCGATAATGTTCACCAATTGAATAAGGTTATCAAAAAGGTCAGCCACACACGCTATAATTATGGCTATGGTTCCCCACAATAAGGTGAATCCCTTTGTTGCCCAAAGGTAATGTTTATCGTCGTGGGCTTTTTTATTGTTCCTTTTGTACAGATCAAGTGCTGTGATGGTTCCGAGTGCATTCAATTCTGAAGCTGTGGAAGACATGGCAGCGGATAGAATTACGGCCAATAGCAATCCAATAAGCCCTGTGGGCAGGTTGTTCAGGATAAAATGAATAAATACATAATCCTTATCATTGGTCTCCACAACGGAATCAGCTTGGGCAATCAGCTCTCTAGCCGCTTCCCTGCTTGCACTTTCCTTTTGGTTTATTTTTATGATGTCTTGTTTTGCCTGTTGTATAGCATTGTACTCTTTAAGTTTTAAAGCGGCTGAAAAGGCATTTTGGGCGATTCTTTTTTCCATTTCCAACTCCAGATGGTCTTTTTCCAAAGCTTTAAAATCATCAGCATATTCAGACTCCATGACCGCTTGGGTGGCTGCAGGATTAAAATTAAGGGGCGAGGCATTGTATTGATAAAAAACAAATACCATGACTCCCACCAATAAGATGAAGAATTGCATTGGGATTTTAAGGATTCCATTAAAAATGAGTCCCAATTGGCTTTCCCGAACAGATTTTCCGGAAAGATATCGTTGCACCTGGCTTTGATCTGTGCCAAAATAGGCCAATGCCAAAAAGAAACCACCAGTGATTCCACTCCAGAACGTATAGCGGTTGTCGGTGTCCATCGTAAAATCCAGAATCTGTAATTTATTGTTGGCACCAGCTATTTTTAGGGCTTCCCCAAAATTGACTCCCGTAGGGAGAGATCCCAAAATAAAGAAGAAAGCAAAGAACATTCCCGTCATAATAATGAACATCTGCTGTTTTTGGGTCACGCTAACCGCTTTGGTTCCTCCAGATACGGTGTAAATGATGACCAAAATTCCGATGATGATGTTCAAAGTGCGCAAATCCCATCCCAACACAGCAGATAGAATAATGGAAGGTGCAAAAATGGTGATTCCGGCGGCCAGCCCTCGCTGTACCAAAAAGAGGATAGCGGTGAGACTACGGGTTTTTAGGTCGAAACGGTCCTCCAGCATTTCATAAGCCGTAAAGACCTTGAGTTTTTTATAAATGGGAATAAAAACCAAGCAGATAACAATCATGGCGAGGGGCAATCCAAAATAGAATTGCACAAAACCCATCCCGTCATGAAAAGCCTGCCCTGGTGTGGACAAAAAGGTAATGGCACTGGCTTGTGTGGCCATCACGGAAAGTCCAATGGTCCACCACTTGGCATCGTTTCCACTGAGGACATAGTCGTCAACGTTTTTGCTCCCACGGGTTCTCCAAACGCCAAATACAACAATGAACAGCAGGGTGCTACCAAGAATGATCCAATCTAATAAGCCCATTAAGGTTTTAGTTATTTAATATCATGATGAGGTAAAAGACCAAAATATAAATGGCATTCAAAAGAATGACAACGGTGTATTCCTTTTTCCATTCTACTTTGGTAATCATGTTATCCTTTGACATTACTTTCTTTTTTTACGTCATCTTTTCCTATGGAAAGCATATTTGCAAAAAGCTTATAGGCTCCGGAAACCCCAGCAGGGAGTTCCCTGAAAAAACTCAGCCCTGTGTAAATATAATGACCTTCTCCATAGGGTGCCACCAAAAGACTACCTTTTGTTGGTTCATCATCTTCATCGTGCATGGAAAGTACAGGGGTAAACTCGGCACTCCATTCACTCGGATAGTACAACCCTCTTTCTTGGACCCATCCATCAAAATCACTTTGCTTTATGGCATTCGGATAGCTGACCAAAGGGTTATTGGGCGCAATGATATCCACTTCAGCGGTTTCATCGGTAACACGGTCTCGGGAAATCGTCAAATCAAAGGGAGCAATGTTTTTAAACTGGTCTGCCCATCTTCCGGCCGTGTTGTACTGCACAATCATATTTCCGCCCTTTTTCACATAATTGAAAAGAATGGGTTGTTTAAATTTCAGGTCATCCACCACATTGTAAGCACGTATGCCCACCACAATGGCATCATATTTATCCAATTCACCTTCTTGGATGTCACTGGGATCAATAATATGCACTTGATAGCCTATTTGTTCCAAACTTTCGGGGACTTCATCGCCAGCTCCCATGATGTAACCGATGTGCTCTCCGGATTTTTGAATATCCATACGAACCACTTTGGCCTCCGAAGGCAACAAAATGGATTGTTTGGGAATATGGTCGTAATTTATTTCCACAAGTTCCTTGCCATAGGTCTTGTTGTCCACAGTGATTATGGGAGAAATTTTGCCTTCACTTTCCACGGATGGTGGAGTAACCTTAAATGTAACCGTTTGTTCCTGTCCTTTCTGGGAAATAAAAAATGAAAAATTTGGGGGAGTTACGGTCCAGCCCGCTGGGTGTTCCAACCTAACCGTACCGGACACATTGTTTTTACCCGCTCTGACTTTCACTTGGATATCCTTGGTGGCTGCATCAGAAAAAATCAAGACTTTCCCATCAATTTTTGAGGTGGCCACCGGAAGTACGGCAAAAGGTTCATACAATTCTCCCTTGTCCGGTTTGGAAAAGCGATGGATCACAGGTTTTTCAAATTCTATTTCCATACCATCAAACTCCAAAACAAATTTGGCCTGAAAGACACTTGGAGTCTCGGGTTTGCCAATCAATTTTTGATTATCAACAGCGTACATTCCCAAAGTCCCGGGTTCATCCAACCAATACGGACTTGAATATCCGATGTCATTTGGAACCGTAAATTCTATTTCAAATTCTTTTTTCTCATTATTGACCAATACTTGGTTTGGCGCTATGGCGGCATCCGCACCAATGAGCTGGATTTTTTTGAGGGTGATATTTTCAGCACTTCGGTTCAATACTTCGATATTGACCTTGGCATCACTTCCCGGTGTTGTGGAGGCCGATGCAGCATTGGCTTCCAAATAAAGCCCGGCACAGGCTTGAATGATGTCTTTGAGCTCTTCCGATTTTAAGGTTTTCCAATGTTCATCTTCAATCTGTTGCAAGAGCTGATAGGCCTTTACCAACTGTGGAATGTGTTTTGCCGGATTTCTGAAATCAAAATTCTTCTCCACCTCATATAAAATCTCACCTACGGCATTACCGCCTTTGACCCGAGACCAAGAGGTATCGATACCATCAAAAAGGTTGTTGCCGTTGGGAAGGTCCCCTTTGAGCAATTCCACATATTCTTCTTCGGAACCGCGTTGTGTCAACCTACCAAAGCCTTGGCATAAATGCTGACTGCTGGCGATGGAGGCTATTTCGTTGTTGGAGAGTCCCAATAAAGGGTAATACGAGCCGATATCCATCTTGATCATGTTGGATTTATCCGCCTTTTCAAAATTCTCGGGACTTCCGTAGAACCACCATGACGTGTTGAAAAATATTCGTTTGGGCTGCCAAGTGGAAGTGAGTTGTAATTGATTTTGATAAGCGCTGGGGTCATTGGCCAAATCAAAAGCTTCCATGCTCAACATGGCGGAAGAGGTGTGGTGCCCATGGGTGGATCCCGGAGATCTATGGTCAAAACGGTTGATAATGACATCCGGTTTTATGGTGCGGATGGCCCAAATGACATCGCCCAATACTTTATCTTTATCCCAAATTTTTAGCGTTTCCTTGGGATGTTTGGAATACCCAAAATCATTGGCCCGTGTGAACCGTTGTTCGCCACCATCAATCCTACGGGCTGCCAACAATTCCTGGGTGCGCAATACGCCCAAAAGCTCCCGTAATTCAGAACCAATTAGGTTTTGTCCTCCATCACCTCGTGTTAATGAAAGATAAACCGTATGGGCCTTCTCATGATTGGATAAATAGGAAATCAGTCGCGTGTTTTCGTCATCCGGGTGTGCGGCAACATAGAGAGCCGTACCCAAAAAATTCAGTTTTTGGAGATTGTGATAAATTTCGGCGGACGACGTTTTTTTGGGTTTTTGGGCGGAAAGATTGGAGACAATGCTTAAAAAGGCCAGAGTACAAACCCAAAAGTATCTCATAGTTGGTTGTTTTAGTGGTTGTGCCAAATATAGAAAGATAAAAATCAGCGAATATTCAATTTAGAACATCTTTAACAGGGTTCCTTACTTTTAAATAGGATAGTTTATAACCCCAAACTATCCCTTAGCATTAAATCATCATTGTCGTGCTGTCCCCAATAAGCCGTCTTTATGGACTTGATTTTGTAAGCGGTTGTGGTCAACGTTTTTGCATTGGCACCAAACCCGCTTTTGGATTCTTCCGACCAACTTTCTATGGTATACGGAAAATTCGACGTGAAATTGATGCTCAAAGTTCGTTCCAAACTAGGATAGGTTAAGGTGTACGTAGTAATTCCATTTTCTGAGGAGAGCGAAGCAGTTGCCTCATAGGCTTTCAGCGCTTTGTGGGCAAGACGCAAATATTCCAATGAAGGAATTACGCGAAGGTCTCCAATAGGCAAATCTTCAGGGTGAATCCGAATCTTGGTCCAGATTTCATTCTCTAGAATTTCTTTATCCAACGAAAAATTTTGGTCGGCTTCACCTTCAAAATAGGAATGGGAGGCGATCTCAAATTGATTTCTATTGTTGATTTGGGCATAGACATGCCCACACCATTCCTGAACGGACAAACTGGTCTTTATGGCATGTTGGTTGTCATGAACGGGATAAAAGGTACTGCCCATAATGGAGTAGGGGTAGATGCCGGTCAAGAATTTTTTGGTGGCATTGAGTTTCAAAACGGAAACATTTTCCGGATTGTCTTGGTCAGCTTTTACCTGTTCTTTTGGTAAAAACGGCTCAGTAACATAAATCAAAACAGCGTGTCCATTGTGTATTTCACCGTATCTGGCCTGATTCAATTTGTACGAAGTAATTTCAGCATCTCCAGCGTACCAATAGGTTTTAAAGTCTTCAGAAAGTGGTTTTTTGGGATTGGGTTTCGTTACCTCCGCTTCTGGATTGTCCGCGGCCATTTCAGCATTGGACGATTTGCTTTTTTCGCCACAGGACAACAACATCAGAAATAGTAGTGGCACTAAAGGAGCCGAAAAATTGTACGGGTACATCTTTTTCATAAAACTGGGTTTTCGTAAAGTTACGGATCGCAGCTCAGGAAACCATGTCCATTAACGTTTTGTATACCAGATGGGTAGGCAATCCCACAACATTGGTGTAGGAGCCTTTAATTTGAGAAATCCCGATTATCCCGATCCATTCTTGTATGCCATAAGCTCCCGCTTTGTCGAATGGTTGGCATTTTTCAATATAATGGTTGATTTCAGCATCTGTGAATTCCATAAACTTTACCCATGTGCTACAGCTTACGGTTTTTTGCATGTCCAAAGTGGTAAAACAGACCGATGTAATAACCTCGTGCCAGTCCCCGCTGAGGGTACGAAGCATATCAAAAGCCTCTTTGCTGTTCGCAGCTTTGGCCAAGGAAACCCCTTTGTGCCAGACCACGGTATCTGATGTAATCACAATTTCTTTGGGTTGTAGTTCTGTTTTGAATGGGGAAGCCTTCAACTCGGCCAGATAATCGGAAATTTCTTTACCCTGTAAATGGGAGGGGTAGACTTCTTCAACGGATTTGGGCCGAACCTCAAAATCCAGACCCATTTCTTCCAAGAACATTTTTCGTCTTGGGGAGCCAGAACCCAAAATAAGTTTGTATCCTTTAAGTTTTTCGTGAAGTGGATTAGTCATTTTTGGCACTGAAATTATCGTTCCAATCGCCACGCACTTTCAATACCTGTTCCACAATGTCGCGCACACACCCATCGCCACCATTTTTATGGGAAACATAATCCGAAATGGCCTTTACCTCTTGTACGGCATTTTGCGGGGAAGCGGCCACGGCAACCATTTTCATTGGGGGAATATCGGGTACGTCATCCCCCATATACAATACGGTGTTCGGGTCAATGTTGTAGATGTCCAGATACTCTTCCAAAGGCTCTTGTTTGTGGTGGGCGCCCATATAAAAATCGGTTACACCAAGCCCTTTCAATCGCTCTTTTACCCCCTCATTGGTTCCCCCGGTGATGATGCACACCTTATATCCTTTTTTTATGGCGGTTTTTATGGCATACCCATCTTTTACGCTCATGCTTCGGAGCAGCTCTCCCTTAGAGGTCACCAATACGGTACCATCCGTGAATACCCCATCCACATCAAAGATAAAGGTGGTAATGTTGCTCAAGAGTTCTTTATAATTTTTCTTCATAGACCTTTTTTATGGCTTCACTGAACAGTTTATACAGTTCTATATGTTTTTCATCTTCTAAAAGTGCCAAATGGGCTTGCATGGTTTTCTCATCCCCTCTACGTGCCGGGCCCGTCTGTGCTTCCTTGGGCGATATGGTCTGGACCTTTTCTGCCGTTTCCAAAATGAGAGGCTTTAATAGGTCAAAGGTCAGGCCTTCTTCCACACATATTTTTTCGCCAACGCCGTACAGATAATTGGAAAAGTTGTTCACAAACATGGCTGCAAGATGCAACTTTTTACGTTGGTGTGAATCAATATCATATACACTATCGGATAGATGGCGGGCCAATAGTTTCAAAGTTTTTGCTGAACCTTCCCAATGGGCCTCAATACAAAAAGGAATGGATTTGAAATCCAACGGCCTACCTTCGGTAAAACTCTGCAACGGATAAAACACCCCTCTGTTTTCCATGGGAAGACTGTCCATTTCAGTGGCACCAGAGGTATGGGCCACGATGCCTTTTTTATCGGATAAATATTCCGAAACTTCAACAATGGCATCATCTTTCACCGCTATCAGGTACACATCGGCATCCACTATCGCGTTGAAATCATTAGTGGTGGGGGCAAGGCTGGAAAACCAATGCAACTGCTCCTGATTCCTGCCCACAACTTGGGCCAATGTAACCGCTTCAGCTTTGGAGAGGGCTCCAGCCAAATGCTTTGCAATATTTCCGGTTCCGAGAATTACAATGGAAAGCATGCCGCAAAACTACAAAATTGGTGGATGATGTATTCCAGAAAGAATTAACAAATCTGTTGGATTTTTATAGGTTTGAAAAACAAGGAAGTTGTAAAAAGGCCGTATTTTTGCAAGCTGAAAAGCAGATTGGATTTCAATGATCGACATTCTCAAAAAGACCCTATTTTCCACGAGACTTATGGCTGTTCTTTTTTTGGTTTTTGCCGCAGCAATGGCCATTGGAACTTTTGTGGAAAGTTGGTACAGCACCGAAACAGCCCGAATTTATATTTACAACGCCACTTGGTTTGAGGCCATTATGGTCTTTTTTGTGATCAATTTCATCGGAAATATTTTTCGCTACCAATTGCTCAGCTGGAAAAAATGGCCCGTGCTCATTCTCCATTTATCTTGGATCTTGATTATACTTGGTGCTTTTGTTACCCGATACATCAGCTATGAAGGGATGATGCCCATTCGCGAAGGGGCCACGGAAAACCAATTTTTTTCTGATAAGACCTATCTGACCGCCTTCATTGATGGTGAAATCAAAGGTGAGACCAAGCGCAGGATATTGGAGGACGACATCATAGTTACGCCAGAAGGTCTGCGTTCCAGTCTCCCTTGGAAATCTGACTTCAACGGACAGCCTTTTAACATTGCTTATGTTGACTTTATTGATGGAGCTGAGGAAGGATTGATTCCTGATGAAAATGGAAAAGAATACCTGCAGATTGTCGAGGCCGGAAATGGTCAACGGCATGAGCATTACCTTGAAAATGGTCAGGTTGCCAGCATTCACAATGTGCTTTTTGCACTGAACAAAGAGACCGATGGCGCTGTCAATATCTTTTATGCCGATAGCAGCGGATATCAAATACAATCTCCTTTTGAAGGCAATTTTATGCGGATGGCGGACCAGTTTCAGGGAGAAGTGGTTCAGGATAGTATTCAACCTTTGCAATTACGGTCCCTCTATAACATGGCCGGAATGCAATTTGTGATTCCAGAACCTCTGGTCAAAGGAAGCTATGGTGTGGTCAAGGTTCCCGAGGAAGAAGTCACAGAAGCCACCCAGGACGCTTTGGTCGTTTCGGTTTCTGCCAATGGTGAGACCAAAGAAGTAAAATTGTTGGGCGGTAAGGGGACTTCCAATTTTTCGGACAAAATCGATGTGGGCGGATTGGATTTCTCCCTGAGCTACGGCTCCAAAGTGTACGAACTGCCATTTTCCATCAAGTTGAACGATTTCATTGCTGAAAAATACCCGGGAACGGAAACGGGATATGCCTCATTTATGAGTAGGATAACCGTTCAAGATGAACGTTTGTTCGACTATGATATTTACATGAACCATGTGTTGGACCACAAAGGATACCGATTTTTCCAATCCAGTTTTCACCCCGATGAAAAAGGAACCGTTCTTTCCGTAAATCATGATATGTGGGGTACCTGGATCACTTACATTGGGTATTTTCTACTGTACATTGGGTTGATGGGCATTATGTTCTTTGGTGATACCCGTTTTAGAAGCTTGCAGCAAATGTTGGAAAAAATCAAGGCCAAAAGAGCAGCTTTGACCGCAGTGGCCCTCTTTTTCGCTACTTCGTTTTTGAGCGCTCAAGAAACTGCGACAGACCATGCACATTCAGGGATGCCCACACAGCAACAAGTGGATTCCATAATCCAGTCCACTGTGGTAGCGAAGGAGCATGCAGAAAAATTCGGGGCACTGGTCATTCAGGATGAAGGGGGACGGATGAAACCCATTAATACCTTTGCATCGGAACTTTTGCGAAAGCTAAGCGGAACGGATAGCTATAAAGACCTATCGGAGAATCAAGTATTCCTCTCCATGATGATGAACCCCGGGGTTTGGTACAACACGGAGTTTATCGCATTGGGCAAAAAGGAAAACGACAGTATCCGAAAAATCATTGGGGTTCCAGAAGGAACCGAATTTGTAAAGGCCACCGATTTTTTTGACCAAAAAGGCACCTACAAGCTTCAACCGTATTTGGAAAAGGCCACATCGACCACCAATCCCTCAAATTTTGAAAAGGATTTCAAGAAAGTAGGAGAAAGGCTCAGCCTGTTGAACATTGCCCTGAGTGGTCAAATTGTAAAGATATTTCCACTACTCAACAATGAGAATAACAAATGGGTTTCGGCAGTGGAATATCGCTCTGGACAATACCAGATTCAGGATTCACTGTACTCCAATTTTGTACGGAATGCCATGCCCTATTATTTAGGCTCCTTGAAGAGTTCCATAGCCACAGGGGATTATTCCGAACCTGATAGATTATTGGATGCCTTCAAACAAAATCAGCTAAATCATGGAGCTGAGGTGTTGCCTTCCGAAAACAAGATAAAAACGGAGATCATCTATAACAAGTTGGATTTGTTCAACCGTTTGTACAAGTATTATGCCCTAGTTGGGGTGTTGTTGTTCATCATTTTGATCATACGCATCTTCAAGGACAGGGAAATTCTCAAAGCTGGGGCTTATCTTTTGAAAGGCACCATTATTTTGTTTTTTATCTGGCATACCATCGGGTTGATCCTGCGATGGTACATTTCTGGCCATGCGCCATGGAGTGATGCCTATGAAAGTATCCTTTATGTGTCTTGGGCCACGATGGGGATAGGTTTGGCACTTGGAAGAAAAAGTGAATTGACCATAGCGGCCAGTGCCTTTGTAACCTCAATGTTATTGTGGATTGCCCATCAAAGTTGGGTGGATCCTGCCATTGCCAATTTGGTCCCTGTTTTGGACAGTTATTGGTTAATGATCCATGTGGCGGTGATCGTGGGGAGCTATGGCCCTTTAACTGTTGGAATGATTCTTGGCGTGGTTTCCCTTTTACTGATGATTCTTACCACAGACTCCAACAGACAACGCATGGACTTGGCCATTAAGGAATTGACGGTCATTAACGAATTGGCACTTACCGCTGGTTTGGTGATGCTTACCATAGGTAACTTTTTGGGTGGACAATGGGCCAATGAGAGTTGGGGACGTTATTGGGGCTGGGACCCCAAAGAGACTTGGGCTTTGATTTCCATTATGGTTTATGCGTTTGTACTGCACATGCGTTTGGTTCCCGGCCTAAGGGGCAGGTGGAGCTATAATTTTGCCAGTATTATTGCATTTGCCAGTATTATGATGACCTATTTTGGGGTGAATTTTTATTTGGTTGGACTGCACAGTTATGCCAGCGGAGATCAAGTGATAACCCCTAATTTTATTTGGTATACCGTGCTAGGTGTGTTCATTTTGGGTGGTATAAGTTTTTGGAGATATAAAATTCACTACGCCAAATAATTTATTTTATTGGTTTTGAACTTCAAAAAAAAGTCGCATATTTGCCCCATCATGAAGTTATAAGAATTATGTACGCTATAGATGTCACCATTGGCTTTACGCCAAAAAAGTAACCTGAATCTTCCTTCAGGTGGTTGACACTACCTCTTTGTTTTACACATAATTCTTTTAAAATGACACACTCAAACAATACACTCTCATTCAAAAAACTGATTAATTATTTCTGGATTGCCGTATCCGGCAAGGAAACAGAATTTACATCCGGAAGTATTCGCAAGGCCATCTTTATGCTTTCCATTCCCATGATTTTGGAAATGCTGATGGAATCCATTTTTGCACTGGTGGATATCGCCTACGTATCCAAAGTAAGTGTCAATGCCGTGGCAACCATTGGTCTTACGGAATCAGTAATCACACTTATTTATGCCCTCGCCATTGGGTTGAGTATGGCCGCCACAGCAGTTGTGGCCAGAAGAATAGGCGAGAAGGATGTTGATGGAGCCCGCATTGCAGCGGTACAGGCCATAGGTTTGGGCGTACTGGTTTCCATTGTTTTTGGTATTGTTGGCATCGTATATGCCAAGGAAATATTGTTCTTGATGGGGGGCGAACCCGATTTGGTGGCCGAAGGATTTGGCTATACCCAATTCTTGATCGGTGGAAACATCACCATCATGCTTTTGTTCCTTATCAATGCTATTTTTCGGGGTGCCGGAAATGCCTCCATAGCCATGTGGACCCTGGTGCTATCCAACGGACTCAATATTATTCTGGACCCCATTTTCATCTTTGGACTGGGCCCAATTCCCGAATACGGCGTCACAGGAGCTGCCATCGCCACCAATATAGGTAGGGGTACAGCCGTTTTGTTCCAGTTGGGAATATTGTTCTTCGGTTGGGGTAAGATCAGGCTGGTACTAAAGGATTTGGTATTGAACCTGAAGGTAATGGTCAATCTCATTCGGGTATCCATAGGTGGTATCGCCCAGTTTCTTATAGGAACCTCTAGCTGGGTTTTCCTGATGCGAATCATGTCTGAATTCGGTAGTGAGGTATTGGCGGGCTATACCATTGCCATTCGGGTAATAATGTTCACCTTGATGCCATCTTGGGGCATGAGCAATGCCGCAGCCACGTTGGTGGGGCAGAACTTGGGGGCCAAACAACCCGAGCGAGCTGAAATATCCGTTTGGAAAACCGGAAAGTACAATGCCATTTTTATGGGTACGGTTTCCTTGGTCTATCTCATTTTTGCGAAGCAGATTATATCGTGGTTCAATGCTACCCCAAGTGTGGTGGAAAATGGTGCGTTGTGCCTACAGGTCATAGCTTTGGGATATGTATTCTATGCCTACGGCATGGTTGTCAGTCAAGCTTTTAATGGTGCCGGGGACACCAAAACCCCGACAAAGATAAATTTGATTTCCTTCTGGTTGTTCCAATTGCCTTTGGCCTACTTGGCCGCTATGGTGCTTGGTTGGGGCGCCAAAGGTGTTTTTATTGCCATTACTTTGGCCGAAGTATTGTTGGCCATAATCGCTATGGTATGGTTTAAAAAAGGAAATTGGAAACAGGTGCAAGTATGACGGGTTTCGTATCTTTAGCTTTCTAAAGCAAAGAACATGAAATCCAACAAAAAAGGGTTGAATACCCTCTGTACCCATGAAGGCGATTTGGAGGATAAGGAGTTTAAAGGCGTTGTATCCCCTTTATACATGTCCACGGCGTATGCCTTTGATGATGTTGACATAAAGCGATATCCGAGATATTTCAATACACCCAACCAAGAGGCACTGTGCAAAAAACTGGCAGCCTTGGAACATGCCGAGGCTGCTTTGATTTTTGGTAGTGGAATGGCCGCCATCAGTACCGCACTCATGGCTTTTTTGCAAGCCGGTGACCATATCGTACTCCAACAAACCATGTATGGAGGGACCTATCATTTTGCGGTCACACAGCTGAACAGGTATGGTATTGAGTACTCCTTTACAAATGGATGGCAGGTGGAGGATTTTGAAAAGGAAATCCAACCCAACACCAAGGTAATTTACATGGAGACCCCGTCAAACCCGTTGTTGACCATAACCGATATTGCAGGAGTGGCCCAATTGGCCCAAAAGAAAGGGATTGTTTCCATGATTGATAACACCTTCGCCAGTCCCATCAATCAAAATCCCATAGATAATGGGGTAGATGTAGTATTGCACAGTGCCACCAAATATATGGGCGGGCATTCCGATATTAGTGCTGGGGTGGTAGCTGCTTCCCAAGAGCATATCGATATTGTATTTCAATCCGCCATTTGCTTTGGTGGAAATTTGAGCGAGTATACCGTTTGGCTTTTGGAGCGAAGCATCAAGACCATGGGCATTAGGGTGAAGGCCCAAAGTGACAATGCCCTTAAAATGGCGGAATATCTTTTGGGCAACAAAGATGTTGAACGGGTTTACTATCCTGGGTTGGAAACCCACCCCGATCATGAACTGGCCAAATCCCAAATGAAGGGATTTGGGGGAATGTTATCCTTTGAATTGCCCAATGTGGACATTCCTATGTTTTTTAAACACCTTAAATTGATTAAGCCGGTGATGAGTCTTGCTGGGGTGGAAAGCACCATGTTGTTGCCGGTAGCCACATCACATTCCCTGATGAGTCCGGAGGATCGTGAAAAGCAAGGCATAAAAGATTACCTGATTCGCTTTTCCTTGGGCATTGAAGAGGTTGAGGATTTAATTGAAGATATAGAACAGGCCATTGCAAAGGTCAAATCAATGTCAGTACCAGCATAACAAAACATATGAAATTAGACATTTTAGTGTTTGGGGCCCATCCGGATGATGCCGAACTTGGAGCGGGAGCCACCATAGCCAAAGAGGTTTCCAGAGGAAAAAAAGTGGGCATTGTGGATTTGACCCGAGGTGAATTGGGTACCCGGGGTACTGCCGAAATAAGAGATGTTGAGGCAGCAAAAGCAGCCAAAATACTGGGAGTGGCCGTTCGGGAGAATATGGAATTTGCCGATGGCTTTTTTGTCAATGATAAATGGCACCAACTGGAGATTATCAAAATAATCAGAAAATACAGACCTGAAGTTGTCCTATGCAATGCTGTGGAGGATAGGCATATCGACCACGGAAAGGGAAGTAAACTAGTGAGTGATGCCTGTTTTTTGAGCGGTTTGGTAAAAATCGATACCCAAATGGATGGGGATGATCGGTGGCAAGACCCGTGGCGTCCAAAACGGGTGTACCATTTCATCCAATGGAAAAATCTGGAACCGGACTTTGTGGTGGATGTATCGGGCTTTATTGGAAAGAAGACTGAAGCCATCTTGGCTTATGAATCACAGTTTTACGACCCCAAGAGTGAGGAGCCTGAAACACCCATCAGCAGTAAAAATTTTACGGATAGTGTTATTTATCGGGCTAGGGATTTGGGGCGACTCATTGGTGTGGAACACGCTGAAGGATTTACCGTGGAACGCTATGTGGCTGTTGACAACCTTGACCAATTGATTTGATCAACTTGCTTTTTGGTATTTGCTTTCAGCTTTTGGCAGCGTGAAAAAGAAGGAGGTGCCTTTGCGTTGAACACTTTCAACCCAAATTTCACCTTTGTTCTTCAAGATCATTTCCTTGCATAGGGAAAGGCCCAGACCAGTACCTTTTTCGTTATTGGTACCGTAGGTGGTGATATTGGTGGAATCTTCAAAGATTTTTTTCTGAATTTCCTTGTTCATCCCTATTCCAGTGTCACGGACCATGACCTGCCACATGCCCTCTTTTTCTTTTGCTTCAATGGTGATCAATCCGTTGTCCGGTGTAAATTTTATGGCATTGCTCAACAAGTTTCTTACAACAATGTCAATTTGGTTTTGATCGGCCCAGATTTGTGGATTTTCGGGTAATTGGTTTATGATTTTTATGGACTTGCTATTGGCCAACTCAAACAGCAATTGAATATTGTTTTTCACAATTTTGTCCAGGGATATTCTTTTGGGCTTGGTTACAACACCGTTCAGTTGGTTTTGTCCCCATGTCAACAAATTGTTGAGCGTAAATGCAATGTTTTCCACATCGGATTTGAGTTTGGGAATAAATGAAATAAATTCATTTTTGGTAATCTCCCCGTCAGTGAACAGCTTTAACAGCCCTTGCAGCCCACCAATGGGGCCCCGAAGGTCATGACCTATTATGGAAAACAATTTGGTCTTGGTTTTATTGATCTCGTTGAGTTGGGTTTCTCGTTCACTAATGGCTTTCGATTTTTCCTTAAGCTCCTTGTTCAGTTCTTTTTGGGTTTTTGCATTATTGCGTATAACGAATATAATGATGCTTAGAATGAACAAGATGATCAGGGAAAAATAAATGTAATTCCGTTGTTTGGCCAGAGCGGCTTCATTGGATTCAATGAGCTCTTGTTTTTCCTGTTCGTAATGCAATTTAGTCTCCAATAGGGACAAGCTTTGCTTGTTCTTGTCCTTGAACAAGGAATCTGACAGTTTCTTGAAAATTTCTAGATAGGATAGGGCGGCAACGTGGTCTTCTTTCTTTTTGTGGAGCTTATATAAAGTTTCTGAACAGTCTATTTGTCCTTGTAGTGATTTTATTCTTTTGGACAATTGAAGTCCCTCTTCCGCATGGACCATGGAAAGGCTGTCCCTTTCCAATCCCAAATATACCTTGGCCATTCCGTTCAACAATTGGATCCGTATCCTGTCGTCCTCAATTTCATTTTTGAAGAGCATGTTGCTTTGGTCAAACCAGTACAGGGCCCATTGGTATTTCTGTTGCTCCAAATAAATGTCCCCCTTTACTTCATAGGCATAGGCCAACCAATCGTATATTTTGTTCTTTTCAAAGGTGTTGATGCTCTGGTTGACATTGAACATGGCAAGCTTAAAGTTCTTGGCATCCTTGTAGAGTGAAGCCATGTTGCTCTGGGTTTCGGCATCTATGATCTCATCACCTATTCTGCGGTTTATTTTTTGCACCGTATCATAAAAAATAAGTGCATTTTTAAAATCTTTTTGCTCTGCATACAGACCGGCGATGTTCTCATTGAGGATGGAGAGCATTTTATTGCAGTTTGTTTGCTTGGCAATATCTATTCCTTTTAGGTTAAGATTGAGTGCCTCTGCATAATTGCCCTCATAACTATAGTTTTGGGCCAAAGCATTGATAATGTCAAGCTCGGACATTTTATCATCAATCTCCATGGCCAATGCCAAGGCTTTTTCAAAGATGGGCATTGATTTTTTTCGGTCACCGGCATTGTAATAATAATTGCCAAGGGCACTCATGGCCTTAACTTCTCCTTTCGTATAATCTATGGCATCACTGAATTCGAGTACCCGTTCGGCTATGGAGCGTAAACTATCATTGTCTATATATTGGTAGGCAAAGGCAAGGTCCACCAATAGGTTTATGTGTGTGGTATCTTTTGGATTAAAGCGGTTGGTGGATTCCAAACGCTTTAACTTATAGCTGAGACTGTCTTTTTTGGTAAGCTGTGCTTGTATTGGGTTGAAAATAGAGAATATGCAAAGGAACAGGGCTATCTTCCCAAGCAAGAATTTAAAGGGCAAAGGACATGCTTTTTGTTGAGGCATTTTTCTCTAAATCTACGGGGATAAAAGTAATTTGATGTAGGTGTTCGTGGAATTAAATGTTGTGAAAAGCTAAAAATTGTGTGTTTTGTCTGACAAAGTGTGCATTTTATCGATATTTTATACGAAAGTGATGATTTGGCTGCATGACTGATTTTGTAATTGGAAACCATAAAAGAGTACCAATTCTAAAAAAGTTATGGTTCTTATTAGGAAGTATTAAAATCTTTTGGTTGAATCAATACAAAGAAGTATTTTTGCACCCGCCTGAATGAAATTGAGCGTTGGCTTTTTTTGACGAAGGGCAGCTTTACATGGTGGTTGTAGCTCAGCTGGTTAGAGCGCTGGATTGTGGTTCCAGAGGTCGCCGGTTCGAACCCGGTCTTCCACCCTGAAGTTTAAAAGAATCCTGAGCCATTATTGGTTTGGGATTTTTGTTTTTTAGGGCAATGGTTAGGGTGAGAAGCCTGCCGTAGCAGGGGTTATTCGGTTACTCGGTTATTGGGTTATTGGAAGTCGGGAGTCGGGAGTCGCCTGCCCGCCGCAGGCGGGGAAGTCGGGAGTTTGAACTTGTACTTTTGGTTGATGGAGGGTATCTAGTCTCTTGTTTCTTGGTTCTTTGGTTATTGTGTTATTGATACTTGCTCTTGCTCTTGATTTTGTCAGGTCGAGTGTTGCAAACGTAGTTTGGAATGTATCGAGACCTGCTTTGGCGGTATGCAAAAAATAGATTAGCTACGCTGAATCTTTGATTTCTAGATACCTGCCCTTACCGCTGGCAGGGGTTATTGGGTTATTCAGTTATTTTGTTAACCCGTTGTGCGTTTTTCTATTTTACCTTCATTATTGACTATGGCATAAGATGTTAAAATAACATAGGTTTTCGTCACCCTGAACCTGCCTGGCCGGTAGGCAGGTTTATTTCAGGGTCACATTTTATATGTATTGGATGAAAATATGTGATGGGATGCTGAAACGAGTTCAGCATGACGCAGTTTCCAATAGA
>MRWG01000084.1_pt1 | contig 187386 bp, 179 predicted proteins | sample 1013341 | NCBI WGS metagenome assembly MRWG01 (sample SAMN06117577, study PRJNA244670) | biofilm metagenome | biome: Water; feature: Cathode Biofilm; material: Biofilm; isolation source: microbial consortium enriched at the cathode of a solar microbial fuel cell | place: USA: District of Columbia...
TTCGAAAGCATGGAACGTGACCAGATTGAGCGAGGCGCCCTGAAGGTAGAGGAGGACGCGTAATGACGGCTCCCGCCCCCCTGAAAGGCGTTCACCACGTTGCCTATCGCTGTAAGGATGCGAAGGAGACGGTGGAGTTCTATCGCGATGCGCTGGGCATGGATTTCCAGCTGGCCATCGCTGAGGACAAGGTGCCGTCGACCGGCGCGCATGATCCGTACATGCATGTCTTCCTGGATGCCGGGAACGGCAATGTGCTCGCCTTTTTTGAACTGCCCACCCAGCCGAACATGGATCGTGACCGGAACACGCCGCAATGGGTGCAGCATATCGCCTTCCGTGTCGGCTCCATGGACGAACTGATGGCGACCAAGGAGCACCTTGAAGGCATGGGGCTCGACGTGCTGGGCCCGACGCATCATGGCATCTTCAAGTCGATCTATTTCTTTGATCCGAATGGCCACCGCATCGAACTGGCCGCCGACATCGGTACGCCAGAACAGATGAAGCAGTTGAAGGACGTTGCCGAGCCGATGATCGAGGAATGGAGCGCCACCAAGAAAGCGCCGAGGCATGCGGCTTGGTTGCATGAGAAGATCGCGGAGGAAAGCTAGGTGGTTCGCCGAAGTGGCCTGTTCACAGCTATCTTGCTGTTTTGTGGACCACTTATCGTCTTGTCTTCCTTTCTCGTATGGATGTCCCCACTGGGATTGGGATTTAGTGCTGAAGCCGGCGCGCGATTGAAATCGCCTCTTGTTATGACCGCCTACTGGGCAACTTTCCTCTCCGGACCCATCGCCGTGTTTGGCATGCTTCCTCTGTCTGCGAGTATGTCCATATACGAGCGAACAAGAAAGCTTGGCTTTCAGATTTTGATTGTCACGACGGTCTTACTTATTCCGGCGCAATTGTTTTTTCTACTCTGGCTTTCGAGCTAACTCGACAGGATCAATATTATGAAACTCGCTACACTGAAGAATGGCGCCCGTGATGGCCGCCTCGTTGTCGTTTCGAAGGATCTAACTCGCTATACGGATGCGGCCGGCATCGCGCCAACGCTGCAGGCGGCGCTCGACAAATGGGATGTCTATGCCCCGAAGCTGCAACAGTTGGCCGAGCAGGTTGAACTGGGCAGTGTGCCCACGGCGCGCTTCCATGAGCATGATTGCGAGAGCCCATTGCCGCGTGCCTATCAGTGGGCGGATGGATCGGCCTATATCAACCATGTTGAGCTGGTGCGCAAAGCGCGCGGCGCGGAAGTGCCCGAAAGCTTCTATGATGATCCGCTGATGTACCAAGGTGGCTCCGATGCGTTCCTTGGGCCGCGCGACGCGATCCCGCTGAAGGACACTGCCTGGGGCTGTGACATGGAAGGGGAGATCGCCGTCATCACCGATGATGTGCCGATGGGCACGAGCGAGGCGGAGGCCGCCGATCACATCAAGCTGGTCATGCTGTGCAATGACGTGTCGCTGCGCGGCCTGATCCCCGGCGAACTTGCCAAGGGATTCGGTTTCTTCCAGTCGAAGCCACCGAGTGCGTTCTCGCCCGTCGCCGTGACGCCGGACGAACTGGGCTTGGCGTGGCAGGGTAGCCTTGTCCATCTGCCGCTGCATGTGGATTACAATGGCCAGCCCTTCGGCCGCGCCGAGGCCGCCGAAGACGCCACGTTCAGCCTTGCACGGCTCGTTTCCCACGCGGCCAAGACGCGACCCCTGTCAGCCGGCACGGTGATCGGCTCTGGCACGGTGTCAAACAAGGATGCCGATGGCGGCGCTGGAAAGCCGGTCAGCGAAGGCGGGCGCGGTTATTCCTGTATCGCGGAAATCCGCATGATCGAGAAGATTGCGACCGGCGAATTCAAGACCCCCTTCATGTCACCGGGCGACGTTGTGCGGATGGAAATGCTCGATAAATCCGGACATTCGATATTCGGGGCAATTGAACAAACGGTCGAGCAGGTCTAGAACCCCTGCTGCACCGCAGCATTACCCAAGGGGAGGCCCGCACTTCATGGCGAGCAAGATATACAAAACGGCCGCAGACGCGCTGGATGGCGTGTTGTTTGACGGCATGACGATTGCCGCAGGCGGATTCGGCCTTTGCGGCATTCCGGAACTGTCCATCGCGGCGATCCGCGAGGCCGGCACCAAGAACCTCACCGTCTATTCCAACAATGCGGGCGTTGATGAGTTTGGGCTCGGCGTGTTGCTACAGACCAAGCAGGTCAAGAAGATGTGCTCGTCCTATGTCGGCGAGAATGCAGAATTCATGCGGCAATACCTCTCCGGCGAGCTGGAGCTGGAATTCAACCCGCAAGGCACGCTGGCCGAGCGCATGCGCGCTGGCGGCGCAGGCATTCCGGGCTTCTACACCAAGACGGGCGTCGGCACGCTGGTGGCCGAAGGCAAGGAAGAGAAGGTCTTCAATGGCGAGACCTATATCCTGGAAGAGGGGATCTTCGCCGATCTCGCCATCGTGAAAGCCTGGAAGGCCGATACGACCGGCAATGCGATCTTCCGCAAGACTGCGCGCAACTTCAACCTGCCCGCCGCGACCTGTGGCAAGATCTGCGTCATGGAAGTCGAGGAAATCGTCGAGCCGGGCGAACTGGATCCCGACGCGATCCATCTGCCGGGCATTTATGTGCACCGTCTTCTGCAGGGCGAATTCGAAAAGCGGATTGAACAGCGGACTGTCCGCAAGAAGGAGGGTGCCTGATGCCTTGGGTTCGTAACCAGATGGCGGCGCGGGCCGCGCAGGAACTTGAAGACGGCATGTATGTGAACCTCGGCATCGGCATTCCGACGCTGGTGGCGAACCATATTCCGGACGGCGTCAACGTCACGCTGCAATCGGAAAACGGCATGCTGGGCATGGGGCCGTTTCCCTATGAGGGCGAAGAAGACGCGGACTTGATCAATGCTGGCAAGCAGACGATTACCGAGCTTCCCCAGACAGCCTACTTCGACAGTGCGACCAGCTTCGGCATGATCCGGGGCGGCAAGATCGCCATGGCGATCCTGGGTGCGATGGAAGTGGCTGAGAATGGCGACCTGGCGAACTGGATGATCCCCGGCAAGCTGGTCAAGGGCATGGGCGGTGCGATGGACCTTGTGGCTGGTGTCGGTCGTGTCGTGGTGATCTCCGATCATGCGAACAAGCGCGGCGAGTCCAAGATCCTGAAGGAATGCACGCTGCCCCTGACCGGCCTAAAAGTGGTCGACCGGATCATCACCGATCTTTGCGTCATGGACGTGGTCGAGGGTGGCCTGAAAATCGTCGAACTTGCGCCGGACGTAACGCTGGACGAGGTGAAGTCGAAAACCGAGGCCACACTGGTCGACTAATCACAATGAACTGACAGGCAGCGCGCGCCTAGAGTGCGTCGCCTGACAGTTTAGGCACGATGCGATAGCGTGCCATCACGAAGCAATAGACCGCGAAGCCTGCAAGGCCCGCACCTGCGAGCGCGAGCAGGATGCGTCCGAACGTCTGTGTCTCCAGAATGCGCAGTGCTTCGCCAAGGCCGGCGGCATGTTCCGGGTTGGCGGTTATGCCAGCGGTCAGGATCAGACCACCAACAATCAGCAGGACGAAGCCATGTGCGGCAAGACCGAAGCGGACGACGGGCTCGAGCTTCTCCGCCATTTCCTTGCGGACGATATCTTTGCGGTGGGCCGCCTTCCACGATTTCACGAACAGGTAGATGGCAACGCTTAGCGTCGTGATTCCAGCAGCGATAACGACCAGTCGACCTGCCGGGTGTTGCATCAGGGATGCGCTCCAATTCTCGGCGGAGGAATCGTTGCCGCTGGCCTGCGCGCCCTTCATCAGGATGAGGATGGCCGAGACGCCGAGAGCAGCATGGGTCAGGCCTGACATGATCTGACCTGCGCGATTGGCGTAGCCTTCGGCATCATCGCCTTCATTTTCGAGGTCCATGATGCCGTCCACCAGTCGCCAGAGTGTGTAGGCGAAAAGGCCGGCGGCCGTGATGGCCAGCAGCACGGCACCAAAAGGCTGGCGGATCAGGAAGTTCAGCGCGCCGGAGGTGCCTTCGGCCTCGCCGCCATTCAGGGCTGCAAAAAAAGCGAGCCCGCCTACGATCAGGTAAACCATGCCTCGCGCCCCATATCCGGCCCGCATGAGCCATTCGAGGGCGGTATTGGCGTGGTGGGTCATCAGGGGCCTTTCTGTATCTGAGGAGTAAAGCCCCGACGCGACAATCGGTTCCGTACGTGGCGGTTGCCGTGGCACCCACAACTGCATAGGGTCCGGCGCGACTTCCCAGAACAAACGGATTTCCAATATGTCCCAATTCTCGACCCTGACACCCATGCCGGCGGATGCACTTCTCGGCCTGATGACGGCTTATCGCGAAGATCCACGCGATGAAAAATTCGACCTGGGTGTCGGCGTCTACAAGAATGACAAGGGCGAAACCCCGGTGATGTCGGCCGTGGCCAAGGCCGAGGCGCTGATCCTGAAATCCCAGACTACGAAAGTGTATGAAGGGCCGCGCGGCAATACCGATTATTGCGCCGCCATCGAAGGCTTCGTGTTCGGGGAAGGGGCGGCCGCTACCCAAGAAGGGCGTACGCTGTCGTTCACCGCACCGGGCGGATGTGGCGCACTGTTCCTTGGCACCGGCCTTATGAGCCGGATGGGCGTCAAGACGGTCTGGGTGTCGAACCCGACCTGGCCCAACCATCCGAACGTCGTGCGCTTCATGGGACTGGACGTTGCCGAGTATCCTTATGCTGATCCGGAGACGGGTGAGCTTGATCTTGCTGCCATGCTGGCGGGCATCGAAAAGGCCGAACGCGGGGATGGCATCATCATCCAGGGACCTTGCCACAACCCAACCGGCATCGACCTGACCATCGAGGACTGGAAAAAAGTCGGAGCGCTAGTGAAAAGCAAGGGCCTGATCGCGATGCTGGACGTTGCCTATCACGGCTTTGCGAAGGGGCTGGACGAAGACGTCAGAGGCGTGCGCGCGTTCATCGAGGCAGCGGGCGAAGCGCTGGTCTCCTATTCCTGCTCAAAGAATTTCGGCCTGTACCGCGAGCGCGCAGGCTGTTTCCTTGCCGTGGGCGAGTCGGCTGAGGGCATCGCGGCGGCGTCAACACATGTCGCAGCGCTGGCGCGAGCGAGCTATTCCATGCCGCCAGCGCATGGCGCGGCGATTGTCGCCACCATCCTGAACAATGCAGACCTGCGCGCCGAATGGGAGGCCGAACTGACGCAGATGCGTGAGCGGATGATCTCACTGCGCAACGCGCTTGCCGATGCACTGGTCGAAAAGACCGGTTCCAACCGGCTCGGCGCGGTGGCGATGCAGAATGGTATGTTCAGCCAGCTGCCGCTGTCGAAGGACGGCATCACGGCGATGCGTGAGAAGAGTGGTCTTTACATGCCAAATTCGGGACGCATCAATATCGCCGGATTGAACCTGAAGGATATTCCGGCTGTGGCAGATATCATCGCCAAGGAAGCCTAGATTTCAAGGCCGGGCGCCGCCATTTCGGTCAGCTCACTTATCATTTCGGGCGGCGCTGGGATGGCCTTGCGCGCATCGAGATCCAGCGTGATAGCGGTCGCCTGCATGGTCGCCCAAGGCGTACCTTTGGCCGGATCCATCATCCAGTGAATCAGATTGTGCGTCTTTCCAGAGGCGCCGCCAAATGAGGTGTAGAGCTCATACAAATCTCCGGCGACGGGCATCGCATGGTAGCGGAGCCTGTATTCCAATACTGCAGCACCCATGCGCAGATCGCCTGCCGTGTCGGCCACTCGCTTGCGCCAATTGTAGAGAATATTTGGCACTGAATCCGAGGTGCGCCCGATCATCCAATAGGGCTGCATGCGCCCATGCACGTCGAGATGTTGGGGCGGAATGGCGCCGCGTCCGGCGAGGGGAGCGCCGACGTCCTTTACGCGGTCGAGCGTGATGTCTGACAGCGGCAGGCCTGGCGCCGACATGTCGATGGAGCGTGGCGCGGATTCCTCGGGCGCGGTGTCTGTGAAATTCGGGAAGGCAGCGCGGGTTCGAGAACTCCACGGGAAAGGTTTGCGCATGGTCGTGTCGACATGTAGCACACGCGTGCGCATGGCGGCGGCGAGCGATCCGTCTGCGTGGCGTAGTTCCTGATAGATCAGGGCGCTGTCTTCGTCCGTTTCCAGCACGCAACCATTCATGGCGAGCGGCCGGCCGGGCAAAACTTCGCGTACGAAGCGGATATGCTGATCGACTGGAATGATCGTCGATGGCGACGACGCCTTGAAAGCGTGTGGCATGCCGAGGTCCGGCGCAAAGGCGGCGAGGCCTTCCAATTGCTTCTCGACATAGACGCGCACATTCATGTGCCCCATCTCGTCGCAATCCCACTGATTGCAGCTCCCCTTCCACAATGTGATCATGCGGCGCAGTCCCGGCATTTGCCGCGCACTTCCACGACAGCACGGCTCATCTGGAAGCCTGCGGCGGTTGTTTCAGCGTCGAGCGCTTCATTCGTCGCTGTTGCGTGCAATTCCTCTGCGCCATGGCAGGTGTCGCAGATGAGGAACACCGCAGAGTGATTGTGGCTGGCATGGCCGCAGGCGACATAGGCGTTCAGGCTTTCGATCTTGTGGGCGAGGCCGGTTTCCTGGAGGAAATCGAGCGCGCGATAGATGGTAGGGGGCTTGGCAGAGCCTTCGCCGTCGAGATTGGCCAGCAAATCATACGCCTTGGCGGGCGCTGTGCTCTCAAGCAGGAGGCGCAATACCTTGCGGCGAATGCGCGTCATCCGCTGTCCGCGCCGCATGACGAGGGTTTCCGCCTCATTGAGGAAAGCATCCACGTCCTGGGGGCTGCACGGGGTGTTTGCGTGAATGTGACTATGTGATTGGGCCATGCCTGCAATGTCGTGCGTTTCGGCCGGAATGTGAAGGCCCCTGTCCCCAGCTTTACAGGACAAGCCCCCTAGACGGAGTCCGCAAATCAGCTGAGATTCTCCGATAAGGCGAACAATAAGGGTAGAGAAATGGCACTGTCTGAGCGCGAAGGTCTGGAATTGTGGCGGCGTGCCGTAACGGCGTCTGTGCGTTCGGACGCGCCCGATTTGACCGCGCGCCAGCAGGCCATTCTCATGACGATCGCGCTTACACCTGGACCCCATACGGTACGTGGCCTGGCCGAGCACCTGAATATCGCCAAGCCAGCGGTCACGCGGGCGCTGGATGCGCTCGCCCGGCTCGATTTCATCCGCCGGATCAAGGACGATACAGATCTGCGCAATATCTTCATCGAGCGGACACCGGCCGGTATGGCATATCTGCGGACATTCTCCGGCCTTGTTCTTGCCGCAGCTTCTGGCAAGGATGACAGCCAATTGGCGCCCAAGCGCAGCGGGAAGACCAACGCCGCCGCCTGAAGCGCCCGAATACGGGAACAGGCATGCCAACATTTTACGACAAGAGACTTCAGCGACCCGTTGGCGAGGCCTTTGCCTATCAGGTGACCGCCGGTGTGGCGGCTGTACGCGAGACACCGGCGCCTGATGGTCGCCTCGCTACGCAGGCCCTGCATGGCGAGATTGTGGACGTGCTCAGAGAGCAGGGCGAGTTCGGCCTGGTGCAGTGTCGCCGTGACCGGTATTGCGGTTGGGTAACCATGGAGGCGCTATCTGCGCCGCTACTACAGCCAACGCATAAGGTTTCGTCATCCAAGACACATTGTTACAGCGAACCTGATCTCAAATCTGCCCCGCGCTTCCTGTTGAGCCAGGGAGCACGTTTGTCGGTCAGCGGGCGGGAAGGTGACTGGCTTTATTCGGATCGCGGCGGATGGGTGCACACGCGCCATGTCGTTCCGATGGAGTTTCTGGAAGATGATCCGGTCGTGATGGCGGAGCGTTTTCTCGGCACGCCATATCTGTGGGGGGGACGGGAGAGCCTCGGGCTCGATTGCACCGGGCTGACCCAGCAGGCCTTCGAGGCGGTGGGTGTGATACTGCCGCGCGACAGTGACATGCAGTTTGCCTGGACCGGAGATGACATCCCGGACTGGCGCGCGCCGAACGCTTTGCGCCGAGGCGATCTCGTCTTCTGGAAAGGGCATGTCGGTATCATGACAGACGCCGACCATTTGCTGCATGCGAATGCGTGGCACATGGCTGTGGTGGTCGAACCGCTGGAGTCTGCCATCACCCGGATCGCAAACTATTACGCCGAGCCCATAGGGGCCCGGCGCATAGATGTTTCGTCGGAACGGGGGCGCACCCCCGACTGGCTAAGCGCAAGCGCCTAGTTGTCGTCCGTGGCTTCGGTTACGGCCTCTTCAGCTTCGCCTGCAGCGTCTTCAACTGCTTCGACGGCTTCTGCCGGAACGGTTACGGTCTCACCGGTGCCGCCATCATCCCGGCCGGTCGCATCAACTGAATCGATGGTTTTGACTTCGCCGGTGGCCGGGGTCGGGTTTTCCATGTCGTCCACGCCATCGGCTGGAAGGGTTGCTTCGACGGCGTCGCCTTCGACAGCTTCCGCACCCTCTTCGCCCTCCGCGCCTTCTTCAGCAGAAGCAGCGAGTGGTTCGGGGAAGGCCGGTGGGTTGGTGGTATTTGCTGCGAGATAGGCAATCACGTTTACACGATCATCATCGCGGCGCAGGCCAGCAAAGGACATGGTCGTGCCGCGAGCGTAGGAAGACGGGTTGTAGAGCCAGTCATTCAGGTTTGCGTAGTTCCAATCACCGTCCATGCCCTCAAGCACGGCCGAATAGGCAAATCCGGCATGGGCAGCCTTGTCGGCGCCGACCACGTTGTGGAGGTTCGGGCCCGTGCCGTTCGCGCCGCCCTGATCAATCGTGTGGCACGTGGCGCACTTGCCTTTGAAGGTACGCTCACCACGAGCAATGTCCGCACTGGCCAGCAAAAGGCCGAGGTCGAAGACTTCTTCGGCTTCGCCGCCGGTACCGCCCGCGTCGGCAACTTCGACACAGTAGGCGAATTTTTCGCACATCTGTTCTGTCATGGAGGCCGCTTCAGCGTGCTCGTCGCCATGATGGGCGCCTTCGCTTCCACCGCTGAACACGATGCCGGATAGTGTCTGCAGGGCGAAGACTCCGAGGGCTGTAGCGAGCAGCGCACCGAAAATCTTGTTGAGACCGAGTTCTCCCATGGAGGCATTCCTTCGAATCTGTCTGGTCATACGTCTTGGCGCGCGCCTTTTGGCACGCTAACGGAGTGCAGACAATATAAAGGCTGTGCGTTATAGGGCTTCCCCCTTTCGTCGCGGCGATCCGACGCACATGATTCCACGAAAAAAGGGGACATCAAACCCATGACCGGCAAAATCGCGTATCAGGGTGAACCTGGCGCAAACTCTCATATTGCCTGCAACGAAGCGTATCCCGCCCTTGAGCCGATGCCGTGCCGCACGTTTGAGGACTGTTTCGCGGCTGTAGAGCGGGGAGATGCTGATTTGGCCATGATTCCCGTGGAAAACACGATTGCCGGCCGGGTGGGGGACATTCACTATCTGTTGCCGAACACCGAGCTTCAGATCGTTGCTGAGTATTATCTGCCGATTCGGTTCCAGTTGATGGCGCTGGCGGGCACGCGCTTGGCAGATATAAAAAAAGCGCGCTCTCATATCATGGGCCTCGGCCAATGCCGCAATTTCCTGCGTACGCACGGCATTGATTCGGTGACAGCGGCGGACACGGCGGGCGCTGCCCGCGAGGTGGCCGAACTGGGCGATCCATCCGTGGCGGCAATTGCGCCGCGATTGGCTGCGGAGGTCTACGGTCTGGAAATCCTCGCTGAAGATATCGAAGATGCCGCCCACAACACGACGCGATTCATCATCATGTCAAAGAACCATTCGGACATTGAAGCCAAGGATGGCCCCGCCAAAACGGCCTTCATGTTCGAGGTTCGCAACATTCCTGCCGCGCTCTATAAGGTGATGGGCGGATTTGCGACCAATGGCATCAACATGACCAAGCTGGAAAGCTATATGGTCGGCGGGTCGTTCACTGCGACGCTCTTCTATGCCGAAATCGACGGCCACCCGGATGAGCGACACGTTCAGCTGGCATTGGAAGAGTTGGGATTTTTCTCGCAATCACTGAAAATTCTCGGCGTCTTCCCAAGCACGGAACACGCGCCGGACTAGCAGTGAGACATCGCCTCTTTCAGAGCTTCGGTCACATGGTCGGCAAAGAGCTTTGTCTTTCCGCGTAGGCGGCCGGCGGTCCAGACGCAATTCACGGGCAGGCTCTCCATTTCCCAATCGGGAAGGATGCGGACCAGTTGACCATCTGATACGCAGCCTGAAACCAGCCAGTTCGGCGCCATGAGGATACCGAGTCCGGCAAGTCCGGCCTGGACGAGATTGTCGCCACCAGACGCTGCGAATGGGCCGTCCACCCTCACAGTTATCTTCTCGTCGCCGCGTGTCAGAGTCCAGTCAGAGTAGAGCCCTTTCCTGAACAGGACGGCGTCATGGTGTTCCAGGTCTGTCGGGGTTTGCGGCGTGCCCTTGCGCGCGAGGTATTCGGGCGCTGCCCAGAGCGTACGTGGAGAATCTGCGAGCTTCCGAGTCATCAGCCGGGAATCGCTGAGATGGCCAAAGCGGAATGCCAAGTCGATGGCTTCCTCGACAAGGTCGGTCAGCGCGTCATCCGAAATCACATCGAACCGAATGCGTGGATATTTCTCCAGGAAGGATGGAATGGCCGGGACAATGATCCGCCGGGCGAAGGAATTCGAGCACGATATGCGTAGCAGGCCGACCGGCTCATGTTGCAGGCCGCGCGCTTCAGCCTCCGCAGATTCATAATCCGCGATCAGGTCGACTGCGCGTCGGTAGAAACGTTCGCCAGCTTCGGTAAGGCTGAGCGCACGTGTTGTCCGCTGGAAGAGCGTAACGTCTAGTTGAGCTTCGAGATCCTGAATGCGGCGGGACACGGTGGGCTGGCCCACTCCGAGCGCCGCGGCGGCCTTGGAGAAGTTGCCCGCTTCAGCCACGCGAACGAACAGGCGCATTGCGTCGATACGGTCCATCTGACCCCTCCCTGCATGTCGAACGCTAATTTAGGGACGATAAACGCGTTTCGCGAGTGCGAAACAGCAATTCACGAAATTTAGCCCTTCGGCTCACACAAAAGTGGGTGGGGCTCACACGTCCTTGTTTTGAGGGCGAGCGAATTTCGTGAGACAAGCCTGCGCAAGGGAGGACGTAAAACATGCTTTCACACGTCAAGAAATATGCCCCAATAGCCTATGCGCTGATCGCCGGCGCAGTCTTTTTGGACAGTTTGCGGTTCAAGTTTACCAATGCGCCCGAAACGCAGGTGATTTTCGGAAAGCTTGATGCGTGGGCTGCCGGCTTCGGGGCGGGGGGATTGTTCGATCAGACCGGCCTGTTCAGCCAGTACGTCATCGGATCAGCTGAGTTGGTCGCCTCAACACTATTGCTCATAGGCCTTGTTCCAGCCCTGCGCCGGTTGCAGACACTGGGCGCATTGATCGCGACCGCTGTCATGACCGGAGCGGTAAGTTTCCATCTGTTCACGCCGCTGGGCATTGATCCGAACAATGATGGAGGCGGCCTTTTCGCCATGGCGGTTGCGGTTTGGCTGGCGTCGATTGCGTATCTCTTGTTTCATCGGAGTACGCTCCTTTCCATTCTCACCGAAGTAGGCCGTGCCATCCTGCCTGGACATGCGCGCACTGTGGTGGAGCGTACCTCTGCACCTGCCAAACTGGCATCAGTCCAATCCTGAACCCAACCGGAGTTTTCGAAATGAAGCTACGTTCGATGATTTTTGCCGCTGGGCTTGCTGGACTGCCCATTGTGGCGGTCGCACCGATCGCGCATGCGGAGCCACCAATCTATACGGGCGTGTTCTCTGACACGGCCTTGCAGGGGTATGACCCTGTCGCCTATTTCACATCGGGAGCGCCGGTGAAGGGCGATGATGCGTTCACGGCTGACTATATGGGCGCAAAGTTCAAATTCGCTTCTGCGGTCAATCGTGACGCCTTCATAGAAGCCCCGGAAAAATATGCGCCTCAATATGGCGGCTATTGCGCTTGGGCGATGGCGGACGGCAAGCATGCAAAGGGCGATGCGAGATACTGGAAGATCGTTGATGGAAAGCTCTATCTCAATTACAACAAGAGCATCCAGAAGAAGTGGGATGCGGACGTTCCAGCATTCATCGATCGCGCGGATACCGCCTGGGCCAGCATTAATGACTAGGGCAAGCGGCCCAATTGGTTAAAGGGCGTTTTCAGAAAATTGGAGTGCATCTTTCTCCGGCGCGTCCTGCAAAAGCGTGTTGAATCAACTGTTTCGTCCGGCCAGGCGTCCCGGTGCTGCACAAGTCGAAAAATTCCCCGCGTAAACGGCGGGCAAAAAGAATCGCCACAATGGGCCGGTATGATTGGCGGAGGATCAAGCGGGTACCCCATCCGCGAAGATCAGTCCGGTCTGAACGGGCCAGAGGGCACTCGATGCCGTTTGCCACTGACCTGTCAGAGTCCCCCGCGTCCTATGGGCGTGGGGGTTTTCTGTCCGGCCCCCAATATCGGCACAAAAAAACGGGCGGGAGGCCCGCCCGTTTCCGACAAGCATGTCCGCAAGCTTACTTCTTCTTTGCGGCCGGCTTCTTTGCAGCAGGTTTCTTTGCAGCGGGCTTGGTGGCCTTTGCTGCAGGCTTCTTCGCCGATGCGGCCGCTTTCGGAGCGGCAGCCTTCTTGGCTGCCGGCTTTGCCGCAGCTTTTTTCGCAGCGGGTTTCGCCGCTACTTTCTTGGCTGGCTTTGAGGCCGTTTTTGCCACGGTTTTCTTGGCCGCGGGCTTTTTGGTGGCGGCCTTCTTGGCCGGCTTTTTCAGAGTTGCTGTTGCCATGTCGGGTCTCCTGTAAATGGCAACATTCAGCCTAGAATGATTCGAGCAAAATCAACTCCATTTTTGCGTAACTCCGCAAAGGGATAGTCTGAGGTCAGACCGCCCGATCAGCCCCGTTCGGCCCACACTTTCAACAGGTGGTGCGCGATGGCCATGGGCGGGGGGCAGAAGAAGCGGTCGTGCGTGCCAGCCAGCATACGTCTGACATCGTCGCGTGTAAGCCACTCAGCCGATTCCAACTCGCTGGTGTCGACCGTGATCTCTTCTGTCTGGGCTTCCAGGATCAGGCCCATCATCAGTGAAGACGGGAAGGGCCAGGGCTGGCAGGCGATGTATTCGGCGCTGGCAGGATCGCAGACGATACCCGCTTCTTCTTCAAGTTCGCGTGCGGCGGCCTGTTCGATTGTTTCACCTGGCTCGCAGAAGCCTGCGAGGGAGGAGACAAACCCTGCGGGCCAATTCGCTTGTCGACCAACCAGGCATTTGTCGCCTTTGACCGCGAGCATGATGGCCACGGGGTCCGTGCGCGGAAAATGCTCGGTGCCGCACGCGGGGCACTCGCGTTTCCAGCCTGCTTCGACAATCGCGGTACCTGCGCCGCACTTTGCGCAGAAGCCATGCGAGGCGTGCCACAGGAAGATGCTGCGTGCGGTCGAGGTGCAATTGGCCTCCAGCGCGCTCATCCGCCCGGCCGCCGCGCGAAACTCGATGAACTCGCCAACGCCGGCAATGAGAGAAGCTTCAAGATCAAATTTGGGCGGTAAATTCACCGCGAAGACGGGTGCGCCGCCTGTGTCCTGGCCAAGGAAGATGCGGGGAGAGCCCGGCGAGACTTTCTCGATTTCCGGCCCCATCCAGACAAGGCCGCCATCTTTCGCAGCGAATGGATCGCCATTGCGCAGCATCAGGACCAGCACATCGTCGCGCGCAAAAGCTGCATCCAGCCAGGCATCGTCCTTGCGGTGATGCGCGGCACGATCAATCGGCTTGGCAGCAAGCGGCATGTCATTGGAATTGGTCATATGGCGATCCTCACTTTGCCCGGCTGACTTGCCGCCTGAAGGCGGGTTTGTAAATGAGGTTCGCCGCGGCAGGGGCCTGCCTGACAACAAAGCATAGCCAATCGGGGCGGGCCCGTGTATGTGCGCGGCAAATCAGCCTCCCTCCCGAAAGCATACCCTCCATGCCCACGCCTATCGAGAAAATGCGCAACATCGCGATTATTGCCCACGTTGACCACGGCAAGACCACGCTCGTCGATGAATTGCTGAAACAGTCCGGCACGTTCCGCGAGAACGAAAAGACCGCCGAACGGATGATGGATTCCAACGATCTGGAGAAAGAGCGCGGCATTACCATTCTCGCCAAGACAACGTCGGTGGAATGGAAAGACTATCGCATCAATATCGTAGACACGCCCGGACACGCCGATTTCGGCGGTGAGGTGGAGCGTATCCTGCAGATGGTGGATGGTGCCATCGTGCTGGTCGATGCGGCTGAGGGCCCAATGCCACAGACCAAATTCGTCGTTTCCAAGGCCCTGAAAGTCGGCCTTCGCCCGATTGTGGCCGTGAACAAGATCGACAAGCCTGAGCGTCGGCCCGATGAAGTGATCAACGAAGTGTTTGACCTCTTTGCCAATCTCGACGCCTCAGACGACCAGCTCGACTTCCCGATCCTCTACGGCTCGGCCAAGCAGGGCTGGATGAATACCGAATATGAGAACCAGACCGAGAACATGGATTCCCTGTTCCAGATGGTTGTTGATCATGTGCCCGTACCAAAAGTGGAAGAGGGACCGTTCCGCTTCCTCGCCACAACGATTTCTTCCGATCCGTTTCTCGGCCGCATCCTGACGGGCCGCGTCTCGTCCGGCACGATCAAGCCGAACCAGTCCATCAAGGTGCTGAACCGTGACGGCGAACTGGTCGAGCAGACCCGCGTCTCCAAAGTGCTGGCGTTCCGCGGCCTGGACCGTGTGCCGGTCGACGAAGCGCAAGCTGGCGATATTGTGTCCCTTGCGGGTACGACGAAGGCCAACGTGGCCGACACATTCTGTGATCCTTCCGTCAGCGAGCCGATCGAAGCGCAACCTATCGATCCGCCAACCATCTCCATGACGTTCCGCGTCAATGATTCTCCGCTGGCCGGTACCGAAGGTACGAAAGTCACCAGCCGGATGATCTGGGACCGCCTGCTGAAAGAGGCCGAAGGCAATGTGGCCCTCAAGGTCGAGCGTGCGACCGACGCCGAGGCGTTCACCGTCTCCGGGCGCGGCGAGCTCCAACTGGCCGTCTTGATCGAAACGATGCGCCGCGAAGGCTTTGAACTGGGCGTCTCACGTCCGCAAGTCGTGATGCAGGAAGGCCCGAACGGCGAGAAGCTTGAGCCGATCGAGGAAGTCGTCATCGATGTGGATGACGAGCATTCCGGCGTGGTCGTGCAGAAACTGTCTGAGCGCAAGGCCGACATGCTGGACATGCGCCCGTCGGGTGTCGGTCGTACGCGCATGATTTTCCATGCGCCGACACGCGGCCTGATCGGTTATCAGGGCGAGTTGCTGTCCGACACGCGCGGCACCGCGATCATGAACCGCGTCTTCCACGAATACGCCCCGCACAAGGGCAAGATCCAGGGGCGCCATACGGGCGTTCTGATCGCCATGGAGCAGGGTGAAGCAGTCGCCTTCGCGCTTTGGAACCTGGAAGATCGTGGTCCAATGATGATCCATCCGGGCAACAAGGTGTATGGCGGGATGATTGTTGGCGAGCACAATCGCGACAATGATCTCGAAGTGAACGTGCTGAAGGGCAAGAAGCTATCCAACGTCCGCGCGTCCGGTACTGATGAGGCTGTGCGTTTGACGCCGCCACTGCAGATGACGCTGGAAAAGTCGCTGGCTTATATCGCCGATGACGAACTCGTTGAGGTGACGCCGGAGAACATCCGGCTGCGCAAGGTCTATCTTGACCCGCATGAGCGCAAGCGCGCGGCCAAGAAGGGCGACTAAGTCAGATTGCTGATGCGGGCCGGGGAACCGGTCTGCATTGGCTACGTTGTGTCTCCAGATGTTTTAGAAGCACTGGAGCGCGCAATGTCGTCTTTCGGAATTTACCTGATCGGTTTCCTGATCCTCGTATCAGGGCTTGCTTATGCTGCCTTTCTGCTTGGTGCCCCGCCGGTCTGGATCGGCACAGGTGCCATTGTGCTGATTGGCTTCGGTATTATTACCGGCGTTGCCAAGACACGTCGTCGGGATGAGACCGCGACAAGCGAGTAAGAGCAAACCCTACACGACCGTCGGCCGCATATTCGCCGCCTCGCCCCGCGCTGATTTTGGCGGAAGCTTTGACAGGTGGAACGCCTTGCGCAGCCATGTATTTGTCGGCGTCTCGAAATAGCGGAAGCTGAGATAAGCCAGAACGGAAGTAAGGGGCAGCACGGTTGCGAACAGGAGAATGGTCGCGACCCAGTCATTGCTGGTAAGGCGGAACAACGCGACACCAAATGCTGTCATTAGCAAGGGGTGGATCAGGAAGATCCCATAGCTGATCTTGCCGCCCATCGACAGGAAGTCATTATTCAGCGGCTTGCGGAAGAGATCTTGTCCGGCGCAGGCAAACACGACGAGCGCACTGGAAACAGCATAGACACCCATCCGCCCCCAAGACGGCAAGGTGGTGTTCATGGCGATGGCAAAGCCCACGATTCCGATCAGGCCAATGGGCCACATGGGCGTTCGCTTCACAAATTCCTGGACGGCCTTCTGGCGCAAAGCGAGCCCCATGATGCAGCCCATGGCGAATTCCAGAAGGATCGGGTTTCCGTAGAATTCGCGATAGGGACCTGCGGGCAATAGTTGTGCGCCAGCGATCACGCCAATGGTCATGAGGATGGCGGCGGGAACTTGCACGCGCTCCGGCACGAATAGCGACAGTGAGAAAAGCAAGTAGAACAGCATGATATAGCCAAGCGTCCAGCCCACGAACAGGATTGGCTGGATATCGCCGCCCAGATCATAGTGTGGAAGGAACAGATAGCTGCTCACGATAGAGGACAGGGACGTATCAGCCTCGTGGAAGAGCCACGGGCGTGCCAAGGCGAGGAGCAGGGTCAATGTCGTTGCCGCCCAGTAGAGGGGCACAATTCGCACGGTGCGCTTCATCATGAAGTTCAGGGGCGTGTCATCGGGGCGCGTGATGTAGACCAGAATAAAGCCACTGATCGCAAGGAACAGGTGAAATCCAGGCGCAGCAGAAAAGGTCAGGTGCACAGTGTCCGAATGAGAATGCACGAACGCCCGTACATGGAAGATCGCAATAGCGTAGCAGGACAATGTCCTGAGCAAATTGATACTGTGCAGCATGTCCAGGCCCCCTGACCTGCTTTCGTCCCGTTAGACACGCGAGGCAATGCAAAAGGGGTGCCATCGGACTTCCCGCACGGTCGGTCGGGGCGGGAAGTCGCAAATTTCTCTCAATTTGAAGGGGTTATAGCACCAGAATACCGTTCACGATTTAACGTGAACGGTATTCTGGTTCGGGACTATTCTCCCTCCGATTCCGCATCGATTTTGGCCGGATCATATTTGGCGAACCACCCCATGATATTGTCGGTTTTTGCAATCAGGCGGCTCGGTCGACCTGCAATATAGTGCGAGGACCCGGGCACGCGGATGAGCGCGGTGTCTACGTCATTCATCTTGAGGGCGGTGTAGAACTGCTCTGCTTCCCAGGTCGGGGTTCGCCAGTCTTCTTCGCCAACCATGACCAGAGTCGGCGTGACGACTTGATCGACATACGAGATTGGAGAAAGCTTCAGGAAGGCGTCCGGATTGGACCACGGATCTTCACGTATCCAGTGACGCCGGACAAATTGCGCAATGTCACCGGCAAGCGCCATCGTCATCCAGTTGATCACCGGTTTGATGGAGGCAGCCGCGGCAAAGCGGTCCGTCTTGGTGACGATCCACGCCGTCAGGATGCCGCCTCCAGAACCACCGGTTACAAACAGACGATCAGGATCCGCATATTTACGTGCGACGAGTTCGTCGACCACGCTCATGAGGTCATCATAGTCATAACCCGGATAGGCTTGGTCGATGGCCTGGGCGAATTCTTCTCCGTATCCGGTCGACCCGCGTGGGTTCACATAGACGGTGACATATCCCTCGGCAGCATAGCGCTGAATCTCGCTGGCGAAGAAGGGGCCGTACATGGAGAACGGTCCGCCATGGATTTCGAGGATGAGCGGGAAGCTGCCATCCGCCGTGAAATTCGGGGGCAGGGCAACCCAGGCCTCGATCTCGAGGCCGTCATGGCTGGACGCAACTTTCAGTTCTTCAATGGGTGCCATGTCGAGATAAGGCAGCACATCGGAATTCAATTCCGTCAGGATGCGTCCATTCTTTCCATCCGACCGGATCGTGGCGACTTCAGCGGGCCGATCTGTAAATCCTGCTGTATAAGCAATCTGTTCGCGCCGACCCGATTTTGCCACCGAAAAACTGCCACCTGCATAGGGGCGGCCGATGGATGTGCCGCCGATCCCCGTGACCACCTGGGTAAGGCGACCCTGAAGATCCAGCTCGTTCAGCGTAAGGACGCCATGGTCCTCAAACAGCATGAAGAGGCTTTTGCCATCCGGTGCCCATTCGATCTGGCCAGGCGATCCGGGAAAGCCTGACAGGAGTTCACGAACGCCCGAGCCATCCGGGCCCATCACATAAAGGTGGTTCTGCTGGTAGGATTTCAGCTCGTCATCGTAGCCGAGAAAGGCAATGGCGCGTCCGTCCGGTGAGGGCGTGGCGGCAAAATCCGGCCCGTCGCGTGAGGTGAGGGGCGTGATCTGGAGGTTGGACAGTTCGACCGAATATATCTCGCTCTCAATGGGGTCCATGTCGCGGTCGTCAGCCAGATTGCCCGTGACGAGCAGCGTATCATTGTCGAGCCAGGCTTGACCGCCCATGTCGGCTTCGCCTGTCGTCACTTGTCGCGGTGTTCCGCCTTCTGCAGGCAGTACGAAGACCTGGTCCGCGCCATCTTCAAGATAGCCGGCACCGTCAAACCGGAAGGTCAGATCGTCAATCACCTTTACCGGATCAGCCCATTTCGCGCCCTCGGGCTGTTTCGGCGGCGTCGCGAAGCCCGGCTTGTCGCCTGGTACGAACATGGAGAAGGCGATGTTGCGGCCGTCGGGAGACCAAGTGGCGCCTGATGGGCTCTCCGTGAACTGTGCAAGCGAATAGGACAAGCCGGTGTCCATATAAACGAGTTTCAACTCGGGCTTTCCGTTCGCTGTGCTCGTGTAGAGGACGCGGGAGCCATCGGGCGACCAGCTTGGCGCCCCTGCACTGCCGCCCGCACCGAGCAGGGGACGCTGGGCACCACTCTCAATATCAATAATCCATAGATGACCCGTGTCGCGGTCTGTCATCCGGTCCATGCTGTGGCGGACATAGATAATGGTCTTGCCGTCTGGCGAGATCTGCGGGTTGGTCGCATACTCGATGTCGAAGACGCGCTCTGCGGTGAAGCGCTTGCTGTCTTCAGCCGTTTCTTCCTGAGCAATTGCCGAAGTGACGGCCAAAGCCGCCGTCAGGCCTGCAGCGGCGCAAATTTGGTGAAGTTTCATTGAGTATCCCTCCAAGAACCCTGTGCCGAAAGGCTAACACGATATTGGAGGAGGGGTTAAGTGTTTCGGGGTGGACGCTGGCCCTTGCACCGAGCGGCCGCTCGGCGCATATAACCGGCAGGAGGCAGGCGGCGGACGGGTCGCTCGCCAATCGGGTCAGGTCGGGAACGAAGCAGCCCCAACGAGTTTTTTCGCCCGGGTCGCTCGTCTGTCTCCGCCTTACCCATGAAATTCAATCAATTGATGTTGCGCAGGTCTGTGCCCAGCTCGAGGTGCAGCCTCAGGCGCGCCAATGTCCGGAACACAGAGAAGTTCAGCTTCGCGCGCTCCAGAATGTATTGATTGCGGTCGAGCCCCGGGGTCAGTGTGCTGGTCTCCTGAAGGTGCAACAGATGCCGACCATCCTTTTGCGGGACGATTGTGAACTCGCAAGATGATTCAAGCACCGCACAGTGCTCGTCCGACGACCGCGCGGTCGTGCGATAGCAATAGCGTTTGCGCGGGCGGGATTCGGTAACTTCGAAGACGAGCGTGACATCGGGCTGGTCTGGGTCGCTGGCCTCGAAAATGTCGTAGGCAGGGTTGCCGGCACCGAAGACAAAGCCGCGCTGGCGCAGGGCATTGCTTGGTGAGGCGAGGTCCAGTCGCTCAAAGATCTCTGCGGCGGGGGCGTCGATTACCGTTTCCCCGTCATTCACGATGGGCGCGTTGGCCCAGTTCTCCAGGGTCTGATTCTTTAGCCAGTTCAGCATGGTATCCTCTCGCAGGTCAGAATTGGACCAATGAGACCATAATGCACGGTGGTAGTTAGTGATTGTCTCAACAGGTCGAACCAATCGGTTGAGGAATCGTCACTCCGCGTTAACTGAATCTCTGTCGATTGATCTTCCAAGAGGTAAAATTGGACCAATCTGAAAAGAGGTTTGTGGTGCAGATTTGTGCAGTCCCTGAAAGGCCAATACTGGCGGGCCATCGGTGGGTGTGTTAATCATTGATTAACCAGAATTCCACGGCAAATTTGACGTTTTAGAGACACGGCCCGTTGACCCGATATTAACCTTCAGACACTATATCTTGTGTCAGGAACGGGGTTGAGAGCAATATCTGGCTTTCAGGGGCTTCCGGACCTATATGTATCTATCGATTCTGAAGGGCTGCTCTTATGTCTGCGACCGAGGCAAAAACTGTGTCTAAATCTGCGCTCCGCAAGGGTAAGCCCAAGGCTGGAGTGGAAGGCCTGCTGCGCGTTGTTGAAGGCAGCCCCATCGTGATGGATCCGTCGCGTGATTCCCTTCTGACCGAATTCGGCAAGAAGACGCTCCAGGATCGCTATTTGCTGCCCGGCGAATCCTATCAGGACATGTTCGCCCGCGTTTCGCTGGCCTTCGCCGACGACACCGAGCACGCTCAGCGCCTGTACGATTATATGTCCAAGCTCTGGTTCATGCCTGCGACGCCTGTTCTTTCGAACGGTGGCGCGGCACGCGGCCTCCCCATTTCCTGCTTCCTGAACCAGGTTGGCGACTCGCTGGACGATATCGTTGAGACCTGGACCGAGAATGTCTGGCTCGCATCAAATGGCGGCGGCATCGGAACCTATTGGGGCAATGTCCGCTCGATTGGCGAGAAGGTTGGTCAGAACGGTCAGACCTCCGGAATCATCCCATTCATTCGTGTCATGGATTCCTTGACGCTGGCGATCAGCCAAGGCTCGCTGCGCCGTGGCTCGGCCGCTTGTTACATTGATGTCCACCACCCGGAAATCGAAGAGTTTCTCGAAATCCGCAAGGCGTCCGGTGACTTCAACCGGAAGTCCCTGAATCTGCATCATGGTATCAACATCACCGACGACTTCATGGAAGCGGTGAAAAATGACGAGGACTACGGCCTGATCAGTCCGAAGTCGAAGGAAGTTATCCGGACGATCAATGCTCGCAAATTGTGGCAGAAAATTCTTGAGCTGCGCATGCAGACTGGTGAGCCATACCTGTTATTCACCGACACCGTGAACAACGCCATGCCTGCTCACCAGCGCAAGCTTGGCCTGAAGGTCACGCAGTCCAATCTCTGCTCCGAGATTACCTTGCCAACCGGTGTCGACCATGCCGGCCAGGATCGCACCGCTGTGTGCTGCCTGTCTTCGGTCAATGCCGAGAAGTATCTCGAATGGTCCAAGGATGAGACCTTCATCGAAGACATCTTCCGCTTCCTCGACAATGTGCTTGAAGACTTCATCGAGCGCGCGCCGCCGGAAATGGCCCGAGCTGTCTACTCCGCGAAGCGTGAGCGTTCGGTCGGTCTCGGCCTGATGGGTTTCCACTCCTTCCTGCAGACAATGAATGTGCCGCTGGAAAGCGCCATGTCGAAAGTCTGGAACGAGAAGATGTTCAAGCACATCCGGCAGGGTGCCGATGCGGCTTCTGTCAAGCTCGCCAAAGAACGGGGGCCCTGTGAGGATGCCCGTGACGTCGGCATGATGGCCCGTTTCAGCCACAAGATGGCCGTGGCCCCAACAGCATCGATCTCGATCATCTGTGGTGGAACGTCGGCTGGCATTGAGCCAATCCCGGCAAACGTCTACACCCACAAAACGCTGTCAGGTTCCTTCACCGTGAAGAACCAACAGCTCCAGCGTCTTCTGGCCAGCAAGGATATGGACACGGACGAGGTCTGGACCTCAATTCTCGAGCATGAAGGCTCCATCCAGCATCTCGAATGCCTGGACGAACATGAGAAATCTGTGTTCAAGACGGCGTTCGAAATCGACCAGCGCTGGATCATCGAACTGGCGGCCGACCGCACGCCTTATATCTGCCAGTCGCAGTCCCTGAACCTGTTCCTTCCGGGCGACATCGCCAAATGGGACCTTCACATGCTGCACTGGACGGCGTGGGAGCGCGGGCTCAAATCGCTTTATTATTGCCGCTCCAAATCGGTACAGCGCGCGGCATTTGCCGGGTCTGAGAAGTCTGAAGTTCAGAAAATGGACACCCCGAATACCGATTATGACGAGTGTCTTGCCTGCCAATAAGGCTGCGACTCGAAATAGGCATATAACAAAAGGCCGGTGCCTCGTGGGGCCCCGGCCTTTTTTGCATGGAACTGGCTGAAGGCAGAGATTAAGGCATTTGTGATCGAATAAGCCGAACAATTTCATGAAATTTTACAGCTGGTTAACGGCGCCGATGACCCGGAAATCAGTCAAATGACACCGAAAAAACACAATTTTACCGGGTTCTGGAACAAACACTACACAGGCGAGTTATGACGAGAAGAATTAATGGAATTCGGCCCATTGGCGTTTGAGACGGACGAGTTCTTTATGCTAAGTTAATCGTCAAACGGTCTAATCCTTGAATAGACGAGTTCTCAGGGATGAAGGCATGAGAGGTATAAGGCAGATGGCATTTGCAATTTCTTCCGCAGTCATCACGATGGCGTGCCAGGGATGCGTATCGACGTCTCCACATGAGCAAGTACGCTCCGAACCTGTTGCGCCTCCAACACTCGGCATGCAGATGGCCGCGCCAGCCAATTATGCGCCCAACTCCGTCCCCAATGCAGCTTCCGTCCACGTATTTAGCGCACCCTCGGCCCGGTTTAGTGGCGTACCGCTTGAAGCGACGAATACAGTCGCGGCGCAGATGATTGCCGACCAGCCCATTGACTACCGCTCTCACCCCAATGCCGAGTTTGGAGTGCCAAACAATACGCGCGTCGACTGGGGGACCAGTGAGACGCTCGTCGCTGTGGCCGCCGAGCGCAGCCGGGCTGCACTCTCGCGTCCGGGCCAGCTGGAAAAGAATATCGCCGCCGAGATCGCTATTTCCGCGCCGAAGGAGGTGACTGGCCTCAGTTTTGATGTCGGCCTTGCGCCACGTATTGCGGTCCGGGAAGAGGGCGAAGTCCTTACGCGCCGGGTTGGCGGTGAAGTTCGAATTGGTCAGGATTTTGACCTGCTTGACCGCAACGGACAGCCTCAGGGCTGGTACGTCTTCGCGGGTGCTGACGGGGAGGCGCTTGTATGGGATGCCGATGCCAACGGGTTCCGCCCAAGCCTCGGCGACATGTCGCTCACGGACCAGGTCACCGTCGGTGATCTTCAAGCAGGCGTATCCGTGCAGCGCGGCGGAGGCGAACTGTCGCTCAGTTATATTCGCCGTGAAGTGAAGTATTCAGACCGGAATGTCAGCATCAGCGAGACTGAAGATTTCGCAGGTGTTAGTTTCACGATGCGTCGTTAGCTGCTAATCGACGCCCATGCAGGCTCGATTCCCTCTCATCCAAGCTGCGGCCCTGGTCGCAGCTTTTCTGTATGCTCCGTCGACGCACGCGCAGGAGGGTGAGCCGACTGTTCCGCGCAAACCTGCGGTAGTGTCTTTCTCGACGGAAAATGATTTCTTCGGCGGTGGCACGGATCGCAATTATTCGAACGGACTTCGCATAGAGCGCGTGTCCGGCGCCGACAATGTTCATCCTGGTCTCGAATGGGTCGCCGATCGTCTGCCGTGGATTGATCTGGATCGTACCGAACTCCGGCAAGGCTTTGCCATTTCACATGCCATATTCACTCCCGAAGACATTCAGACGTTTACACCCGACCCGACCGACCGGCCGTATGCAGCGTGGCTCGCCCTGTCATCGACCGTGGCTGCCAGCAGCGAAAACACTCAGGACACTCTGCAGGTCAATCTTGGTGTCGTCGGACCATCGGCGGCCGGCGAATTTGTGCAAAACACGTGGCACGAGATTATTGGAGTTGCGACTGCGAAAGGGTGGGATCACCAGCTGAAGGATGAGCCGGGAATCGAAGTCATTGCGCAGCGGATGCAGATGTTTGACGGGCCAAACTTGCCACTCGGGCTGGAGACTGATTTTGGAGCGCACTTAGGAGTCGCACTCGGCAATGTGCGCACATATGGATCTGCAGGCCTGACGGCGCGAATCGGATGGGACCTGAATTCGAGCTTCGGCCCCCCGCGCATCCGTCCAGCCCTCTCAGGGGCAGGGGAGTTCGTGCCCGGAACGCCGGAAGATCCGCTTGGTGGCTATTTCTTCGTGGGCGTGGACGGGCGGGCCGTGGCCCGTGACATGTTTCTGGATGGAAATCTGTGGCGGGATGGGCCGCGCGTTGAAGATCGTCGGACGGTAGTGGGGGATATTCAGGCGGGCGTGGCGGTCCATTACCGCAGCGTACAAGTTGCCTTCACTTTCGTGAACCGGACTGAAGAGTTTGTCCGCCAAGACGGCCCGCAACGGTTTGGCGCCTTGTCGATCAGTATCTCCCGCTAAATTCCTGTTTCCCTCGCGGCTGACTTGCGTGCCTTTTGGCCTCGTCGCACAGTGCGAGAAAACGGTGCGTGAACGCGTCGCTATGGGAGGAAAATATGCGAGTTCTATTTGGTGTGGCTGCAGCCATTCTGCTGGTGGCCTGTTCTCCGGGCACACAGACGAATATTCCTGAATCCATGGCCAAGGCTCCGCCGAAGGGCGAGGCGACGGATACGACCCGCGCAGCAAATGCAGCTGTGGCTGACCGCCTGCCTCTGGAAGACACTTCCGATTTTGTTGACGCAACGCGCGGTCTGCTGGCGCAGCTGAAACAGGACACGATCACCGACGCCGATGGTAATGTCGTTTGGCAGGTCAGCCGTCGGGACTTCATTGACGGGGACAGCCCCGACACAGTGAATCCATCGCTTTGGAGGCAGGAGCGTCTGAACTCCGAACATGGCCTGTTTGAAGTCATGGATGGGATCTATCAGGTTCGCGGGTATGACCTCGCGGTCATGTCGGTCATCCGGGGCGATACTGGCTGGATCATTGTAGACCCGCTGCTCAGTCAGGAGACGGCTGCGGCTGCTTTGGGACTGGTCAATGACACGCTGGGGAATCGCCCCGTCACGGGCGTGATCTATACCCATTCCCATGGTGACCATTTCGGCGGTGTGCGCGGTGTGATCGACGAAGCCGACATTGAAGCGCGCGGTGTACCCGTGCTCGCACCAGTTGGCTTTACGGAATCCGCCGTCGCCGAGAATTTGCTGGCCGGGAACTATATGAGCCGACGAGCTGTGCTGATGTTTGGCAACACGCTACCCAGCGGCCCGACCGGGCAAGTAGGCGTGGGGCTGGGGCCAGCGCTTTCCCAAGGCACGATCGGACTGATCGCGCCGACAGAGGAAGTACCAGGCCGTGGAACCGTTCGCGTGGTAGACGGAGTTACGATTGAGTTCGTCGATGCGGCGGGTACCGAAGCGCCTGCGGAATTCATGTTCTATCTGCCGGACTTCAACGCGCTCTGCACGGCCGAAGTCGCGACAGCAACGTTCCACAATGCACTCACCTTGCGAGGCGCAAAGGTTCGCGACCTGCTCGAATGGAGCCGAGTAATCGACTATGTTTTGACTGAATATGGAGGACGGTCGGACGTCGTTTTCGCATCGCACCATTGGCCGACATTCGGGCAGGAGAATGTCGAGACCTTCCTGCGGGGGCAGCGCGATATTTATCGGTATACGCATGACCAGACTGTTCGCCGGGCAAATCGCGGTGAAACCCAGTTCGAAATTGCCGAAGAACTCGCTGAACCTGCGGTGCAATCAGAGAATTTCGATACGCGTGGTTACTACGGCACGCTGAACCACAATGCGAAAGCCGTCTATCAAGGGTATTTCGGGTGGTGGGATGGTGTGCCGGCGACGTTCAATGCACATCCACTGGAAGCGAAGTCCAGTCGGTTCATCAAGGCCGTTGGCGGCGAAGAGGCGGCCATCGTCATTGGGCAGGAAGCCTTCGAGGAAGGCGACTATCGTTGGGCTGCCGAAGTTTTGAACTATGCGGTCTTTGCCAATCCTCAGAATCAGGTTGCGCGAGACTGGCTGGCTGCGAGCTATGAGCAGATGGGCTTTCAGGCAGAAAGCGGCGCGTGGCGCGATTTCTATCTAACGGGAGCGCAGGAGCTTCGTAACGGCCTTGCCGATGCCGGAGCGGTACGCACCCGAAGCCGCGAGTTCGTCGAAGGGGTGCCTACGATTGAACTATTCAATGCGCTAGCCGTTCGCTATGCGCCCGAAAAGCTCAGCAGGGAGCCGTTCGAACTGAACTTCCAGTTTACGGACATCGAGGAGGAGTTCGTCATTGATGTAGGGAACGCCACGGCCTTCCCACGCCCCGGTGTCCAGTCCGATGACGCCGTGGCAACGCTTACCCTCTCGCGCGACGCCTTCAATGACCTGATTCTGCAAACCCGCAGCTTTCGCGAGATCGCCGCTGCCGGGGAGGCGTCAATCGAGGGTGACCCCACCGCACTGCTCGCCTGGTTCTCGGCGCTCGAGACTCCGGACTTCTGGTTCAACGTCGTGGAGCCTTAGGCGGCGTCAGTCTTCCAACTGGTCACGGAAAAAGTCTGCGATCATCGGCGCGACCTTGTCACCTTTGGCGCCCAGACGATCATTCAGGCTCTTGTGATCGCGATTCTTGACGAGGCGCGCTTCGGCCTTGTGTCCGGCGCTGTTCAGCGCTTCCGCCAATTCCTTGGCGCGGCTCGGCGCGACAGCTCGGTTCACATAGAGCAGGAGGAAAGGTGGGATGTCGGTTGTTTCTTCTACCAGTAGGGTCGGGGAGGCAGCCGTCCAGACGTCTGGGTCATCGCTGGTAAAGGTGGAGTGGTAGAATTCGGGGATATCGCCATCACTGCCGGTGCGAGCCATATTGTAGGCGGCGCTATCCATGGCGACGACGCCTTTGATCACGCCTGGCGTCAGATCAAATGCGTCCAGATAGTCCGGATCGATTGCAGTGAGCGCTGCCATATGAGCCCCGGCAGAGTGACCCATCAGGAAGATACTGTTCGGGTCGCCCCCGAACTCTGTTGCGTGCTCATGGAAGTATGCGATCGCGGCGGCCGTATCCTGCTGTTGGGCAGGGAAGGGATGTGCGGGCGACAGGCGGTAATTTACGGCAATGAAGACAAACCCCTGATCGGTGAAATAACGCGCCTGGAACATGCCCAATGCGCTCAGCTTGTTGCCAAAGGTCCAAGCGCCGCCATGCATCATGAGAATCACCGGCGCATTGTCCGCATCATCAGGGATGTAGACATCAGCCCGTACGTCGCCGGGATCAAGGCCGGGCGCATCTGCATATATGACATCCCTCACCACTTTAGCTTTTGCTGATGGGGCAAACGCGAAAGCCGAAATCAGGGCAAGAAGAATGGCACTGAAGAAACGCATGAATATCTTGTCTCGTAAGGCGGGAATGGAACGCATGGGTATAGGTTTGGTGCCGATCATTCTGCACTAAACCGCAAGGCGCCACCCCTACGAGGGAAATATGCCAAAACTGTGGGCAAGCCTGTGAACAAGTGCGGTTTGCCGCAGTCAAACATCTTGCGGCAATGGCCTCAATGAGGCACTATATATGGTGTAGATTGTCCCAGAAAACGCAGTAAATGACGTAGGAGGCCCTGATGGCTGACGGAAATTCCAATGTGCCCGGACTGCTGACCCCGAGCCGGGCGTACAAGCCCTTCCGTTACCCGTGGGCGTATGACTTCTGGAAGGTCCAGCAGCAGGTGCACTGGATGCCGGAAGAAGTGCCCCTGGGCGAGGATTGCAAGGATTGGGCGGTGAAGCTCAATGATTCCGAGCGCAATCTGCTGACCCAGATCTTCCGCTTCTTCACCCAGTCTGACGTCGAAGTCGGTGCGAACTATATGGAGCATTACATGCCCCTGTTCAAACCGACCGAAGTGTCGATGATGCTGGCCTCGTTCTCCAATATGGAGACGATCCATATCGCGGCGTATGCTTTGCTGCTCGAAACCATCGGCATGCCCGACTCGGAATTCTCGGCCTTCATGGAATATGAGGAGATGGCCGCCAAGCACGACTATCTCGGCCAGTTTGGCACAGAAACGAATGAAGACATTGCTGTTTCCATGGCGGTCTTTGGCGGCTTCACGGAAGGCCTTCAGCTGTTCGCCAGTTTCGCGATGCTGATGAACTTCCCGCGCTTCAACAAGATGAAGGGCATGGGCCAGATCGTGTCCTGGTCTGTACGGGATGAGTCGCTGCACTGTGAAGGCATGATCAAGCTGTTCCACACGTTCTGTGCTGAGACCGGCGTCATGAATGACGCGCTGCGCGAGCGGATTCGCGAGTGCTGTCGCACCGTCGTGACGCTGGAAGACAAATTTATCGAACTCGCATTCGAAATGGGTCCGGTCGAAGGCATGACCGCCGACGATATCAAGCAGTACATTCGCTACATCGCGGACTGGCGTCTCGGCCAGCTGAAGCTTGAGCCGGTGTTCGGTGTGACCAAGCACCCGATCCCATGGCTGACGGAAATCCTGAACGGGGTAGAGCACGCAAACTTCTTTGAGCAGCGTGCAACCGAATATTCCAAAGGTGCGACCAGCGGTGACTGGCACGGCGATGATGGCGTGTGGTCAAAGTTCGACACGCGCAAGCCTGCGGACGCGACCGTCGGTTAGCATTTGGCCGCCGCTTTCAAGCGAGATTAAAAAGGCGCGCGGTCTGAATGGATCGTGCGCCTTTTACATTGTGGCCAAGGTTGCTTCTGAAGCAAATGCCCCGCCGAATGCAATGAGGGGCTGCCCGTGGCCCTGGGCAGCCCCTCCAACGCTATTCCGGGAGGAAAAGGTCTAGCGTTGTCCCGCGTCAGCGACGAGGGTTACAGCTTGGCGCGCAAAGACAGGCGCGGTCGGGAGGCTGGAGATTTCCTGCTTGTCCAGGATCTTCTTCAAAGCAGCCTTCTTGATATTCTTGGTACATGTACGGTCTACAACCGGTTGGCTGGTGACCGGGGAGCGTGTTGAGCAGGCTTCCTTGGCTTGCGCCTCGATGGATTCGAGAACGACAGCTGCGCCAGCGTCGGATGCCAGCAGGGCCTTGTCATAGGCAATTTCTACAGTGATGGGTTTGCCTTCTGCATTTGCAGCAGCAGGAACGATGATCGCGGCGGCCATCAGGACCGGGATGATGAACTTTTTCATGTCAAAACTACCTTCAGAGTTAGCGACGGCGTGATTGCCGACAGGGAACTCCTCCCGCCCCATGCGACGTCATTGTTCTGTTCTCCCCACAGTGACACCGAAGCGTCATGGCCTTTCCGTGCGGGATTGACGTTTCATGTTGCACTGCAACAAAAGCGCATGTTTCCGCATGGCTCAAGTGAAAGGTGCACGGCAGAAAGTCATAGCTGGGTTGCGCCTCATGTTTGCACGAAGGCTGTGCGGGTCGTGCTCATTTGTTTGTCATATGCGACCGGCTCAGGCTCGTAGATTGACAGAACGTCGCAATCCCGCCATTTGACGCCATGTCGAAATTGAACACACCCGAACACGTTATAGATGCGCTGGAAAACCTGTATTCCGACGCCGTTTCCGCCCTGTCCTCGGCCCTGGACATGTTCCTTCATTCCGGAAAGCCACCGGCGCCCGCGCTGCGCGAATCCGGCGCGTTCTGCTATCCGCAAATCAGGATCGTCTACAATCCCGACGGACCACCCCCGCCGATTTCGCGCGCCTTCGGCAAGATGTCAGAAGCTGGCACATATGTTTCCACCATCACGAGGCCGGACTTTTTCCGCGACTATCTGACAGAACAGCTCTCCCTGTTGATGCGGGACTATGACATTGATGTATATGTCGAGCAGTCGGATTCCGAAATTCCGTATGCCTATGTGTGGGAGCAGGGGCAGGCCAGTGGACTTGACGAGATCTCGCCAGCTGAACTGGCGCGTCACTTCCCCAGTCCAAACCTTGCCGATATTGGTGATGAAGTGGCCGATGGGGAGCTATACGAGCCCTATGAAACCCATCCACTGGCATTGTTCGACGCGCAGCGAGTCGATTTCTCTCTGAAGCGGCTGCAACATTATTGCGGTACGCCCGTTGAGCATTTCCAGCATTATGTGCTGTTCACGAACTATCACCGTTACGTCGATGCGTTTTGTGACTGGGCGTTGGACAAGCTGACAGAAGACAATCACTACACGTCTCTATCTGTTCCGGGCGGGTTGGAGGTCTCTGAGCCCACCGACACGTCCCGAACAGAAATCGATGCTTCACCTTGGCGCCGATTCCAGATGCCAGCCTATCATTTGCGCGCGCCGAATGGCGGCGGCATCACATTGGTGAATATCGGTGTCGGTCCGTCCAATGCCAAGACCATCACAGACCATCTCGCCGTGTTGCGGCCTGAAGTCTGGCTGATGGTTGGCCATTGTGGCGGGCTGCGCCATAGTCAGGCAATCGGAGACTATGTGTTGGCGCATGCCTATTTGCGAGAAGACCATGTGCTCGACGCTGTTCTACCGCCGGAAATTCCCGTGCCGCCAATTGCCGAAGTGCAAGTCGCGCTGCAACAGGCGGCTGCGTCTGTGACGGGTGAGGACGAGAAACAGTTGAAACGGCGGTTGCGGACCGGAACGGTTGTGACCACGGATGATCGGAACTGGGAATTGCGCTTCTCTGCGTCCGCGCGCCGGTTCAACAAATCCCGAGCAATTGCGATCGATATGGAAAGCGCGACAATTGCTGCGAATGGCTTCCGCCTGCGCGTTCCATATGGTGTGCTGCTCTGCGTATCGGACAAACCTCTCCACGGTGAGATCAAGCTGCCGGGTGCGGCCAACCGCTTTTATGAGCGGGCCATTGGCGAGCATATTCGTATCGGAATAGAAACACTGGAACGTTTGTCGGCGGACAAAGGTGCGAAGCTGCACAGCCGCAAACTGCGCGCCTTTGACGAGCCACCGTTCAGATAGGCAGAGCCGTCTGGCAACAAAAAAAGGCGCAAGGCCCGGAAAACCGAAAACCTTGCGCCTTCGCCCTGGCTCACCTGAGCCCAAGCCTGTCTACTGCAGTTTGGTAATCTTTGTGCCTTCAATGCTGATGCCAGCCATCAGGCCTTTCTGGTCGAAAACAAATGCGTACGCGTCTTCCTTCAGTGTAGACGTGGAGAGGTTTTCTGCAACGCCCGCATTCACAAGAACCACAGTTGGTCCGACGCCGATTTCCCAGCCTTCGGATTTCTTGAGGTAGTCCACCGCATCATCATTCATCAGGAAGACAGCATAACCATATGACTGTGCGCCAGCCTGCAGCCCCCAGGACCCGGTGAATGAGCTGTAGTAATCAACAGTCGATCCACCACGGATCAGCTCGCCTTCGCCATACGCTCCGCCGACCCCCAGTCCGGCCTTGACCATGGATGGGAAGACCAGAACCGCGCGAGACTGGCTGTTTATGGCGCGGGCAGCGGCGTTCTCGCTGACCAGCTTGTTGAGAGCGGCGCGGCTCCCAGCGTCAATCTGCGCGCGGTCCACTTCGTCTGGGAGGGATGAGCAGGCGCTGAGGCCGAGGGAAGTACTGGCGGCGAGGCAACCTGCAAGCAGGGCAGAACGAAACTTCATCATGGACTTTGCTCCTTCATGACATCAGTACGCTTGAACTCCGGATTCCGGGCAAGGTTCCCGGAAGCGAGACACAAGATACCGCACTTTCGTTGACTTGTATCAATCAGCTGATCGGCTTTCCACCGGTTACGCCAATGATTTCGCCGCTGATATAGCTCGACTCCTGCGAGGCGAGGAAGACAAAGGTGGGTGCTAGCTCCGCTGGCTGGCCCGGCCGACCCATGGGCGTGCCCTTTCCGAATTCCTGCACTTTTTCCTGTGTTTGTCCGCCGGAGGGCTGGAGCGGCGTCCAGAACGGGCCCGGGGCAACGCCGTTAACGCGGACGCCGCGCTCGATCGCACCCTGAGCAATGGCCTCGGTGAAACCGCGAATGGCAAACTTGCTGGTGGCGTAGTCGAGCAGATAGGGAGCTGGGCTGAAGCCCTGATTGGACGTAACATTGATGATGGCCGCGCCGGGCGGCATGAGGGGGAGCGCAGCCTTGGTCAGCCAGAACATGGCATAGACATTGGTCTTCATGGTTTCATCGAACTGTTCATCGGAAATGTCTTCGATGCCCGGTTGGCGCACCTGCTTGCCCGCATTGTTCACCAGAATGTCGAGTCCGCCCATTCTCTCATGGGCTTCCTTGATCAGAGTATTGCAGAATTCCTTGTCGGTCAGATTGCCGGGCATGCGGTGTACGGTGTGGCCTTCGCCTTCCAGCAGGTCGCAGACCCAGTCGGCGTCTTCTTTCTCTTCGGGAAGGTAGTTGATGCAGATCTCTGCCCCTTCGCGGGCATAGGCGATGGCAACTGCGCGACCGATCCCCGAATCACCACCGGTGATCAGTGCCTTGCGGTCCTTCAGGCGGCCGAAGCCCTGATAGCTGTTCTCGCCATGATCTGCTTTTGGCTCCATCTTGTGATCGAAGCCTGGCTTGTCCTGCGGTTGCTTGGGGAAGGGCGGTTGTGGGTACTGCGTTCTTGGGTCACGCATGTCATATTGGGTTTTGACGGTCTCGGTCATGGGGGCCTCTTTGAATTGGTGTGTCTCAATTCAACAGCGCCCAGGCCAACCGGTTCCGCTCATATTTCAGTCTCTGGTGGTTTCCCCTTGGACTCTCGGATTGCCGCGTCGTGAACGCAACCTGAATGACCGACCCGGCCAATATTCAGGCTGGGTCCGGCTTTTGCCAGTCATGTGGCTGAAAAGAAGGGGAATAAACCATGCAAGACTGGTTCGATCAGATTGACATAAATCAGTATCTTCCGTCGGCGCTCTCGTGGGCGACCAATATCCTGCTCGCCCTGCTCATCCTGATTATAGGGTTCTGGATCGCCGGACGGGTCGGCAAGAGTATCCGAAATGCGGGTGAACGCAATGAGCGGTTGGACGACACGCTGTTTCGCTTCATGGGGAGCGTCGCGAAGTACGTTATCCTCGCTTTTGTCATCATTGCGGTCTTGAACCGTTTTGGCGTTGAGACGACCTCCATCGTGGCGCTGCTCGGCGCGGCCAGCCTCGCGGTCGGCCTGGCTCTGCAGGGAGCGATGTCGAATCTCGCGGCGGGGGTCATGCTGATGGTGTTCCGCCCCTACAAGGTGGGCGATTTCATTGACGCGGCTGGGAAGTTTGGGAAGGTGGACGAGATCACCCTGTTCACCACAGTGCTTCAGACATTCGACAATCAGCAGATCATTATTCCCAACGGCCAGATCTGGGGCGACCAGATCATCAATCACAGCCACCACCCGGTACGCGGTGTGGATATGCATTTCGGCGTGGCCTATGGCGAAGACATCGACAAGGCCCGCGCGACCATCGACAAGGTGCTGGCCGATCATCCTCACATCCTGAAGGATCCTGCACCCTTCGTTGAGGTCGAGACCCTCAATGACAGCTCGGTAGACTTCATCGTGCGGCCATTCTGTGAGGGCGCGCATTACTTCGATGTGCGCTATTCGCTTCCCGAGCAGGTGAAGAAGGCGCTGGATGCAGCTGGCATCGAGATTCCATTTCCCCATCGCAAGGTGATTGTGGTCAACGAAAACAGCTGAGCGGAAGGGGAGGGTCACAAAACCTTCCCCGACGCCCATCTGGACGATAGCGGCGCGGCGCGGTACCTCGCATCACATGACAGAGAGAATCTACACGCTTCAAGGCGTCCGCAACTTTCGTGACTTTGGCGGCTATGCTTCCCGCCACGGTGGACAGGTAAAGCGCGGCCGGTTGTTCCGGTCCGGCCATTATGCCGAGGCGACAGAGGAGGATCTGGCCGCGCTGGGCGCGCTCGGCATCCAGTTGCAGGCAGACCTGCGGCGTCCGGACGAGCGCGAACGCAATGTGGCGCGCTGGTCGGCGCCCAACACGCTAACTCATGATGGCGGCCGCGAGCATGAAGCCCCGCACGCGCAATTCCTGAAGAAGGTCGAGGCCGACGCCCAGAAGGCTGACGACTGGATGAATGATTATTATGCGCTGGCGCCGTTCAAAGCGCACCATGCCGAATTGTTCTCGGGCTGGTTCCAGCATCTGGCCGGACTGGAAGGCGACGCCGCCGGGCTCGTGAACTGCGCTGCCGGCAAGGACCGGACGGGCATTCTCTGCGCGCTGACACATCATGTGCTGGGCGTCGAGGAAGCAGACCTCCGCGCCGATTATGAGCTGACGAATACAGCCGTGAAGGTCGATGAATTCCTTCCGCAAGCGGCCGCCTTCTTCAATGAGCAGGTCGGCAAGGTATATGAACCTGAAGTGTTCCGGCCGTTTCTCGGTGTGCGGCTGCGCTATCTCGATACCGCCTTCAACGTGATCCATGACAAACATGGCACCGTCGATGCCTACTTGGCGGAGGTGCTGGGCGTGGACGCCGCCGCGCAGGAACGCCTGCGGGCTCGGCTGATTGAATAAAACACGACGGGGGACCGAGTTGTACGGCCAAAGCGCGCAGGTGTTTGTGGCGAATCTTGTTTCGTGCGGGCGTCGTGTTTGAGCAGGCTTCTTGAGTGAACTTGACCTCTTATCAAGATGGGGGTAATTTCATCCATAGGTTTGCAGGATTGAAGGGGCGCTGCCATGAGAGGCAGTAAGTTCGGTATTGTATTCGCGTTGTCGTTCTGTCTGTTTGGTCTACCTGCTTCAGCGATTTGTTTAAGCTACTATGACAATGCCTGTCCTTTCGATATTGGCGATGAGGATTCCGTTACGTCTTATTTGGCTAACCTTCACAGCAGCGTATTTGACGACCGGTTCGACAGCTTCGATGATGAAGAAGAACCTGCGGAAGAGAAAAAGGCCTGTATTCTTAGCTGCCACCAGAATTTCGCATCATCTGAACAAGCCTGCCTTTCCATACCTGATACGCCAACGCAGTCGGGAGGCTTGCGAACCAGCTGTCTGAATGCGGCAGTGGACACATTCAACGAATGCATTCGCGACGAATGTGGTATCTTCTATTAGAGTAATGTCTTTCTGGCGGTCGTAATTATCGCATTGTAAATCTAGCGATATTCCCGAGCCCTAATGAAAGCGGAGTTGAGTATCCGGTGAGGCTGCATTTGTCAGAGTGTAGCAGATAAGTTCATCACTCCACCCATTGCCGCCGAGCCCCATGAGTCGTTAAAGTCCCGGCTGATGAGCGATTCCGAACTCCCCGAAGAACGTGATGACCAGACCTTCTCGATGTTCGGGGAGGATGAGGCGCCGAAATCGGCCGAATATCAGGTGCTCGCGCGCAAATACCGGCCCCGCCGGTTCGAGGACCTGATCGGCCAGGAAGCCATGGTCCGCACGCTTTCGAATGCATTCGAGACGGGCCGAGTGGCGCACGCCTTCATGCTGACCGGCGTGCGCGGCGTGGGAAAGACCACGACCGCCCGCCTGCTGGCGAGGGCCCTGAACTATCAGTCAGACGATCATGACGGTCCGTCGATCCGGCTCGACCCCAAGGGCGAGCATTGTGATGCGATCATGTCGAGCCGCCATCCGGACGTGCTGGAGCTTGATGCCGCCAGCCGCACCGGCGTTGCCGATATGCGTGACCTGTTGGATAGCGCGCGCTATGCACCGGTCTCGGCCCGCCACAAAGTCTACATCATCGATGAGGTTCACATGCTGTCGACGGCCGCGTTCAACGCGCTGTTGAAGACGCTGGAAGAGCCGCCGCCGCATGTGAAGTTCATCTTCGCAACTACTGAGATCCGCAAAGTGCCGATCACGGTCCTGTCGCGCTGCCAGCGGTTTGACCTGAAACGGCTCGATGCCGTGAATTTGTCTGAACATCTCGGTCGGGTCGCCACGCATGAAGGGGCGAAAGTTTCGGAAGAGGGACTCGCTTTGATCGCCAGAGCTGCCGAAGGTTCCGTTCGCGACGGCCTCTCGATTCTCGATCAGGCCATCGTGCAGACCATGGATGGCGAAGAAGTCACTGGCGCGGCGGTGCGTGACATGCTGGGCCTCGGCGACCGGGCGCGCCTGCTGGATGCGTTCGAGAAAGCGATCTCCGGCAGTGCTGCAGAGGCGCTGGCCGAGGTGAAAGACCAGATTCATGCAGGTGCTGATCCGGCGGTTATCCTGAAAGACCTGATGGATGTCTGTGCCGATGTCTCCGTGGCACAGGCTACGGGCGGTGAGTTCCAATCTGCCGGGCCCGCCGAATGGACCCAACGCACATTGGCCATGGCGCAGAAACTGACCGCTGCGCAGGCCGCGCGCTACTGGCAGATCCTGCTCTCCGGGTTTAACGACCTCCAGACGGCGCCTGACACGGCGACCGCGCTGAACATGATCATCCTGCGCCTTGCGGCGGCGGCAAACCTTCCGTCACCGGAGGAGGCTGCGCGCATGATCGCTGAGTCAGGCGGTGCGCCGGGAAAGCTTGAACAACATGGCATGGCCCCGTCTCCCGCCGGCGGGCTGGAGAGCTTTGCCCAAATTGTCACCTATCTGGGTGAGCACCGGGAAGTGAACCTGCAGGTCGAGTTGGAGCGATACATTCGGCCAGGTCCTGTGCGCTACGGCTATTTCTCATGCGAACTTGAAGACAATGCACCAAACGATTTGCTCGCCCGGCTCAAAGCGTTCCTCGAACGCGACACAGGCGATGACTGGGTCGTCGAGCAGATCCGTACCAATGCCGAAACAATGCGCCAGACGGTAATTCGGACGCGCGAGGAATTGTTTGCCTCAGCGGCGGCGCACCCGGCTGTGGCAGACGCCTTGAAGAGTATTCCCGGCATTACCATTGTGGACGTGACCGAGCCTGCCGCAAGCGACGGCAACGTTATTGACCTGAACTCCAGACGATCGGCCTGAAGGAGGCCCGCTTTCCATGAAAGACCTTGGCAAGATCATGCAACAGGCCCAGCAGATGCAGGCCAAGATGCAGGAAGCGCAGGAAAAGATCGAAACGACCGAGGCCGAAGGGGTCGCCGGGGCGGGTCTTGTGTCGGTGCGCCTCAAGGGCAAGGGCGATATGGTCAGTGTCAGGATTGACCCCTCATTGATGAATGATGATGCCGAAATCGTTGAAGACCTTATCAAGGCTGCGCATTCGGATGCGCGCAAGCGTCTGGATGAAGCCATGGAAAAGGCTATGAAGGATGCGACGCAAGGTCTTGGCGGGGGCATGTTGCCCGGCTTCAAGCTACCGTTTTAGGGGCGACTCAGTAGAGTTCCGGTTCCTTCGTGCTGAAGGCCGAGGCCAGCCAGCCACGATGGAAGATGCCGCGCATCGCCCAGAAATTCCGCTTTTGTGTGGACCAGAAGAAGATGCTAGCCATCGCGTAACAAAAAACAATCTTCGCCAGCGAAGCGAGCACAGTAATGGTCAGTGTAACCGTGTTGCGTGTGGTCAGGGAGTGGTAGCCGAAACTCATCCCTGAACGGAATTTGCGCTGGCGAATCCATTCGGAATCCAGGCGCTTCGGGTCTACCGCTTCATGCACGATGGCCGCTTCGCTGATGCCAAACTTGGCGCCTGCATACCAGAGCCTGAAAAAGAACTCGGTGTCTTCGCCACCAGTCTTGCCTTTTTCGATCAGAAAGCGCTGGCCTTTTACGATAGGGGAGCTGGCGCGCATCAGAGCGTTGCAGGTATGTCCGGTCTGCACCACGCCGCCTCGGCGTACAGGGACATTCGAATGGTAATCCTGCTGGCGCATCCAGTTGGGCGCCGTCTCAGGATAAACGGCGATGGCTGGGCCGAAGACAGCGTCCAGAGAATTCACGCGTGCCATCTGGAGCAGGGAGGCCAGCCAATCCGGTTCGGCCACTTCATCGTCATCGATGAAAGCAATCCATTGGGCGGTGGCGGCATCCAAACCGGCGTTTCTCGCGATCGAAATGTTGTTTGCGGGGGCATGAATGTATTTGACGGGCATGGACAAGTTTGCCGCGATGGCCTCGACCCGGTCGCGGGCCGATGGAGTTTCGTCATTGTCGATAACAATTGCGCGCGCCGATACGCCGTCCGGCAGGGTTTGCCGGTCGAGCGATCGCAGCGTGTCCTCAATTGAAGGCCTGCGATAGGTGCAGACGCAAATATCGATAGTCAATTCGGCGACCTCATAGGGGGCTTCATACGCGTCAAACATGTCGGGATACTTGCCAGCAAGTCCCATGCCACGCATGCGTGATTCCTCCAGATGGGAACAGTGTCAGAACTCTGTATCCTGGTTGGATGCGGCTATCAGCTCGTTTATAAGGCGTTCCGCATCATCGGGGGTGCGTGGATCCTGAGCAACAAAGGTGCGCGACCACACCAGATCATCAGTCCCTTGGGCGAACAGGGCGATTTGAGCCGTCTGGTCTATACCATCCGGACCTGGAACGCCGCCGAACATGAGGTTGAGACCGCCTTGCAACAGCTGACTGGCGGAGCTTTCCACATCGAATCTAACCTGGATAAGAGCGACCAGATGCTCTGGTGTGTCGACTTCGGAGGTCTGAACCGGACCAGAATTGACCGAAGCCTCCTCCAGCTTGATCGCAAGGAATTTTGCTCGTTCTTGTCCTTCGTCAGATTGATCGAACGCATCGGCTGGAACCGCGTTCGACAAGGCGTTGGCAAGGTTAATGCGAGCCGTTTCTGAGGAGTCCGATTGCGGTTCTCGCTGGCCAGAAGCAGTAACCAAAGTGACTTCGGCCAGTGGTGGCAGGTATGTTATTGCGCCGGTTGGTGGCAGCTCTGCTTGAGGTACTGGGCCAGATGCTGATGCACAGGCCCCCAGCGTCAAAAACAGACTCATCCATATCAGTCGCATCTCGCTGCCCTTGTGCCATCCCGGTGGAAAAGAGGATCAGCCTGAGCGGGAAGTCAAGCGGTGGGCAAACCACAGCGTTCAATAGACAATGCAGCATGTTCCTTATATGTTCTGAGCAGAATCGTGCGAGGATGCCCGTATGGACCCAATCATCATTATCGGCGGGGCCGGCTTTGACGTCGTGCACCTTGTTCTGTTCCTCCTGGCTCTCGCCTTGGCGGGCACGGCCTGGTGGCTTGCCAGCAAGTCCGGCGCGAAGGCGGAGCGGCTGACACTGGACCTTGAGCGCGCGACCGATGAGCTGGTCGAAGCGAAACAGCGCATCCGCACGCTGGAAGAGGTCTCGCGCAAGGCAGAGCTGGAGCTGGCCGAAGCGAAAGCCCGCAGCGCCGAGGATGAACGCAAGTTTGGCGAAATGGCGCAGGGTGTCCTCGAGCGCGCGAACAAGCAGTTTCTGCAGCTTGCGGATGAGAGATTCCAGCGACACAAGGAAGGCGCTGAAGGGCATCTCAAGGAGCTGATGAAGCCGATCGGCGAGAATTTCGATGCCTTTAAGAAACGGGTCGACGAAATCGAAAAAGTCCGCACCCAAGACAAGTCTCTCTTGTCGGAACAGGTCAAGGCGATCGGGGAAAGTCTGCACCGCAACACGCAGGAGACCGGCAAGCTGGTCAACGCGTTGACGGCTCCAAAAGGCGGCGGGCGCTGGGGCGAGATGACCTTGAGAAACGTCATGGAGCAGGCCGGCCTGTCTGCGCATTGCGACTTCTCCGAACAGGTGCATGACCAGACGGAGGAGGGACGCCAGCGACCGGATGCGATCATCCGTCTTCCGGGCGAGCGACAGATCGTGATCGACTCCAAAGTCTCGCTCGCCTCCTATATGGCGGCGGTAGAAGCCGAGGATCCGGCCCAGAAGGTCGTTCATCTGAAGGCTCATGCGACCAGCGTCCAGCGGCATGTGAGCACGCTGGCCTCAAAGGACTACCAGTCGAATCTGGGCAATCGCTTTGACTATATTGCGATGTTCATCCCCGGAGAGAATTTCTTCGCGGCGGCGCTTGAGCATTCTCCGGACCTGATTGAAAAGGCCATGAGCCGGCAAGTGATTGTGACGACGCCGACCACGCTGATCGCGCTGGCCCGGACGGTGGCCCATCTCTGGCGCCAGCATCACCAGAATGAAAATGCGATGGCCGCGGCGGAACTGGGTGCGGAGCTTTACAGTCGGATGGGTGTAATGCTCGGCCATATCGAGAGACTCGGAAAATCGCTGAACGGCTCGGTGGACCATTTCAACTCTGCGATGGGATCGTTCGACAAACGAGTCCTCCCGACCCTGCGCAAGTTCGAGGACATGGAGATCGCCCCGCCCGCCAAGACGCTGGCTGAGCCCAAGCAGATCGAGAACAGGGCGAATGTATCGGAGAATACAGGGGAGCTGGACTTTGGCGGCGCCAAGAAGCCGCTGGCGGCGGAATGACGGCCAAGTGTTGACCAGAGGTCCCTGCGTGCATATCTGAAAAGCATGGCTATCAGAGAAATCCTCACCGTCCCTGACCCGCGTCTGAAGGAAGTATCGAAGCCCGTCCAGGGCGGCGTCACCGACGAGATTCGCGCGCTCATGGATGACATGCTGGAAACCATGTATGACGCGCCGGGTATTGGCCTCGCGGCGATTCAGGTCGGCGTGCCGTTGCGCGTGATTGTGATGGATCTCGCAAAAGAGGGCGAAGAGCCCCAGCCGCGCTATTTCGTGAACCCGGAAATCCTGCCTCTGACTGAGGACATGGCGCCTTATGAAGAGGGCTGCCTGTCGGTGCCGGACATTTTCGATGAAGTCGAACGTCCGACCGAGTGCCGCGTCCGCTACCTCGACTATGACGGCTTCAAAGTCGATGAAGTTGCAACCGGCATGTATGCGGTTTGCATCCAGCATGAGATGGATCATCTGGAGGGAATGCTGTTCATTGACCACCTTTCGCGTTTGAAACGCCAGCGCGCGATCGACAAGGTCAAGAAGGCCAAACGCCTGCACGCACGCGAATCGGCCTGATCGTCATGAAGAAGCGCGGCAACTTCTTCGCGCGTCCTTGGGTTCGTTGGACCGCCGCTTTTCTCCTGGCTGCCCTGATCGTGATCATTGTGGGCGGCAATGGGCTCATCCCATTCAGTATGTCGGGCGCAGTGCGCTGAGCCACTTGCGAAACGTTGCTTTCAAAATGACTCCGAACAAACTATTCCCGGCATGATGACCAAACCCCTTCGCCTTGCTTTCATGGGTAGCCCGGATATCGCCGCACATGTGCTGGATGCGTTGATCACAGCCGGACATGAGATCGTCTGTGTCTATTCGCAGCCGCCACGTCCCGCTGGCCGGGGCAAGAAACTGACTCCCACGCCCGTGCATGCCTTCGCTGAGGCCAGGGGGATCGAAGTGCGTACGCCCAAATCCCTGAAGAAATTGCCGGAGCAGGAGGCGTTTGCGGCGCTGGATCTCGATGCGGCTGTGGTCGTGGCCTATGGGTTGATCCTGCCGCAGGCCGTTCTCGATGCACCACGCCTTGGCTGTCTCAACATGCATGCGTCGATCCTGCCGCGTTGGCGGGGCGCTGCGCCAATCCAGCGCGCCATCATGGCAGGGGATACGGAAACCGGCGTCGATGCGATGATGATGGAAGCCGGGCTTGATACGGGGCCGGTGCTTGCCTCGGCGCGCACGCAGACCACCGAAGAAGATACGGCCGGCAGCGTGCATGATCGGCTGGCCGCGCTCGCCGCAGAACTCGCGCCGCGTGCGCTTGAAGGCCTCGCCGATGGCAGCCTGACCCCCGTTCCGCAGACGGAAGAGGGGATGACTTATGCCGCCAAGCTTGGCCCGGATGACCAGAAGGTCGATTGGTCGCGGCCTGCGCGAGAGGTCGACTGCCATATCAGGGGCCTGTCGCCGTTCCCGGGGGCGTGGTGCTACTGGACGCCGCCGGGCAAGGACGATCCGGTGCGCCTGAAACTGCTGATGTGCCGTCGCTCCGGTCGGGAAACCACTGCGCCGGCCGGCATGGTTCTGGATGACCGCCTGCTGGTCGCTTGCGGCGATGGCGGCGCTGTGCGTATCCTCCGCCTGCAAAAGCCAGGGGGAAAGCCAATGAATGCAGACCAATTCCTGCAGGGGCAGGCGATTGCTCCGGATACGGTGCTTGGCTGATGAGCTTCTGGATTCGTCCCGCCCGTGAAGAAGACCTTGATGAGATCGTTGCGCTGAATGATCTTGCCTTTGGCGGCAAGGCTGAGGGCCGCATGGTTCGGGATCTCGCCAAGAGCGGTGAGAGCGTGCTCTCACTTGTGGCGAGCGACGATAAGGCCATTGCCGGCCATATTCAGTTTTTCCGCATGCAGCTCGATGGCGAACCGGTGGCCGTCGGTCTTGGGCCAATGTCGGTTCATCCTGATTTTCAGAAGACCGGTATCGGCAGCGGCCTGATCCAGATGGGCCTGATGGCGCTGGAAGGAGCGGGGGAGCAGATTGTCTTCGTGCTGGGGCACCCCGAATACTATCCCCGGTTTGGGTTTTCCGCTGACCTTGCCCAGCCATTCGAATGCAAATGGTCCGGCGAGGCTTTCATGGCGCTGCGTCTTGATCCGGCGGCACCAACATCCGGCCGGTTGACCTATCCGGCGGCCTTTGGCTAGGGCCGCTGAATGCCACGTTACAGACTCCTCCTCGAATACAATGGTGGCCCGTATCAGGGTTGGCAGCGCCTGCCCGGAATTCCGACCGTTCAGGGCACCCTTGAAGAAGCAGCCGCAAAGCTCGATGGTGCACCCGTTGAGGTGCATGGCGCTGGGCGCACCGATAGCGGCGTTCATGCGACAGGGCAGGTCGCGCACATGGATCTGCGAACTGACCGCGGAACCAAAGTGCCAGATGCGATGAATTTTCATCTGCGCCCACATCCGATTGCCGTCTTGAAGGCAGATAAAGTGGATGATGACTTCCACGCCCGCTTCAGCGCAACCGAGCGGCATTATCGCTTCATCATTATCAATCGACGCGCTCACCTCACGCTGGATGACGGTCGGGCCTGGCGGATATCGTCACAGTTGGACGCTGACAAGATGCATGAAGCCGCGCAGATACTTGTCGGGACGCATGACTTCACGACATTCCGCGATACGGATTGCCAAGCCAAATCGCCGGTTAAGACGCTCAATGCGATCTCTGTTTCACGTTATGGAGATCGGGTCGAGATGACCTGTCGGTCGAAGAGTTTCCTGCACAGGCAGGTTCGTTCGATCATGGGTAGCCTGGTGGATGTCGGGCGTGGCAAGCAACCTGTCGAATGGATCGCGGAGATCCTGGCGGCTGCCGAGCGGACGGCGTGCGGGCCCATATCCCCTCCGGACGGGCTCTATCTTGAAAAAGTAGACTATGAATAGTCCCGCCTGACGCGAAGTCAGTCTGTGCATATTTCCGCTTCCGCTTTAGCCTTCCTGAAAAACAATAGGGAGCGAAAAGATGGCCATCGATTTTACGATACCGGAAGAGGCAAAAGAAGTCCGCGAGCGCGTGCGCAAATGGGTGCAGGAAGAATGCATTCCTGCTGAACAGGAAATGTCCAACGGTCGCGCGTTCAAGGACGTGTTGCCAGAACTGCGCAAGAAGGCGCGCGCGCAAGGCCTTTGGTTGCCCTTCATCCCAGTCGAGCATGGCGGAATGGGCCTTGGGCCGCTGGCCAATGCGCTGGTCCAGATGGAACTTGGCCAGAGCCATCTCGGTGCGCTGTCGATGAATTCGCAAGGTCCGGATGATGCGACCATGCTCACACTGTTGGCCCACGGCACCGACTTTCAGAAAGAAAAATACCTGAAACCGCTGCTGAATGGCGAAAAGCGCATTTGCTATTCCATGACGGAGAAGGCGGCCGGCGCGGATGCCACTGGCATGCAGACGCGTGCGGAAAAGGACGGCAAGGGCAATTACGTCCTGAATGGTGAGAAATGGTTTTCCAGCGCCGCCACCGCTGCTGACATCGCGGTCGTCATGGCCAAGACCAATCCGGACGCGCCTCGCCATCAACAATTCTCCACCTTCATCGTGGAGCTGCCCAATCCGGGTTACAAGATCATCCGTGATATTCCCACCATGGCAGTGCATGGGCCCCACTATCAAGAGATGGGCGGCGGCCATGCTGAAGTGAAGATCGAGAACCTCGTCGTGCCGGAAGAAAATCTGCTCGGCGGGGAAGGGGGCGGATTTTCCATGGGCCAGCATCGCCTGGCCTATGGTCGCCTGCGTCACGGCATGCACAATGTGGCGATGGCTCAGCGCGCACTTGATCTGGCCACGGAACACGTCACGAGCCGTGAGACCTTCGGCCAACCACTGGAAGATCGCCAGGGTGTCCAGTTCATGCTGGCGGAATGTGCGAGCCAACTTTACATTGCCCGGCTGATGCTGATGCATATTGCCTACAAGGCCGAAAATGGCATGGATCTGAGACAAGAGAACGGCATCGCGAAAGTGTTCCTTGCGAACATGGTTCACAAGGTGGTCGACACCGCGATCCAGCTGCATGGCGCCCTTGGCTATTCGCTCGATACACCCCTGGCGGCTTGGTACACGCACATCCGGTCCCAACGCCTCGTAGATGGGCCGGACGAAGTGCACAAATGGATTACCGGTAAGAATGTTATTCGCGCGTTCCGGAAGGACGGCACGACCGCAGCCGCAGCGGGCGGGGATCTGCTTTGATCAAGCTGACCTTTTGCCTGCGCCGCTTGCCCCATCTGAGCCGTGAGGAATTCCAACGCTACTGGCGGGAGCAGCATGCCCCGCTGGTGGCGAAACATGTCGAAACGCTAGGCATCCTCCGCTATGTGCAATGTCACACGGGGCACGACGCATTGAACGGCGCCATGCAAGGGTCGCGTGGCGGACCGGAAGCGTATGACGGCGTTGCCGAACTGTGGTTCGAGAGCGAGGAAGCCATGGCCGCGAATACCAGCAAGGCGGCCGCGAACGCCGGTGCCGAGCTGCTGGAGGACGAGAAGAAGTTCATCGACCTTGCCAACTCGCCGCTCTGGTTTGGAAGGGAGTATGAGATCGTAGGTTAGTCGCAGCGCTCGACGTTCGCTTCGCCTGAAGTTCGCCGTGAACGACACAACTCAGTTTTTCGCGCGGACGGTTGTGCGCGCGAGCAGCCCGGATTGCCACGCATAGGGAACTTTGCCTCCTGTAGCGTGTTTTTGGAAATGTGAATTCGCTACAACTTCCGACTGGTGCTCGCTCTGCGGCGTCGAATGTCAAATACGCAGTGCTGGTTGTGCTGTGCTTGGTATGGCTCGTCCCAATCTCCGTGGCACAGACTTCGGATACGAGCGAAGATCTCAATCCGATCATCCAGACTCCTCCGGCGGTCAGCGATGGGTCCATCAAATCTCGTATTTCCGCCATCTTCGATGAGATCGAATCGCTGAATCGTGTGACGGTCGAAGTTAATCACGGTGTCGTACGGCTGGCCGGGGAAGTCCCCAGCTCCAGCGCTGTTGCCCGCGCCGAAGATCTGGCCTTGCGTGTAAATGGCGTTGTCACGGTTGAGAACGAAATCGACCGAAGCTTGTCAGTTGAAGATAGCGCGACGCCGTTTTTTGGGGACCCGTCTGGTACGTGGGGAAGTGTTGTCCGCGCTCTTCCACTTTACGGTATCGCATTGGGAGTATTTCTCACGATTGCGCTGATTGGACACTTGGTTGCCTCTTGGCGGAGTTTTTGGCGTTGGATTCTGCCAAATCCGTTTCTCGTAGAACTGGTTTCGGGTGCGTTCCGTATTGTCTTGCTGCTGGTCGCTCTCGTGGTCGCGATGAGCATTTTGGGTGCTACAACGGTAATGGGAACTATTCTCGGCGGAGCCGGCGTCATCGGCCTGGCGATCGGCATTTCTGTCCGAGACACACTGGAAAACTACATTTCTTCCATAATGCTGAGTGTGCGCCAGCCATTCAGGGCGAATGAGCATGTTCTGATTGATGAATATGAGGGAAAGGTGATGCGCTTGACCTCTCGTGCCACCGTGCTGATGACGATGGATGGCAATCATCTCCGCATCCCCAACTCGACTGTTTTCAAGGCCGTTATCCTGAACTACACGCGCAACCCTGAGCGCCGATTTGAGTTCGACCTTGGCGTCGATGCGGCCGATGACCCTGTCGCGGCAATGCAGCTTGGCCTCGATAAATTAAAATCGCTACGTTTCGTGTTGGACCATCCAGAGCCGGAAGCTTTCATCCAGACGGTGGGAGACTCAAACATCATCCTTCATTTCATGGGATGGGTGGATCAGGCACAAACAAACTTTGCGAAGGGACGCGGCCTCGCGATAGCCGCGACCAAGGATGTTCTGGAAGAGTCGGGCTTTACTCTGCCGGAGCCGATTTATCGGCTGCGTTTCGACAGCGGCGTGGAAGATGCGCTAAAAAGCGGTAAACCGGAGATTGGCACGCAGCAATCTGCAGATGTTAGACGTCCCAAGCCCCATGTTGATACGCGCGAAGCGACGGATGTCGCTGCCGACAACACCCTTGATGAAAAGGTGGCGGCTGAACGCGCCAACAACACCGAAGATGACCTGCTGGATGAACAAAGCCCCGTGGAGTGAACGAGGTGAATGTGCATCGTGACGACGGCTAAAGTGCGTTGGTCGGTAGAGCGTTTTCAAGGTCCGCGAGAATATCGACCAAATCCTCCAGCCCGACAGACAAACGGACCAGGCCGTCAGAGATACCATGCTCCAGCCGTTCTTCCTGTGAGTATGTCGAGTGGGTCATGCTGGCAGGATGCTGAATCAGGGATTCCGCGTCGCCGAGGCTGACGGCGCGCTGAATCAGGCGGAGCTGGTCCATCATGGCCGTTCCGGCTTCGAAGCCCCCCTTCAGCTCAAAAGCGATCATGCCGCCAAAGGCACTCATCTGGCAGCACGCAAGCTCATGTTGCGGATGACTTGGGAGGCCGGGATAGTAGACTTCGGAAACTGCAGGGTGGCGCTCCAGCCACTCCGCTACGGTCTGCCCGCTCTCGCAATGGCGCGCCATCCGCAGTTGCAGTGTCTTCAGGCCCCGCATAACCAGCATCGCCGTCAGTGGGGCCATCACCGAGCCGGTCATGTCCTTCACGCCAATCATTCGAATGTCATGGATAAGGTCTGCGCGGCCACAGACCACGCCCGCGACGAGATCACCATGCCCGCCAAGGTACTTTGTTGCTGAGTGAATCACGAAATCGGCGCCCAGTTCGATTGGCCGGGTCAGGAGGGGCGACGCATAGGTGTTGTCGACCACCGTCAACGCTCCGGCCTGTTTCGCGACGGCTGAAACGGCGACAATGTCGACCAGCCGCATGTTCGGATTGGCCGGGGTTTCAAAATAGACGATCCGGGTCTGCTCGCTGATCGCTTCGCGCAAATTGTCTGGATCGCGCAGGTCGACATGAGTGACCTTCACGCCGAAGCGCGAAAGGCCGTCGCGCATGAACGCAAATGTGCAACCATACAGCGTCTTGTCGGTGATGATTTCGTCGCCTGGCTTTACCAATGTCCACAAGGTAGCGGAGATGGCGCCCATACCACTGGCGGTTGCAAGCCCCGCCTCTGCACCTTCGAGATTTGCCACTCTCGATTCGAGCAAGGCGACCGTTGGATTTGAGATGCGGGAATATATGTGCCCTTCGATTTCGCCTGCAAAAAGTGCTGAACCTGTTGCAGTATCAGGGAAAACGAAGGTAGACGTCATATGCACGGGCGGAGTAAGGGAGTGCGAATGATTTGCAGGTGCGTAGCCATGGTGGATGGCGCGCGTTGCGGGTCCGTGAGAGCGAGCGGTATCGTGTGGCAACGGGAAACCTCCTGAACTGTTCGCACAATCTAGCAGCACACTTGGGACATGTGCTGTCAATTTATGCCAATAAAGAAGCAGAGATTGGCAGAAATAACCAACTGGGGGTTATATGGACAAGATTGATGCTAAAATTGTGCGCGCCTTACAAGAGGACGGCCGCCTGACCAATCAGGATCTGGCCGAAAAGGTCGGATTGTCGCCTTCGCCCTGCCTGCGCAGGGTCAGGAACCTGGAGAAAGCGGGGATCATCAAGGGCTATTGCGCCACGATTGATCAGAAGGCGTGCGGGTATCCCATTACGTGTTTCGTGCGCATTCGCTTGTCGATCCACACCGAAGACACCATCCAGAAATTCGAGCGGATCGTGCATGATACGCCCGAAGTGCTGGATTGCCATTTGATGGCGGGCGGATCGGACTATCAGTTGCGAGTGGTGACCGGCGGACTCGATGAATATGAGGAGCTAGTACGCCATACGTTTCAAAAGCTACCGGGCATCTCGTCGGTTGAAACCAGTTTTGCCTATGGCGTCGTGAAGAAGTCCCGAGTGCTGCCCGTCAAGATCCAGGCCTGAATACCCGTTTGTGGCGGGTAGCGACTGAAATTTGATGAAATTCCGGCTCTTCCTGTACTTGGGCCGTGATCCCGCATAGGCGCGGGGGAGGGACCTGCTATATAGGCAAGTGATGAGCACAGATTCCCTCGACCAGTCACCGCAAGAGCCCACTCTTGTTGAATCCCGCAATCGGACGAGCCGCCGACCGGGCAAATGGCGTATTTCGAACATCATTGATGGCCGCGCGCTTCGTGTGAAGTTGACCGCTGCGGCGCTCGACAACCTCGGCGATGCTCAGGCGATGCGTAAGGCCGCACTGGACCATTTGCACGGGGCCATGTTTCGCGGTCGAATGATTGCACAGGAGCGCTTGCAACAGGGGGCCGAAGGGCTGGACACCGCGCGCCTTCTATCTGCGGTGCAGGATGAGGTGATCCATGCACTCTATGATTTTACCACGACGCACGTTCACCGCGCTCGCAACCCGACAGAGGCCGAACGCCTGGCGATTGTTGCTACGGGTGGATACGGTCGCGGGGTGATGGCGCCGTCCTCCGACACCGATCTCTTGTTTCTGCGCGCATATAAGGCCTCTCCGCACACGGAGAGTGTCATCGAATATATGCTCTATGCCCTGTGGGATATGGGGCTCAAAGTTGGCAATGCGTTCCGTACGCCCGCCGAATGCGTGAAATTGGCGGCAGAGGATGTTACCATAAAGACATCCCTGCTGGACGCACGATTCATGTGTGGCGACCAGGCACTGTTCGACGAGATGCACGCCAAGTTCAAAAAGGACGCCGTCGAAGGCAAGGATGCTGAGTTTATCGCCGACAAACTGGCTGAGCGCGATGCGCGGCATGCGCGCCAGGGTGATGCGCGCTATGTCGTTGAGCCGAACATCAAGGAAGGCAAAGGTGGCCTTCGCGATCTGCAGACACTCTACTGGATTGTGAAGCACATTTACGGCGGTCAAACGTTGGAAGACGTGATGAAAGGCGGCCCCTTTACGCGGAGTGAATATGGCTCATTCATACGATCCGCCAAGTTCCTCTGGACGGTTAGGTGTCATCTGCACTTCGTCACTGGCCGCGCCGAAGAACGCCTGAGTTTTGACCTGCAGCCGGAAATTGCGGCGCGTATGGGTTATCGGGACAGAACGGGTCAGCTGGGTGTTGAACGGTTCATGAAGCGCTATTTTCTGGTTGCAAAAGATGTTGGCGCATTGACGCGAATTATTGCCGCCAAGCTGGAAGCGGAACAGAAGAAAAAGCCTGAAGGGTTTCGTCGCCTGCTGCCGCAAAAAACACCACAGGCGCTGGACGACCCTGGTTTTGTGATTGATTCTGGGCGGGTCGGCATCACATCAGAGGATGTGATGAAGCGTGACCCGCTGAACATGCTGCGTCTGTTCATCATCGCTCGACGGGAGAACAAGGATATTCATCCCGATGCCCTATCGGCAATTACACGCAATCTGAGGGGCATCAACGAACAAGTTCGGAGCACGGATGAAGCTCGCGCACTGATCCTCGACGCCGTCATTGGCAGCAAGGACCCTGCCTTGATTCTCCGCCGCATGAATGAAGCGGGTGTGTTGGGAAAGGCCATTCCGGAGTTTGGCGGGATTGTCGCGCAAACACAGTTCAACATGTATCATCACTACACGGTGGATGAGCATACGATCCGCGCAGTTGAGGCGATTGCCGAGATGGAGCAGGTGAACGCTGAGCGCGTGCCGCTTGCAACCGAGATATTCCCGCTGATCGAAAACCGCCGCGCGCTTTACCTCGCCATGTTGTTGCACGACACGGGCAAGGGACGGGGCGACCAGCAGATTGAAGGCATGAAAACGTCGACCCGCGCCTGTCAACGCCTTGGCATACCTGCGGACGAGACTGAACTTGTTGCCTGGCTCGTGGGCAACCATCTTGAACTCAGCGAAACGGCGCAGAAGCGCGACATTTCGGACCCGCGCACGGTGACGCAATTTGCCAATCTTGTGGGCTCATTGGAGCGATTGCGATTGCTCTACATCCTTACTGCAGCCGATATTCGAGCCGTTGGTCCCGGCGTATGGAACGCATGGAAAGGCCAGTTGATGGCCGATCTCTATCACAATACAGCCGCTGCTCTGCGCGGGGGTCGAGCTGATGAAGCGGGTGTGCAGGCGCATCTTGAGGGACGCGCCGAGTCCCGCCGCGAAGCGTTGGTTGAGGATCTGGGTAATATCCCGTCGGTCTTACTGGAAATGGAAACAGCGTATTGGACGGGCTTTGATGTGCCTGAGCTGACTTGGCATGCAACCGCCCTGAAAGGATCGGGCAACGTCGTATGCTACCGCTTTCCACCCGAAGGCGGTGCGCTCACCCTACTCGTATCAGGACAAGACCGGGCTGGGCTGTTTGCGGACCTTGCCGGCACATTGGCCAATCTCGGTGCAAACGTCGTTTCGGCGCAAGTCTTCACAAACCGCAGTGGGCGGATTGTCGATATTTTCATGGTGCAAGACGCCGCGCAAAAGCCGTTCGGTCAAAAGGACGAGACGCGACTGAGGCGTCTCGAGACGGCGTTGGCGGAAACGTTGGATGGGGCCAGCGTCAAGGATCTGGCAACCTCCCGCACTGGGCGCCGCCAGGCAGCCTTCCTTGTGCAGCCTTCTGCGCAAATCCGGAACGATGTATCGACCGAGTACACGGTGGTCGATATTGCCGGGCGAGACCGACCAGGCTTGCTCTATGATGTTGCCAGCGTACTGGCTGACAGTGGCCTGTCCATTCACTCGGCTCATGTGGGGTCTTATGGCGAGCGCATGTTTGACGCCTTTTATGTTCAGACGAGTGACGGGAAAAAGCTGACCGGCTCTGCCCAGATTGAGACATTGAAGGATCGTCTTCTTGACGCATTGGGCCAGCATGAACCGGATGCGCCGGAAACACCGGCCCGGAAGCTGAGGCGTTCGCGCGCCGTGGACAGTTTCTGAGAATGCGATCAGGAATTCCTGCATGAGCGTCGCCCGCAATACCTTGGTGCAATCGTCCCTGACTTTGGGCAGCCGTATCCTCGGCATGGTTCGCGACATTCTGCTCATCGCGAAGATTGGTGCCGGGCCGATCGGCGATGCCTGGGCGACCGCGCAGCAATTCCCGAACCTGTTCCGCCGTATCTTCGCTGAAGGCGCCTTTGCCTCGGCCTTCGTGCCAACCTATGCCCGCACCCTGGAAGCCGAGGGGGCCGAAGCCGCGCGCGATGTGGCACAGGAGGCGCTCCGCGTGCTGTTCGCCGCGACGGCGGCGCTGACTATCCTTGCGCAGATTTTCATGCCGTGGGTCCTGTTGCTGATCCATGGCGGGCAGGCGGACGATCCGGAAAGCTATGGCCTCGCGGTGCTGCTGACGCGGATCACGATGCCGTATCTGACCTTCATGGCCATCGCGGCGCTCCTGTCGGGTGTCCTGAATTCGGCTGAGCGATTCATCCTGTCGGCGGGCGCGCCGACCTTGCTGAACCTCTCCCTGATCCCGGCTGCCTTCGTGGCGCCGGATGCCAAAGGCACCGCGCTGGCGGCGGCGCTGGCCTATTTTGTTGCGGGCGTGCTGCAGGCAGGAGCACTCTGGTGGGGCGTCAACCGGCAGAAAGTACGTCTCAGCCTGATTGGCTGGCCCCGCATGACACCTGCCGTGAAGAAAGTGCTGAAGCTCGCCATTCCCGGCACGATTGCAGCGTCCGGTACGCAAATCAATATCATCGTCAGCCAGTCGTTGGCGAGTTTCGAAGTCGGCGCAAAGTCCTGGCTTTATGCTGCTGACCGGCTTTACCAGCTGCCGCTGGGGCTTGTGGGGGTGGCCGTCGGTGTCGCCATCCTTCCGCGTCTCAGCCGGGCCGCTCGGGCGAGCGATGATGGCTCCAGCCGCCAGACGATGGATGAGGGCATTGGCCTCGCCCTGGCGCTGACCCTGCCGGCGGCCGCGGCGCTGATGATTGCGCCGGTCTTCCTGATCGATGCCTTCTTCACGCGCGGCGAGTTTCTGCCGTCCGATGCCACGATGTCCGGAAATGCGCTGTTTCATTTTGCATGGGGCGTGCCTGCCTTCGTGCTGATCAAGGTGCTCGCGCCTGCCTTCTTCGCGCGGGAAGATACCAGAACACCGATGCGCTTTGCGCTGATATCGGTCGTAATCAACACAGCGCTCGGTGCGGGACTGTTCTTCTGGATGAAGTCCAATGGTCAGGCGGGCTTCATCGGTCTTGCCATCGCCACCTCGATTGCGGCCTGGGTGAACACGGCGCTGCTGGCCCTGACGCTGATGCGGCGCGGCTGGTATGTCCCCGGCGCGCGGCTCGTCTCTGGTGTCGTCCGCGCTTCGGTCGCTACGGCGATCATGTCGGGCGCGGTTTGGTTTATGCTTGATAACCTCGCTTTGATCCGGTCCGAGCTCTGGAATTCGCGCATTGTTTCGGCCGCCGCCATCGTGCTGGCTGGCGGCCTGATTTACGGAATTGCCGCCCTGCTGACTGGTGCAATCCGCATTTCTGACATTCGTCAGGCTTTGCGACGCTAGACAAACGCGCTAAAGCGCCTGCCCATGACTGATACACCTGAATCCTATAGCGGCCCGCAGCGCATTTTCTCGGGCATCCAGCCAACTGGCAATCTCCATCTGGGCAACTATCTGGGTGCCCTGAAGAAGTTCGTGGATTTGCAGGAAGATGGTTGGGACGCAGTGTACGCCGTGGTGGATCTGCACGCCATCACGATGCCGGTGGAGAAGGGGGCTCTTGTGAGCCAGACTCGCCAGATCGCAGCGGCGTTCCTTGCCTGTGGCGTGGACCCAAAGAAATCCATCATTTATGCGCAATCGTCGGTGAAGGCGCATGTCGAGCTTGCCTGGATCTTCAATTGCGTGGCGCGCATGGGATGGGTCGAGCGGATGACGCAGTTCAAGGACAAGGCAGGCAAGGATGCCGAACGGGCGTCGGTTGGCTTGTTCACATATCCTGTCCTGCAGGCAGCCGACATCCTGGCCTACAAGGCAACGCATGTGCCGGTAGGCGAGGATCAGAAGCAGCATCTGGAACTCAGCCGCGATATCGCCGACCGTTTTAACCGGGAATACGACGCGCCGGGCTTTTTCCCGCTGCCGGAGCCGCTAATCAAGGGGCCGGGCGCGCGTGTCATGAGCCTGAAGGACGGCACGAAGAAAATGTCCAAGTCTGATCCGTCTGAGCTCTCTCGGATTGCGCTGGTGGATGACGCTGACACGATTGCGAAGAAGATCAAGAAGGCCAAGACGGACCTTGAAGGAGATATGCCAAGCGACGTGGAGGGCCTGAAAGGGCGTCCGGAAGTCGAGAACCTTGTCGGCATATATGCGGCACTCGCAGGCGAGACCGTCGAGGGTGTGCTCAAGCAGTATGGCGGGCAGGGATTTGGCGTTTTCAAACCGGCCCTGGCCGAGGTGACGGTCGCCCATTTGGCGCCGATCACACAGCGCTATCGTGAGATTCTGGATGACCATGCGTTTATCGACTCCGTCTTGAAAAATGGTGCTGAGCGCGCGGATGCGATCTCGGCGCCGATTATTGAACATGTTCGAACGCGAGTTGGGTTCTGGGGGGCATAGTCTCTGAGTGCGGCGTACCCCTGCGGCGCCGCGCTCCATTGACCCCGATGACGGTCGGGCTACTTCTCGGGCAACGTTCAGTCGGTTGGAGTTCTTCTATGCGTATCATGGCACTTGTCGCATCCCTCGGTCTTGCGACCCTGGCAGCGTGTTCGCCAGCCTCTCAAGGGGGTGAAAACTCGGTCAGCGTGAGCGAGGCATACATCGTGAAGCCGACGCCCGGTCGCGATGTTGCCGGAGGCGGTCTGACCCTTACGGTGACCGGTGATGCAATGGCGCTGGTGGGCGCAGATACTGACATCGCCGATACGGTCGAACTGCACACGATGAGCATGGAAGATGGTGTCATGAGAATGCGCAAGGTCGAGCAGCTGGACGTGTCCGAGGATGCGCCACTGGTGCTGGAAAGCGGGGGTGCCCATTTGATGCTGTTCGGCGTCAGCCCTGACATCGAAATTGGCGAGACGGTTGACTTGGTCCTCACTCTGACGGGTTCGGACGGCTCCGAATCGACCCTCACCACAGAAGCCGAAATCCGCGGACTTGGCGATTAAGCTCACCAAGGCGCAGTTTTTTGCGCCCAAGTTGCCTGAAATTTATCCTCCAAAACCATGCCGTCCGGCCAATTGGCGGGCAGGCATGATGCTTGCATATATTTAACAGTAAATAGACTGTTAAAATTCGCGGAACCTCGGCATAGTGTCCTGAACGCAACAGGTTCCGCGTGAGTGTGATTGAAAACAGGGTAGAGTGAATGGCATTTGATAGTCGCCTCCCCGCGGCATACCAGGAGGAAGGTCCTGTCGTGACTGTGCTGGGTTCTGATCATCTCGTGACATTCGACTATGCTGAGCCTAGCCCCATTATGTTGTTTGCCCAGCGCTGGTGGCGCCGGACTGTGACGCTTCTGAAAGTCGGCACGGTTGTATGCGCAGTGGCGGCGTATCCCATCATGACAGTCGCCTCCAATCGGATCGATGACAGCAGTATCGAAGTTGCGGGCCAGAACTGGACCTTGCCGGAAGTTGGTGTCTCGATTGTGAAAATCGCCCGTGAGCTGGAAGGTGCTGGCTGGGCAGGGGATCGTGCAAATTGGCACCCTCAAGCGCGGCTTACCGCCATGCCCGCTTGGCAACGTGCAACCGCAGATGCTCTTTCACAACACACTGCGCTTCTGGCGGATCTAACGGTCAAGGATGGCGACGTCGATTCAGATTTGAAGGCTGCTGCACGCCTCTTGAAAGGGGTGGAAGGCGAAGACATGCGCCCGCGTCTGACTGCGGCAGCCGAGGCGTTGAACCGTTACGACTCTCGCGCAGGCCGTGGCCTGGCAGCAACGCCAGACAAGGTAGTCAAATTGGCAGCTGAAGCGACTCTGTTTGCGAACTGGGCCGGAGCAGATCGGATCGATCTGTCCGTTCAGGTCAATCAGGATGTTGTTGAGTGGCCAGCCAGCAGGGTCGATATCGAGACATTTTATGGCGCGAAAGCCCGTGCACATCTCGCACAGCAAATGTTGGCCGCAGCACGCACTGCGGAGCCCCGCCTCGCGCGCCTGCCTTCGGTCAGTACGGCCTTCGATCGCGCCGAACTGGCTTGGAGCAGGGCGGCACAGATGAAGCCATTGGTCGTTTCGAACCAGAGCGGTGACGGCCCATTCATGGCCAATCATCTGGCAAGCATCGGCTTTTATCTCAGCGAAGCTCAGGATGCGTCCCGAAACCTGGCTGAAGCATTGGGTCAGGTCCCTGAGGGCGCACTCGAGAATGTTGCTGCATTGGAAACGCAACTTGCCTCTGCGCCGTAATCTCACGCTATCCCTTGAACCTGCACCTCGCCTGAGCCATCTGGATTGGTAAGATCGCAAGCCAGAAAGGGCCCCCAAGGCCATGTTCATTCAAACAGAACCAACGCCGAATCCCGACACCGTAAAATTCCTTCCCGGCCATCCTGTGGCGGGCGATGCTGGTCCGTTTGATTTTCCCGATGTGGCCAGCGCTCGAATGAGCTTACTGGCGCGTGCGCTCTTTCAAGTCGACGGCGTGGAACGGGTTTTCCTTGGCAGCGATTTTGTGTCGATCAACAAGGAAACCGCCAAGGACTGGAAACATGTGAAGCCGATGGTGCTCGCCGCCATCATGGATCATTACATGGCCGGCTTGCCGGTGGTGGAAGAGGGCGCAGCGCCGTCGGCCGATGCTGAAGCCAATGTCAGTTATGAGGGCTCAGCTGCCGAGATCGTCGAAGAAATTCGCGAACTTATCGAGACGCGTGTTCGCCCCGCTGTTGCCCAAGATGGCGGAGACATCATTTTTCACAAATTTGAGCCGGATACCGGTATTGTGCATTTGTCGATGCGGGGCGCTTGTGCGGGCTGTCCATCGTCGACCATGACCCTCAAGCAGGGGATTGAAAACATGCTGAAGACCTATGTGCCGGAAGTCACCGCCGTTGAGGCTGTGCTGTAGGTTTCGCGACATTTGGATTGCTGCCGACCGCATTGATTGTTCAGGCGTTTCCCGGCAAGACTCAGAAGCATATTTCAGGAACAGAAGGAAACAGGTCATGTCTCATCCGGTCAACGACCATGCGCTCGACGTGATATTTCGCGATGGACGCAGCTATAACGGGTTCCAGGACAAGGATGTGCCGGAAGTACTGGTTAGAGCTGTCTATGACCTTGCCAAAATGGGGCCGACCAGCGCCAACTGTTCTCCGGCGCGTTTCGTCTTTGTATCTTCTGCGGAAGGCAAGGAGCGACTTCTACCGCTCGTCTCGCAGGGCAACCAGCAAAAGGTGAAGGAAGCCAAATGGTCCGTGATCATCGCATATGACATGGAGTTCCAGGAGAAAATCCCGAAACTGTTCCCGCACAATCCTAGCGCCAAGCACTGGTTTGATAGCAACCGTGAAGAGACAGCGTTCCGGAACGGGTCGCTGCAAAGCGCCTATTTCCTTATGGCGGCGCGCTCACTCGGCCTCGATACAGGACCGATGTCCGGCTTCGACATGGACGCCGTGAACAAAGAATTCTTCGAGAACCAGGATGGTGAAGAAAAGAGCTGGCGCGCCAACTGGATCTGCAATCTTGGATATGGCGACAAATCGACCATTTTTGCGCGTAGTCCGCGTCTGCATTTCGATGAGGCCTGTCGGATCGTTTAGCAAGCCATGCTCGTCCTTGGACTGAATACTGCCTTTTCGGCTATGGAAGCGGCCATTATACGCGATGGTGAAATTCTCGCCGATGCGCGCGAAACCATGGCGCGTGGACAAGACAAGGCGTTGCCAGGCTTCGTAGAGCGCTTGCTGGATGAGGCCGGCGTCTCGCTAGCCGAGCTTGACCGAATCGCTGTGGTGACCGGGCCGGGCAGTTTCACGGGCATTCGCATTGGCGTTGCCTATGCGCGCGGGCTGGCGCTTGTGACTGAAGTTCCCTGTATTGGCGTGACCAGCATCGAGGCCGCCATTCCCGCGGGAATGGAAGACACTGTGCTTGGCTGCATAGCCGCGCAGAAGCGCCCGCCGGAGCAGACATGGTGGGTGCAGGGCGTGTCCGGCAATCAGGGCCTCGCCGGCACGATGGAAGTGGGTTTAGACGAATTGAAGGCCATGCTGACCGGGTTTCACGCTCCCATCTTCATGCAGGGGAGAAAGGCGTTGGAGGAGATGGCAGAGGCGCTGGACATCCGCCCCCTAATTCCTTCGGCCGTGACGGCGGCCTTGAAAGCGCCCCTGTTCGACCCCGCGCAGCACCTGCCCGCGCCGGTCTATGCGCGCGAGCCAGATGCGAAGCTGCCGGAAACAAGAACCTGATGTCGGGCCTACTGGTGCTACGACCGGACGATGCGGGGCAGGTGGCCCTGTTGCATGCGAAATCCTTTAGTGAGAGCGAGGCCTGGAGCGCTGCTTCGATGCGCGATCTGCTCAAGGACCCGAACGTGCTGACCTTGGGCATTCTCTCCGATGGACAATTGGCCGCTTTTGTCATGGGCCAGACGGTGGCGGGTGAAACCGATATCCTGACCATTGCGACCGATCCGGACCAGCGCCGGAAGGGTCTGGCCGGTCGCTTGATCAGCGCGCTGGTAAAGCGTGTGGGAGAACGGGGCGTCACGCGTATCATGCTGGATGTAGCCGAAGACAACCTGCCCGCTCGTGAACTCTATCGGACGCATGGATTCGCTGAAGATGGTCGCCGTCCACGCTATTACCGCGCCGCGCGAAACGTGCCTGTGGATGCTATCCTGATGTCCCGATCCCTGAGCCTGTAGGTGTTGTTTTCAGTTTCTTTGGGCGGCGCTCGAAAATGCGTTATGTTCCTGATGACCCCGCCATTGAGGATATCCAAATGACCACAAATTCCGACCCGGCAGAGATTCCACAGGAAGTATACGAGCTCTACGACGCCTATTGTCATGGCGACATGTCGCGGCGCGCCTTCTTTTCCGGCCTCAGCAAATATGCGGTCGGCGGCCTGACGGTTTCGACGCTCGCCGCCTGTGTGATGCCGGACTACGCGAAACAGCAAACCCAACCAGGTGACGACGGCCTGTATGAGGAAATGCTGCTCTACGACTCCCCCAACGGAGCAGGCAAGATGGAAGGCTATTTCGTGCGGCCGGCGGGGGCTGAGCAAGCATTGCCCGGCATTGTTGTGATCCACGAAAACCGCGGACTGAATCCTCACATCAAGGACGTGACGCGCCGTGCCGCGCAGGCGGGTTATGTCGCCTTCGCGCCTGACGCGCTCTACCCGCTCGGCGGTTACCCCGGAAACGACGATGATGGCCGCGCGATGCAGGCAAAGCGAGATCGCGAGTCCATGTTGCAGGATTTCATCGCAGCGGCTGAGTTCCTGCGGGGCCATGTTGCCGTGAACGGCAAGGTCGGATGTGTGGGTTTCTGTTTCGGCGGGGCCGTATCAAACCTCATGGCAGTGCGTCAGCCTTGGCTCTCAGCAGCCGTGCCGTTTTACGGTGGTTGGCCAACGGTTGAGGAGGCTGCAGACGTGAAAGTGCCATTGCAGATCCACCTGGCGGGCTTGGATGAGCGTGTGAATAGCGGTTGGCCGGTTTACAAGTCGGCTCTGGATGAAGACCGTGCCGAGTACGAGGCTTATATCTATCCGGGTGTGAATCATGGTTTTCACAACGACACGACCTCCCGCTATGATGAGGAAGCTGCACAGCTGGCATGGGCCCGCACCGTGGAGTTTTTCAACCTGCATCTGGGCTGATCGGGACGGATATCGCACCACCTGTTGGTGTGTTTGACACCTTATCTGACTGGACTTCCCTGAAATGTGAGGGCAAAACATGGCTATGGATCGACTCGAAAAACTCTGTGCAGACAAAGGTCTCCGGATGACTGAGCCCCGGCGCATTATTGCGCGGGTGCTATCCTCGTCTGAGGACCACCCGGACGCCGAGGAGCTGCACCGGCGTGCGAACTCCATGGATGCGTCGATCTCTCTGGCCACCGTCTACCGGACCGTGAAGCTGTTCGAAGATGCTGGCATTATTCAGGCACATGATTTCCGCGATGGTCGCGCACGCTATGAAGAGGTGCCTGACGAACATCACGACCATCTTATCAATGTGAAGAGTGGCGAAGTGGTCGAGTTCCATTCCGAGGAAATCGAACGTCTTCAGGTAGAGATTGCCAAGAAGCTTGGCTTTAAACTGGTTGATCACCGTCTCGAACTCTATGGCATTCCACTGCAGGACGACGACCAGGCTTCATAGAAGTTTGGTTGCCCGACGCAGCCCGTTCAAGTCCCGTAAAGTATTCAGCGTCCACACTGGCTGTTCAGTTTTGACTGGTCTGGACCGGTGCGTGAATCCTTGCTGGCTGCCCAAGATCAGCCGCATTCCGGACCTAATCAGATTACGGGACGGTAATTCGACATGTTTCTGGCTTTCCTCGCGAGCTTCATCATGATGACGCAGGCGCCGCCGCTGAGTGCGGCGCTGAGCGCAACTGAGGCACCGCGCACGCTTCGCGCCGCCTTCACCGTCGAACTGCAAAGCCAGCATGCCAGCCGCGTTTATTCGTATGATCCCCGCAAAGAGAGGGATGCCCGTTGGCAAATCGTGTCATGGCAAGGCGAAGACGATGAACTGGAAGAGGTCGCCGCAAACTGGGCCAACGAAGCTGCGCCAGATGGGCGACTGTTCCCCGATGACCTCCGAGCGAGCATGGGGCAGCAGGTGCAGGTTCAGGATATGGGGCATGCTTGGCGGGTCGCGTTCAGGCATCATCCCTCGACCAATGATGGCGAGTTCGATGTCTGGGCCGCCGAGCGCTTGCAAGCTTCGGCGTGGCTCGATCCGGTGGGAGAGCGATTTTTGCGCATTGACTACCGACTCCCGCATCCGGTCGCCGGGCCAGAAGGTGGCAAGCTGACCCGCTACGAACAGAGCTATTTCATCCGAACCGAGCCGCGCTGGGGGATGAGCTATGTTTCCAGCTTCTCGATCGATCTGGAAGCCCGCGCAGCATTCCGAACCATTTCACGGCGCTATTCCGCCAATATCGTCAAAACAGAATTCTTCTTTGCGAGCGCAGAAGCAGAGGCAGATTTCGAGGTGAGACGAAAACGGCCGCAGCTCATGTCTGGATTGCCGCGCTAAGGCGGCTAGATTGGGCGCATGACGATTCACATGGTGAAGCTCTGCGTTGGCGCGGAAGACATTGACGATTTGGTGAACTGGCAAAAGCGCTTGATGAAACAGGGGCGTGAGCCGTTTCATCAGACCCGCATGATGCCTAAACAGAAAGACCAGCTGCTCGAGGGTGGTTCGATCTATTGGGTCATCAAGGGGGCCATCCGAGTACGTCAGCGTATTGTGGAGGTACGCGAAGTGATGGGCGACGGTCATACAATGTGCGAGTTGGTGTTCGATCCCAATCTTGTCCGAACCTACGCCAAACAGAAGCGCCCGTTTCAGGGCTGGCGATACCTCAAGCCTGCTGATGCACCCCGTGATCTGGGCAGCAAGGAAGCCGCGGTCGATATTCCTCCCTCATTGGATGCTGCGTTGAAACAGGCAGGCGTCTGGTAAACCCTAGTCGGCAAGCGCTTCAAGAAGGATGGCAGCCTGTAGTTCAAACGCCTCGCTGCCAGGGGCGACAAGCTCAACATGGCCTGTATTTGGGACAAGCACGAACCGCGCATCGCTGCCAGTTGCTATAGCTTTGTCGGTATAGCTCTCGCCGAGTATCGGCGGTGCGATCTGGTCTTGCTCGCCATTCACGCTGACCTGATGCGCCGCAAATGGCAGCAATTCCACGGGAGATGTATCGGAAAGCACATCCTGTCGTGCGCCTGACGGTGTGCCTGTCAGCGCTTCCATGATTGAGCTTAGGCAGGCAGCTTGTGTCACGGGCGCGGAAGCATCGAGATCCGCAAGACCACCGGAATTGACCACGAAATCTATGTGGAGTGGGTTTGAGCGCCAGAGCGTACTCGACTTCGGCAGCTTGGGCCGGGCTGCCAACCACAGCGCCAGATGGCCGCCAGCGGAGTGACCAATCGCACCGACCCGGTCGAGCTCAAGGTTGTACTGGCTCGCATGATCGCGAAGCGCGTCTGCCGCGCGGGAGACATCTTCAAACGTCCCCGGATAGCCGCCACCGGCTTCATCTACGCCACGATACTCGATGTTCCAGACCGCGAGCCCTCTTTGGCGGAGGTCCTCCGCTGCGAAATCCATCAATCTCCGGTCCGCAATCGATTTTTGCCAGCATCCACCATGCACCATGATCACGACAGGGTGCGGCCCGGCGCCATCAGGCAGCCAGAGATCAACAATGTCGGTTTCTGATGGGCCAGTGCGAATCGTGTGCGGCGTGGTTGGTCGTTCCCGCGAGAGCAGGTCTGGCCACTGCAGGAGCAGTATTGTCTCGTTTCGAGCATGCGGAGGAGTTTGCGACAATTCCGGATTTGGCGCGTCGCAGCCGACGAGACAGAGTAAGGCGAGGGTAGCGAGGGAAGGTGTGCGCATACGGGGATTGCTACTAGCGTCGGCGCATTCTGTCATGCACAAACAGGCAATGACCTTGATATCACTCCCGGAATCACGCGCCGAAGCGGAGGCGCTGGATGCGACCGACCCGCTCGCCCTTTGCCGGGATGCCTTTGCCCTGCCGGAAGGTGTGACCTATCTGGTCGGACACTCGCTTGGGCCAGCCACCATCGGTGCCCTGCGAAATCTGCGTGCAGCATCAGAGGGTGCATGGGTGAACGACCGCGTCGGCGCATGGAACTCGGCAGAGTGGATTCATTTATCCGAACATGTCGGCAATCGTCTCGCACGGCTGGTGGGCGCCAAGGCTGGCGAAGTAGTTGTTTGCGACAGCGTATCCATAAATCTGTTCAAGCTTGCTGCCTCGGCGTTGCCTTTGGCGCGCACGCGTCGCCTTGTTGTCGAAGAGGATGAGTTTCCGACCGATCAATACATTCTTGATGGCCTGTCTGGTTTGACTGGCGTGGACCTAGTCCGCGCTGCGCCGGGGAAGGGGATCTCCCAGCTTGAGGGTGGTGTGTTGGTGAAGAGCCTCGTGAATTACCGCTCTTCTCAGCTCGCCGATATGGCCGCGGACGAGGCTTCAGCTCAGTCTGGTGGTGGTGTGATCATCTGGGACCTCAGCCACGCGACTGGCGTGCTTGATGTTCAATTGAGCGCTGCCAGCGCACGGTTTGCAACGGGGTGCACCTACAAATATCTGAATGGAGGTCCCGGCGCGCCTGCCTTTGTCTATGCTAGGGCAGATGTCGCTGACCAATTGGAAACGCCATTGCCGGGCTGGATGGGACATTCTGCACCGTTTGAATTCACTTCGGCCTACGCGCCCAAAACGGGGACAGCGCGCTTCGCCTCTGGCACGCCACCCATTCTTTCACTTGCCGCGCTGAATGGCGCGCTGGATGTCTTTGACGGTGTTTCGATGGTCGAGGTTCAGTCAAAGGCGCGAGCCCTGGGCCAGATGTGTCTGATGATGGCCGAAGGTATGGGGCTCGACATTGCGTCCCCGCTCGATCCGGCCTCGCGCGGTGGGCATGTCAGCGTGTGTCATCCAGATGGCTACCCGCTTGTCCGCGCCTTGGCCGATTGGGGCATTGAGGCCGATTTCCGCACGCCGCACACGATCCGCTTTGGTCTGTCCCCGCTATTCCTAGGCTATTCTGAAATCTGGGACGCGATGTCGGAATTGGCCGAGATCATTGAAACGCGCAGTTGGGATACTGAGGCCTACCGGGAAAAGGCCATCGTGACCTGATGGAGTTGCTTGTCCAGTATGCACCCCTGTTGCTGGCGCTCGCCGCAGCAGGTATCGCGGCCGGCCTTGCCGCGGGCCTGTTCGGCATCGGAGGCGGCGCGATCATTGTGCCGGTGCTCTACTTCCTGTTCGAAGGGATGGGCTTTGGCGAGACAGCCATGCACGTCGCCGTATCGACGTCTCTGGCGACAATCATCCTCACCTCGATCCGTAGCGTGATGGCCCACAATGCTCACGGTGCCGTCGACTGGCAGATCATCCGGAGCTGGGCGCCCTGGATTGTCATCGGGGCGCAGGTTGGCATGGCGCTGAGCGGATACTTGTCCAATCGTGGCTTGCTGGCGATTTTTGGTTCATTGGCCTTCCTGCTTGCGGCACAGCTCTATTTCGGGCGTCCGACGTGGCGATTGGCAGATGAAATGCCCGGCGGCATATTGCGCGCGGGGCTCGGCGCATCTGTCGGAGCACTTTCTGCCCTGATGGGAATTGGGGGCGGGACGTTTGGCGTCAGCCTGATGACTCTGTGTGGTCGGCCGATCCATCGGGCTGTTGCGACGGCGGCGGGCTGGGGCGTAGCGATTGGCTTGCCTGGCGCGTTGGCTGCAATCTATGTGGGGTGGGGCACAGACGGGCGGCCGCCATTCTCGCTTGGAAATGTGAACCTTGCGGCGTTCGCGCTGATTTCCGCCTTCACTGTGACCATGGCGCCGATCGGCGCAAAACTGGCGCACAAGCTGGATGCGGCGAAGTTGAAACGCTGGTTTGCCATTCTGCTCGCAATCGTGGCGGCTCGCATGTTGTGGAAGGCCCTCGGCATTTAGAAAAACGTCGCGGCGATCCGTTCTATGGCCCAGAAGCTGCCAGTGATGCCGATCATGTACGCTGCGGCCGTGCGTACGAATGGTGCACCCTGGCGATAGAGGCGCTGCCCGACCCAGGCGAGGGCCAATACGAATATCACAAACGCAACTTGCCCCACTTCGACACCCAAATTGAACAGGAGCAGCGCGAAGATTTCCGCGCCTTTGGGCAAGCCAATATCAGACAGAGCGCCCGCAAATCCAAACCCGTGGATCAGACCAAATCCAAAGGCGATGATCCAGGGTTGGCTCTGTGCGAGCGTGTCTTGCCCGCGCATTCTGTATATTGCTTCAGCTCCCAATAGCGCGATGCTCATGGCAATGACAATCTCCACGGGAGGACCGGGCAGTGTCACGCCGCCCAACGCCGAGGCGGCAAGGGTGATCGAATGCGCCACGGTGAAGGCCGTCACCGTGCCAAGCAACTGGCGAGGTCTGACCAACAGGACAAGACCCAGCACAAACAGCAAATGGTCGAAACCAAGAATGATGTGCTCTACGCCGATCTTGAAATAGGCAAGTGTCGGCGCGCCCTGTGGGCCGCTCAGCTGGATGGTATTCGCACCAGGTCGCAGAAGCGCCGAAACATCGTCCTCTTCCAGCCGCTCGACGCGCACGAACACATCGGTAAGGGTCCGGTCGAGGCCCGATATTGAGAGTTCGCCATCATTGAGGTTGCACGCCATTGACCACCGGGTGACGAGCGTGGCTGCAGGGGCAGACATCCGCTCATTTTTTCGGGCGCAGTTTCCAGGAAAGACCGGGTCGAGCTTCAGTCGCCGGCCATCCAGAACTGGCTGTTTCCAGATCACATCATATTCGCCGTGAGCGGTCTCGGTAATTTCCAGGTAGGCTGGTCGCACCTCATGTGCAGCAGCGCAGAGCGCCATCAGGATCGATGCCAACACGCACAGTGCGCCACGCATCAGTTTCCGCCCTCTATCTCGACCTTGTACCGCGCAATGATCTCCTGAATGGCTTGCTCATTCTTTTCGCGACGTGTTTGCTCGAGCCAGTCCTTGCGAACTTCTGCTCTAACCTCATCAAGCGGCGAAAGCACAGCTGCTGTCGAGTGTGTAACCTGAACGAGATGGAGCCCGTAAGCAGAGGAGACGGGACCTTGCCAGTCTTCAGAGACAGGCATTGTTGAAAGGGTCTCGGCAAATGCGCCACCAAACTGCCGCGCCAACTCCCGAAGTGGCATGTCGCCATACTGGCGCTGCAGCATGAAGGGGTCACCCAGCGACGCCGCTGCTGGAGGATTGGAGGCGTTTAAGCGCTTGAGCGTCTCTTCTGCGGCAGCAGCTGTCTCTGCGCCGCGAACATCAGGGCTGAAATAGACATGGCTGAAGGTCAAGGTAGCAGGCCGCGTGAAGCGATCTGCATGCGCGGCATGCCAGTCTTCTAGCTGTTGCTCGGTCGGCATGGTATCTTCGTGCAAATCCGACACGACGAAACTCATCTTCTGCGCCAGTCGCCGCGTGATGATTGTGTCATTCTGGTCGAGGCCCAATCGTCGCGCCTCCCGTGCAAGAGCCACGTCGCGTATATGGTCGGACAGCATGGCCGCCATGTCCGCCTCGCCGGGCAGAGTGCCCGCCTCGGACGTGTACAGTGCGGCCATGCGCTCAATCTCGCTTGCGGATATCAGAATGGTGGAGTCTGCCTGGTTCGACCGCGTTTGCCAGATGGCAAACGCGGCAAAGACCAAGGCGGCCGCAGTGATGAAATGGACGAGCGGGTCTCTCAGGAACTTCAATGGGAGCGTCCCTTAATCGGCTGGTATGTACCAGATGGGCGACGTGTAGGCGCGCTCCTGAATCGTCTGGGGCACGTCGGGGCGAGGTGGCACATTTCCACGCGTTGCTTCCCAAGTCGACCAGCGGCAGCTCGGATTTTCCAAAACGCGGACATAGTATGTCGCGCGCTGGGCAACATCGAAGTCCGGGTCTTGCCAAACAGCTTTCAACTCGTTTGCGCCAGCTCCCGTGGGGGCGCAGGTCTCCATGTCAACGGCAGCGCCATTGTCTGAACAGCGATGTGTCGCCGGATCCGGCGTGCCTGTATGGCAAGCGACGTCATAGACAGCTTCTCCGACAGAGGTGACCTTGACGACTTGCACACGCTGCAGCGCACCCATGTTGGGATCGCGCTGGGCCCAGGCAAGGAAGGTTGGCGCTTCGCCAGTCCCGACCAGATCACCGCCCATCGGAACGCCGCCATCATAGGCCTGCCGGGTAAGGTCGGCATCGTCCAACATATCGTCAGAATACCGATAACCCGCGAAGAAGCGAACCTTCATGCGTGGCCCTGTTGTGGCAAACGTCTCCTTGCGCCGGAACGCATCAAAGATAGACTCACGTGTGTTCTCTTCCGCCCACACGCCAGTCAGGCCAGATGCTGCCCACCTGGAAAACCATTCCCGGGCATTGTTGACCATCTGATTGTCTGGTTGCTCATCCCAATTCTTTTTTCCGAAGAAAGGGACGGAACCTCGCGCCATCGGTGTGCCGTCAACGACTCCGACCTTTGACCAATAGTCGCTCTCGTCATAGGCTCCTCCGACGACGTGGCTGTCTGAGGCTGCGACGAGCCCGAAGCGGAATGGGTCGAAACCTTCCTCTTCCTGTAGTTTCAAGCCATTGCGATAGGCCTCACGAACATAGCCGCCTTCGGTTTTCGAGACCTGATAAGATGCCAATAGCCTGTCATAGATTTCGAAATTTGCCCACTCGTCATTGGGCGAAAGGGAGGGGTGGGTTTCGCTGGTGCCTTTGACTTGAGTTACCTCGACCAGGGGCTCATTCCTCATGCGCTGTTCAGCATAGGCCACATCGAGCGGATCTCCATTATATGTCTCTAGACGGAACATTTGCCCATCAGAGACATTCGAGTTATGTGGAATGGCAATGGCCTCATAACCTTCTGAGCGCTGTTCATCCATCCAGTCCCAGAGGTGTTCAGGGTTGGGCGAATCCAGCGTCGAGAAGGCGCGATCAGGCGCGTCCCCCTTGAAGAAAACGTTTCGGTGAAGGTTGCCTCCTGCAAAGGAGTCTTCCTCTTCATTGACGGTGACTGAGGTGAATTCATAGGCGGCGAAGGTCGTGAACTCTCCAGGCACATAGTGACGATTGGCGGCATCAATATTCTGTTCCCAAACAGACCCAATAATAGATTCATCGTACATTTCCTCGATCACTTCGCCAGAGCGAACAGATGCGCCGACGCTCTGAAATGCTGCGGTGATTTTTTCCGGATCGGTCGAAAACATGTCTTGGGCACGAGGTAATTTTGAGAGCTCTGTGCCGGGTGTATTCATGACAGGAAGGATGCCAAGATATTCGGCATGGTCGGTAACTGTGTAGAAATCGAGAGGGCCGCCCGCAATCGTCATGTCGAATCCGGAAGGGTGGGTGATCGTTTCACCACGCGCAAAGCGATACGCGTCGTCGGCTGTGCGACGAACATTGAAGATATAGGCATCGAAGCTTGATCGCGTGTGGATATGAAGATCGCCGAAATAGGCATTGCGGTCTTCACTGTATCCTGCCGTCCGCTCCGTCGCGGAAGAGGCGGGCTCCATGTGGGCGGTGTCGGTCTCCTGCATGGCAGTGCCTGGCGCAGTGCTGTCGCAGGCAGCCAAAGCGATCGCCGAAACGGCGAGGCCCAATAGTCTTTTCATGTCTTCCTCCCAAGGGGCATTTTAGCCTGCCCTCATTGGTTGGAATTCTGCGACGAACAGAACGTGCTGTCCAGCTTGACGCCCGGGAAGGATCAGACCGGGCTGATATCGGTGATCTTGTACGTCAGGGGCGTTTCACCATGGCCGGCGATTGTAACGTACTCGCCTTCCTTGAACACATGTTCGCCGAGTTTGAAGCCCGCTTCGTCATCGCCCTCCTCGTCTTCATCGTAATGGAAAAACCAATGGCTGCCTCGATGGGTCAGCAGGCCGTCGGCATGCTCCTCCGGATCGAGACTAAACCGTACAACACGACATGCGGCGCGATTTTCACGCCAAGCATCGATATCGATCTGACCCGCTGCCGTCAGTGGTGCGACCAGTGTATAGCCTTGCCCAGCGTCACCGTTCGGGAGGCCGGGGTTCCGCGCGAGCTGAAGGACGATTTTTGACAGGCTCATTTGAAGTTCTCCTTTAGTGGGCTAGCGCAAGGGCTGGGGCATTGTCAGCGGTAAGCAGGCGTCGTGTGGTGCCGCCGAAAATACGCTCAGCCAGACGGGAATGACCATAGGCACCTGCCAGGATCATGCAGGCCCCGGTGCCCTTCGCCATCGCCAGAAGGCCGGAAGAAACTTCACCTTCGATTTCCATGACACGCGAGGAAATCCCTTGCAGTACCAACCACTCCACAAGCGCTTCCGGCGCCGCGATTTCGCGTTGAGGGTCCTTGTTCAGGTCATCTGTGTTCTGTGCAATGATGACATCGCCAAATGCTCTCAGAAGCGGCAAGTGAAAGCGGACCGTGCGGGCTGCGCCATTGCTTCCATCCCACGCAATGATGACTGGCCCATCCATATCGGGCGTGGTGCCAGCGAGAACGAGCGGAAGGTGCGCATCCATGAGGACGTACTCGAATCCCACATTCAGCGGCTGTGATCCGTCTGCTGCTGTGCGTGGGAATATCACTGCCTCCGAGAGGGAGGCCGCATTGGACGCTGCACGTTCGACCGTGTTGACCTCGTGCTTGAACTCGCAGGTAACCGCGTCTTCGTCCTGAGTGGCTGTTTGATAAGCTTCGCGCGCCTTGGCGAGCACTTCTTCCTGCATGTCAAAGATCGACTGGGTGGTCGCACTGGTCAGGCCAGCAGCCTCCGGTGTGGCGATCACCATCAGAGCAGCGTTCGGATCTGGCAAGGCGCATAATGCTCGCATTGGCACATTCATGCGGCGAGCAAGGGATAGGGCGGTGCGTATGGTTGCAAGATCGGTCTCAACCGTTCCCTGCAGCATGGCGACTACGGACATGGGGGCACTCCTAGCGTCATTCAGGTTCGATTATGGTGTGTACCATTTATCGCCCCGGTTTAACTAGGTGAGACTACCTAATCCGTCCGTCCAATTCTTTGGCGCGCGATTCTGTCTGCGACGAGATTGGTCGGCTCGCTGCTTTCCATAGCCAAATCCAGCACTTCACCGAGCGTCACCATGAGGGCCTTCACCTTGGCGTCGACCCAGTCCCGCGAATAGGTGCCGGAGATTTCCGCGCAGACATTGATGATGCCACCGCCATTGATGACATAGTCCGGTGCATACAGAATACCGCGGCGACGCAACAACTCACCCATTTCAGGGACGATCAGCTGGTTGTTCGCGCCACCCGCGATAGCCTTCACACGAAAACGATTCAGCGTCTTCTCATTGATGATTGCACCCAGCGCATTTGGCGAAAAAATGTCTGCATCGACATCATAAATTTCGTCGGGCGCGACGATCCGTGCCCCAGTGCGGTTAGAGATGTCGGACAAGGCTGCCTGATCAATGTCGGTAATGATGAGGTTCGCACCGGCCTTCGCCAAGTGTTCGCACACATGTCCGCCGACAGAACCTACGCCCTGAACAGCAATCGTGCGGCCGGTAAGGTCATCAGTTCCAAGCGCGCGCTTCGCGGTTTCGAGAATGCCCAGATATATGCCCATTGCAGTTATCGGAGATGGATCTCCGCTGGCGGCATCGCCCTCATCAAGCCCGGCGACATGTGCCGTTTCCTCGCGCACGATTTGCATGTCGGAGACGCTGATGCCGACATCTTCGGCGGTGATGTACTGGCCTTTCAGGCTCTCGACCGCGCGTCCGAACGCCCGGAACAATTCTGGTGACTTGTCGGCTTTCGCATCGCCCCAGATGACCGCCTTTCCTCCGCCGAGGGGAAGGTCTGCCATGGCATTCTTGTAGCTCATTCCATGGCTGAGCCGCAGGGCATCCCGCAACATGGCTTCACCAGTGTCGTAGTTCCACATGCGGCAGCCACCTGCCGCGGGCCCCAAGGCCGATGAATGGACAGCGATAATCGCTTTCAGACCGCTGTCAGCGTCGTGAAACATGTGGACACCCTCATGGGCATCGAAGGAGGAATGATCGAACATGAGAGAGTCATCGGTTGCAAATGTAACGAAGGGGCGTTTAGGCCCTTGCGGACGATCCCGTCAACCGGCGTCTGCCCTTGGACTTGGCGCGAAAATGGCATAGTTGCCCCGGCACAGGCCACACATGGCCCGGTTCTACCGTCAGGAGTCCATGGGAAGCCCTCAGTTTCTGCCCAGATCGCATCCTTGGTGCATACTGCTTAACCACGTAACGCGTTGACACCTCAGCAGGAATTGCAGCGTATCTTGCCCTCCAGACATGCAGCTTCGTCCTCTCTTTCTTGCTCTCGGCATCATGACCATCCTTCTGGGTGCGGCGATGATCCCCTGTGCATTGATCGATTCCGCCGATGGGCGGGCGGAAACCTATGTGTTTGAGGTGTCTGCTTTCGGTTCGATCCTGATCGGATCATGCATGTGGGTCTTGTCGCGCGGCGACATTGAACGCACCGGACAGCGCGAAGGATTTCTCCTGACCGTATTGGTCTGGGTGTTCCTGCCGATGATTGCATCCATTCCATTCCTGGCGTCGGGCATGACAATGACGGATTCCCTGTTCGAGACTGTTTCCGGTCTAACAACGACCGGCGCGACTGTCTTGACGGGGCTCGACAGCATGCCGCGTGGTCTCTTGCTGTGGCGGGCCATCCTGCAATGGATTGGGGGGATTGGCATCATCGTGACGGCCATCGCCATCCTGCCCCAGCTGCGGGTCGGCGGGATGCAGTTGTTTGAATTGGAAAGCTCCGACATGTCGGGCAAATTCCTGCCGCGCATCACCGACATCGCGGCGTATCTGGGTTTCACTTACCTGCTGATCTCAATGCTCTGTGCCTTGCTCTATTATCTCACTGGTATGGATTGGTTTGACGCCATCACTCACGCGATGACGACCATGTCGGCGGGGGGGTATTCGACGCATGACGCCTCGTTCGGCTATTTCAGTGACACCAATGCGCCGTATGTCGCCACGCTCTTCATGTTCATTGCGGGCCTGCCATTCAGCCTGTTGGCGATGCTGATGCTTCAAGGTCGCATTCGGCCGATGCTCGCCGATCCGCAACCGCGCCTCTATCTGGCACTGGCATTGATCTTTTCGATCATCATTGTCGTCTACCACGAGGCCGTTGTTGATCCACCAGTGTTCGACCATATCTTTCACGGCTTTAAGGAAGCCCTGTTCAATATCATCTCGATCATGACCGGCACCGGTTATGCTTCGGCGCCTTATGACACTTGGGGGCAGCCCGTAATGGTCATATTCTTGGGGGCCACCTTTGTCGGAGGGTGTGCAGGCTCGGCGGCATGTGGGCTGAAGATGTTCCGGTTGGAAATCGCCGCCAAGACGATCGTTGCCTATTCGCAGCGCATGATCCAACCGCACCGTCGCACGCCTATCCGGTATGCCGGCAAGACGGTGGATGAAGAAGTCCTGCAGTCGGTTATGGTGTTTATCAGCCTCTACCTGCTGACTTTCCTCGTCGCGGCTGCACTGATTAGTCTGACCGGCGTGGACGCGCTGACGGCCATTTCGGGTGCCGCTACCAGCGTGTCAAATGTCGGACCGGGGCTTGGCCCCATGATCGGTCCATCCGGCACATTCCAGTTATTGCCTGACTTCGCCAAATGGGTTTGCGCCATTGCCATGCTGCTAGGGCGGCTCGAGTTCGTGGCTGTATTTGTGGTTCTGACCCGACGCTTCTGGCGCGGTTAGTGGTCAGTTCCAGGGATTGAACCGCTTGACCGGGCGTGGCGCTGCGTCTTCAGAGGTTTGAGTCTCTTCTTCGCTGACTAAGGTTTCAGCCGGTTCGGTCGGAGTATCCACAATGAAGTCGGGCTCTGGTGCGACCTCTACTTCGGGCTCTGCGTGCGGCTCGGGCACCTCGAAATGCGTCTCCGCGGCGGATACATGCTCGTCAGAGTCGTTCGATTCTGTTCCGGGCCAGGGCTGGTCATGAGTGGCGTCGATCACGACTCGCGGGGCGCTCACCGACCCGACTGAGTCGGTCGCGTCCAGCGGAGCTGGTGCTTCGACGGGAGCCTGCCGGTTCCCAATTCCAGAAAGGCTGAAGGATTGAGGCGGCTGCGGTGTGACCTCAGGTGCTAGAGCAGCTTCCAATTGAGGTTCAACTTCAGGTGTTTCCGAAGATTCCATTTCCGAATATGCTTGTGCAGTGTCAGACTCAGGCGCGTAGTCATCTAGCCCGCCACCATACCCACCTGTAAGGAAATTTTGGGAGGGGGGGGAGTTGTCCTGCGGGGCAGGCGACGGCTCACCCGCCGTTTCCTCGGTTCCACTCGTCGCCTCGATCGTCGCAACTTCGGGCGTGGAAGGTGCTACTTCTGGCTCCGGTTCTGGTGTGAAACTGCCAAATGGCTCAGCCTCGGCATGGTTCGGCGCACTGTCGCTGACATCCGCAAAGGCGGGTGTGTAGGTGTCGGCCTCATGCGTAACTTCGGAGTCGACTTTGCCCATGAATTGCGGTGCGTCTGCTTCCGCAGTCGAGGCATCTTCCGGTTCGATTTCCGTATAACCCGCCGGTGTATAGCCTGCGGCTGGTTCGTTTAGTGGCCCCGGTTCATCGACAGGCTCCATCGCGGCCGGCGCATCTGGTGACGAGACTCCGTAGCCCATGATTGGCGACATGGAAGTTTCGGCTTCAGGCGTGGCTTCTTCGGTGGGTTCTGCGTCTTCGACAGTATTTACCTCATGAGCCGAGTCAGCAACAGCCTCTTCGAGAGAGATGCCCGTGTTTTCATCGGTCAGGATTTCATCTTCGGACGGCATCTGTTGGTCGCCCCGTGATGCTATCAGAGACTCCAGCGAGTCTTCGCTGATTTCTTCAGGGGCTTCATGTTCAACCGGTTGGGCTTCCAAAGGTGTATTTACCTGGCTCGCAAGAGACGCGACCGCTGATGTTATGTCGGACTGACTGTCCATTTCCAGATAGGCTTCAGGTTCCAGCGGGGAGCTGTCATCCAATGGATCCTCGACCGCATCCTCTCCTGACGCCTCAGGAGATACCTCCTCGTCAGCATCGTCGATCAGGTCGGCAGGTTCATCGCTGACGCCTGTCTCTACAGCAGTCAGTCCGGCCAGCACCGCACTGATCGCCTCTTCTGCGCCGCGTGCATGGCGCTTGGCCTCCCGGTAGAGCTCCTCGACGAATATCGCGTAAGGGCGGCCGTCGGCATCAAGTTCATCATTGAAGTCGGACGGGCTGCAGGTCTCTATTTCCCTGCCTTGCGCATCTGTGAGCAAGACGCCGTAAGGGTCAGGCGTCAGCGTGACTCGATAGCCTTCAGTGTCGTGGGTCATTTGGCCGTTTTCGGCTTCCTGCCACGTTACCTTCTGTCGACGTGTCATGTCGCCGAGCTTGTCTATCAGCCGTTTGGTGGATGGATGCAGCATCAAGACCCGCCTTTCCGTTTATCCAGAACGCTTTTCCTAACAGTTACAAGCTGGCAGGCGAATGATCAAACGCCCTGTTCCATCAAAATCGATGAAATGACGCGAAATCCGGCAGGTTAGGCTTTCCGCTAAGTTAATCCATCGCGTCAGGGCGAGCTGGATAGTAGGCCATGCCAGTCAGAACCGCATCAGCTCCATCGTCCAGAGGTTCGAAAACGCGTTGAAATCGCACACCGTTATCCAAGTCATTGCAAATCAGAAGATCTGCCGACTCATCCACCCCGTCAAAGCAAGTCGATCGCGCTTGCTCCGTCAATTGGCTAAGCCGATACGTACCGATCTGTTCGCCGTCTGGCCCTGTGACGTTCGAGTGGGTGGTCGACACCCGGTAAACATGTCCCCTGGACCAGTCGGGCTCCACAGTGAACATTGGTGCCGTGTCTGACTGGGTCATCACCTGAAAGACCGGGTAGGTATCGCCTTCGGCGACCATCTCGCCTGGCACGATCTCCTGAGCTGGAAACGCGGCGCGAATGGCGTTGGTATTGAATGGCGTCGCGCCAGTTATGCCCATCACACCTTGCGGGCCGATAACGGGCTGAAACGCTGGCGGGGTCTGTCCCGCCTTGACCGAGGATTTGACCCTGGCCACGTCTTTCAGAAAGTCTTTCACCGGCTCACCATCAGCGACAGACAGATCTGTCCGGAAGCCGCGCACAATCCCGGTTGGATCAACGAGGAGATAGGAAGGTGTCCACCTGATTTCCAAAGCAGACCTGAGGCTGGCGTCTTCATCCAGCAAGGTCGGATAGGAATATCCCTTGTCGTCGAAATAGGCGCTGACCGAACCATATTTTCCGTACATGTCAGTCGGCGTCGCACGATTGGCGTTTGCCGGCGTGTGAATGGACAGGAAGCCGAGATCAGGGTCCTGGTCTATTGCGGTGACCAGCGCGGCCACATAGGGCGCGTCTGCCATACAGTCCCCGCACCATATGCCCCAGATATCAATCACGTTCCACGTACCTTCCAGCGAGGCCGGGTCAAAAACGGAGTCGTCTGCCAACTTGCCTGACAGGGCGGGCAGGGGCTGGCCCAAAAGGGCGTAATTGTAGGGGCGGCCGTCAGCGTCGCGCGCGATGGTCTCGCCTTCGCGCACCGTGGCGGTTTCCGGTGCGACCGTGTTGGAAATGATGAAGCCTGTTGCAGCGTTCGGATCCGTGCTGACGCCATGGTCGGCTTTATCTGCGCCAGGCCCACAAGCGACAAGGGCGATCAGGCTGGCGGCGGAAAAGAAGTGACGGATCATGATGGCCCCTAGTCGAATATGTCGGTGACATTCAACATAAGGTCTTGTCCCCAAAAGGAAAACGCCCCGAACCGAAGTTCGGGGCGTTCACTGCGTTCAAGTTGACGGGGATCAGCTGAAGATCTCGAAGAGACCTGCTGCGCCCATGCCGCCGCCGATACACATGGTGACGACGCCATATTTTGCTCCGCGGCGCTGGCCTTCCATGAGCAGCGAGCCTGTGCAGCGTGCGCCGGTCATGCCGAATGGGTGACCGATGGAGATCGAGCCGCCATTGACGTTGTACTTCTCTGGGTCGATGCCGAGACGATCGCGGCTGTAGAGGCACTGCGAGGCGAAGGCTTCGTTCAGTTCCCAGAGGTCAATGTCGTCAACCTTCAGGCCGTGGCGCTCCAGCAGGCGTGGCACAGCGAACACTGGACCGATACCCATTTCATCCGGATCACAGCCAGCGACGTTGAAGCCGACGAAACGGCCGAGCGGCTTGAGGCCGCGCTTCTCGGCTTCCTTGGCTTCCATCACGACAACGGCTGCGGAGCCGTCTGACAGCTGGGACGCGTTACCTGCGGTGACGTATTTGCCTTCCTTGACGACCATGCCGCCAGAGAAGACCGGCTTCAGGCCGGAAAGGCTTTCAAACGTCGTGCCCGGGCGATTGCACTCGTCGCGATCACATACGACTTCCTGCAGCGTCTCTTCGCCGGTTTCCTGGTTGACCAGCTTCATTGTGGTCTTCAGCGGCACGATTTCCTCGGCCATGTAGCCTTTTTCCTGGAACGCGGCGGTGCGCTTCTGGGATTCAGCGGAGTACTCGTCTTGGTATTCGCGGCTGACGCCATAACGATCAGCGACGATTTCAGCGGTCTCGATCATGGTCATCCAGATGGCAGGCCACTTCTTCATCAGTTCGTCTTCGGTGTAGCGGTGCAAGTTCATGTGGCCACTGCGGGAGACGAGGGATAGGGATTCAACACCGCCGCCGATGGCAACGGGCGCGCCTTCGTTGATGACCGTGTGGGCGGCATTGGCAATCGCCTGCAGGCCGGACGAACAGAAACGGTTGATCGTGGCACCGGACGTCGTGGACGGGCAGCCAGCCCAGAGCGCGGCGTTGCGGGCCACATTGTGTCCAGTCGCGCCTTCAGGCTGCGCACAGCCGAGGAAAACGTCTTCAACCAGGCCGGCCTCGATGCCTGCACGATCAAGGGCGCCTTTGATGGCCGTTCCGGCCATGGTAATCCCGTGCGTATTGTTGAGTGATCCCCGGTTGGCTTTTGCCATGCCGGTACGGGCATAGGATACAATAACGGCTTCGCGCATGTGCTTTCCTCCAAAATGAGCGTCGTTGTTGCGCCGCACACTAATCAGGTGATAACCGCAAAGCCAGCCTTACCTTTGCGTAAACGGAACTCGGGACGACCCTTTTCCTACCCGCGATTGCCGTCTTCAAAACCTGCGAGGGTCCATTCGGCAAATTCAGCGAGATTTCCATCACGGAACAAGAAACCGGCTACCCCCGCCGCGCGCGCGGCGGCGATGTCGGTTTCCTTGTCACCGATGAGAAAACTCTGCTCTCGTTTGACTGGAAACTCGGACATCGCGGCCAGTAGCATGCCGGGATTGGGTTTCCGGTCGAAACTGGCCTTTCGGTAAGCTGGATTTTCCCCTTCCTCGTGGAAGGGGCAGTGATAGATCCGGTCGATGCGCGCGCCCTGCTGGGCCAGTTCGTCCAGCATCCACTCATGCAGTGTGTGCATGTCGGCTTCTGTGTAATAGTTGCGGGCGATACCAGATTGATTGGTAACCACGAAAACGAACCAGTTGCGCGCGTTAAACGCGGCGATGGCCTCGGCGGCGCCTGAAACCCATTCGAAATCCTCGATCCGGCTGACATACCCTTTGTCGACGTTAATCACGCCGTCGCGATCAAGGAAGAGGGCGGGGCGTGAGACGCTCATATGAGCGGTCTTTGCCCGCAGTCTCTCGCAGTTGCAACACTCTCATTTGTGGTAAATTTTCTGGACCTTGTGTCCGAAAGACGATTTCCTTCCGATTGGAGGGGTCGTCAGAGCCCCCCAAAATGCCTAAGGGAGGGCAAATTATGGAAAATATTATACCACTCATCCTGAGTGCTATTGGGGGTCTGGTGATCGGCCCGCTGGTTTCACGGCTAACTGGCGGCGGCGGCACAGGTGGACTGATCGGCGGAATTATCGGTGGCATTGGTGCGCACTACGGACTGGATGCAGCCAATATTCAGGTTCTGGGCGATGCCGCGGCCAGTTCAACCTCACCCATGAATATAATCAATACACTGCTGGAAGGCGGCGTGGGGGGCGGAATTGTCGGCATCCTCGCTGGCCTGGTCATGAAGCCGAAAGGCTGATCCATACCGAAATTCATGATGAAGCCGGCTCCGCTGTGGGTCGGCTTTATTCGTCTATTGGAAGCTTTTCCTTGTTGGCCTCGACCCCTCGCAGGAAGGGTATAATCGAAAACGCCGTCAGAATGCCTGCTAACAGAAACGCCGCGCCTGGAAAGTGCAACGGTGTGCCGGGTTCGGTGAAGTAGAACAGCGCGCCAGCCATGATCATGGGGCCGAATATCATGGCGAAGGAGTTCAGGCTGGCTGACGCTCCCTGCAATTCTCCTTGAGCGTTCTTGGGCGTGACAGTGGACATGAGGGAGTTCAAGGTCGGGCTGGCTACCCCGCCAAGTGCTCCTATCGGGATGATCAGGAAAACGACCCAGCCGAACCCGGCAAACGCATAGGCGAACAAGGCGAGCGCATTGATGATAATCCCGTAGAGTGCCGTCCTTACTGCACCGAAGCGTTTCAGCGCGATTCCGATCAGCCCGGCCTGGACGACAGCGGCGCCGAGCCCCACCAAGCCAAGCGACAAGCCGATTTCCTTCGGGGACCAGTCATATCGGATCTCGCCATGAATCGGCCAAGTCGATGGGTATACCGTGTGGGCGAGGAAAAACACGCCTGCCGAAACGAGAAACCAGGATACATGCGGCAGTTTCGAGAAATGCTTTACGGCTCCGAACGGATTGGAACGGGACGGGACAAACGGACGGCGGTGTTCTTCCTCCAGCGATTCCGGGAGGACAAAGAAGCCATAGCAGAAGTTCAACAAGGCCAGCGCCGCAGCAGCAAAGAAAGGCGCGCGTGGATCGAATTCACCCAGGATACCCCCCATGACCGGGCCAAAGATGAAACCAAAGCCGAAAGCGGCACCGACCATGCCAAAGGCTTTGCCGCGATTTTCCGGTTCAGTGACATCGGCAATGTAAGCATTGGCCGTGGAATAAGTTGCGCCGGAAATTCCCGACAGGGCGCGCCCGAGGAAAAGCAACCAGATCGAATTTGCAAAACCCATAATCAGGAAATCGATTGAGAGCGTTGCGATCGAGGCGAGGAGTACGGGCCGGCGTCCAAACCGATCCGACAATGCCCCAAGCATCGGTCCGAACAGAAAGTTCATGAAGGCATATGTCGTGCCCAGCCCGCCTATATAGAGCGTGGCGCGTTCGGCTGAGATATTGCCAAGTTCCTGCACCAGTGTCGGCACGACAGGAATAATCAGGCCAAAAGCCAGCATGTCGATCGCGACCGTTATGATCACGAACATGAAGGCGTTCTTGCCATGGCGCCGAGTGGCAGGTGCAGAGTCAGTCATGCGCGCATCTGGCCGCAGCCGGGGGGGCGGTCAATGTGTTTATGCCCATAATGACAGAGGTTTATCGCCGCGTGAGCTCTTGTCGCACCTGTCCGCCTGTGGCCCAGTCTTTCGCATGACCGACTCTATTCCGATTACGCGGCGGAATGTATCGCCCGAGCGGGCCGAAGGTATTCGTGCGCGTTTGCGCGGTGCCGAGACATTGACTGAACAGCCCGATGCTTCCCGAATTGCCGTTCCCGCAGACGCGGCGAGTCTCTTTGCGCTGTTGTCGGACCCCGCCGTGCATGCGCCTATCTACACGCTGCCGCGCCCCCTTACCGAGGCGAGTACTTGTGCGTTCATCGAACAGCACCTCGAAGAGCGCGAAGAGGGCACTGGCCTCCTGTTCGTCCGCGCAGCCGAAGATGGGCAAATCCTCGGATACAGCGACGTGCAGGTCTGGCCAGACTTGGCGGCGGGTGAGCTCGGCGGCGCGTTGCACCCGTCGCAGCACGCCAAGGGTCAGGGAACGCGCGGCGCCATCGCGAGCTTCAACTGGATGTTTGAGGCGCTGGATCTCGATCTGCTGTGCGAGACGGCCAGCCTCGAAAACATCCCGACCCAGCGCATGCTGGATGGGCTGGGTTTTGCCCGCATGGGGGAAATCGTGAGCGTGCGACCAGACGGAACATCGCGCAGGTCCCTGGTCTGGGAGATGACTCGCGAGGACTGGCGCGCCCGGCATGGCGGTGGCCAGCCTTAACAGCGCCCGAAAGCGCAGTTAAGGATAAAGGAGACCAACTCGGAGGCCTTCGACGTGCTGACCTATCTCTTACTCGGCTTCGTGGCCGTCCTGATTGTGACTGGTGTCCTGATATACAACCGGCTCGTCAGTCGATCACAGATGGCGGACAATGGCTGGTCGGATATTGATGTGCAGCTGAAACGACGCGCCAATCTGATTCCCCAACTCGTGACCACGGTCAAAGGCTATGCCGCGCACGAGCGAGACCTCTTTGTAGAAGTTACGGAAAAGCGCGCGCAGGCTATGGCAGCGGGGGACGATCTCGCCCGTCGGGGTGCGGCTGAGAGCGCCCTTTCTCAACCAGTCGCGCGCCTGATGGCCATTGCCGAAGACTATCCGGACATGAAGGCCAGCGGCAACTTTCTCGAACTGCAGAGAGAATTGTCAGACACCGAGGACAAGATTGAAATGGCGCGCCGCTTCTACAATGGTGCCGTGCGCGAGTTGAACACGAGTGTTCAGAGTTTTCCGGCCAACCTGGTGGCCGGCCCGCTCGGGTTTCGGCAACGCGCCTATTTCGAAGTGGACATGGCCGATCGGGCATTGCCAGAGATCGACATGGGAGGCGTTTCATGAACGTTCGCGCGTTGCTCCTGTCCTTGATGGGGTGCCTGTTCGTATTCAGTGCGGTGGCCGAAGAAAAGATCGACAGTTTCGATGTTTCGATCTCCGTGGAGACTGATGGCGACATCGAGGTGTCCGAGACAATTCAGGTCACCTCCGAGGGTACACGTATCCGGCGTGGCATCTTCCGCGACCTACCTAGATACTATGCCGATGACGAAGGGCAGACGGGCGACAAGCTGCCATACCAATATGATGTCAGGCGCGTGACCCGAGATGGACGTCGCGAGCCTTACTCAGTCGAGCGGGATGGCAATGCCTTCCGTATCCGGATTGGTGATGCCGACGTGTTTCTGCAGCATGGAAGCCATACTTACGAAATCGAGTATGAGGTGAAGAACCAGATTCGCTATTTCGAAACCCATGACGAGCTCTTTTGGAATGTGACCGGCAATTACTGGCTATTCCCGATTGATCAGTCTGCAGTGCGCATCACCCTGCCAGAAGACGCGCGTATTGTTTCGCAGGATGCGTATACCGGCGGGTTTGGCGATGTAGGCAGCGACTATGCCTACCGCCAAAGTGGTGGAGCACATGTGTTCGAAGCCACGCGAGGTTTTCTGCCGGGGGAGGGGATGACCGTATCGCTCGGGCTGGAAAAGGGAGTGATCGAGCCTCTGTCCCTGTCGGACAAGGGTACGCTCTGGTGGTTCCGCTACGGGTCGCTTGGTTTGCTGATCGCCTCGTTTCTGGGCGTACTTACCTTCCTGACGCGCAGCTTCCGCAAGGTCGGCGAGGACCCACCCAAGGATCCGGTCTTTGCGCGGTATGAGCCGCCGAAAGGTTTGTCCCCTGCCGCTGTGCACCACATCTACTATCGCGGGCTGCGCGGGCATGGCGCCCTGATCTCCACGCTTATCAGTATGGGCGCGAAAGGCCTCGTCGATATCGATGCGTCTGAAAAGAAGTCAACCGTTCTGACTCGGAAGTCCGGCGTGTCCGCGACCCTGTCAGCTGACGAGAAGCAGCTTGACGACGATCTGTTTGATGGCGCGGGGACACGCACGCTGGGAGGCAAGTATGATGCAAGCTTTACGACAGCATATTCCCTGTTCCGAAAGTCGATTTCCCGGAAATATGGGAAGGCATACTTCCGCTGGAACCTCGGCTATACTTTGGGCGCTGTTGTGCTGACGATTGCCGGCATTGCGCTGGCCGTTACCCAAACCATCAACTGGTCATGGTGGCATATGGCCATCATCCTGGCGCTTGCGGCCATGAATGGACTCTTCATGTATCTGATGCCAGCGCCAACGCCCAAGGGTCAGAAAGTGCGAACAGAGATTGAAGGCTTCAAACTGTATATGGAGAAAGCCGAGAAGTTGCAGATGAATTCAGTGGAGGTTGGCAGTGATACCCCACCTCCGATGAGCGTTGAACGCTACGAACGGTTCCTGCCTTATGCCGTGGCGCTCGATGTGGAAAAGCCGTGGACGAAGTATTTTGAGAAGACGCTGCCCACCGAGGCCGCCGACTATTCGCCGGCATGGGGGCATTTCGGCAGTCGCTCTTTCGGGAGTGTCGGGGGCATGAATGATGCCATCATGTCGAGCATGAGTACGGGCGTCAGCAGCTCTCTGCCACAAAGCTCCAGCTCCTCGGGCAGCGGAGGTGGCGGCTTTTCTGGAGGCGGCGGCGGTGGCGGTGGTGGTGGAGGCTGGTAAGCCCTAGCGGCTGAGTTCCTTCATGGCCTCGTCAAGACCATCCAGCGTAAGTTCAAACATGCGGTGGCCACCAATCAGTTCCCGGATCAGCTTGATGGAGCCAGTATATTCCCAAGCGCCTTCCTTGACCGGGTTCAACCAGACAAGGTTCGGATAGCGTTCAACAAAGCGCTGAATCCAGATGCCGCCAGCTTCCTCATTCCAATGCTCCACCGAGCCGCCGGAATAGGTGATCTCATACGGGCTCATCGTGGCGTCGCCAACGACGATGACCTTGTAGTCGCTTGGGTATTTATTCAGGACATCCCAAGTGGGAATGCGATTGTTCATACGGCGGCGATTGTCCTTCCACAGCCCTTCATAGGGGCAGTTGTGAAAGTAATAATATTCAAGATTTTTGATCTCGGACCGAGCCGCCGAAAAGAGTTCTTCCATGATGCGGACATACGGGTCCATTGATCCGCCCACGTCGAGCAGCAGCAGGACCGATACCGTGTTGCGCTTTTCCGCGCGCATCTCGATGTCGAGATAGCCTTTGCGCGCAGTGTTGCGGATCGTCTGGTCAAGGTCGAGTTCATCCGGCGCGCCTTTGCGTGCCCATTTGCGCAGCCGCTTCATGGCGACCTTGATGTTCCGTGTACCGAGTTCGACGGAATCATCGTAATTCTTGAATTCGCGCTTGTCCCATACTTTCACGGCGCGGCGGTGACGGGATTTCTCCTGCCCAATGCGGACGCCTTCAGGATTGTAGCCATTCGCGCCGAAGGGCGAGGTGCCGCCGGTGCCGATCCATTTATTGCCGCCCTCATGTCGCTTCTTCTGCTCGTCGAGACGTTTTTGCAGCGTTTCCATCAGTTTTTCGAAGCCGCCCATGGCTTCGATTTCGTCCATTTCTTCCTTGCTCAGGAATTTCTCGGACATCTTGCGCAGCCATTCCTCGGGAATGTCTTCGACGTCCACTGCGTCGGCCAGACTGTCGAGCCCCTTGAAGGCATGGCCAAAGACCTTGTCGAATTTGTCGATATTGCGCTCGTCCTTCACCAGCGCGGCGCGGGAGAGGTAATAGAAATCCTCCACGTCCATATCGATGACCTGTTTGTCCATCGCCTCCATCAACAGAAGGTATTCCTTCAGGGTGACGGGCACTTTGGCTTCGCGCAGCTCATTGAAGAAGTTCAGGAACATGGGCGGGTCTCTTCGATTGGGTTGACCCTGAAGATAGCGTCGCGAAGTCCTCATGTCCAAGATGACGCTGGGAAAAGCAAATTGACGACTTGACGCGAAACCATTTGGTTTCCTATAAAAGGAAACTGAAAGGTTTCATAATATGTCTGACACAGATGTCTTCCGCGCCATTGCTGATCCAACCCGCCGACAGATCATGTCGATGCTGGCGGACGGTGAATTGCGCGTCTCAGATATTGCCAGCCAGTTCGAGATGAGCCGGCCAGCGGTATCCAAACACCTTGCTCAACTGGAGTCGGCCGATCTCATCATGGTCGAGCGCCAAGGCAGGGAAGCGATCAACCGACTCAATCCGGAAGGACTGAAACCCGTTGCGGAATGGCTGACCTTCTTCAGCCAATTCTGGGACGACAAGCTCACCAAACTGAAACAGGCTGTGGAGGGATCCGATGACTGACGCCACACTTACAAAAACTATTTTCATCAACGCCGCACCGGAGCGCGTCTGGACTTATCTCGTCGAGCCGGACAAGCTCGCACGCTGGTTCCATGAATCCGATAAAATGCTGGACGCAGGCCAGGACTACGCCTTGCTGCGAGAGAACAAGGATAAACCGGATCCGAAGATGTGCTGGGGACGGGTTCTCGTGTCCGAACCGCCGCACAGGCTGGTCTACACCTTTACGCACGCTTTTCTCGGTGGCCATGAAACTGAAGTGGCGTGGCAGCTGGAAGAGGCCTTCGGCGGGACGAAACTCACGCTCGTTCACTCCGGCTTTGAGGCGTTCACCGGCGACGTGTTCGATATGCTTACAAGCCATGACAAGGGTTGGGACCAACATTTTACCCGCCTGCGGGTGGTGGCTTCTTGAGTGACGCACTCATGCTCGGTTCAGCTGGATTTGCTAATCAGTCCCCATGAAAGCGATGATCGTAGTTGTCTTGATTGGCCTCACCTTGTTTGAGACGGGGCCCGCAAATGCGCAGGACGGCCAGTCTTGCGAGGGGGCCGAAGAGACAGCCTGCATGCTCGACGCGATATGGTCAGCTGCCTCTGTGCTGCCGTCAGACAAGCAGACTCGGTTGGCGCGACCCTTTCTGGAAGCCGTTTCCATGAGTCGGGATATTGCGTTGAAACGCGCTTGGAGATCTCGACTCGCGGTGCCTGAGCCGCGCCAAACGACTGACACGCCTTATGCGACGGAGAAAGCCCGGATGGCGCTGGCCGAGGGCGACTGGGATGCTTTTCTCCGGGATGCCCGTTCTGGAGGGCGCCCCTTCAATATTGGCAGGCCCGAGATCATGGCCGCCGGTGCACGTCTGGCTCCGAATGAGACGGTACGACGCCGCGTGATCGAGACAATGTACGAGCTGGCTGGGCCACGCCAGCGCGCGTCCGGGCTCGACCGGTCGTTCGAACAGGCAGACTTCGGATATGCGCTGGCTGAACTTGCCATGGAGGCCTGCGACTTGGTGGAGTTTGACCGTGCGGTCGCGCTGACGGCGGATCCGGACTCCCTGCGCTACGCGCTTTGGCGACATCGGATTACGGGAAATGCAGGCGTCCTGGCCGGTCGTATCCGGAGTGAGGCAGATGCAGATGACACCCACCATGTTCGCGCCGCTCTGGAGGGCTATGGCCCGATCCTTCAACGGGGTTATTGCCCCTAGGGGAACCTGAGACGTGTCTGCGCGTTAGAACCCCATGGAATTTACCCCCATTGAGGATTTGAAGGCCGAAGTCGAAAGCATGGCCTCCGCCTTTTTCAAAAGCCTGCCAAACCTGACTATTGCGTTGGTGATACTGATCGTGACGCTGATCGCGGGTCGGATCGTGCGTGCGATCGTGTCCGCCGCCATGACGCGGGCTCATGTGCGCGACGCGCTAATCACGTTAGCACAAAATCTCATTTCCATTGCCGCGTGGATTGTCGGCGTCGCCATTGCGATGACGGTCATCTTTCCGTCTGTGTCTCCCTCCGACATTATTGCCGGCCTTGGATTGACCTCCGTGGCGATCGGCTTCGCGTTCAAGGATGTCTTCGAGAATTTTCTCGCAGGCGTCATTATCCTTGGCCGGGAAAAGCTGCGCATTGGCGACGTGATCGAGTGCGAGGACGTCTACGGTCGGGTAGAAAACATTCTCATCCGCGAAACTCATGTGCGAGAGACCGACGGCGAATTGGTGATCGTACCAAATTCCTATCTCTTCAAGAACCCGGTGAATATTGAGACAGATCGCGGGTTGAAACGTCAGGAACTGGTTGTTGGCGTCGATTACGACACCGATATGCGTCAGGCGAAAGCGGTCCTGCAAGAGGCGCTTGAGGCTTGCGAGACCGTAAAACAATCCGAGACCAAGGACGTGCAATGCGTCTCCTTCGGCGGCTCCTCAATAGACTTCAAGCTGCTCTGGTGGTCCGGCAGCCGCCCGGCAGAGCAACGGGAAACTTATGATGAAGTCGCCTTTGCTGTGAAGGACGCACTGGATGAAGCTGGAATTACCATCCCGTTCCCGCAATCGACCCTGTCTTTCCGAGAAGAGTCTGTGCCCATCCCGTTGAGGACAATGCGAGACAAAAAACAGGTGACATCGAACGAGGACAGCTGAGTCCGGGGCGCTTTGCCTCTTGGCGAGGCGGAGACTCCCGCCATAGAATGCCATAATGAGCGATATTGAATTCTCCGAAGACCCGGACGGCGACCCGCCCGAAGCCATTGTTGGCAGCAAGGAGGTTGGCGCGCTGGCGCACCTCTATCGCGCTGAAGTCTATCGCTCGACCATTTGGCGACAGCGTCTCGACCAGACCACCAATTGGGCCGTGATCTCCACCGGCATCGGTTTATCAGTCTCATTTGCCAGTGATCGTGCTTCGCCCTTTCCGATCGTACTCGTCGGCGCGCTGTGCATCATGTTCTTGATACTCGAGGCACGTCGCTACCGCTTTTTCTATGTCTGGCGCTTCCGGGCGCGTGTGCTTGAGATCGCATTTTATGTGCCGATGCTACGCGGGGAAGGGGCTCGCATTCCGCTAGACCGGGGTACGGCGCTGTCGGATGATTACGAAAAGCCGCAATACCGAATATCCATGCCCCGCGCGATCGGGCGGCGTCTGCGCCGTAATTATGGCTGGATCTTCGCCATTCAGGGCGCAGCCTATTTTGCCAAAATCGCCATCCACCCCACGGATGTGCTGACGCTCGGCGAGTTCGTCCGTCGTGCGCATATCGGACCTATTCCGGGACTTGTCTCCATCGTCTTCGGACTGGCCTTCCACGCGGCCTGGATGACGCTTGCCTGGAAAACCTGGTTCGACGAACGCCAGGACAAGACCAAGATGGCCGACTTCCTGAAAAGCCGCGAAGACGTAAACCGCCGGGCAAAGGCAGAGCCGCTGGGCGACATCACGCAGGACTGATTTGGGTCAAAGCACGAAGCAAAAATTAACCATTTGTTTACTTTATATTCTATCTATGGTAAATATGTCGCTCAACTTTTGGGTGGGGGTGGTTGAATGAGATTGTTTTCAGTAGCTATAGGGTTTGCACTTTTGCCTGGGTGTAGCTCCATAAATGGCCAAAGTTTGGCTGGTAGCCAAATAAACTACGATCCGTACGTTTCGCGAAGTTTTTACGATTCAAATTACAGCAATGAGTCACTCAAATTTGTAGACTTACTCCATGCCCTTGACCCGGAGAACACATCAGGTTGGCGGGGCGGCGATGCTTGTAAGACGTCCGGTAGTGGCAACCTGCGAGCAGATGAGAAACTGGCATGTGCGCTCAATGGTTTTTATTCGAACGAATACGCAGGCATCCCCTTCAAACTGGTAAGCGAAGACGATGGTCAACTAGACAACTTGTCTATGGAAACAAATACAAACCTGATGTTTCGCCGCAATCGTCTTCAAGATCGCGTTATTCTTGCTTCGAATCAGGCCTGTGATAACTACAAGCGTCATTTGCTAGCGACACAAAGCGAAACGAATTTCGTTTACGGTAACATGGCGGTTCTGACCGGGGGGTTGGGAGCGATTTTTACCCCGCCGAGCACCAGCCGCGCGCTATCCGGTGCCTCAGCCATCGTTACAGGGTCACGAGCAGAATATAACAGCAGCTTTTTCCGTAAGCTTCTTGCGGAGGTAATTACTCGCGGAATCTCTGAAGAGCGCGATACACTTTTTAAAGACATCAAGAAGAAGCAGAAAGTCAGTATTCGGGGCTACAGCGTCGAACAGGCTCTCGCAGATGCGGTTCAGTACAACGCGAAATGCTCGCTGATCGCAGGACTGGAAAACGCACAAAAGGCACAGTCTTTTTATGCAGATCCAGGTCTGGAACGGATGTCAGAATTGTTTGACGGAGAGACGAAGGGCTTCGCGTCGATCTTCCAGACATTAAAGGCTCTTGATCCGTCTTCAGCAAATGATCTCGTTCAACAAAAACTGGAAGATGTCGCGAAAGAGGAACTCGCCACCGCAACCGCGAAGGCTTTGGTTGCGGCGAGTGCATTGAATGCCAATCCGGGTCAGAACGAAGCCAAAGAGAACCTGAAGACTGCGCTAGAGTCTGTGCGGTCGGCAAAGGAGCGCGTGGAGCGCCTATCGGGTTCGTCACCGGAACCGACACCCACTGGAGGTGTTCACAGTGGGGATACTTCTGATACATCGGATACGAGCGAAGACCCCAGAACTCTCGAGGACATATTACTTGAGTGGTTCGAGGAAGAGCTAGTTGTGAAATCCTTCACGAGCGATGATATGGCGGTTCGAAATGATGGGGAAGAAGCTTTGTTGGAGGGGGGAAACAACTGATTGTGTTCCACACAAAGCCTCCGTGGTTGGGATTTTCACTGAGACAAACTCGGTATCTCTTTCCCAAATCTGGGTAGATTTGTTGCGTTTGAGCCTAATTTGGCTTGCTGCTCTCTCTCGCATCCGCTGAGCACTCAATCAAAGGCGTGAGGTTTTTTTCCTTCTAGGCGTCAGCCAGCCGGGCCCCTGCGGCCTCCGCTGCTGTCGCCGCGACGGGCGAGGAAGGCGAGACGTTCGAACAAGGCGACGTCCTGCTCGTTCTTCAGCAGCGCGCCATGAAGCGGCGGCGTCAGACGGTCCGGGTCAGTTTCCTGCAGCGTTTCGAGGTCGATATCCTCATTCATCAGAAGTTTGAGCCAGTCGAGCAATTCCGATGTCGACGGCTTCTTCTTCACACCCGGCAATTCGCGCATGGCGTAAAAGGTCGTCAACGCGTCCTTGACCAGTTTCTTCTTGATGTCCGGGAAGTGCACGTCGACGATTTCCTGCATCGTCTCTTCGTCCGGGAATTTGATGAAGTGGAAGAAACAGCGGCGCAGGAAAGCGTCCGGCAGTTCTTTCTCATTGTTCGATGTGATGATCACGATCGGGCGCTGAAGGGCCTTCACCGTCTGGTCGGTCTCGTAGACATAGAACTCCATCCGGTCGAGTTCCTGCAGAAGATCGTTCGGGAATTCGATGTCGGCCTTGTCGATCTCGTCGATCAGCAGGATCGGGCGCTTCTCGGCGGTGAACGCCTCCCACAGCTTGCCCTTCTTGATGTAGTTCGCCACGTCCTTGGCGCGCTCTTCGCCCATCTGGCCATCGCGCAGGCGAGACACGGCATCATATTCATAAAGACCCTGGCTCGCCTTGGTGGTGGACTTGATATGCCATTCGATGAGTTCAGCGCCGAGCGCCTTGGCGACTTCAATGGCGAGGACCGTTTTTCCGGTGCCGGGTTCCCCCTTGATCAGGAGCGGACGCTCCAGAGCGATCGCGGCGTTGACGGCCACTTTCAAATCTTCGGTGGCGACGTAATCCTGGGTGCCTTCAAAGCGCATGAACTCTTCCTCATCTGGGTCTGATCCAACAATAGTGTCGCGGAAGTCAGGAGCAAGCGCTTACGTGGCGAAAGGCCTGTCACCGCAGTGCAGCATCGAAATCATTTCTGCCGGTTTCGTGAGTGTGGTAAAAGGGAATGGCCATGCGTGCCGCCGCAGTGCCTCAAGCTTCAGATGAGCGCCGCGCCGGGTTTGGTTGGGTTGTCCGAGAGGACCATGACGGACCGGATTTGACGCAGGCCGTATGATCCTATGCATATGGGAAACGGGCGCATGGCACACTTCCAAGCGTGCAGTTGATTGTTTTCATTCGACCCGGCTAACCGGATCGCAATCAAGCGTTAACGCCTTTCTGCAAATTTTACCGAAATCTGCAGGAGTGGAATCAGACGCCATGCCATTGAAGCTGTCCCTCAAACCGGGCGAAACATTCGTGGTGAACGGCGCGGTTGTCAGAAATGGCGATCGGCGCGGCGTTCTCCTGCTCGAAAATCGCGCCCGTGTCCTGCGTGAGAAAGATATTTTGCGCCCGAATGATGCGACCACTCAGGCAGGCCGCACCTATTTCGCCATTATGCAAATGTATCTGCTGGGAGAGGTCGATGGCCCAGCCTATGCGCAGACCGCTGAAGCTCTGGCCGGGCTGCTTGCGGCGTGTGATTGCGATGAGGATCGCGATGCAGTCTTGGAAATTTCGGCCGATGTTGCCAGTTCAAGCCTTTACCGCGCGCTGAGCCGTTGCCGCAAACTCATGATGGCTGACGCGCGAGGCGCGGAGTAATGGGGAGTGTGATGCGTATCGATCCCATCCCCGACACCAAGCCGGTCACCCTCGAAGAGGGGATATCGCTGTTGGAAGCCGGGCAGGGCGAAGGCCTTGTTGTGGATCTCGGCAATGGGCGTACCGCCAGTGCTGACGGGCATCGCGGAACCGACGGCCTACTCCAGAGGTTGCGCGGTCACCGTATGATGCTCTCGCTCGCGACTGGCGGCGCAGACCTTTCCCGCTTTGAAGGCCTGAACGACTCAGTGATCGTTGCGCCGCTCGTGCAGGAAATCCTCGACGCAACGGGTCAAAAGGACTAGTTCGGCGCCCATGAGCGCAGACCTTCTCTCCCTATTTACCGCGACCTTTGTCACTTTCTTCGTGTTGATCGATGCATTGGGTGTCGCGCCAGTTTTTGCGACGCTTACGGCAGGCGGCGACGCCGCCTATCGGCGAAGGATGGCGGTGAAATCCATCATCGTGGCCACGATCATCATTTATGGTTTTGCGTTTGGCGGGTCCTGGTTGCTCGGCGCGATGCATATTTCCATTGATGCGTTTCGGGCGGCTGGCGGCATTCTGCTGTTCATGATTGCACTGGACATGGTGTTCGAGAAGCGCACCGAACGCCGCGAACACCGGGCCGAAGAACATCTCGGGACGCACTCCGCCGATCCCGAGCCAGACGACATTTCGGTATTCCCGCTGGGGATTCCCATGGTGGCAGGCCCCGGTTCCATTGCAACCGCCATGTTCTACATGTCGGACAAGTCGGACTGGATCGAGAAGGGGATCGTGTTGTCGGCGATTGGGCTCAACCTCCTGCTGACGCTGGTCATATTTCTGATTGCCGGGCCGCTGGTGCGTCTCATGGGCGCGAGTGTTGCCGGGGCACTCACACGAATCCTGGGCGTTATCCTTGCGGCGCTTTCGGTGCAGCTCCTGATTGATGGCATTCGCGGGGCATTCAGTCTGTAGGGATCAGATGCCGGAGGGCTCCACGCTCTTCTTCGGCAGCCGGACGTTCCGTCGGAAGGTCGCAATCATCACATAAAGCAGGGCGAGACCAGACGCGGTCAGTCCCATTACCTGCAGCATCAGTTGTTGCGTCCATTTGATGCCGGTGTCGGCGATCCGCAGCGCGCCTGGACCATCCTGCTTGACCAAGGCAACCGACCGGTCTCCGCCAGCTTCAGCCAGCAAGCGCGCGCGCCGCAAGTCTGAACTGTCCTTCACATGTTCAATCAGCGTGATGGCCGCCGGTGTGCTGGTCAGCGTGCCGATGCGGTCGATCTGGCTCAGGTCCTTCTCGAGCTGCTGCAGGCCACCTGCGTCGATGGAGTTGAGATAAGCATTCCTTACCCGGTCGACGCGGACACTTGTCGTGGCCAGCTCACCGAGCGCTTCTTCCAGCGCTGGCTGCAATACATCGTCAGGCAAGGCATCATTGAGCCGGCTCTTCATGTAAGCGGTGAATTCGGGTGTCATGCGCCGTGCCCTGCGCGCGGACTTCAGGATCGAGGCGGCTCTTACATTGCCGTCTGATACACCATCAGATCCCTCCGCGCCGATCAGGGCGAGTGCCGTGATTTTCAGCGTAATGGGATCCACCCGGTCACCCTTCAGCCAGCGTTCGGAATTGTTGGCGAGATCAGAGAAGCTGCCCAGCAGCACAAACCGGCGGTCTGACGGTCGCGTATTGCCCGATACGGTCACTTCGAGCTTTTCGCTTGGCACATCGGCATCTTGCGTGTCGGCGGGATCGTCGGAGGCCTCTTCTTCCTCCACGATACTTGTGGAAGAGGGCGTGTTTCTTGGGCCGGCGGATGCCTGTGCCTTTTCGAACTTCAGGCCAATATCAAGAGGTAATTTACGGAGCGCCGCCGCGGCCATCCGGTCATCCGGACGGTCCAGCTTCACACCGCTGGAGTCAGCTTCGAGTTCGCGCACCGATTCCCGATCAAGCATTTGCGGCGCCGCCAGGAGGAAGCCGCGTGCTGCCGCAACATCCATATCCATCAGTTCACGTTCAACGATGTCGTGCCAGAATTTGTACTTGTCGCCGCCATTGCGGGGGGCGATTGACGCAAACGTTTCGTCAATGTTGCGACGGGTCTGATCAATCGATTCAATGGTGGGGGACTCTGAAAAACTCTCGCCAGAGAATGCCATGGCAAGACTTTGCGCAGCAATCACCGGCATGAGGACCAGCAGTGAGTTGAACACTACTGCCTGCATCCAGCCGGACGACTTATCCATAGTTTTCCGGCGTCGGGCCATCTACGCTGAAACCAGTGCATCAGTTGTGTTTTGGACAGGCGTTTATAGAGCGCGTCGTCGTCAGAAAGATCAAGTCCCGGCCTGTAAATTGCACGGGAATAGTCGATTTCAGGTGCCGAGGATCAGGGGCAAACTCATGAAGATTACATGATTTCGCCTCAATTGTCTGAAAACATTGATAAAAATTACACAGCATCAGGAATTGCAGAGAATCGCTAGGCGGTCTATATCCGCCCCCAAACAGAGTAAGGTGATAAGCGATGAGTGTTGACCTTTCGGACGACTATCGCCCCTCGGATGACGAGGAGTTCATGAACGAGCGTCAGCTTGCCTTCTTCCGGCGGCTTCTGGAGAACTGGAAAGCCGATATCCTCGACGGTGCGAAGCAGACGATCAATAATTTGCAGGATGAGTCAGGTTCGCTGCCGGATATCGTCGATCGCGCTTCAGCAGAGAGCGACAAGGCTCTTGAGCTGCGCACCCGTGACCGTCAGCGCAAACTGATCTCCAAGATCGATTCCGCGCTGCGCCGCATTGATGACGGTTCCTACGGATATTGCGAAGTGACCGGCGAGCCAATTGGCCTGCGCCGTCTGGAAGCGCGTCCGACAGCAACGCTCAGCCTCGAAGCGCAGGAGCGCCACGAGCGCAAGGAACGCACGCTGCGCGACGACTGAGCCTGCGCAAACCATTTCCGAATTAAAAAGCGGCGGTGATCCTGATCGGATCACCGCCGTTTTCATTTGCCCATCAACCCAACGCTTCGGCGGTTATGCTTGGAGCCTCATGCGTTGAGGACATAATGGCATCAAGGTCCAAAGGATGTCTTACAGCATGGTAATCAAGGCCTTAACGACGGCATGTGATATTTAACGCGAAGCGGACCTGCATTAACACTGGCGGAGTTTCGAGTGGAATCATGGCTGACAATGACCGCACCAAAGCGGAAATTCCTAACCAGTCGTTAACCGTATCTGACGCAAAACAGACTGGAACACGGAAGTCAGCTCACCGAACCATGACCAATGATCTGCCTCTTGCTGCCGATGACGGCTGGGACATGTCTCCCAGACGGGAAGCCGACATCATGCTCGACATGCCGACGACGTTCGAGCCAATTACTCCGGATCGTCCGATCCCGACATCTCGTGGCGTGCTGAGCGCCGCCGAGATCGAGGCATTGTTGCGTCCCAATCTGGACGACATGCCAGAACCGGAACCCGAGCCTGTCAAAGTTACGGACGTTGATGTTCCGAATTTGCGCAAGCTGGCGCCGGCTGAATCGACCGAAATTACAGAGGATGCGCGCCGTATCGCGTCCCGGCTGACTTTGGCGCTGAGAGATGGCTGCGGTCTGAAGGCGGCGGCGCTTGCCCGCGCCAGCGCGCGTGGCAGTTTTGACCAGGGACTGGCAACAGAATGCTCTGGTCGTGGCTCTGCCATTGCCTGCTATTCTGCGCCCGGTGGTGAAATTGCGGCGATGCTGGTGATCAGCGCGTCGCTCGCAAATGCACTCATTGAGACTGCCTGTGGCGGAAAGCCGACACAGGGGCATCATCGCGCCCTGACGCCGATGGATGCTGCGCTCCTCGAAGGCCTGGTACGCCCCCTGGGAGCGGCGCTGGCATCCTCACTGAAATTCTCTCGCATCGAAACTGATACGGAGTTCGCCTGCGCCCTTGCCGGACCGGGCATGACATCCATTCTCGATCTCGATGTGCGCGTCGATGACATCAAGATGCCGGCGCGCCTGATCCTGGCTGAGGATGACCTGTTTGACCTGTCCAGCGATGTGCCGACGACGCGCTCGCAACAGCGCATCTCCCGCGAGGTCGCTCCGGTTGTTGGGGCAGGGGCGATGACGGCTGTGCTGACCGCTCGCGTGGCAACCCTCAGCGTACCCATGTCACGCCTCGCCAATCTCAAGCCGGGTTCAACCCTGCTGCTGGGCCTGCCAGCCGATCAGCCCGTTGAACTGCTGACCGGTGGCCGCGATGGCGCTGTTGTTGCCGAAGGCGAGATTGGCCGGAAGGGCAATCGGATGGCGGTGCGCATTAATCGGCGGACAGCCCTTCTGCGCTAGGCAGGGGCTGCCCGAAAATTCCTACATATTGGCTTCAGCGCCCGCTTTCGACGCTTCTTCTGTGCCTCCACCCAGAATTTCAGCCTCGCGCTGCGCCCAGAGGCGGCGCTGGTAGCGTACTGAGATGATGTCAGTGACCACCAGTACGAAGATGACGAGGTAGAAGGAAGACTTCGACATGGCTTCGATCGTGTAGTCGAACAGTTTCAAGTGGGCGAGATGTGCGCCCTCGGTGACCAGAAGAACGCCGACGAGAAACAGGATGAACAGGCCCATGACCTCATACATCCGGTTTTTCTTCAGGAAGTCCGCCACCGCGTTTGCCATCAACGCCATAACGATGCCTGACGCGATGATCGCAATTGCCATCAACCAGACCTGGTAGTCCTTGCCCGGCCGGCATGCGACCGCATCTGCTATTGGCTGAGCGATCAGGGCTTCCTTACAATCGGTGACCGTGCCCTTGAACGTGCCAATCGTCTCACCTGCGGAATTCACGATGCGCGCGATTTCCTCATTCGCAATGGCCATGGCCGACAGGATGGAGTCGAACGAGAAGACGAGGTTCATTGCCACGATAAGGCCAATTGCCTGCAACACAGATTTCGACTTGCCGCCCTCGCTGTGTTCGATGTGCTCCACCGTCAACATGTGGGAGATTTCCTTGATCGCCGTGTAGATGATGAAGGCCCCACCGACGAAGGTGATCATGCTCTGGAAGGTGAACTCTCCCTCGATTATTCCTGATAGATGGAAGCCGAACAGAGGCTCGGCCAGAGCATCGAACAGCGCGACGATGACGAAGAGCAGGACGATCCGGAACAGCACTGCGAGGCCGATGCCCCATTGGCGCACCATCGGCGCTTTTGCTTCGCCGACCCGCTTTGATTCGATGGAAATGTAGAGCAAATTGTCGAAGCCGAGCACGGCCTGAAGCAACAATAGCATGAATAACGTAAACAGGCCCGATACGGAGAAGACCTCCGCCAACATTTCACCCAGCATCCCCGAATCTCCTGATATTAGTTCTGATCCTGTTCCCTGATAGGGAGGGTAGACCCGTCAGATCAAGTTACGCCGGGAGTCTTTAACAGTTCCACCTCGATTTCAACGCCCACCATATCTGTGATCAGTCCGCTGAACCGGCTGATGCCGAAAACGGTCCGGTCGATCTCCGTGGTAGCCGAGAATCCGGCCACCTGCGCGTTGCGTAGCCGGTCGAAGCCCGCGCCATTGAAGGTCACGGCCAGAGTGACTGGAGCATTCTTTCCATGCAGGGTCAGGATGCCTTCGACGTCCGCTGTGGTTTCGCTGGTCATCACGATGCGAGTCGATTGGAACCGGGCTTCGGGGAAGTTGGCGGCGTTGAACCAGTCTGCTCCCATAAGCGTTTCGGCAAACTCGTCATTTGCGATGTCGAGCGAACTCATGTCCACCTTGCCTTCGACCTTCGCATCGGCTGGATTGTCAGCGGCGCCGCTCATCTGAACATCAAATCGTTCGAACCGACCAATATAAGTCGAGTAGCCCAGATGATCGATCTTGAAGGTGAGGGCGGCGTGAGCCGGATCCAGCTGCCAGTTGCCGCCCTCCAATTTCACGACGTCCGTGGTGACGTTCGGTTTGAGCACCGGCGCCAGCACAGATGTACACGCAGCCAGCCCCACCAGTGCGACAGAAGCGAAACAGGCGGGACCGAAGCTGCGTGCAGTCATGATCAGTCTTCCTTTTTCTCGGCGACCCAAGCCATGACATTCTCTTCCAGAATGCTCAGGGGCACGGGGCCATCCTTCAGGACAACATCGTGGAATTCGGCGATGTCGAATGACTCACCAAGTTCCCCCTTGGCTTGTTCGCGCAACTCGAGAATTTTGAGCATACCGATTTTGTAGGCCGTTGCCTGTCCCGGCATCACGATGTAGCGCTCAATGGCCTTCTTCGCGTCACCTTCCGGGTTGGGCGTATTGTCAAGCAAATACTGGATCGCCTCTTCGCGGGTCCATTGTTTGTCATGGATGCCTGTATCGACGACCAGGCGTGCTGCGCGCCAGATCTCCATCGCAAGTCGTCCGAAATCGTCATACGGGTCGGAATAGTAGCCCATCTCTTTTGGCAGGAATTCCGAATAGAGGCCCCAACCTTCGGAGAAGGCAGTATAGCCGCCATACTTGCGGAAGCTCGGAATGCCTTCCAGCTCCTGCGCAATGGCGATCTGCATGTGGTGGCCTGGAATGCCTTCATGGAAGGCGAGGGCCTGCAACTGGTAGGTCGGCATATCCTGCATGCGATAGAGGTTGGCATAGTAAGTGCCGGGCCGGCTGCCATCCGGGGCAGGGCGGGAATAGAAGGCCTTGCCGGCGGATTTCTCGCGGAATGGTTCGACCGCTTTGACGATCATGTCAGCCTTGGGGAATGTGTTGAATACGCTGGGCAGGTCGACCTTCATAAGCTCGATTTGGGCGCGAGCTTCGGCCAGATAGGCCTCGCGGCCTTCTTCAGTGTTGGGAAGATAGAATTGCTCATCTGTTCGCATGAACTCGAAGAATTCCTTCAGCGTGCCCTCGAATCCGACCTTCGCCATGATCCCGCGCATTTCCTCATGGATGCGAGCCACCTCGTCAAGGCCGAGCTGGTGGACTTCTGCCGCGCTCTTGTCGGTCGTCGTCATCCGCTTCAGACGCATCGCATAATAGGCGTCGCCCTCGGGCAGCTTCCATGCGCCATCCTCTGTGGTCGCGCTTTTGGCCTGCTCGGTCATGGTCGCGATGAGGTTTTCATAGGCCGGGCCGACCGCTGATGTGAGGGCGGTGGTGGCATCAGCGAGCAGCTTAGCCGCCTGAACATCGTCAATCGTTCCGGCCTCAACAAGTCCGGAGACCTTGCTGCGGAAATCCTTCATCAGTGGGCTGTCTTCGCTGCCATCACTCACATCGGTCGTGAAGGGATAGCCGGTGATTACGCCCTTGGAATCGTTCAGTACGTAGGGGTAAGCGAAGGCGGGTGGTATGATACCGAGGCTGGCGGAATATTCCGCATTTTCAATGTTTTGCGCCAGGTAAGTTTCCACGCCTTCGAGGCGGGCCACATAGGCCTCCGCATCGGACAGGCTGGTCACGCCATGCTGGTTGACCAAGAAGGCCGGAATGCCGGACTGGACGCCGCGCATCTGGTCGAAAACATAATCATAGTGGCGATACGGAAATCCGGCTTCTGCTTCGGCCAGCTCATATTCGGCGAGCCGCCAGGACAGTTTGGCCTGATCATTCAGTAGGTCAAAATCAAAGAGTGTTTTCATCTCAGCGATATTGGCGCGCTGGATTTCCATATCTTCGATAGCCTTGGCGTCGGAGACGTCATTCCATTTGTCATAGTCGGTCTTCACACCGAGATAGGTCTGGTACATCGGGTTGCGGTCCAGAGTTTCCTGGAACTTGTCCTCGAACCATTCATTCAGCCGGGCGCTTTCGGCCGCGACCAGTTCGCTCCGGTCGGCTTGGGTTGGCGAAGGCGGCATTTCAGCGACAGGAGGCGGCAGCGTTGTGTCATCCGCGCTTTGGCAGGCGCCGAGCAGCAGGAGCGCTGCGATTGCTGTTGAAGTTCGTCTCATGAAAAGCTCCGATTTCACTGTGATTTCTGTAATTTTCAACGTTTGTCTTAACGCCTTTTTCGCTTTCATTAACCTTTGTCGTGCCACATTTGGTACACTAGGATTCCGTATGACTGAGTCGGCAGTGATGCCGAACGGAAAAGGCGTAGAGTGCTGGCCTGACCTTGGCGGCTGGCAACAGGAGTGTAAAGCGACCAATGGATTTTCAAATGCAGGCGAAGGCCGCTCCCGCTGACGATCAGGATACCACCGCTGAAACAAGCGAAGTGACTGAGCGCGGACGCGTGGATTTCATGCAGCTTTCGTTCTGGGTCTGCCTGCTCGTTTCGATTGCTGCGGCCAGTGTTGCGCTTGCCTGGCCAAATGCTTCGGGCGCGCCTGGCCCGATCCTGCTGATTGCGATGGCCTCTGGTGGACTGGTATTCTTGCTGTGGAGCGTACGCGGCGCTGGCCGGATGCTGGGCTTGTTCCCGGAGCGCGGCTCGATTGCGCGCGCCGCTCAAGCGGCGACGCCGCGCTTTGGCTGGATCGAGGCGCTGGATGAATCGGTCCTGATTGCCGATCAGGGGGGTGCACCTGTTGCGGCCAATACATCTTATCGCGAGCTGACAAGCCTCGCGCTGATCGGCTCCCAAGCCGAAGGCGCTCCGGTGACCGTGGATCGCCTGTTCGGTGCCAATCCAGGTCTGGCTGCACCGGTTTACCGCCTGTCCAAGGGGGCGAAGGCTGGTCATGCGCGCCGCGAAATCCTGCCGCCGATCACGATTGGCCCGGAGCGTGTGCCCGCCCAGTTCGAAATCACTGTGTCGCCGCTACCGCGTGACAAAGTGCTCTGGCGCATTCGTCCGATCGCCGGCGAGCGCGAAGCGACCGGCGCGGCCGACTTGAAATCGCTTTATGTCGAAGACGCGCCGATGGGCTTCTTCGCTGCGCGCCCGGATGGCACGATCACTTATGCCAATGGCTGGCTGCGCGATATGCTGGGTCTGCCGGAAACGGCCAAGAATATTCGTATCGACGACATCATGCGCCCTGAGTTCGTGAAGATGCTCTCGCGCGACCGCAAATCCGGCGTGCCGGGCCGGGTCGACATCCAGCTGCGCGGTCGTGACGGTGTTGAGCGCCCGGTTCAGGCGATTACGACCTGGTCGGGCAAGGGCGCGGACGCGACAGGACGCACGATCATTCTGGCTAGCCAGCAAGTCATGAACACCGGCGAGGAAGGCTTCCGCATTTCGACCGCGTCACGCCCACCGCGTCCGGATGGTGATCCGATGTTTGATGATGCGCCCTTTGGAGCGGTGCGCCTCGAGGGCGGCAGCGTAGACAGCGCAATCATCATGGATGCCAACCGTTCGCTGATGGACCTGACCGAGGGCAAAGCCGCGCCGGGCGGCAAGTTCTCTGAATTGTTTGCCCCGGAAGAAGGCGAAGATGCACTCAAGAGCCTGCTCATTGATGCCATCGACAAGCCAGTGAACCTGAAACTGGTTGGAGAAGAGCCCAAGCACGTAAACGTCTTCGTGGCGCTTGACGGCGCAGGCCGTCCCTCGGTGGCCTATGTCATGGACATCACCGAACAGCGCCAGCTGGAAATGCGTCTGGCGCACGGTGAGAAGATGCAGGCCATCGGACAACTGGCCGGCGGCGTCGCGCATGATTTCAACAACGTGCTGCAAGGCATCATCCTGAACAATGAACAGCTGATGGTTCACCACCCTCTGGGAGATCCATCCTATTCCAATCTGAAATCGATCCACGAATTCTCGATCCGTGCGAAAGACCTTGTGAAGATGCTGCTCGCCTATGCGCGCCAGCAGACCTTCAAGCGCGAAGTGTTTGCGGTGACGGACTTCATGTCAGAATTCTCGATCCTCCTGCGCCAGTTGCTGGATGAGCGGATCGAGCTGGACGTCAAGCATGGCCGCGATGTGCCTTACATCAAGGCCGACAAAAACCAGCTTGAGAACGCACTGTTCAACCTTGCCACCAATGCGCGCGACGCGATGCTCAGCCACAAGAATGGTGGCAAGCTGACAATCCGCACGGCGCGCGCCACCGGCAAGGAAGCCCAGGACAAGGGCTTCGCCTTTGTGAGCGATGGCGACTATATGCTGATCGAAGTGGAAGATAGCGGTCACGGCATGCCGAAAGACGTCATGGACAAGATCTTCCAGCCCTTCTTCACGACGAAGGAAGCTGGCGTCGGCACAGGTCTCGGGCTTGCGACGGTCTACGGCATCATCAAGCAGTCGGGCGGCTATATCTGCACCACTTCCAGCGTAGGCAAGGGCACAACGTTCCACATCTATCTTCCCGCGCTCAAGGCAGAGGAAATACCTGAGCCGGTGGACATGGCGCAGGCCGAGAAAATTGCCAGCCAGCCGGTGGATATTTCCGGTCGCGGTCGCATCCTGTTGATCGAGGATGAGGACGGCGTGCGCGGCATTGCCGCCTCCTTGCTACGGTCGAGCGGCTATGAAGTCGAAGAGGCCTGCGATGGCGAAGAAGCGATGGAAATTCTCGAGGACAATCCGGAAAGTTTTGATCTTGTCATTTCCGATGTGGTGATGCCGGGCAAGGATGGTCCGACGCTGATCCGCGAAGCCAAGGATCTGCTGGGTCACGCCCGCGTGATCTTCATCTCCGGCTATGCCGAGCGCGACATTGCCAAACAGCTGGACGACGACCGCGCGGTCTCGTTCCTACCGAAGCCGTTCACCGTCCGTCAGCTGGCCGAGCGCGTGAAACAAGAACTCGGCAGCCCGAAGAAGGAAGCTGCCTGAAACTCAGGCCCAGTGTGATTGGAGCAGGGCAGCGAACTCGGTTGCCCGCTCCGCACAGGCCCAATGTCCGGCGCCACGCTCGACATGCAGCGGCACGTTCCAGCGTTTGGAAAATCGTTCGCCCACAGAGAGGTCGACATAAGGGTCCGTCTCGCCCCAGAATAACTGGCCGCGCTCCGGAAGATTTTCGAGACCCTTCACCCATTCATCCGAAAAGCGCAGGCCGGCCGCTGACCGGTAGAGGCGAAGAATGCTCTGCCGCATCGTCTTGTCGATGAGCGGAACTTCCTGCTCGGCCAGGTTGCGCGGCATGCCGCCGGAAACCAGTGCAGGAAGGAGCCGTTTCTTGTTGCGCATGCCCAGCATGACAAGCTCACCCAACACAGGCGTTGCCCAGCGCCTTGCCAACGAGTGGCCGCGATAGTCGGGGTCGATCACCGCATTGGTGACGCACCAACTGCGTACAAGATCCGGCCTGAGGGACACGGCGCGCAGGGTCAGCAGTGCGCCCCAGTCATGGCCGACAATATCGACGTTGCCACCGGCCGCTTCCATCTGGTCGACCAGCCAGTTCGCATAGGCGTCCTTGGTTGCGCTGAACCCGTCCGGACGCGGGCAGCCAAAGCCGGGTAGGGCGGGGGCGCGATAGTCATCGGCGCCGAGACCGAGCGCCGCAATCAGTGGCTCCCACAGATGCGGCGTATCCGGAACGCCATGTATGAATAGTTTCATAGCAGTTTTCTCACCCTCACTTGACAATAGGTGAATATTCCTATTTAGCGGCGAGTGCAACCTTTGGGAAAATTATCCCATGAAACATCGAGATATCTGGCGGGGGCTTGATGCCCTTGCTGCGTATCATGGGCTGACGCCGTCTGGACTGGCACGCCGGGCCGGGCTGGATCCGACGGCCTTCAATCCTTCCAAGCGGGAAGGGGCTGATGGACGTCCGCGCTGGCCGTCCACGGAAAGCCTTGCGCGCGTCCTGGAATCTGTTGGCAGTCGGTTTGAGGATTTTGCCGCCTTGGTCGATGGTCGGCGCGGAGCGATTGCCCCCCTGATAGGCTTTGCGCAAGCCGGGCAGGACGGCTTCTTCGATGATTCCGGGTTTCCGGTTGGCGGGGGCTGGGAGGAGGTTCGGTTTCCGGGGCTGGAAACGGAGTCGGTTTACGCATTGGAGATCAGCGGAGATTCCATGGAGCCGGCCTATCGGGCCGGGGACCGGATTATCGTGTCGCCGGGTTCCGAAGTGAAACCGGGCGATCGGGTGGTGGCAAAAACTGTTGGTGGCGAAGTGATGGCCAAGGTCCTGGCGCGCAAGAATACGCGCACAGTTGAACTGGCCTCGTTGAACCCGGCCTATCCCGTGCGCAGTTTCAAACCGTCAGAGATTGCCTGGCTCGCCCGTATTCTCTGGGCGAGCCAGTAAGCCTTATCCCTTGCGTTGGTCGGATGTCGCTTGAGCCAGTTCCTCATCCTGGGCGGGCTGGTAGAGTGGGGCATATTTGTCGACCATCTCGATGCCGTCTTCTTCGTGATAGACGTCACGCCAAAAATTCGGCTTCCCGTCTTCGTCCACTGTGACGGTCATGTAGGTGATGTGAATCTGGGTTTCGGACTTGAACTCGATTCGTTCCGGATTTGACCCTTCGAGCGCCTCCGATACATCCCTGGATGTGATTTCCGGGTCATGCGCCGCAATCCATTTCGCCATGTCTTCAGGCCTTTCCAGACGGACGCAGCCTGAGCTGAACGTGCGCTGCGCGCGGTCAAACAGGCTCACGCCGGGCGTGCCATGGAGGTAGACAGAATACTGATTGGGAAAGATGATCTTCAGATCGCCGAGGGCATTACTGGCGCCGGGGCCTTGGACCAGTTGGTAGTTGTCGGCGGCGGCTGGCTCGGTCCAGTCCACCGAGGCGGCGGAGACGGACTGGCCGGTGGCTCGGTCAATCACCCTGAAATTCTTGCGGGCCGCATAGGACGGGTCCTTGGCCAGCTTTGGCAGCTTGTCGCGGCGCACGATGCTGACCGGGGCATACCAGCGCGGATTTGCGACTGCGTATTCCACCTGGTCGGAAAAGACCGGGGTTTCGCGGCTTGGCATGCCGACGATTGTCTTCATCGCGATTTCGCGACGGTTGTTGCGCCAGCCTTCGGCGGTGAAGGAGGGAATATTGGCCCAGATATACTGGTCACCCAGATCATCATAATGACGCCAGCGATTCATCGTGTCGGCGATCCGGTCGATTTTCGAATCGACACTCTCATTCAGGGCGGCAATCGTATTGCCACCTACAACACCGTCATCCTCAAGGCCGTGATGGCGCTGGAAATCCTTCAGGGCGTTCTGAAGACGCTCATCAAACACGATCTCCGTAGCGGATGTGCCGTCATCATTTTTCGAAGCCATGCTGATGGCGGACAGCAAATCGCCTGCCCATGTCTCGGGCGTGTAATAGCCTTCCGCTTCCAGGCGGTCGCGCAGGGCCGGAATACGTGGGTCTTCGTCGTCCAGTTCAATCGCTTCCCCATCCGGGATGGCGAGCCAGCCGCCCTCCGACCGGATTTCGCGATACTGTTTCAGCTGTTTCTTGAGACGATTATATTGGGGGTGCACAGGTTCGAGCTCGGAAAGGATGTCGTCGGCATCACCCCGCGCCGCCTTGATCAGGCTTTTCTGCACAGTGGATTTCGAGGGCGCGTCGGTCTTCGATTTTGCCGCTTCGCCATTATCGGACAATCCTCCGCTTACGGCAGAGGCCGTGCGGATCCAGGCTGCGGTCAGTTGCAGATCGGCTGTGGCGCGAATCTCGTCGCTGTCGCCTTTCAGGCGCTTGGCTGCGATCTTTTTGAGATTGGCTTTCGAGACGTCGGATGGGACGAGGCCGTATGAGAAGAGATCACTGCGCGCGCGCTTCAGCGAGCGGATTCCTTTCTCGGTCCAGATCGGCTTGAAGACATTCTGAGCATAGGCGGCGCGCACTGTGGTCAGGACACCAGCTTCGGTCTCACTGCCCAGTTCGTGCTCCAGCCAGTCATTCAGGATCAGGGTCTGCATGGCAGAGGCTTTTTCCGCTTCAAGTTCGCCGCCCATGACCTCTTTCTCGCTCAGATCGGCCAGCTGCACAGTATCGGCGGGTGCGGCATGCTGGGCGCTGGCGGGAACGGCGGTCAGCAGGCCAGCGGTCGCGAGGAGGGTTGATGCAAGAAGTCGGCGATGCGTACGCATAAATAATCTCCAAAATACTCTTGTTAGAGAAGAGCGCGGCCGCCGCATCAGGCTGGCCTGGCCGGTCGGGAAGACTGGCGGAACTCTTCGCGGTGTTGCTGGATAAACCGATCGCGCCCGTTCCGGTTCCGAATTACGGCTCTGAAAAACATCAGAAAAAGTATGGCACTATTTGCCCTCTGATGCGTTTGAGGAGGCATGCGTAATGGTTAAAGTGATGCGTGCCAGCTCAGACCAGACAAGAGGACCAGACCCATATTTTCCGCGTTCATGAAATTCATCTTCATGCCCTGGATCATCGCATCGGCGGAGCTGCACCCGGTCCAGCCGGTCGACAAGACTGAGACCGTCAAGACAGGTGCTGGCGTCGAGATTACCGTAAACGGAACACGCTCTGCGCTGCCGCTGATCTCTGTTTCCGCCATGCCGAGTGAGAAGGTCAGGCTGGCCATTCCCGAAGATGCCCGTATTGAGATTTCTGATGGAAAATTGAGCCGTGACGCGGCGGAGATTGCCTGGACCGCTCCGGAGGCGCCGGGGCTGGCCGACATGAAGATCTCCCATCGCGGCGCTGAAACCCGTCTGAACCTGCTGGTGCTGACGCCGTTCGAGAATGGCGTGGATGACAGCCTGAATGGCTATCGCATCGGGATGTATGCCCGGCCGTTGCGGGATCTTCCGTCCTATGCCGTGCCCAAGGGCTTTATCGATTTGACGGCGATGTCGGAGGATTTGCATGTCTCGCCCAATTTCCAGCTCGGCCAGTTCCGCTGCAAGCAGCAGCCGGGACATGAGCCGACCTATCTGCTGATGCAGCCGGAAATGCTGGTGAAGCTCGAAACCCTTCTTGCCGCTGCCAATGAGAAGGGCTGGGAAGCGGATACTTTCTTCGTGATGAGCGGCTATCGTACGCCATTCTATAATGCGGCCATTGGCAATACGACAACTTCATCGCGCCATTTGTATGGTGATGCCGCCGATATCTATATTGATCAGGACCGGGACGGGCAGATGGATGATCTCGACGGCAATGGCCGGATCGACAAGGAAGATGCCCGCGCACTGGTCAAGCTGATTGACGAACTTGCCGCCGAGCAGCCCGAAGGTTGGGTCGTGGGCGGCGCATCGGCCTATGGATCGAATGCGGCGCATGGGCCGTTCGTGCATGTCGATACGAGAGGCTATTCGGCGCGCTGGTAGTTAGTTGACGGTTTTCTCGGCATTCCACATTTGCATGAAGGCCGGCGGCGGAGAGGGCTTGAACTCGGTTTCCCACAAGGCGTCCAGCGCACGTTGACGGTCGGCCTCGGTGAAGGTGCCGGAGGTCAGGCAGAATTCCACTGCATTGTCGTTCGGGTCCTTCGTATAGATCGAGTGACACCAATTATGGTCAATCTCGAAGACGTCCAATCCGGCGGCGAGCCATTTCTGTTTCCAGCTTTCCAGTTCTTCCTTCGTATCCACCGAAAAGGAATAATGATTTGTGCCCGGCGGGAGTTTGGCGGCGGCGTTGATATCGTAGACATAATCGTCCCTACCATCGGTCTCGTGCAATTCCCAGAAGGCGATGAAGTGGCTGTCATTGCCATCCATGCGGTAGAAGAAATGCTTGCCCCAGCCACCGCCCATGATCGGGGCGACTTCCACCTTGACCAGTTCAAAGCCCATGATGCCTTCATAAAAGGCGTGCGTCGCTTTCATGTCTTTCGCAGCGAGCGCGAGGTGATGGTAGGCCATGTCAGTTTCCTCCTCTGTCGACCATCGACATTACATCCGTATCCGATCCATCCGGCGCGGCGATCTCGACCACGCGGTCATCGACATCATCATATTCCAGTTTCAGCGCACGGCTCATGATGGCGTGCATCATATAGGTGCAGGTGATGTAGGTGAATTCGAGGATTTCCTCGTCTGACAATTCCGCTTTCAGGGCCTCGAAGACGCCATCGGGCACGCGGCCGCGTTGCAGGACCAGGCCGTCGGTATAGGCGAGCACGGCGCGCTCCACCGGGCTGAAACAGTCTGCGACCTGCCAATGGGGGATGGCGGCGATCTGGTCTTCGGTCAGGCCGACATCGCGGCAGGCCTTGCAATGCTGTGAGAAGACGAATTGCGAGCCGACGGCAAAGCCGGCGCGGATCTGGCCCAGCTCGCGCAGCTTCGGATCAAGCTTGCGGTTCTTTGAGCGGTAGAACTGGAAGCCTTCGGTCGTGTGCTTGAAGGCATCCGGCACAATGTTGAAAACCGTCCACCAGTTTCCGGGCGTGCCGGTTGCGGTGCCGGGCTCGGCAATCGGGTCGCGGTCGGCAAACAACAGATCGAAAATCTGGTTGGCAAACGGATTGCCGGCTTCGCGGCCCGCCTGTTTCAGTCGTGGCATACGCGTATCCTCCCGGTCGGGAGTGTACCACCGCGCGGAAAGAAAGACAGGCATGACAAGGGGCCGTCACGCGAGGGAAACGGGCGGAAAGGAATGGTTTTTCGGGGGAGTCAGCCCGAGCTTTCCCACGTTTCCAGGCCCACGCTGATCTGCGCGGGCAGCAGCGTGGCCAGCGCGCCAAGCTCTGGCGAGAGGCGAAAGGCGGGGATTGCTGCGCCGACCATTGGCTTGGGCTCGCCGTTTGTCTGCAGGCGTTTGAGGGTGCGGGCGAGGCGGGTTGCGTGGGCTTCGGGCGCGGCAATCACGCGCCGGAGCGCGGCGATGCGGGCCATCAGCTTGTGTGGGGAAACGGGTCCATAACTGGTACCGGAAATGTCCGGAAAGCCGCCGGGGCCTTCAAAGGCCTGGCGCGCGGGCAGCAGTGTCAGCCGTCTGGGCGAAAGGCGGGGGAAAATGGCCAGCTCGACGCCTTCGGGCAGGTCCGGCTCTGGTGCGGGTTTGGCAGGAGCCGGGCGCGGCTGCGTGGGAGCCAGCTGCAGGCCGAGCGCCATCAGGAGGATCAGCCGACGAACGATTGTCTCAAGAATGCGGAGCCGGCCGGAGACGCGCTGTGCCAGGCCGCGCCCGATCCGCTTCGGCCCCAGATGCAGGTTCGCCAGCGCCGACGCATCCATCACGGCAAGGGCAGCGTGTTCCAACCCGCGTTTGAGAATGTCGGTCTGCGCATCCATGCGGGAAGTATGGGGGAAGGGGCTATCAGACGGATTGTGGGTTGGATTTTTCGCTAACTAGCAAATCCACCCATGCATCTGAATAAGTATAGTCGTGGTGTGCTTGGTGATACATGCAATAGTCTAGGTTGGTATTCGCCGGGTTTTTCGCTTTCGCATGGGGCCGGACTTTGTGCTTCTTCCAAGCAAGCGTGTGGTCACTCATGTTGAACTTCGAGCCAAGAGATTGCGAGACAAGGGTGCAAACAGTTCCAGGTTTGTGGGGATACAGCTCATCCGAAGCTTTGTATTTTACCAGAACATTCTGAATCGCCTTGCCTTCCGAACTCTCAGGCCGAACAAAGTGCATGTGTGCTTTCGACTTCGAGGAAGCTGTGAGTGTATAAACAACACTGAATTGATAGTCTAAATCTCTAAGTTGATCCTCTGTCATGCCTTTAGAAAGGCTAGCATCAATGGCTTTCATTTCAGATGGAATATCAAACGGGTTTAGCTCGCTTAATTGCGCAATATCCATTTTAGCGAATTGTATAGCCAGACCAAGCTCTTCTGAGAGAGATAAGTTCGCGCCAAAATTCTCAGTCAGCACACGGTCAAAATTCAAGCAGCAGGCTTGAAATAAACTTTGCCATTGAACATCCGATTTTCCAAGCAACAAATGCTCAACTTCATCGCGTATTACCTTGAGGGACCTCAGGTTGTTCTTCATTCCATCGGTTAGCGGAACGTCATGTCTCTCAACCATTTGGCTTAGTAATAGCGATCGCCCATCTTTTCCGACAATTTTAGTGCCGCGCCTTTCGTAGAACTCATGGAGCAAATACGTCCAAGCAATATTTGCGATAACTGCGAAGACCTCGGTCTTGAATTTTAAACCCGCACTATTGAAAATTTGAACTGCTAAAATCATCGATTCACGCGCACGTATCAGCCGCTCGTCATCGTATAGATTCAGGCCCGTCTTTGGATCAAATGAGTGCTTCTTCGCTATGAAGAAATCTACTTCTTCATTGGTTGCCACTCGTTGCTTGGTATTTTGTTTCACCTCTGTGACGCGCGCACTATTTACAGTGGCATTTCTTCCGCGATTTACTAATGCCTGAATATCTTGATTGCGCCATCCGCGCGCAAGCAGTGACTTAACTACGCGGCGCTCTTGTGCAGTTAGCGCACCATCTCGCGATCTCTTCGTCATTGAAAAAGCTAATCATAAATCGCTTAACAATCGCATTCCACTTGATGTTGAATTTTTGTTCCCAGTCAAAGTTTGAGTATAAGTTTCTGTTTGCTGTATTATCCCCACGAAAAGCTGTTTAGCTGTAATGCGGGTATCGCTTTGCTCAACCCGCCCTACAGATTGCGCCGCTGCCACCTCCCGCATTCTCTGCTTGCCGCCGGGTCATTTAGGCGTCACAAACGATCCCCATGGATTGGGGTAAGCTGAAGTCTTTTCACGCGGCAGCGGAAGCGGGCAGCCTGACGTCTGCGGGCGAGCGGCTGGGCATTTCGCAGTCAGCGGTGTCGCGCCAGATCGCAGCGCTGGAAGAGGCGCTCGGCGTCTCCCTGTTCCAGCGGCATGCGCGCGGCCTGGTGCTGACCGATAGCGGCCACACGCTGTTCCGTTCGACCATGGAAATGGCGACGGCGGCGCAGTCGGCCAATGCCTTGCTGAAGGACCAGCAGGAGACCCCACAGGGCGAATTGATCGTCGCTGCGCCGGTCGCGTTCGGCTCGACCTGGCTGGTGCCGCGCCTGGGCGGGTTTGCCCGCAAGCATCCGGACATGAATCTCGACCTGCGCCTTGATGACAGCCGCGAATATGACTTGCTGAAGCTGGAGGCCGAATGCGCCATCCGCCTGTGGGCTGCCGACAAGGCGGACCTGATCCAGCGCAAGCTGGGCACGGTGGCGACCAATCTCTATGCCTCGCCGGAATATCTCAAAGCCTATGGCATGCCGCGCACGCCGCAGGACCTCGATAATCACCGGATCATTGCCTATGGCGATGAAAGCTCGATGCTGGATGTGATGAGCTTTGCCTGCCGTGTGGGCCGGGATGACAGCCCGCCGCGCCAGGCCGCACTGAAGGTGAACAATGTGTTCGCCATGTTGCGGGCCGTGGATGCCGGCCTGGGGATTGCCGACGTGCCGGACTATATGGCCGGGACCATGCCGCGGCTTGTGAAAGTGTTGCCGGAGACGGTCGGCCCGATCTTCGATCTCTACTTTATCTATCCGAGCGATCTGCGCCGCTCGAAGCGCGTGTCGGCCTTCCGGGACTTCATCACCGCAGAGACCGAGATCCTGCGCCGTCCGGCTATGCGTCAGAATTAGTCAGAAATGCGACATCCATGCATAAGTGCATGAAAGCTTTGCTGTCATGTTGGTTGTATTCATCGGGGGAGAGGTTATCTACCACGCATGCCAAGGGCCTCGGGCATTAACCCAATCATTCCTCCGATTGGGCGTTTCCTCCCCCCTACGGGGCCCGATACTTACAGCCCGGCGCGTTCATTCGCTGCCGGGCCTTTTTTTGCCTTGAATTCAGGGCTCTAACGGCCGCTTTTTCATTAACTGAATGCAAGATTGCCGCGCCTCATGGGCGCGGTCAAGCCCATGAGGCACGGCAAGTGTTGTGCAGTGCAATATGCAGGATGCGCCAATCCAGTATTGGCGGGCGGATCAGAGGTTCGCGCGCAGCATCCAGGCTGTTTTTTCTGCGATCGCCGCGCGCTGCGTCATCAGGTCTGCGGTTACCGCGTCACCATTGTCTTCGGCAATTTTCAGGCCTGCCTTGCCAGCGCGGCTGACGGCTTCATGCCCTTTGACCAGATTCTCGACCATCGTGTCGGCATCCGGAATGCCATTGTCTGGCTTGATCGTGGCTGGCTCTACCATTTCTGCAGGTGATGTCGGGGCGAAATGGCCCAGCGCGCGGATGCGTTCGGCAATCTCGTCCAGCGCCATCCACAGTTCGTTATACTGTGTCTCGAACATGGTGTGCAGGCTGTTGAAGCGCGGACCGGTTACATTCCAGTGATACCCGTGGGTCTTGGAATAGAGTGCATAGGTCTCCGCCAGCAGAACGCGCAGGGCGTCAGCGGACGTATTACGGGCTTCGTCGTTCAAACCGATATCTACAGGCATGGGGTAACTCCTTTGTCTCTCTTATGAAAGACGTAAGAGCCCCGATCGTTCCATGCCAATCAATAGGGGGAAGGCCGGATATAGGATTGTTCTATAGCAGTTTCCTACGTCAGATTTGCGCAGAAACGCTGGATGCGCGTGAGGGCTTCCTGCAGCGCCTCGGTTGAGGTGGCATAGGATACGCGGAAGGCCGGGGACAGGCCGAACGCCTCGCCGAAGACGATGGCCACCTTTTCCTGCTCCAGCAATTCGGCGGCGAAATCCTTGTCGCTTTCAATCACCTTGCCGGACGGGCTGGTCTTGCCGATGACGCCCGCGCAGGACGGATAGACATAGAAGGCGCCTTCCGGCGTGGGGCAGGTGATTCCTTCGGCGGCGTTGAGGCCGGCGACCACCATATCGCGGCGTTGCTGGTAGACGGCGCGGCGTGTGGGCAGGAAATCCTGTGGGCCGTTCAGCGCTTCGACGGCGGCCCACTGGCTGATCGAGCAGGGATTGGATGTGGTCTGGCTGATCACCTTGCGCATGGCGGTGATCAATTTTGCCGGGCCGCCCGCATAGCCGATGCGCCAGCCGGTCATGGCATAGGCCTTGGAGACGCCATTTACGGTGAGCGTGCGCTCGTACAGGGCGGGCTCGACCTGGGCGATCGTGAAGTATTTGAAGTCGTCATAGACGAGGTGTTCGTACATGTCGTCGGTCAGAACCCAGACATGCGGATGGCGCAGCAGGACATTGGCGAGGCCGCGCAGCTCAGCCTCGGTATAGGCGGCGCCGGTCGGGTTGGATGGTGAGTTCAGGAGCAGCCACTTTGTGTTCGGGGTGATGGCGGCCTCGAGGGCTTCGGGTGTCAGTTTGTACTGGGCATTCGGGCCGCATTCGATGGCGACGGGCGTGCCGCTGGCGAGCAGGACCATGTCTGGATACGACACCCAATAGGGGGCCGGGATGATGACTTCGTCGCCGGGGTTCAGGGTGGCGAGGAAGGCATTATAGATGACCGGCTTGCCGCCCGGCGCAATGTGGATCTGGCTGGGCGTGTAGGTGAGGTCGTTCTCGCGCTGGAACTTGGCGCAGATCGCCTCCTTCAGCTCCGGGATGCCATCGGCGGGCGTGTATTTGGTCTTGCCATCGCGAATCGCCTGGATGGCGGCGTCCTTGATATTGTCCGGCGTGTCAAAGTCCGGCTCGCCCGCGCCAAGACCAATCACGTCATGTCCGGCCCGTTTCAGCTCATTGGCCTTGGTGGTGACGGCGATGGTGGCAGATGGCTTTACGCGGTCGAGGGCATCGGAGAAGTGGAAGGTGTCGGACATGAGGTTTTCCCGTGAAGTGTCACGCGCGGCGGCGTTTGCCTTCGCTTAATCCTGAGGGCCCCGGCCCGCAAGGGGAGGGCGAGGGTAATTCTGACGCACGGGCCTCAAGGGCCGGCCTCAAAGCCTTTCTGAGGCCTTAACAACATTCCCCAAAATCACCTGCGCGCTTGGGCCAGACTATTAGCCTTGTTTTGGCATGATGCAGGATTATGCAACCCAGTCGAAAGGCGGTCCCGGAAAGGGATCAGTGATACGGAGCCATGAGCATTTCATCGAGTATGGACCTGTTGAATCGGGTTCTGGACAAGGTCGCCGAAGTGGCCAATGAGGCCTATCTCGAATTCTCACGTTGGGTAGATCGTCTCGACGACATGGAGAAGCTGTTCTTCATGGTCGTGTTCATTCTGATATTGTTCATGCTCATCCTGGTGCGGGCAGGGCGTCGCAAGGCCGACCCGGCACGGGGGCGATCCTTCGTCTCGTCGATCGTCCTGGTGATGCTGTTCAGCTTCGGTGCGGGATGGATGATTGATTCCCGGTTTGACGTTCAGGATGTAATCAACTTCTTCTGAGGCTCGCATCCCCGGCCAAGCCGGACTATCTGTTGAGGCATGAACCCGACTGATTCCGGCGCAGCTTCCCTACGGGGCATTGACGTCATCAAGGACAATCTCAAACGACTGCCTGCAAAGCCGGGCGTCTATCGCATGTTCGGTGAGCATGACGATGTCCTGTATGTGGGCAAGGCGCGCGACCTGAAGGCGCGGGTCTCGAACTATGCGCGGCTCGGCGGGCATACCCAGCGGATCGCCCGCATGATCTCCATGACCAAGCGGATGGAGTTCGTGGTCACCGAGACGGAGACCGAAGCGTTGCTGCTGGAAGCAAGTCTCATCAAGAGCCTGAAGCCGCGTTTCAACGTATTGCTGCGTGACGACAAATCGTTTCCCTACATCCTGATCCGCCGGGACCATGAAGCGCCCCAGATCAAGAAGTATCGCGGGTCCAAGATGGATCAGGGCGACTATTTCGGTCCGTTCGCCAGTGCCGGGTCTGTCATGCGGACGCTGGACACATTGCAGAAAGCCTTCCTGCTGCGCACCTGTGAGGACAGTGTCTACAGTGTGCGCACGCGGCCCTGCATGTTGCACCAGATCAAGCGCTGTGCGGCGCCCTGCGTCGGGCTGATCGAGACCGAGGACTATCAGGCGCTTGCCGATCAGGCGGCAGACTTCCTGCGCGGAAAGGGGGCCGATCTGCAAAAGCGCCTCGCTGCCGATATGGAAGCGGCGGCAGATGACATGGAATTTGAACGTGCGGCGCGGCTGCGCGACCGGATCCGGGCGCTGGCCCATGTGCGTGCCAGTCAGGATGTGAACCCGGAAGACATCGAAGAGGCAGATGTGTTCGCCATCGAGATGGATGGCGGGGTCTCCTGTGTGCAGGTCTTCTTCATCCGGGCGGGACAGAACTGGGGTGCGACCGCGCACTATCCACGCCATGAGCGCGAGCAGACACCGGAAGAAGTGCTGTCGGCCTTCCTCGTGCAATTCTATGACAAGCGCCCGCCGCCAAAGCTGATCCTTGTGAACAAATTACCGGGCCAGGCCGAACTGATCGCTGACGCGCTTGAGCTGAAAGCCGGGCGCAAGGTGGAAGTGCGTCGTCCCGAACGGGGCAGCAAGAAGGACCTTGTCACCCAGGCCGCGCGCAATGCAGGGGAAGCCCTGTCGCGCAAGCTGGCCGAGACGGCCAGTCAGACGCGCCTGCTGGCCGAAGTGGCGAAAGTGTTCGAGCTGGAGACTCCTCCGGAGCGTATCGAGATCTACGACAATTCTCACATTCAGGGCACAAACGCCGTGGGCGGAATGGTGGTTGCCGGTCCGGAAGGCTTCATCAAGAACGCGTATCGCAAGTTCAATATCAAGGATACGAGCATCGAGCCGGGCGATGATTACGGCATGATGCGCGAGGTTATGCGACGGCGGTTTTCCCGCGCCCTGAAAGAGCGCGAAGAGGGCAATGGCGCAAACTGGCCAGACCTTGTTCTGATTGATGGTGGGTTGGGGCAATTGAACGCCGTGATCGAGGCGTTGGCCGGAATTGGTGTGACCCCGGAAGATGTGAACCTTGTCTCCATCGCCAAGGGCGTGGACCGGAATGCCGGGCGGGAGCAATTCTTCCGGCCGGGCCGCGCGCCCTTCAAGCTGCCGGAAACCGCCCCAGTGCTCTATTACCTTCAGCGCCTGCGCGACGAGGCCCATCGCTGGGCGATTGGCGCGCACCGGGCAAAACGCTCTGCTGCAATCAAGACCTCACCCTTGGACGAGATCGAAGGGGTCGGTCCGACGCGGAAGAAGGCTCTGCTTCACCATTTCGGATCGGCCAAGGGCGTCTCGCGCGCGAAGGTCGCCGACTTGATGGAAGTGGACGGCGTCAACGAAGCTTTGGCCGAACGCATTTGGGGCCATTTCAATAGCGGCTAAGCTGACCGCGCAGGGGTGCGTGTCATCAGGCTTTCGATATAGCTTTCCACCAGATGGACGAGTTCATCTTCCAGAATGTCCGCATCGAGTTCCAATTCCGGTTCTGCGGCAGCCGCTCTCAGCAATTGCACGACAGTGTGTGTCAGGATGAAAGCCGCTTCCCGGCCGTGGGGGAAATCGAAACTTTGCTGCCCACTGATGGATTCAAGGAAGGCAAAATGCTGGCGGCTCATGACATCGCTGCCGCCAGAGCGAAACAGGACGTCTGAGAGGATGAGCCGTGTTTGAGGCGAACCTGTGGGGCCATGCATCAGTGCCCGGATGACAGCACGTACGGGTGATGTCTCTGGGGAATCCAGAACAATCTTCGTGATCATTTTGCGGACATTGTCGCTTTGGCGCTGACTGAGCGCAAAGAGGATGGCTTCCCGGTCGGCAAAATACTGGTAGAGCGTGCCAATACTGACGCCAGCGCGCTCAGCGATGTGGTTTGTGGTTAAATTTGTGAGACCATCCGATTCCAAAAGCTGAAACGTTGCTTCCAGAATGGCTTCCACCGTTGCCTGAGCTCGGGCTTGCCTTGGTTTTCTTCTATTTTTTTCAGTCACTTGTGCATTCCGATTTGCTTGACCCTGCGTACATCCTGATGCGAGTGGAATATCTGAGCTTTGCTTACATTATAGGGCGGCGACTGCCAAGAACACTACAGGAGGCGTCTGGATGCATCCCTCGCTCGCGCAGGTTCACGACCGGATTGAGCTGCAGAAATTAGCCTTGCCTCAAATGTATGGCGATGTCGATTTCACGCAGACACCAGAACGCTACACTCAGGATGTAGCGGAAAGTTCACTACCGCCATCGCTGCACAATATGGCGCCGCCTCCAGCGGATATGGTTGCGCGGGTCAAGGCCTATACGATGTTGGGGGATGTGACGGCTGATGCCTATGCGGCCCTGATGGGTGAGTATGGTTTCAGGCGGCTCGTGGATATGTTGACGACGGCCTGCGATGAGGGACTGGAAGCTGTGCCCGATGCGCCGCCGGAACTGGTGGCCCTGATCACGGAAATGGAAACCAGGCCGGACTGGTTGGACATGGACATGGTGCGGAAGGGCGCGGCGCTGAACCGCCTCCCCATGGCGGTGACGTCCCCGTGGATGATCCGGGGGGCGTTCCTTGCAACCTTCATGAACAAGTATACCGCGCTGCCCATGGCGATTACGGGCACGCTCGGCTACTCGACGTCTGCGCGCCGCGTCAACGAGACGGCGACTTTCTTTACGGTGACCACGCTGCCCGGTGCGCTGGAGCCGCGTGGCGAGGGCTTCAAGGCCGCTGCCATGGTGCGGCTGATGCATTCCATGGTCCGGTTCAACATCCTGCGCAAGATGAAAAGCTGGGACGTGTCCGTGTACGGCATTCCGGTGCCACAAGTCGACCAGATGCCAGCTGGCCTGATCGATGTGTTCCTGCTCGCCTACCAGATGTTGGATGAGGGGCGTACCGAGTTCACTGCGGATGAGCGCGCCCGTGTCGAGTTCAGCCGCTATCGCTGTTACCTGCTCGGCCTGCCGGAAGATTTGCTGATGGACACGCCGCAGGGCATTGTTGACATCATGAATGCCCGGGGCGCGTCCATCCGCCAGGGCTTTGACGACGAGACTTGTGGCACACTGGTGCGCGCCACGCTGGAGGCGTATTTGCCACCAGACCGCAAGCTCGGTCACCGCATATTCAACGCACTGGAAAAGCGGCTCGCGCGGCTGGTCCTGGTGAAACACTTTCTTGGCGGTGACAGCCAGAAAGCGCGTGAGATCGGCGTGCCAGTCGGGCCGCTGGACTATGCGGTGGCGATGGGCCTGTTCCCTTACATCTCGGCCAAGATGGCACTGTACCGATTTGCCCTTTCCGTGCCCGGATTACGCGGCATTGCGGATCGGCGACTGACGGCGCGTATCCGCAAGTTGCTGAAACGCTACGGCCATGCCGAGTTCACATCAGATGCTGAAGCTTACCGTCCTGCAGTCCCCGTGGCTGCATGACGGTGGGAGGGGAGTTTGGTGCCCCCCGAGGGACCCGGGTGGGCGGGGGGCATCAAACGTTTTTTAGTCCCCACTATCCATTGCCACAATGATCTGGGCATAGCCTTCCGACAGGCGTTTCATGTTCTCGACCGCGAGACGTTCATTGGTGCCGTGAAAGCCTGAAAGGTCGGTCGGGTTCAGCACGGACGGCGCGAAGCGGTAGACGCTGTCGGTGATGGCGCTGGCATAGCGCGCATCCGTGGCACCCAGCACCAGGCCGGGTGCCACTGCGGCGCCGCCGCCTTGCGCTTCGGCTACGGTAGCGAGCACGGCATAGGCCTTGTTGTCGGTAGGCGAGACTGGCGATGCTTCGCTGCCGCTGATGCCGCCGTCGGAGACCGTCACTTCAATCCCCTTGATGTCAGACGTGACGTCTTTCACGTGTTTGATCACGTCCTCGACCGTATTGTTCGGGTGCACACGGAAATTCACGGTCGCCATGGCGCGCTGGGCCAGAACATTTTCCTTGGCGGAGCCGGCCAGCATGGTGGGCGCCGTGGTCGTGCGGATCATGGCATTGCCGGCCGGGATATCGGCCATGGCGGAATCCACGCTGCCTGCGAACAGCCAGAGATTGGCAAAGGCCATCTTCTGCATGAAGGGCAGGTCCGGGGCGGAGACGCGGAAAAGATCAGACACCGGAGGTTTGGAAAAGTCGGCTGGCATCTGATTCTCATCCAGCGCAACAATGGCGCGAGCGAGACGGACCGCAGCAGAGTCGCGTGGCGGTGTGGATGAATGCCCGCCCTCGGCCAGCGCGGTCAGGGTGAGCGTCAGATAGCCTTTCTCGGAGACGCCGATATAGGCCATTGGCTTTCCGGTCAGCGGGGAAGGGTCAATAATCGCAAAGCCTTCGTCCAGTGCCATGACCGGCGAGATGCCGCGTGATTTCAGCAGGGCGATACCAGCCTCGGCACCATTGCCGAGCACTTCCTCGTCATGGCCAAACATGATGAGGACGGTGCGCTTGGGCTGGAACCCGTTTGCGGCGAGTGCGTCAGCCGCTTCCATCAGGGCGACGAGGCTGCCCTTGTCGTCAAGCGCGCCGCGACCATAGACATAGCCGTCGACGATCTCGCCTGCGAAGGGCGCGCCGGTCCAGTCGCCCTCAGTGCCGATGTTCACCGGTACGACGTCCTGGTGGGCCATCAGCAACAGCGGGTCGAGCGAGGAATCTGATCCTTCCCATGTGTAGAGCAAGGACAGGGTACCGGGCACGAGTTCACGGCTCATGGCGGCGTGCGCGGCGGGATAGGTCGTCTCCAACCAGTCATGCAATTCCAGCCACGGGCCTTCCTGACCGACGCGCGGGTCACCGGAAGCGACCGTGATCGTGCGGAACTGGATGGCTTCGCTCAGATGGCTTGCGGCGCGATCTGCGGAGACCTCGGGCGCAGGGGGAAGCTCTACGCGTTCGCCCGTCGCCGCGCCGCCATATGTGAATGTGCGGAACAAGACCACCGCCACCAGAAGCACAATGAGCGCGACGACCCCCAACAAGATTTTCTTCAGCATTGGCCCATTTCCTCCCGGCACATCTTTTATCCGGTGTCAGGCCCGACCGGCGCGACGTCAACCGTTCCGGCAATAAAAAAATGACTTGGCCGTCACGTTTTTACCGGGCAGGCTGCGCACATGACTGACGCAAGTGGCCCGCGCCTGTCCCTACCGAGAGTACTCGCCTTTTCCTCACTCAGCGTCCCGCTGGCGGGGGTGGGGTTGCCGTTGGCCGTGTATCTTGCACCGCTCTATGCAAATGAAGTTGGCCTGGGCCTGGAGCTGACCGGCTTCCTGTTCATGGTGCTGCGATTCTGGGACATCCTGACCGACCCGGTGATGGGGTTCGTGGTCGATCGATACCGTAGCCCGTGGGGCCGTGTGCGTCATTGGATCGTACTGAGCGTGCCGATACTGGGGCTGGCGACCTATTTCATCTACATGCCCGAGCGCGGTGCAGGGCCAGGCTATTTCGTGGTCTGGATGCTGCTCTTCTATGTCGGTTTCACCCTGTTGCAAACCGCGCGGTCTGCGTGGGTGCCCGCCATTGCGACCGACTATGATGATCGCTCCCGCTTCTTCACATGGGCAGAAGTGCTCAGCATCATTTCGATGCTGGCCTTGCTGGCTGTGCCAGCGATCCTTGCTGCAGCTGGTGTCGAAGTGGACCGGTTCGGGCAAGTCGAGGTAATGGGCTGGGCGCTGCTTATCTCCCTGCCGATCGTGGCCTTCCTCGCCTGCACCTTCGTGCCGGACAGGCCCATGCGCGGCGACAAGGGCGAAGCAGCCAAGTTTGATCTGAAAGCCATGATCGCGGCGCTCAGGAACAGGTTTCTCGGCGTCGTCCTGTCCATGGAGCTGTTGGTCGGGACGGCCGTGGCCATTACAGCGTCGAACTATCTGTTCGTGGCTGAATACGTGTTTGGCCTGTCGGATTCCATGTCCAGCGTCGTGCTGATGATCTTCTTTTCTACGGCCGTTGCGGCGTTGCCCTTCTGGCTCAAATTCTCGGCGCGGACAGAGAAGAACACCGCTTTTCTGTGCGCGGTGATCATGGGGATGTCGAGCTATGTGATCTACTATCTTGCCGGACGTTTGGGCGGAGGTTTCTGGGCGCTTCTGATCGGGGCGCTTGTCAACGGTGCGGCCTTCAGCGCGCCCGTCGTGATCGCGCGATCAATGGCGGCAGACGTGGTGGAATACCAAGCGGCGCGAACCGGGGAAAACCGCGCCGGGATCTACTATTCCCTCCTGACAAGTGCCTACAAGATCGGCAGCAGCCTGGCGTTCGGTGTTGGATATTTCGTGCTGGGACGGGTGGCCGGGTTCCGGCCGGGTGCGGAGAACTCCCCCGAAGCCCTGCATGGCCTCCTTCTGGTATTCTGTGTGTTGCCGGTCATCCTGTACGGCCTCGCGGCGCTTGTCGCATCACGCTACACGCTGACCCGGGCCATGCAGCGGGATATCAGCAAGAGCCTGGATCCGCGCGGGCCGGAAATGCTGGACTAGAAGCCGCCGCCTTCTGCCAGCCACTCGGCTTCTTCCGCGGTTGTCTCACGCCCAAGCGCCTTGTTCCGGTGCGGGAACCGACCAAAATCCTGAATCACCTTCAAGTGCTGGTGGGCATAATCCAGCGTGCTTTTCGCGAAATCCTTGAACTCTGGACGCGCATCCGCGACCAGTTCTTCGAACATTTCGACGCAATGTTTCTGGTCTTCCAGGGATTCCGAATGTTCCAGTGGCAGGCAGAGAAAAACGCGCTCTGTTTCGCTGAGGGATTTGTGCTCATTCAGCGCGAGGCCGTCCTTGCACATACGAAGGGCGAGCGAGTCCTGATGGAATGCGCGCGCATCCCCCCGGAACAGGTTGCGGCTGAACTGGTCAAGCACAATGATTGCGGCCAACCGTCCGCGCGGGCCCTCGGCCGCCCAATCATCGGCGAAGGGCATGTGCGAAGTATCGTCCAGCAGGCCCAGAAACCGATCCCGAATTTCGGCATCGGTCTCGTCCGATTTGCCGAACCAGAGCTTGTGCTTTTCCTTCAGGTTTTCGGCAAAATGGCGCGTATCGCCGATCCAGTAGGCCAGCACATCTTCGGGGGTGGGTATTTTCGTCATTCGGCAGGTCTCCGGGCCACGATCATGTAGTTCACCTTGGTGTCGCCAGAGAGCTTCCAGCTGTCGGCCAGCGGATTGTAGGAGACACCAATGGCCGGTTCGGTGACGAGGCCTGCGGCTGTGAGTCCCGCATCGGCCTCGTCCGGCGTCACGAATTTCGACCAGTCATGTGTGCCGCGCGGCAACCAGCCCAGCACGTACTCGGCACCGATCACGGCAGTGGCCAGCGCCTTGGCGGTGCGATTCAGTGTGGCGACAATCATCAGGCCGCCCGGTTTCACGAGACCGCCCGTGTCTTTCAGGAATTGGTGCGGGTCAGCGACATGTTCGACAACTTCCAGATTGAGCACGATGTCGAACAGGGGCTCTCCGCTTTCAATCAGGCCTTCGGCTGTGCCTGCGCGATAGTCGATGTCGAGGCCTTGTTCGCTGGCATGCGTCATCGCTGTCTTGATGTTGGCCTCCGAGGCATCCACGCCGGTTACCGACGCGCCCAGCCGTTTCATCGGCTCGCAGACGAGCCCGCCGCCGCACCCGATATCGAGCAGTCTCAGGCCGTCCAGCGGGCGTCTGGCCTCCGGTGCAATCCCGAAATGCTTCTCTGCCTGGTCACGGATGAAGCGCAGCCGCACGGGGTTGAATTTGTGAAGCGGCCGAAACTTGCCGCGGGGATTCCACCAATCTGCAGCCATCGCTGAGAACTTGGCAACTTCGTCCGGATCGATGCTGGGTGTGGCAGGCGCGTGGTCTGCCGTGTCTTTTGCTACTGTCATAGTTCAAGAAACCTGTTTGATCCGGGCGTGAACACCCCCTATGAGGGCGAATATAGTGGGATATCCCAAGAAAACGACAGGATATGGGGCGAAATGGCGCGCACGGTTCTGAAATTTGGCGGCACATCCGTAGCTGACCTAGATCGCATTGCGAATGTGGCGGACATCGTCGCCGCACGTGCGGAAAAAGGTGAGCGCATGGCGGTGGTTGTGTCCGCAATGTCGGGCGAGACCAACAAGCTGGTGGGCTATGCCGAAGGCGCTGCGGGCGATGCCCTTCCGCGCGAGCAGTTTGATGATGAGTATGATGTGGTCGTGGCCTCGGGTGAGCAGGTGACGGCAGGTCTTCTCGCCTTGGCGTTACGCCGGCGGGGCCTGAAGGCGCGCAGTTGGCTCGGATGGCAATTGCGGCTGAAGACAAACAAGAGCCATGGCCGCGCGCGGATCATGGGCTTTGATGATTCCACGCTGCCGGACGCGATTGATGCCGGCGAGATTGCCGTCATCGCTGGATTCCAGGGTGTGACCGACGATGACCGTGTGGCCACGCTTGGCCGGGGCGGTTCGGATACCAGCGCCGTGGCGGTTGCCGCCGCGCTTGAGGCAAGTGTGTGCGACATCTACACAGATGTGGACGGCGTCTACACCACCGATCCCCGGATTGTGCCCAAGGCGCAGCGGATCGAGAAAATCTCGTTTGAGGAGATGCTGGAACTGGCATCCCTCGGCGCCAAGGTTCTGCAGACCCGGTCTGTCGAGATGGCGATGAATCACAATGTGCCCGTAAGGGTTCTGTCCAGTTTCCTGAAGCCGGGCGAGCCGAACCCCGGAACCATTGTCTGCTCAGAGGAAGAAATCGTGGAAAAACAGGTTGTCAGCGGCGTTGCCTATTCCCGGGATGAAGCCAAGGTCACGCTCTATGGAGTGCCGGACAAGCCGGGTATCTCCGCCAAGATCTTCTCGGCCCTCGCCCGCGCTGGGGTGAATGTGGACATGATCGTCCAGGCGCAGGCGCGCGGGCCGGAACAGGCCAACATGGTATTCACCTGCACCGACCGGGACAGCCCCATTGCACGCGACACACTTGAGAGCATGCATGAGGAAATTGGCTATGAGCGCCTCGAAGTTGTGCGCGACGTGTCGAAAATTTCCATCGTTGGTGTTGGCATGCGTAGCCATACCGGCGTCGCAGAGACAATGTTCAAGGCCCTGTACGAGAAGGGCATCAATATTGACGTGATCTCTACTTCGGAGATCAAGATTTCAGTACTGATTGGAGATGCCTATACTGAGTTGGCCGTTCGGGCCCTCCATACGGCATTCGGCCTTGACGCTGCCTGATAGAGGCTGCGACATACGGGCTGACCATGCCTTATAATCTGCCCGCGACGCGCTTGCTGATGAACCGGCTCCGCCAGGTTATGGCGGAGGAAGGCGAAACACGGTCTCGGCTCGACAAGGTCGTGCGCCTGATCGCCTCCACCATGGTGGCAGATGTCTGTTCCATCTATCTCAGACTGCAGGGCGGCGCGCTGCTCCTCATCGCGACGGAAGGTCTCAAGGCCGATGCTGTCGCGGCCACACGTCTCAGCGTGAATGAGGGCCTTGTCGGCCTGGTTGCGCGCCGCGCCGAGCCGATGGCCATTCAGGACGCGCCGCGCCACCCCTCATTCTCCTACCGTCCGGAGACCGGGGAAGACCCGTTCCACGCCTTTCTCGGTGTCCCGATCCTGCGCGGTGGCCGCGTCATTGGCGTGCTTACGGTTCAGAACCGGACCGAGCGGGCCTATGATGATGAGGAAATCGACAACCTCCAGACAATCGCCATGGTGCTGGCCGAGATTGTCGATCGGATTGATCCCGATGCGCTGAACAATGGCGGTAATGAGAAGCGAGAGCGCAACACGGCATCCTTGACAGGACGCGTGTTTTGCGAAGGTCTCGGTTATGGGCGCGCTGTGTTGCACGATCCGGTCGTGCCGGCCGCGAAATTCTTTGCGGCGGATCAGGTGACCGAAAGCAAGCGCCTGTCCGAAGGCATGGCGGAGCTGAAGGCCTCTATCGACCGCATGATGGCATTGGATGGCGCCGCGCTGGGCGAAGACCCGCGCGATGTGATGGAAACCTATCGTCTGCTGGCACATGATCCGTCCTGGGCCGAAAAGCTGCAGGAAGGCGTGAAGTCCGGGCTTTCCGCTGAGGCGTCGGTTGACCGGGCGCGGCGCGAACACCGCGCACGTCTGCAAAGTGCGCGCGACCCTTATTTGCGCGAGCGGCTGCACGACCTCGAAGATCTCGACAACCGGCTGCTACGCATTCTCGGCGGGGAAGAGGGCAAGCCCCAGATCAGCGAGGAGCGCAGCGTGCTTGTCGCGCGGCGGCTTGGACCGGCAGAACTGCTGGAATACTCCAACACCGGCCTCAGGGCGATCCTGATGGAGGAGGCAGCCGCCTCGTCTCATGCGGCCATCGTTGCACGCGCCCTTGGTATCCCGACATTGGGTGGCATTGCCGGCCTGACCACACGCATCGACCAGGGCGATTGGGTCATCGTCGATGCCGAGGATGGCACGCTTCATATTCGCCCGGATGACTCCCTGTACGATGCGTACAAAGGGCGGGTTTCGCTGCGTTCAGAACGTCAGGCGGGCTATGAAGCGCTGAAGGATCTGCCAGCCCGCACGACCGATGGCACGGAAGTCTCGTTGATGCTGAATGCGGGGCTCGACCTCGACATGGACATGATGAAACAGGCAGGCGCTGACGGCGTAGGCCTGTTCCGCACTGAATTTCAGTTCCTCGTCTCGGAATCTCTGCCCAAGCTGAATGACCAGATCGACCTCTACAAGCGCGTTCTGGACAAGGCCGATGGCAAGCCGGTCATCTTCCGCACCGTGGATTTGGGCGGCGACAAAGTGCTGCCCGCGCTGAACTTGCAACGAGAAGAAAACCCGGCACTGGGCTGGCGGTCGATCCGGTTCGCGCTGGACCATAAGGGCTTGTTCCGGCGCCAATTGCGCGCGCTGGTTCGCGCCGCTGGAGAGCGACCGCTGACCGTCATGTTTCCGATGGTGACCGTGGCGTCCGAATTCGAGGAAGCGCGAGACCTGTTGCTGACAGAGGTCGAATGGTCGGCAAAGCGCACGGGGCGCCGACCGTCACGCGTGGAAGTCGGCGTGATGCTGGAAACGCCAGCTTTGGCGTATGGTTTGCCAGAACTTGCCGGCAAGGCGGAATTCCTGTCGGTCGGGACGAATGACCTGATGCAATTTTTCTTCGCGGCTGACCGGATGACGCCGCATGTATCGGATCGCTACGATCTGGTGTCACCCAGCGCATTGCGATTCCTGAAAGAGGTCTCGGACGCCTGTAAAACTCATGGCATACGCATGTCCGCGTGCGGGGAAGCGACGGGATCAACCCTGTCTGCGCTTTGCTTCGTGGCACTGGGATTTACCACATTGTCGATGTCAGCGGGCTCTATTGGACCGGTCAAGCAAATGATACGGTCATTCGACTTGCAGGCATTCAGGCCAGACTTTTTGGCTGCTCTGGACGCCCCGAAGCAGGATTTCCGTAACCAAGTATTAGCCTTGGCAGCCGATCATGGGATTGAGCTTTCTGATGGTTAATATGGACTGGCCCATATAATAACCACATTCATGGACCAGAAATTGCGCTGCAGGGAGGGGACCCCCTCGCTGTATCGAAGAGCTGGAAGAATATGGCACACGACGACCTGACCCCTGAGCAAGACCGTGATGATGCGAGCCCTGTGGCATCGCAGGACACGTCTGCGAGCGTGTCGGAATCTGTGTCGAATGAGACGGAAATGACGCCGCGCGAACGCGCCATGGAGATTTTCCAGGCGCGCGAATTCGATGGCGAGCCGTTGCGTATGGGCCAGGTCCTGCGCCGTGTGCGGGAGGCTTTGGGCCTCGAAATCGCAGACGTGTCCCGCGCAACATTGATGCGCAAAGATTATCTGATGTGGATTGAGCGCATGGAAGTCGGCGAACTTCCACGTGGCGGCTATTTGACTGCGATCCTCAATACTTACGCCAAATATCTCCAGCTGCCGGAAAAGGAAGTTATCCGGATTTACAGTCAGGAATGCGGCGCTGTCGAAGAAGTGCACAGCGACGCCCCGGTCCCCAAGATTGGCCAGATCGCACCGGAAAAGGCCAAATGGCCGCTCGCGGTTGCTGCAGCCGCGGTCTTGGTAGCGCTGGGCGCAGGCGCGCTTGGCGTGTCGCAATTGGTGCGCCCGAATGTCGAACTTTCCGCCGAACCTGGTGTCGTCGCCGTGAATGGCGCGCGTGACAGCCTGTTCGCGGAATCCACGAAATCCGATCGCCCTGTCCCCAAGAATTTGCCGCTGGAACTGGTGGCGGTGAAGCAGGGCTGGATGGAAGTGCGCGGCGCTGATGGCACCATTTTCCGCAGCCGCGTTATGGCTGCCGGAGAAAGCTATTTTCCACGGCTTCAGGCTGGCTGGACCGTGTCTGCCCGCAATGGCGGCGCCTTTGAGTGGCGTGTCGGTGATGTCACGATCGGCCCTCTGGGCCCTGAAGGCGCCCAGGTGTTTTCGGCGAGCATTGATGACCAGATTGGTCGCGCCGCCGATGCAGCGGCCCCAGCCATGGCTGCCAATGGTGGCACCAAGGCCACCCGCTAGGCTTGCCATGAGCCGCCGGACCCGCCATGTGATCCGGGACACTCACCGGACAGGACCCCGCGCCCATGTCGCATAATCCAATCCGTCCCTGGCGTAACATCGAGCGCCGGAAATCCCGCCAGATCCGCGTTGGCAATGTGCTTGTGGGCGGCGATGCCCCGATTGCCGTGCAGACCATGACGAACACGCCGACCGAGGATGTCGCGGCCACGCTCGCGCAGATCGAGCGCGCCGCAGAAGCGGGCGTAGACATTGTGCGCGTCTCCTGTCCAACGGAAGACTCCACAGCGGCGATGCCGGAAATTTGCCGGGCGAGTCCCGTGCCAATCGTCGCGGACATCCATTTCCACTATAAGCGCGGTATCGAAGCCGCCGACGCTGGCGCGGCTTGCCTGCGGATTAATCCCGGCAATATCGGGTCTGAAGCCCGGGTGAGGGAAGTCGTGGCAGCGGCGCGCGCCAATGGGTGTTCCATCCGGATCGGCGTCAATGGCGGCTCGCTGGAGCGGCATCTGCTGGAAAAATATGGTGAGCCGTGTCCGGATGCGATGGTCGAATCCGCGCTGGACCATGCCCGTATCCTCGATGATCTCGGCTTCCACGACTACAAGATTTCGGTGAAGGCCTCAGACATGTTCCTGACGGTCGCGGCGTATCACCAACTGGCCGACGCAACTGACGCGCCGCTACATTTGGGCATCACTGAAGCTGGCGGTCTGCGCACAGGTACCGTCAAATCCTCTATTGGTATGGGCGCGTTGCTCTGGGCCGGCATTGGCGACACGATCCGCGTCTCCCTGTCGGCCGATCCGGTGGAAGAGGTGAAGGTCGGCTTCGAGATGTTGAAATCGCTCGGTCTGCGGACACGCGGCGTCAACATCGTGGCGTGTCCCAGCTGCGCGCGGCAGGGCTTTGACGTCATCAAGACCGTCGAAGTGCTCGAACAACGCTTGGCGCACATTTCCGAACCGATCAGCCTGTCAATTATCGGCTGTGTCGTGAACGGACCGGGCGAGGCAGCGCTGACCGATCTGGGCTTTACCGGCGGCGGCAAGGAAAGCGGCAAGATGTTTGTGTCCGGCCGCGCCGACCATAATGTCTCGAATGCCGAAATGGTCGATCACATTGTCGGTCTCGTGGAGCAGAAAGCCGAATCCCTGCGCCGCGAGCGCGAGGCGGCCGAGGTGGCAGCGGAGTAGGCGGTCACTGCATTTCGGCATTGTTTCCTAACCCTGTTTTCATGTCTCAACGCATAGAAGAACCCGCCCTGCGTTGCAGGGCGTCGAGGAGTATGTGTGATGCCGGATAGTTTTTCAGGGACCGAGACGGTCAGGAAGCCCAGTGTTTTCCATAGAGAACTGCGCCGTATTCAGGCATTCCAGCACCTGATTTCTCGCCAGGTAGACCATGAAGATGTGGTCGCGCATGTCCGTGATGATGGACAATTGTCAGGTCGCTATATCTTCATGATTGTCATGTCCTGCGCGATTGCGACCCTGGGCCTGCTATTGTCATCCCCGGCCGTAATCATCGGCGCCATGCTGATCTCGCCGCTGATGGGGCCGATCATGCTGTTCGGCTTTTCACTCAGCGAACTGAAACTTTCCTTCCTGCGAAAGTCTGCGGTGTCCCTGGTCGTGGGTGTGCTCAGCGCGCTCCTGATTTCTATACTCATTGTGAAGCTTTCGCCGCTGACAGATCCGACCCCGGAAATTGTGGCCCGGACCCGGCCGAATTTCTTTGACCTTCTGGTTGCTGTCTTTTCCGGCTTGGCCGGCGGCTATGCCGTGATCCACAGGAAAGGGGAGACGATTGTCGGTGTGGCGATCGCGACGGCTCTTATGCCGCCACTGGCGGTAACAGGCTACGGCATTGCTGTCGGCTCGCTCGCTGTGGCCGGCGGGGCCTTCTTCCTGTTCATGACCAATCTTCTTGCAATAGCCTTGTCCGTGACCGTCCTGTCCCGGATTTACGGGTTTGGCGACGAGGAAGCGGGCGGCAAGCGCGGCTATTGGCGATCGGCACTCGTCGTCGGCGTGTTCGCGGCCCTCTCGATTCCACTCGGCCTGGCTCTGCGCGACATTGCTTATGAGGCCCGGGCCACGGTGACCGTGCGGGACACGATCCTGTCTCCTTTTGCGGATGAACGGGCCCGGTTGGCAGACCTGGTCGTGACATTTCCGCGCGAGGCGCCGGTCGAAGTGGTTGCCACGGTCCGTGCACGGGAGCGTGTGGAAAATGCCGAGGCCGCGATCAGGGACCTCCTCCAAGAGCGGCTTGGTCGTCCGATCAGTGTGTCAGCCTGTACCAAGTCATGATCGACGAAGACAAGGCGCTGGAGCGGACTGAATTGCTGCAACTGGCGGATGCGTCGATTGCCGCACCGCTCCGGGCGCAGATGGCCCGACTGGAATCGGTGGCGCTGGTTCGCGAGCGTGAAGCCGAAATGCGCCAAGCCGCGCCATTTGCCGTTTCAGCAGCAGATGTAAATGCCGACGAGCGCAAGGCCATCTTCTTCGCCGAACCGGAAGCCGGCTTCACCATTGCCACCTATCGCGCGCTGGAGCAGGGCCTGGCCCGGCAATATGGTGACTGGTCGGTCCGTATCGTTCCTCCTGTGGGCGAACTTCCGCGGATCTCCTTCAGGGAGGGCGGCGTGGAGTTGGAAGACGGCGCGCTGCAAACGGTCGAGGATTGTGTGTGGGCCCTACAGCGATGGGGCGCCACGGACATTGCGGTTGTGGGCTATGCTTCGACGGCCGGGGAGTTGCAGCGCTTCAACAACCAGGCGCTTGCCTACCAGCGCGCCCAGGCGGTGGCCAACATGCTGGCGGAGCGGGGGTTTGTGGCCCGCGTCACGGGTGAGTATCGCGTAGTCAACCAGCGCCAGGATGAGCGCCAGCAAGGCTATCAGCGCTTCCAGACGGTTCAGATCCGGCCTGAATAGTCCTGCGTACGGCCAAGGACGTGGCCTCTTCAAGCTTGCGCATACACGGGCGAAGGGAAGCCTTCACCCGGGGAGGTGATTGCGCCTGTTGGGAGCGCAACGGGGCTTATGATGGCCCGCGGTCTGATGGCGACTCCCACCATCATGTCATCGCGGCCATTGATCCGGCGGCCAAAGCCGACTTAATCGCTTAATGACCCCTGACCTTCTTCTCCTGTTTGCCGATCGGATCGGCGTGTTCGTCTTTGCGATCTCTGGCGGCATTGTCGCCGTGCGCAAGCAAATGGACATGTTCGGCGTCATTGTGCTGGCTTTCCTGCCTGCGATTGGCGGCGGCACGCTGCGCGACCTGATCCTGTCCCAACCAGTCTTCTGGCTGGAGGACACGCAGACCCTCGGGCTTGCGGTCGCAGGAGGCTTCACCGCCTTCTTCTTTCATCGCTGGCTTGAGAATTTCCGGCCCCTGCGTTGGGCCGATGCGTTCGGCATGGCGCTGTTCGCGGTGACCGGCGCGGCGAAGGCCATGTCGCTTGGCTTTGGCTGGCCGGTCGTGCTGATCATGGGCACGATGACGGCAAGTGCAGGCGGCTTGCTCCGTGATGTCGTCGCCAATGAAGAGCCGCTGCTGCTCAAGAAGGATATTTACGCAACAGCCGCCCTGATGGGGTCGCTCGTCTATTTCCTGCTCAAGTTGAGTGCCGTCGAGGAGACCTTTGCCTTTGGAGGCGGCCTCCTCGCAGCCTTCATGATCCGCGCGCTGGCGATCATTTTCAAACTGTCGCTGCCGCGCTCGCCTTTCTAGAGACGGGCGACGCGCTGGCGGGCTTCAGCCCGAATAGTGGCCGCAGAAAGCCGACGCGGCGGATGGCCAATTCGTGCAACAGGGCACATCCGGCAAATGTGCCGCCGATGACAAGCGGCGCTTCGATCCCGACAGGCAGGTCCTGCCGGGTCAGCCAGTAGCCGAGCATGACGGTCAGCGTCTGGTGCAGGATGTACCAGGGGAAGATCGCCTCGGTCATGTAGGTCAGCGCGCGGCTGGGCCGGTTGAGGTAGCGTTCGGCGAGACCGAGCAGGGCTGCGATGGTGATCCAGGCATAGGCGAGGCGCGCAATGCGGGCTGGCCAGATGATCCAGTCCCAGTCTCCGCCCTCGCTGAGCATTTCCCAGTTTTCCCAGAGGACAGACAGGCCTGCGCCGAGACCGACCATCAGACCGACCGCAAAGGGCAAGACGCGGCGGATTGCGCTCCAGAAATGGACGTCCTTGGCCAGCAGGAAACCAATCATCAGCAAGGTCAGGCTGTGGGCGTGATTGGCCCAGTCCCAGGTGAGGTCGTGGGTAGTTTTGAAATAGGGATCGAGGGTAATGCGGTAGAGTATGTGGGGCAGTACGGGCAGGACAAGCGCCGCGGCTGGCCCCCATTTTCCGCCAAACAGACGCTTTGTAATCTGCGCACCTGTGCCGCCCATGAAGCGTGCGATCCGACCCGCAAATGGCGCCAGCATCAGCGTGTAGACGAGCAGGTACACAATGTACCAGAGATGGTTCCAGGTGGGGGTTGTGATCGAAAAATCCGACCCGAAATCAAGGTATTGAGGCCAGAAGGCTAAGAAACTGCCTGAAAACTCCCCGGATTCGACCAGCTGCAGCCAGCTTTGCGGCGCGACCACGACCGCCATGCCGAACAGGATGGGCAGGCCCAGACGTACGACGCGTTCCCGGGCCAGTTTCGAGCCGCCCAGCTTGTCGGCTGCAAAGCGTAGCGCCACGCCGGAGATGAAGAAAAGCAGCGCGAGGCGCCACGGGTTCAGCAACATCATCGCCCATTCGGCCTCAGGGCCTGCATGCACGCTTTTCACGTGCCAGCCCCAAGTCACGTAGAACATGCCGGAATGGTAGAGAATGAGCAGGCCAAACGCGATAATGCGCAGCCAGTCTAGATCGTATCGGCGCGGGAAGGCGGGAGCGTTGGGCATGGGTTTCTCCTGTGGATTTGACGCCAGCCTCTCGCGCGCCTGTCGTCAGGTCACGCGGATTGGGATGTTCGGTGGATGCAGGGGACGAATGACCCGCCAGAGGGGTGGGCGGCGGTATTCAGGGACGAAATCCTGAGATTTCTATTCCGGACTTGGCCGGGCTTGTGGCAGGAAGCGGGTCATGGAACCTCGCAAGCTGCATCCCGAGATCGAAGCTGACCGTCGCGCAGACCGGAAGACGTGGATCTATTTCGGATGCTTCTTGTTCGCGTCATTTCTCGTGGAGTCCTTGTCAGATCAGCATTTGCTGAATCGGGTTGGGGATCCGTACCCAAACCTGCCATGGCTGAGCCAGGCGACGTCGCATGGCGTGATCCTGGCATTGACGCCCTTTATCACTTTCATGCTCAGCCGGTTCCCACTCTCGGCGGGGCAGTGGCGCACCAATCTGCTGGTGCATGCAGCGGCGACAATACTGTTCTCGGTCGTACATATCCTGGCCATGGTGGCCCTGAGGAAACTGCTCACGCCGATTGTGTTCGGCATTCCGTATGATTTCGGGCTCTCGAATGTTTCGGTCTGGCTCTACGAATACCGCAAGGATGTGCTGAGCTATTCGCTGATCGCTGCGATCTTCTGGATGAACCGACTGGTCGAGCAACGCGCACTTGATTCCCGGGTGGCGCAACGCGACGCAACTGATTTGCATCGGCTGACACTGAAATCCGGTGGGCGTTCCTATTTCGTGAATGCCCCGGATGTGATCTGGGCCAAGGCGGCGGGCAATTACGTCGAAGTTGTCACCAAGGGCAAATCCTATCTGGCGCGCCTGACGCTGACAGAGCTGTCACGTCTGTTGGATGCTGCTGGCGGACGGCATGTGCGGGTGCACCGCTCACACATCGTCAACCTGGACCATGTGCAGGCAATTGAGCCTACCGGCGAAGGGGATGTGACCCTGCGGCTGGACACGGGCGACGAGGTACCGGGCTCGCGGCGGTATCGCGCCCAGTTCGAGCCGGAACGGGTGGCCTGACCACTTTTCCGTGAGGGGGTAGGCGGCCGGATAAATGCCGCTAGGGTGCCGGAACATTTTTCTCGGAGAGGTCCATGCTCAACGTGTTTCGTGCCCTTGTCTGGTTTCTTGTCCGCGTGCCGCTCTTGTTGCTCATTTTTGTGACCGCGCTGATCATGAGCAGCTGCACCATGCTGGGCCTGAATTATGCGAGCCTGGAGACGGCCGACAAGCCTGTGCCCCAGCCTGAACTTAATGTGGCGGCGATTGTAAATGAGCCAGCTTACCGATCAGACGTTATGCAGGGCTTTGAGGACGTTCTCTACGGGCCATGGCCGGAAGGACTGCCGATCGAATGGGGTGAGCCACGTCTGGTCGATGCCAATTTGCTTGGCGGAAAAGGACGGCTTGAAGAGATACCTGTCACGATCGGTGAAGGTGAGGGTGCGAGCCAATTCTGGTTGGCTGTAGCCACTCCCGCCGGGGATGGGCCATTCCCGCTTGTGATCAGCCAGACCTTTTCTTCCAACTGCGCGGCCTTTCCCGGTTACCCGGTCACCGCGACCGACGGAACGATCTGCGAGGGCAGCGAGATGGAGGGTACATTCGGCTTCATCGCGACCCAGATCTTCGGCACATATATCGCCAAAGTGCCGCTCGACCGCTTCATGGATTCGGGCATTGCCTATGCGAGTTTCTATGGGTCGGATTTTGTGCCGGATCGCCGCACTGAAGCGCCGGGCGTGATGGCCAATCTGGGCGGGCCGATCAATCCAACCAGCACGTTGATGGCTTGGGCCTACGGGTATTCGGCCGCTATGGACGCGTTGGAGGGACGCGAAGCGATCGATTCCGACGCGATAGTGCTGTTCGGGCATTCGCGGTTCGGCAAGGCTGCGCTGATCGCGGGCGCCTGGGACCGGCGGACTGACGGGGTCATTGCGCACCAGGCCGGGTTCGCTGGCGCATCGCTCTCGCGTTCGGAAACAGGTGAAGGATTGAAGCGTATGGCAGAATCCTACCCGCACTGGCTGGCGCCTGAAATACAGGATTGGCTGGATCGGCTGGACGAATTGCCGGTGGATCAGCACCAATTGCTGGGCCTGTTGGCGCCAACCCCGGTCTTGCTGGGCAATGGACGCCGCGATGTCTGGTCCGATCCGAATTCCTCCTTTCGCGCAGCCCTTTCGGCTTCAGACGTTTATGAAGCGGCGGGTGAGCCGGGATTGCCAGCGGGCGGCATGAAGCAGGATTTCGTTCCAGAGGCGGGGATTGCGTGGTGGCTGAGGCCGGGCGGGCACAGCATTGTATCGGAAGACATCGACACGTTCATTGCTTTCGTTCACGCACAGTTTCCTGAAGCCTCTCGGACGCAAAGTGCTGTTCATGCTGCAGAATAGTGCCTAAGCTCCCCTCAATTAAAAAAGCTGTGGGAGGCCAAAATGCCAATCAATGTCGAATTTCTCCATCCTGTTCTTGCGCTTATCGTATGGACGCTGATCCTCTGGTTGTGGATGTACGCGACGCGTATCCCCGCTATGCAGAAGGCTCATATAAACCCGGACGACGCCCGTCATCCAGGCACCTATGGCGATAAACTGCCGGCGAATGTCCGGTCTGTGGCGGACAATTACAATCACCTCCATGAACAGCCGACCATTTTCTATGCCCTGATGTTCTTTGCGGCCTTGACCGGTGGTGGGGACCATCTCGCGACGCTGATTGCCTGGATTTATGTCGGCCTGCGCGTTCTGCATTCCTTCGTCCAGATCCTGTCGCCGAAAGTGGTTTTGCGGTTTACGTGTTTCGCGCTCGCCTCGATCACGCTGATCGTGCTGGCCGGTAAGGAAGTGATCCGCATCCTCCTCTGACTTAGGCAATCACAGCCGAAGGGACTTATCAGGTGGCCAAAAGCGCTCTAAAGGGCGCGGATGGCTACTCTTTCCCTTTCCCGGCTCCAGCAGGTTGTTGATCGTTTCGAACAGGTCGAGGCGCGCATGGGCGCGACGACCGAAACCGATGAAATCATCGCCCTGTCCAAGGAGCATTCCGAACTGAAACCCGTGGTCGACAAGGCGCGGGAAGTGATGACAGCGCGCAAGGGCCTGGAGGAGGCGCAGGCACTGGCATCCTCTGGCGATGCCGAAATGGCTGAACTGGCTCAGATGGAAATCGAGGACATCAAGGACCGCCTGCCGGACCTGGAGCAGGAGATGCAGGTCCTGCTATTGCCGAAGGATGTCGATGACGCGGCCAATATCGTGCTGGAGGTTCGCGCCGGAACGGGCGGGGACGAGGCCGCCCTGTTCGCAGGCGACCTCTACCGCATGTACACACGCTACGCGCAGACGATGGGATGGAAAGTCGAAGTGGTCGACGCGTCCGAAGGCGATGCCGGCGGCTATAAGGAAATCGTCGCCAATATTGCTGGCGACGGCGTGTTCGGTCACATGAAGTGGGAAAGCGGTGTGCACCGCGTCCAGCGTGTGCCAGCGACCGAAACGCAGGGACGCATTCATACGTCGGCCGCGACTGTGGCTGTTTTGCCAGCGCCCGAGAATGTCGAGATCGAAGTCAAACCCGAAGACATCCGTATCGACACAATGCGGTCTTCCGGTGCGGGCGGCCAGCACGTCAATACAACGGACTCCGCGGTGCGTATCACCCATCTTGCGACCGGTATCATGGTGACGAGTTCGGAAAAGTCCCAACACGTGAACCGCGAGAAGGCGATGGAACAGCTGAAGATTCGCCTCTACGAGAAAGAGCGCTCCGAGCGCGATGCTGAACGCGCCGAGGCGCGCGCCAGCCAGATCGGCACGGGCGACCGCAGCCAGAAGGTGCGGACCTATAATTACCCGGAAAACCGGGTCACGGATCACCGTATTGGCCTGACACTGTATTCGCTCGACAAGATCATCACGGGCGACAAGCTGAACGATGTTGTCGAAGCGCTGATTACGGAAGACCGGGCGCGCAAGCTGGCCGCGATGGAGGCGAACTAAGCTGCCTGCGAAGACATATGACACTTTACTGGCAGAAGGCGCGGCGCAGTTGCGCAAAGCCGGCATTGATACATCGCGGCTTGAAGCGCGGTGGTTGCTGGCCCATGCGGCTGGCTGTCAGTCCTCAGACCTTATAGCGCGAGGGGGAGGCAATGTTTCAGATGAAATCAATTCTGCATATTCCAACAGTATTTTGCGCCGTGCCGCCCGCGAGCCTCTGCAACACATCATTGGCTCGACGGAATTTTTCGGTCTTGAATTCCTGAGCGATGGGCGCGCATTGATTCCACGCCCGGACAGCGAAATTTTGGTTGAGGCGGCCCTTGCGCGCATCCCTGACAATGCACCTGTCTTCATTGCTGATCTTGGAACGGGGAGTGGGTGCCTGTTGTCCGCAATCCTCGCAAATCGACCGCTGGCGACCGGGGAGGGCGTCGAGGCAAGCCAGGATGCAGCGGAACTGGCGGAGGAAAACCTGTCCCGGCTCGGCCTTTCGGATCGCGCATCGATCCATAACGGCCCATGGTCCGATTGGCAGAAATGGGGTGCAGCGGACCTGATCATTTCCAATCCGCCCTATATTGTCAGCGCGGAAATGGCAGGCCTCATGCCTGAAGTTCGTGACCATGATCCGACGGCAGCGCTTGATGGCGGCCCGGATGGCCTGAATGCCTATCGGGAAATCGTTGGCCTTGCAGCGGGTCGGATGAAGCCCGGCGGCTGGCTCGTATTCGAGATCGGGTATGACCAGAGACTATCCGTCGGCGCCTTGCTGGAAACGGCCGGATTTGAAGCCATCACCTGTCTGAAGGATCTAGGCGGAAATGACCGGGCCATTGCCGCGCAACACCCTGTTGTGTAATACTTACATTTCTTCTTGGCGTATTGGGAAAGTCGCGCTAGAAGATTCTCGTGAGACGGCGACCACACACGGTGTAATTGCATGTCCCCCTCACAAGACTCGCGCAAATCAAGGGCTGGGGCCACTTTATCCAGAAGGCCAATTGCGCTGGGAATTGCCTGAAAACTGATCAGGCGCATGAAACGGGAAGATCTGCATGAAACGTTCACGCGGGCGCAATCGTCGCTCAGGCGGTAACAACCAGAACAGCCACAACAATCCGAATCGTCACTATGAAAGCGTCGGTCCGGATGTGAAGATTCGTGGCTCTGCACAGCAGGTTCTGGACAAATACCAACAATATGCCCGTGACGCCCAGACCAGTGGCGACCGGATCCTGTCTGAGGCGTATTACCAGTTTGCCGAACACTATCAGCGCATCGTGGCCAAGCAGGCGGAAGCGAAAGAGCGCTCCCAGCAGAATCGCAATCAGAATCGCGACAATCGCCGCGATGATCGCGATAGCAATGACAACAATGACAACAGCAATGCCGATGACGACAATTCGTCCAAGCAGGAAGCCGAAGTCGAATCGCGCAACAAGAACCGCAACGAGGATGACCGTTCCGATCAGGACTCTGACTCATCCAGCGATGCGAAATCCAACCAGGACGACGCGTCGGAAAATTCAGACAAGTCCGATGATGGCGATGACAAGGCTGACAAGCCCCGTCCGCGCAGTCGCCGCAAGCCTTACGCCAAGCGCGAAAAGGCCGATGATGCGCCAGAAGCTGAAACCGATGGAGTGCTGAAAACCGTCTCCCGTGGTCGTCGTAAAGCTGCGCCGAAGGGGGATGATGGTGCCCAGCCCGAAGAGGCTTCCGCCGAAACCACCGACTGATTGCAAGTCGTCAAACCGATTTGAAGCGCCCGGCTGCATCTTGCAGGCCGGGCTTTTTCTTGCGCGTATCGTGACGGTGCGGGCGGTTGCAAACCCATCAAGGCTTCCCACATCAGGAAAGAACCGGATACCGGCTGCCGCTGAGCGGGGCCATTGTCCACCAACTTCCATGATCTGCCTTTCAAAGGGGATGTAGATGAATATTGAACAATACACAGAGCGCGCTCGCGCGATCATTCAGGGTGCACAGACCGCTGCCTTGGCGAATGGCCATCAGGTTCTGACGCCTGCCCATGTCCTGAAGACCATGCTGGAAGACCGCGACCAGCTCGCGGTGAACCTGATCCGTGCAAGCGGGGGTCGTCCGGAACTGGTTGCGCAAGGCATAGACACGGCGCTTGGCAAACTGCCCAAGGTGCAAGGCGCAAGCTCTGGCCTGCGTCTCGAGCAGGCAGGGGCCCAGCTGTTCCAGACTGCCGAAGCGGACGCAAAGAAAGCTGGCGACAGTTTTGTCACCGTTGAACGCCTGTTGCTGGCAATCGCCAGTCTGAGGGGTGATCCGGCTTCTGACGTGCTGGCCAATGCGGGCGTGACCTCGTCTGGCCTCGAAGGTGCCATTGCCGAACTCCGTCAGGGTCGCACCGCTGACAGTGAAAATGCCGAAGAAGGCTATGAAGCCCTGAAAAAATACGCCCGCGATCTGACCAAGGATGCGCGGGAAGGCAAGCTCGACCCGGTTATCGGGCGCGACGAAGAAATCCGCCGTGCGATCCAGGTCCTGTCTCGCCGCTCGAAGAACAACCCAGTCCTGATTGGTGAGCCCGGTGTGGGTAAAACGGCAATCGCCGAAGGACTCGCGCTGCGCATTGTTAATGGCGACGTACCAGAAAGCCTGAAAGGCAAACGCCTGCTTGCGCTCGACATGGGCGCACTGATTGCGGGGGCAAAGTTCCGCGGTGAATTCGAGGAACGCCTGAAGGCCGTGCTGAATGAAGTTCAGCAGGCGGAAGGGGGCGTTGTCCTGTTCATTGACGAGATGCACACGCTGGTTGGTGCGGGCAAGGGTGATGGCGCAATGGACGCCTCAAACCTCCTCAAGCCTGCCTTGGCGCGTGGCGAACTGCACTGTATCGGTGCGACGACTTTGGACGAGTATCGCAAACATGTTGAAGGTGACCCCGCCCTCGCACGACGGTTCATGGCCGTTTTCGTGGATGAGCCAACCGTTGCCGATACAATCTCGATTCTCCGTGGCCTGAAGGGTCGCTACGAGGCGCACCATGGTATCCGCGTGTCGGACGCCGCGATTGTTTCTGCCGCCAATTTGTCGAACCGGTATATCACTGACCGGTTCCTGCCGGACAAGGCCATCGACCTTATGGACGAAGCCTCTGCGCGTTTGCGCATGCAGGTCGATTCCAAGCCCGAAGAACTCGACGAGATCGATCGCCGCCTCCTGCAATTGCGGATCGAGGCCGAGGCTCTGAAGAAAGAAAAGGATGCTGCTTCGGTGGATCGCCTCAAGACAATCGAGAGCGAGATTACGGATCTGCAGACAAAGTCTGATGAGCTGACGGCGACATGGTCCGCCGAGAAGAACAAGTTGAAGGGCGCTGCCTCCGCGAAAGAACAGCTCGACCGGGCCTATGCCGACATGGCGGAAGCCCAGCGCCAAGGCGACCTGACCAAGGCGTCTGAGTTGAAGTTCGCGACAATCCCGCAGCTGGAAAAGCTCATTGCCGAAGTCGAAGGCAGCGAGGATGATCAGGGAGACGGTGGACTCGTCTCCGAAGTCGTCCGCCCAGAGCATATTGCTGCCGTGGTCTCGAAGTGGACAGGCATTCCCGTCGACAAGATGATGGAGGGCGAGCGCGAGAAGCTGCTCAAGATGGAAGACGATTTGCGCAAGCGGGTCGTGGGTCAGGATGCTGCGCTGGAGGCCGTCTCCAATGCTGTTCGCCGTGCGCGTGCAGGCCTGCAGGATCCGAACCGCCCAATCGGCTCTTTCCTGTTCGTCGGCCCGACGGGCGTCGGCAAGACAGAGCTGACCAAGGCACTGGCCGAGTTCATGTTTGACGATGATACCGCGATCCTTCGGCTCGACATGTCGGAATTCTCCGAGAAGCATTCCGTCGCCCGTTTGATTGGAGCGCCTCCGGGCTATGTCGGTCATGATGAAGGGGGTGTGCTGACGGAGTCAGTGCGGCGCAGGCCCTACCAGGTGATCTTGTTCGATGAGGTCGAAAAAGCCCATCCGGACCTTTTCAATACGTTATTGCAGGTCCTCGATGATGGGCGCCTGACCGATGGTCAGGGCCGTACGGTCGACTTCAAGAACACGATCATCATCATGACGTCGAACCTCGGCGCAGACGCGCTGGCGAGCGGCGAAGAGGGAGAGGTGTCGGAGGCAGCCAAAGAGTCCGTCATGGGCGCTATCCGCATGCATTTCCGACCCGAATTCATCAACCGGATCGACGAGATCGTCTTCTTCAAGCGGCTGGGCCGCGGCGAGATCGACCATATTGTCGATATCCAGATGGAGCGCCTGGAAGCGCTGCTGAAGGATCGGAAGATGACGCTGCAGTTGAGCCTCGATGCTCGCAACTGGCTGGCCGCGCGGGGCTATGACCCGGTCTATGGGGCAAGGCCACTCAAGCGTGTCATCCAGAAGGAATTGCAGGATCCTCTGGCCCGCCTCCTGCTGGAAGGCCGCATCCATGATGGCGAGACCATCGAGATTGGGGTCGAAGGCGACCAGCTGTCCATCAATGGCGTCCCGAACGGGTTCGCCAAAGGTGCTGCAGCCCTGAACTGAAGGTTGATCGACCGAGAATTTTATGATGGCCTTTCTGTCACTCAGGGAGGCCATCTTGCATTTGAAAATGATATTGACCGCGCTCGGGGTGACACTGGCGGCCGCGTGCCAGACGGCGCGCGCGGACATGAACGAGATCGCGGAACTCTATGGTCGTGCGGACGGAATTGCTGAGCCGCAGCTTTCTCCTCAAGGCACGAAACTGGCCATTGAATGCGCCCCGCAGGGCTTGCCGTCGCTGTGTGTGTTTGACCTGACCGGGGCCACGGAGTCTGCTCTGATCGGCCTCGACTCCACGTATCGCCTGAAAGACTTTTTCTGGGTAGATGAAGCGCGCCTGATCTTTCGTTTCGGCATGTTCGAGCGCCTGCAGACTCAGAGCGGAATGCAGGAATTCGAGGCGTGGCGGGCCGTTTCGTATGATGTGAACTCTGGCGAATCCACCGTACTCATGAACGACACGCGGGGCATGGTGGACACGTCGAACATCGTGTCTCTGCTGCCCCAGGATGAGGGCAAGGTCCTTATCATGGGATGGATTTACGATAGTGGCGCGACTTCGGGTACGATCATGCCGACGAAATCCAACAAGGGCTGGATGCCCCGTACATTTGCGGTCAATCTGAAGAACGGAAAGACCCGGAAAGCTGAAACGTTCCCCAAACACACAGATCAGGTCGTTTTCGACCAGTATGGTCGAGAGGTTGCCCGTTTGCGTCGCGACATCAATCTCGGGACGTCGACCGTTTATCGCGGGCGGGATGAAATTTACTTCGAAGATGATGTGAATGTTCGTAATCTGCGCCTGATCGCGCTCGAAGAAAGCGTTGGAGACCTGATCGTCTGGATCGACAGGGGTGAGAATCGCGGCCTGAATTACATGTCGCTGCGCGACGGATCGATGTCTCCCGTCATGATCGGAGACAAGCGGGCCGGGGCCGCCGCGACGATCATCGATCCCTATACGGGCACATTGGTTGGGGTCGAATATGGTGGGGAATGGGATGAGCAGGTTTTCCTCGTGCCGGAACTGGATGCTGCGCAGTCCGCCATCGAGGCGGCCATGCCGGGCAAACATGTTACGATCACTTCCTGGACGGCCGACCGCAAGAAAGTCTCTGTCGCCCTGGCGGAGGCCGGGCGGCCGGCAGACTATTTCGTCTATGACTCTGCCGCCGGCACGATGGGGAGCATCGGCAGCGCCGGATCACATCTGGTGAACCGCCCTGTTGGAAATGTCGTTTCGATTTCGTATGAGGCCCGCGATGGCCGCACCATTCAGGGTTTCGTCACCCTGCCGCCCGGCAAGACGTTGGATGATGGCCCGTTTCCGCTGGTCGTCCTGCCGCATGGCGGCCCGGTAGCCCATGACACGGCCGAGTTCGACTGGTGGTCCGGCGCCTATGCCGAGGCAGGCTATGCCGTATTGCGCCCGAACTATCGCGGCTCGACCGGTTCGACTTCGGAGCATCGCTTCGCCGGATATGGCGAGTATGGCGGCAAGATGGTCGACGACGTGATCGACGGTGCGGCATGGGCCATCGCGCAGGGCATTGCCAAGCCGGACGGTTATTGCATCGCTGGCGGCAGCTATGGCGGTTATTCGGCCCTGATGGTGGCCGCGCGGGATTCCGGACGGGTGAAATGTGCTATCTCGGTGAACGGAGTGACGGATCCGATCCTGCGCCTGTCGGAATACACACCCGACAGCGATGCTTACAATGACTATGAATTGATGCTCGGGTCAGGCCGGTTTTCAGACGATGCCAGCCGCGCGGCCATCATGCCGGTCCGTCAGGCCGGGGCAATGTCGGCGCCGATCCTGATCATGCATGGCCGCGAAGACACGCGCGTGCCCTTCCGGCAGTTCACGCGGATGCGCGAAGCTACCGGAAACCGCCCGAACTTCACCTTTGTGGAGATGGAAGGCGAGGATCATTTCCTGCAGTCCACGTACGCACGTTCGGATGTGTTGAATCGGACGCTTACATTTCTGGAGGTGCATCACCCAGTGCAATAGCCGCAGGATACGCGGAGCCTCGGGAGCTCCGCGACATTCCTTTTACGGAGAGGGTGGATTGGTCAGCGAGCCGGTGCCTGCCATGAGCTGGGCGCCCTGGGCTGTGCGGATCGCGTCGATCTCGGCCTTGCGGGCTTCGAATTCGGCAAGCATGTCCGGCGTCTCAGCCAGCTTGCGGCCGGTCGGCAGTTTCAGGCGCATCGCGTTGACTGGCTTGCTCTTGATGTAGACTTCGTAGTGCAGGTGCGGTCCGGTTGAGGCACCGGTCGAGCCGACATAGCCAATCACGTCGCCTTGGCGGACCCGCTTGCCAGCGCGCACGCCTGGTCCGTAGCGGGACATGTGGGCGTAGGCGGTCTTGTAATTATTGGCGTGCTTGATGCGGACATAATTGCCATAGCCGCCATAGCGGCTGGCGCGCTCGACCGTGCCATTGCCCGCAGCATAGATCGGCGTGCCGGATGGCGCGGCGAAATCAGTGCCCTTGTGCAGGCGCGTATAGCCAGAGATCGGATGGCGCCGATTGCCGAAGGAGGATGACAGGCGCGCGCCATTGATAGGCGTCTTCATCAGGAATTTCGTGGCGCTTTCGCCATTCTCGTCGAAATAGTCAGCTACGCCGTCATCGCTGGGTGTGAAGCGATAGAAGCCGCGTGTCAGCGCCTTGCCGTTCAGTTTGGCGAAGACGAGGTCGCCATTCTTGACCGGTGTGCCGCGCTCGTCGACTTGGGTCTCATAGACCATTTCGAATGTGTCACCGGGATGTATCTCGCGCTGGAAATCCACGTCATAGGCAAACGCGCTGGCAAAATCGACAACCTGCTGGTCGCCGGCGCCCAGCTTGCGGGCGGCTTCATAGATTGAGGTTTCAATTGGGGCTGCAACGCGGTGATAAGTTGGGCTGAGGCGGGCTTTCAGCTCGCTGGCGGTCCAGCCGCTCTCGGCTGAGCGCGTGATGAAAAGATTGCGTTCGGCGTCCGCTTTGATGTTGAGCGCGGTCAGTTGACCATTGGTAATGAAGGCGTCGGCCTTGACCCCGGGGCGAAGGCGCCGCGGATCGAGGAATTCCTTCTCGTAAATCGTGTGCAGCGCAGCGGCAGCATCGGATGGCTCGGCCCCAAGGCGCGTAACGAGTTCCGTCAGCGTTTCGCGGCTTTTCAGCGTGCCGCTTACGCGGTTTGGAATGCCAAGGCCGGGCTCGAATTCGGTTGCAGACAAGAGTGTTGTGGCGAGGGGCGGCGGGGCTGGCGATGCATGGGCGGCGCCCATTCCGACCGGCTCATTGGATGGACCGACCGTTACAAGGCCCAGAATGGCCGAAACCGATCCCAACAGACCCAATACGACCAGACTCTTCACGCCATGCGAGACCGTTCGGCCCGGCTCGGCAGTGTTTGTTTCGACTGTTTTCACGTCATGCACCATGGCGCGATCTCCCTCACTCCAGTGCCACCCAGCACCTATGTCTCTCAAGACTGTGAATGTCAGAAGGACCTTTTATACCGTTTACACGTTAAGAAACGACATTCTTGCTCAATTTGGCCTTCTTGCTTTCCTACAAATCCTAGTAGCCAATCAAAGCAAGAAGCAAGCCGGAACCGTCAGTGAATACGCCACATTACAAAGATTTAGAGGTTGAAGGCTCGAAGGCGGGCACGCGCCGCCTGAATTGGGGGCGTTGGCTGCTGGTCGCGATCCTGACCCTGTTCCTGCTTTTTGGTGCACTCGGCTGGCTCGGTCGCAAATACATTGCCCAACAGGCATTGGCGCAGTGGTGCCATGACCAGTCCCTCACTTGCCAGGCTGATTTCAAGCGCCTTGGGCCTGGTGGCGCGGTGATTACCGGAGTCCGCATCAAATCCGGCGACGAGACGCCCTTCATGGCAGACGAAGTAATTGCAGACATATCCTGGAAGGGGCTGGTGCCGTCTCTCGGTGCCGTATCGGTTATTGCGCCGGAATTGCACGGCACGTTGGATGATCGTGGTATTCGCTTTCATGGGCTTGAAAATCTGGGCGGGTCTGGCGGGGACAGTGGCAGTCCGCTGCCTCCAGTGAAGATTACCAAGGGCCGCGTCTTGCTGGCCACAAGCGCCGGCGACATCGGGGCATCGGTCGATCTGGAAGGCGAATTTCCCGAATCCGGCACATTGCAGATGGTACTCGACCCGGTGTCCCTGTCCGGTCCGGACGGCACGCTGGTCTGGTCGGAAGGGCGAGTCGATGTCACCGCCAGCGACGGTCAGCTGGAAGGCGAGGCTTTTCTGGATCTTGCCGAGGCCGATATACGCGGCGTTCAGGCGCGAAACGTTCAACTCGACGCCTTGCTGAATTCCCCCTTCGACGGAGCCGGTGACACACAAATTGTCTGGGACGGACATGTCGCCAGCGTCTCCTGGAGCGGATATGAAATTTCCAATGCATCGAGTAGGGGGCGTGCCATTTTGGATCGTCTGCCATCCTTTGAGATCGACTCGATTTTGAATGCGCTGGTTGAGGCCTCTGCCGAGACTGATGCGTCGAAAGTTTCCGGCAGCGCATTTGCCGGTCGCGACATGCAATTGGAGTTCGATCTTGCGGGCGAAGCGGGGCACGTCATCGGACCTGTACTGGCTTCTGCAAGCGACCTGGACGTTCCTCAGGGCCGCACGCAACGTGCGTCGATCCGGGCAAACTTGGACAGGACGGTCGCGGACGGCATCGGCTTCAAGGCCGATGTATCGACGTCCGGGACATCGTTGACTGCCGCGACAACCGACCAGTTGCTTGAGTTGGTCAATCTGCCCGACATGTTCGCGGCCCATGAGACTAGTCTCACGAGCGCGCTGCGTCGAGCGCTAACGGCCTTCAATGCGTCGGTTACGGTCGAGGCTCAGCACAAGGCGGACGGATGGGCCATTTCGGCGGATGGGCCGGCGCAGCTCAACGCACAATCAGGGCTGGCGGCAGACATCTTGCCTGGCGCTAACGGAAAATGGCTCTCTTGGATGGGCCGTGATCGATCGGTAGCAGGTCAGCTCTCTTTGAAAGGCGGCGGTTTGCCAGCCCTTACGGCAGACCTTCAGGTCCAGATGTCCGAAATGGGCCTGTCGCATTTCAACGCGACGGATCTGAAACTGTCCTCCTGGTCGGCAGGTGGCAGGACTCTCTCAGCGGATTTGAAACGGATTGACTATCAACGCGTCGGCGAAGGGGAGATAGCGCTTGAGACATCTGGCAAGATCGGCGTCTCGGGTAATGTGTCCGGCTTTGATCTCGACTCTTCCAGCCTGTCCGGTCAGTTGCTGGTGTCGTCCGACAAGGCGGGGTGGCGGATATCCACTCCGGATCGGTCCTGCCTGTCACTGGACAGCCAGGGCTTGCGGTTCGGATCGGTCAGCCTCGGCGCTTTCCGCACGCCGATATGCCCGGAAGGGAAAGACTTCATCTCGCCGGGGGCCGGATTTGCCGGGGCCACAAAACTCGGAGACTTGGTGGTTCCGGTCGCTTTCTCATCGAATGCCGGGACGGTCAGCTTCACAGATGCACAGATTGACTGGACGGGCGGAAAGACTGCGAGCGTCTCGGCGGTGTCAGACTCTGTCTCATTGGCCCTTGGCATCGGTGAGGAGACGCTCAGCATTGATGGCGACGGACTGAGGCTGGGCATTGCCACCCGTCTGAACGCCGCGCCCGCTCTGTCGGCGCGACTGGGGGCAACCAAGTTCAACGGAACGCTTGTGCCCGCCAATGTCAGCTCCAGTGATTTCCGCTTCGACGGCACAACGGGCGAGGGTGGTGTGAAGGGGAGTATGAGCGCCGACGGTGTGATTATCCGCGACTATCGCGATGACCCCCTCTACCAGCCGCTGACAGCGGACCTGGACGCAACCCTCAGCGGTGCCGATTTCAGCATGTCCGGGCCTTTGCGGCTTGCGTCAAACGGCATCACCGTTGCGGACACACTGCTTCGCCTCGACGTAACGAAGCTGAGTGGCATGGCGGCGCTGGAGAGCCGTGACCTGCAATTCGAGCCGGGTGCCCTGCAGCCTTGGCGCCTGTCAGACCGTTTGCGGGGCGTTTTCACGGATGCGCGCGGCGGTCTTGCTGCGGCGGCGCGGTTTGACATTGTTGGAGGCAAGATCGAAGGGACAGGGGAAGTCTCGGTTTCCGAATTCGGTTTTCAGACGACACGGCTTGGCCGGGTGCAGGGGGTCAACGGCAACGTCGCCTTTAGCGAATTGCTGGCCCTGACCACCGAGCCAGGACAGACCATCCTCGTCGAGCGTCTCAACCCCGGCGTACCGCTGGAGAATGGCCAAATCACGTTTCAGCTGGTCGAGGGTACGCAGTTCAAAGTCGAGTCGGCTGCGTTCCCCTTCGCCGGGGGGACACTGGCATTGCCGCCCTTTGTCTGGTCGCTTGGCGGCGAGCAACAGAACATTGAAGTTACGGCAGAAGCAATCGAACTCGCGAAACTGGTCGAGGTTTTGAAACTGCCCGACACACGAGCGACCGGCACTGTGTCCGGCAGCTTTCCAATCGACATTGACGGCACAGATATTCTGGTCCGCGATGCTCGGTTGAGAGCCGATGCGGATGGGGGCTATATCTCCTATCTGGGCACGGCTGCGGACTCTGCTGGCGCAGCAGACGAAAACGCAAAAATGGCCTTTGAAGCGCTGAAGGATTTCGATTTCACGGTCCTTGAGCTTGGCCTTGACGGCAACGTCCGCGATCGGATGACCATTTCTCTCATTCTGGAGGGCAAGAGCCGGAAGGGGATCGCGTATGGTGACGGAAATCAGGTGCTGACGGGGCAACCCTTCCTGTTCAACATCACGGTTAACTCGGCACTCGGCGAACTCTTGCGCAACACTCAATACTATACGAGCCAGAAGGGGCTGACCAACGCCGTTGTCGAGCAGGTGAAAGCAAAACGACTGGATGAATCTGAATAGGACACAACCGCCAACTTCATTGACGTTAAGGTGGCGTGTGTCATGTTCCCCATTGAACCCTGAGGAGCGAATCCTGATGAATTATTCCAAAGCCTTGCTGGCTGGCGCGGGCATTGCGGCACTGGTCGCCTGCACGCCGACCGTCCGCATTGAACCGTCCGACAAGCCGATCAAGATCGACTTGAATGTCAATATTACCCAGGAAGTCCGCGTGATCCTCGACAAGGAAGTCGAAGACCTGATCGCGGACAATCCAGACTTGTTCTAAACTCGCGAAATCTGGAGACGAGATGATGAAATCCCTTCGCACTTTTTTCGCTGCCCTGGCCTTGGCCTTCGGCCATGCCGCGATGTCGCCAGCCGCCTTTGCGGGTGATCCCGCCATTGATGCTGCCATTGAGGCGGGTGAGGTCGGCGAACGCATTGACGGTCGCCTTGGCGTTATCGGGTCGGCTGACCCGTCGCTCATTCGCAAGGTTCAGGAGATCAACAACAAGCGCGCCGCCAAATATGCGGAAGTCGCTGCTGAAACCGGCACGACGGTCGCTGAAGTCGCCCGCATCACCGGCGAAAAGCAGATTTCCAAACTGAGCCCTGGCCAATGGTACATGGATGCCAGCGGCAGCTGGAAGCAGAAATAGCTTGTTTCCAGCGCCGTCAGGCGTAGGTGATCAGACATGTCACGCAAGCTGATATTCTGGATTGTAGCCAGTTTCGTGCTCCTGGGGCTGATGCTCTGGGGCATTTCGCTGTTCTGGGAAAGCAATGCTGACGGGCTCTCAGGGCATGGCTGGATCGCCTATGTCCTGGGCGGCGTCATGACGCTTGGCCTGTCGATTGGCCTGTTTCTGCTCACCTTCCACAGTGCGCGCCACGGCTATGACGATATCGACCGTCCGGAAGATGCAACTGAGCAGAATGTTGAATATCGCCAATAGTTCATACAGCCTTGATTGACACGCCGGGCGGCTCACACAATCCTGCGCAAAATCTGAACTCTAGAACGGGGCTCCACTACCCATGATCGATCCTGCACGCCTATCCGCGTACATCGCATCACGCATCTGCCACGACCTTGTTTCGCCCGTATCTTCGGTCACGAATGCGCTCGATCTGTTGAACGATCCGGGTGACATGGAAATGAAGGCGCAGGCTCAGGACCTGCTGCATGATGGAGCCGAGAAGGCGGGCGCTCGGATTCAGTTCCTGCGCTACGCCTTTGGGTCGATTGGCTTGAATGCGGGCGCGGCCGACATTCATGAAGCGCGCAAGATCACCGAGAACTTCGTGGCCAGCCACCGGCCGAGTATCGAATTCGATATCCAGACCGACCATTTGAGCTTCTCGCATGTTCGGATGATGATGAACCTCGTAATGATGGGCATTGACTGTCTGCCGCGCGGCGGCGTGATTCATGTGCGCATTCGCAATGAGCAAGTGGGCCTGACGATCACCCTGACCTGCAAGGGCAATCGGGCGCGCCTGCGCCCTGACATCGCCAATGGTATCAAGGGAATCGAGCCAGAGGATGGCTGGCGTCCGGAAACCATTCAGCCTCTGTTCTCGAAGATCATCTGCGATGGCCTCGGCGGCGAGTTGACCGCCAGCGAAAGCGAAGAGACGGTCATCATCATGGCGGCGGGCATTCGCGCAGAGGGATAGTGCTGGCCCGAAATTTACACTTTGGCAGGACTTTCTTAACCGGGGTCGGCCAGATTCGAGTCCGAACCGCTGCGCACAGGATACATCATGAAAACCTGTCTGATCGTTGATGACTCCCGCGTCGTCCGGAAAGTGGCGGCGCGCATTGTGCGCGACCTGAAGTTTGATGTGCTGGAAGCCGGCGATGGGGCAGACGCCATGCGCCAGTGTCGCCAGAAAATGCCCGATGCGATCCTGCTTGACTGGAATATGCCAGTCATGAACGGCTTGGACTTCCTGCGTGCCTTGCGCCGCGAAGAAGGCGGCAAACATCCGCTTGTCGTGTTCTGCTCCATTGAGAATGATGCTGAACACATAAATGAAGCGTTGAGTTCAGGCGCTGACGAGTTCATCATGAAGCCATTCGACGCCGATATTCTGGAAAGCAAATTTGCGGAAGTCGGCCTGGTCTGAAGCATTTCTTAATAAACCGAGCCCTATGGGTAAGGTTTATGGGCAGAATGTCCGATTCGGAGTGTTAGATGCAGGAAGAGGTCTTCAACGAGTTGGCTGAGCTGGCGCTGAAAGGCTCCGGTCAGGCGATTCCGAAATCCAAATCCTATCTGATTGAAGCCCGGCTTGCGGCAATCGCCCGCCGCGAGGGCTTTGGCACTATGGCGGATCTCGTCCACTGCCTGAAATCGCGCGCCAATCCGGTCTTCGCGGCCGAAGTCGCATCCGCGTTGGTGTCCAAGGACACCTGCTTCTTCCGGGACCGCGACGCGCTAAAACGTGTTGTCGACGACATACTGCCGAAACGGCTGAAGGCGTCCAATACGGGCCGTCTGAAAGTCTGGTGCGCCGGGGGCAGCACGGGCCAGGAAGCCTATTCCCTGGCGATCCTGCTGGAAGACGAATTGCCTGCCAGCCTGCGCGGCGCAAAGATCGACATTCTTTCGACTGATATCTGCAAGGTCTCCACCGAGACCGCTCGCGTGGCGCGCTATGGGCACTACGAGGTTCAGAAGGGGCTGTCGATCCACCGACTCGTCAAGCACTTCACTCGTCTCGAAACCGGCCAGTGGGAAGCGTCTGAAGCCTTGCGTTCGCGCGTGAGCTTTCGCCAGCACAATCTGCTCGAGCGGGCAGACGGGCTCGGAAACTTCGATGTTATCCTCTGTCGGAATGTATTGTCCGGAATGGCGCGCGCGTCCCGTACCAAGGTGATTGAAAGCGTCTCAAAGCAAATGATGCCCGGCGGTATGATTCTGCTCGGTGGTGGCGAAAGTGCCATCGGCCTGACCGACAAGCTGGAGCCGGCTCGCCACTTCCGGGGCGGTTGGGTTGCTGCTGGAACGGCCAACGCTGAAGCATCTGCAGCCTGACCCCCTCGCAATTTGGCGCGTCTCGCGCTATATGTCCCCATTCCTGAAACTGCTCCGGGCCTTTAACCCGGTTGGAGTGAGACATGACTTATGAATTGCCGCCGGCCTGGGATGGCCGTGTGAACTCTCTTGGATTTGCCAAACCGCCCGCGGAAACGCGCGTCGTCGCTGCCATGTCGGGCGGAGTCGACAGCTCTGTCGTGGCCGCCATGCTGAAGGCGCAGGGCTACGACGTGATTGGCATCACGCTACAGCTTTACGATCATGGCGCTGCCATCGAGAAGAAGGGCGCCTGCTGCGCCGGGCAGGACATCCATGATGCCCGCAACGTATCCGACCAGATCGGCATTCCGCACTATGTACTCGACTACGAGTCAAAGTTCCGCGAGCAGGTGATGGAAGACTTCGCCGATACCTATCTGGCCGGTTCGACACCGATTCCATGCATTCGCTGTAACCAGACGGTCAAGTTTTCGGACCTGTTGAAAACCGCCCGTGATCTTGGGGCAGATTGTCTTGCCACAGGGCATTACATCCGCCGCACGGATGGTGACGATGGGCCGGAGCTTCACCGTGCCGCGGATGCGAGCCGTGATCAGTCTTACTTCCTGTTCGCAACGACGGCAGAGCAGCTGGACTATCTGCGCTTTCCGCTCGGCGACCTGCCGAAGACGCAGGTGCGCGAACTGGCTGATCAGTTCAATCTGCCGGTGGCTTCCAAGCCGGACAGTCAGGACATCTGTTTCGTGCCGGAAGGCTCCTATGCCACGGTTGTGGAAAAGTTGCGTCCGGGTGCCGGACGGGGCGGAGACATTGAACATCTTGATGGTCGCGTGCTCGGTCAGCACAATGGCGTGATCCACTACACGATCGGCCAGCGCCGGGGGCTTGGGGTTGCGACGGGTGACCCGCTCTATGTGGTCAAGATCGACGCGCCCAACCGCCGGGTCATTGTTGGCCCGCGTGAAGCCTTGATGACGTCCGGCCTGTTGCTGGAAGAACTCAATTGGCTGGGCGAAGGATCGCTCCAGGCGGCTGCTGATGCAGGGGTGCCCGTGCTCGTCCGTGTGCGGTCCACGCGGCCGCCCGTGCCGGCCCGTTTGGGGTGGAGTGATGGCGTTCCCGTGATCTGGTTCGATGATCCGGAAGAGGGTGTCGCGCGTGGCCAGGCCGCCGTGCTCTACGACGCAGAAGGCAGCACGCGTATTCTGGGCGGCGGCTTTATTCTGAAGCCGATCCCGGCCGATGAGCGGGTTGTTGCTGCCTAGCGGGGCTTTCGGGCGCCGGTCACGGACAGCCCGATACCACCGAGTACAATCAGCGCGGCAATTGCAAAGCGTAGTGTCAGATCCTCGCCGAGCATCGCGATGCCGCCAAGCGCGGCGAGGATCGGGACGCTGAGTTGTGCGATGGCCGCGGTGGCTGAGGTGATACGGGGCAGGATAGCGTACCAGAGTGCATAACCGAGCCCAGACGTAACAATGCCTGACAGGCAGGCCAGCAAGACGCCTACTGGGGTCAACTCTGGCCCGATGGCGAAGAGACCTAGCAGGCTGAGCGGAGCTGCCAGCGCGAAGTTTGCTGCGGTATCCTCGGTGGCATTTTGTGCACCGCGACCGAGGAGTGAATAGATTCCCCAACCGAGCGCCGCGATGCCCATCAACGCCGCGCCCACTGGGTCGACCGGAGCGGCGTCAGTCGGCCAAAGAAACCAGGCCAGGCCACCTGCCGCCACGAGTGCACCGATCCATTTCAGGGCCGGGACGTGCTCTCTGGCCAGCAGGGCGCCAGCGAACATGGTGATTTGCACACCGCCGAACAGGACCAGCGCCCCGACGCCCGTATCGAGCGACAAGTACGCAAACGAGAAACCGAGCATGTAAGCGAGCAAGGCGGCGACGCTGACCCCCCGCTTTGTAGACAAGAGAGCCGGACGTGTCGAAGACTGTGCGAGCACGATCAGGCCGAGAATGATCGCGCCGCTGAACAGGCGGATCACTGCGAAGCTTGCTGGATCAATCAGCTCGCCCGCGAGTGCCAGCCGGTTGAGCACCGAATTGGCAGCGAAGGCGAGCATGGCGAGCAGGGTGAGTGCGAACAGCTTCATGCTGCACCGCTCCGCCACTGTCGACAAAGTATCATTCCATCCAATCCGGCGGCGCGACTTTCGACCCATCGCCGCCCATGTCTGGCTGGGGGTGGCGCTCCAGAAGCTTCTCGACGATTGCATCTGCAACGCGGTCTGCCTCACGCAATGCTGGATAGCTCCATGTTTCCAATGTGCCTCCGAACCAGCGAGCGGCGCCATGATCGATCAGACTCTGGTGCAAGCTGTCGAATTTCTTGGAGCGACCTTCCAGACGCGCGATGTGGATTGGCAAATCATGCCAGGCCGCATCGGACAACATGTTGGCACTGTCCTCTGTCACGATGGCGCAATCGGAAAAAACCAGCCATGCGAGATAGGGATTGTCGCCATCTTCCGGGCCGGCCCAGAACCGGGCTCCGACTTCATCCGCCATCGAACGGAACCTGGATACAATCGGCACAGGCGTGCGGCGCGATGTTGTGATCCGCAGACGCCAGCCTTGCCCCGCCAGGATGCGAAGCTGGGATTCAAGACGCTCGGCAGCAGCATCGGTAAATGTGTGTGTGCGGGAGTTCCCCCCCAGAATGACGATCGCGCTCTTGTTGCGCTCGTCGGCCAGATCGGCAAAGGATTGGCCCGCATCTTCGATCAGGTCAGGGGCAAAATAGGATGGCGAACCGATCGTCTGAATGACGTTCGAGCCGTTTGTCTCGTCATGCGCCGGTGTGACCAGAAGGTCGAAGTTTTCTGAGGGAATCCTTGGGTCGAGGATTTGGACGGTCAGCGTTTTTCCGCCGGACAGTTCCCGCACGGCACGAGTCAGGGCAGCTGAACGACGGCCCGCAGCAATCCAGATCGTTGGCCATGGAGGGGATAGCAGGTCGCGCTGATTCTTCGGCAGGGAAGCTAGGGGAGACGGCCATTTGTCCGCAGGCAACAGGGTCCACGGCAAGCGTGGGCTCAGCGTCAGAGGTTCGGAGCGGTGCGATTCACCATTAATGTGAGCAATCTGAATCCATCGCCGCGTATCACCCAGTGCCTGCAGCACTGCGCGAACCTGAGCGGCATTGCCTGCGCGGCCGTCCGAGACCGCCCAGACGGATGGTCCGAGCGACCCCGCCTCTGCCATTTACAGGTACTCGACCTTGGCAACTTCGTAAGCGCGCGCTCCGGACGGGGCGGCCACTTCGGCTTCGTCGCCTTCTTCCTTGCCGATCATTGCACGAGCAATTGGCGAGGTGACGGAGATCTTGCCGTCCTTCACATTGGCTTCGTCTTCGCCAACGATCTTGTACGTGCTCTCTTCTTCCGTATCGACATCAATCAGAGTCACAGTCGCGCCAAAGCGCACTTTGCTGCCACCCAGCTTGGAGACGTCGATCACGTCCGCGCGGGCAAGCTTGTCATCGATCTCGGCGATGCGGCCTTCGATGAAGCTCTGCTTCTCCTTGGCAGCGTGATATTCAGCGTTTTCGGACAGATCACCATGCGCACGCGCTTCCGCGATCGCCGCGATAATATTCGGGCGCTCAACGGATTTCAGCGTCTTAAGTTCTGACTGAAGCGCAGCATGGCCTTCAGCGGTCATGGGAATGCGTTCCATCTGTGTCACCTCTATTGTTGGCGGCAAGATCGTTGTCTTAATTGGTAATGGCGTCAAGTGGGGCTGATCAGGCCGATTGCAAGGCGCGCACCGAGATTTCCCGGTCTTTCATACTCTCAATGGCCTGCACCGAGGCAATCGAGGAGGCCAGAGTTGTGAAATACGGTATCTTGCGGTTTACGGCAGTCCGGCGAATGGATGCGGAATCTGCAAGCGATGCTGCACCTTCGGTCGTGTTGAAAACCAATTGCACGTTGCCATTGATCATGGCGTCCAGAATGTGCGGCTGGCCTTCGAGAACCTTGTTGATCCGGCTCACTTTCAGGCCTTCAGCCTCCAGAAAGGCAGCTGTTCCGGCGGTGGCGAGGATCGAGAATCCGAACTCCGTAAGCTTTCGAATCGCCGGAACGATGGCCTTCTTGTCGGAATCTCGCAGAGACACGAATACCGTTCCTGAGTCTGGAAGATGGACCCCGACGCCAAGCTGGCTTTTCAGGAAGGCCATGCCGAAATCATCATCCCAGCCCATGACTTCGCCGGTCGACCGCATCTCCGGGCCGAGTTGCGGGTCCACACCGGGGAAGCGGGCGAATGGGAACACCGCCTCTTTCACCGCCACGCGCCGAGGATTGGCCTGGGTCAGGTCGAATTCTGTCAGGCTCATGCCCGCCATTACCTTGGCCGCAATTCCGGCAATCGGGGCACCAACGGCTTTTGCAACGAATGGTACGGTCCGACTGGCGCGGGGATTGGCTTCCAGCACGTAGATTTCGTCATCCTTGACGGCGAACTGAATATTGATCAGGCCGCGAACTTTCAACGCGCGGGCAAGGGCAATCGTTTGCTCGGCGAGGCGCCCCTGAAGTGCAGGCGAAAGCGTATAGGGCGGCAGGGCACAGGCGGAATCGCCCGAATGCACACCTGCTTCTTCGATATGTTCCATGATGCCGGCGACGTGCACATTCTCGCCATCGCACAGCGCGTCCACATCCACCTCGATCGCATCGGACAAATATCGGTCAATGAATAGCGACGCATCGCCGGAATCCTTGGCGACGCTCAGGGCTTCGGCAGCAAATTTGCGCAGGTCTTCATCATTGCGGGCGATTTCCATGGCCCGGCCGCCCAGCACGAAGGAGGGTCGCAGCATGACCGGATACCCGATCTCGTTGGCTTTGACCTCGGCTTCTTCGACAGAGCGGGCCGTGCGGGACGGTGCTTGCTGGATGCCAAGATCGTCGAGCAGGGCCGCAAATTGCTCACGGTCTTCGGCGAGGTCGATGGAGGCCGGGCTGGTGCCAAGAATTGGCACGTTTTCCTGGTCAAGCGTGTTGGCGAGTTTCAGCGGCGTTTGGCCGCCGAATTGTACGATCACCCCGTTCAGCGTGCCGGCCGATTGCTCTTTGTGGATAATCTCCAGAACATGTTCTTCCGTCAACGGCTCGAAATAGAGCCGGTCAGATGTATCATAGTCCGTGGACACCGTTTCCGGATTGCAATTGACCATGATGGACTCGATGCCGATGTCATCCATCGCGAATGCGGCATGACAGCAGCAATAGTCAAACTCTATGCCCTGACCGATCCGGTTGGGGCCGCCCCCAAGGATGATCGCCTTGTTGCGATCTGATGGCAGCGCTTCGCATTCAGCTTCGTCGGCGCCGAACACGGGCTGTTCATAGGTGGAGTAAAGGTAGGGGGTCTTCGCGGCAAACTCGGCTGCGCATGTATCGATACGTTTGTAGACCGGGCGCACGCCGAGGCCGTGGCGTGCATTGCGGATTTCCGCTTCGCCCTTGCCGGCCAGCTTGCCGAGGCGCTTGTCAGAGAAGCCGAGCATCTTCAGGCGCAGCATGCCTTCATGGTCGTCAGGCAGGCCATCCTTCAGGATGCCAGCTTCAACCTCCATCAGTTCCGCGATCTGGCGCAGGAACCATTTGTCGATAGAGGTGATTTGATGAACTTCGTCCACGGATAGACCCTGACGCAGGGCTTGCGCCACCACGCGCAAGCGGTCCTGTGTCGGCACGCCGAGCGCCGTGCGCAAATCAGCTTCTGTGTCGAATGCGATATCATCAAGCCCGGACAGGCCGGTCTCCAATGAGCACAGGGCCTTCTGCAGACTTTCCTGGAATGAGCGACCAATCGCCATGGCTTCGCCGACGGATTTCATCGCCGTGGTCAGTACGGGGTCGGCGCCCTTGTACTTCTCGAAGGCAAAGCGCGGTATCTTGGTGACAACATAGTCAATTGTCGGCTCGAACGAGGCAGGGGTGACACCTGTGATGTCATTGTCCAGTTCATCGAGCGTGTATCCCACGGCCAGTTTTGCGGCGATCTTGGCAATCGGGAAACCGGTGGCTTTCGAGGCAAGCGCAGAGGAGCGCGACACACGCGGGTTCATCTCAATCACGACGAGGCGGCCATCCGCGGGGTTGACCGCGAACTGGACGTTAGATCCGCCCGTCTCTACGCCAATCTCGCGGAGCACCGCGATCGAGGCGTTCCGCATGACCTGGTATTCCTTGTCGGTCAGCGTCAGCGCCGGCGCGACCGTGATGGAGTCGCCAGTATGGACGCCCATCGGGTCGATATTCTCGATGGCACAGATAATGATGGCATTGTCCGCTGTGTCGCGGACCACTTCCATCTCGTATTCTTTCCAGCCCAGCAGGCTTTCATCGACCAGGATCTGCGCCATGGGGGAGGCAGCAAGACCGGACCGGCAAATTTCTTCATACTCTTCGACATTGTACGCAACGCCGCCACCGGTGCCGCCGAGCGTGAAGGCCGGGCGGATGATGGCGGGCAGGCCAACTTCGTCCAGCGCGGCCATGGCGCGCTTCAGGCCTTCGATCCGATCATACTTGCCGTCTTCACTCTTCGGAGACGCGATGATGGCGGCGCGGGGATTTTCGAGACCGAGCCGATCCATCGCTTCGCGGAACAGCTTGCGGTCTTCGGCCATCTCGATGGCTTCGGCCTTTGCGCCGATCAGCTCCACGCCATGCTTTTCGAGGATGCCGGCATAGTGGAGGTCCAGCGCGCAATTGAGTGCGGTCTGGCCACCCATGGTCGGGAGCAGGGCATCCGGCTTTTCAGCCTCGATAATCTTTTCGACAACTTCCGGCAGGATGGGCTCGATATAGGTTGCGTCAGCGAGCTCTGGATCGGTCATGATCGTTGCCGGGTTCGAATTGACCAGGATCACCCGGTAGCCTTCGCTTTTCAGCGCTTTGATCGCCTGCACGCCGGAATAGTCGAACTCGCAAGCCTGCCCGATGATGATCGGACCGGCACCAATAACCAGGATAGAGCGGATATCCGTGCGCTTCGGCATGTTGCTTTTCTCCTACCGGCCAAACGGCTGCTCCATAGCTGGGAGTCGGGGGCGGGGGCAAGACTAAAGGGGTGGGTTTCCGTTATTAGCTGCAATTGACTGTCGCGGGGCGATCAGGCTGCAAGCTCAGAGCGCTCCATTATGGACCGTCGAATGCTCATGAACCAGGTGCCACCCACCTGTGATTTTCTCCCAGACCTGAGAAACTGCCTGCGTCTGGTTCATCACCCCGTCTTCATGGGTGATGCCGCTCAGCTCGGTGAAGAAGTTTGCGGCGGCCATGTCTTGGGTGCGGCGCAAATTGATCGCGGATACGATGCTGATATGCCAGCGCTTGAACGTGTCTTCCAAAACCGGCTGCCAAAGCTGACGATATTGGGCAAGGTTTTGGCTTATCGCGACGTCGCTGCCAAAATCACTAAGCAGGCGGATACACCCAGAGCCTGTGAGGGGTATGGCTTCTCGGTCGGCATGGCCTCGCGGCCAACAGCTGTACCAGGCGCGGATCCTTTCACGGATCGCGCGATCATCTGGCGCAATCCACGGGTCGTCTGAAGCAGTTTTGTTAAGGGGCGTTACCCGTCCCATGAAGTCTCTCCTGTTTAACATAGGTAAAAGGGAAACGCGTTGTCGCGCAGGGCGTTCCGATTTTGGGCGGGGAGAGACCGGGGTGATTTGGCGGCGAAACTGTGCCGCGAAAGAAAAAGCCCCGCATCCAATGGATGCGGGGCTCACCATCACTTTAGTGCCTCGGCTGCTTACCAGCGCGTGCTGTCATTCGGGTAGCGGTCATAGATGTCCGCGCGGCCGTCTCGGTCGATGTCTTTTTCGTCAGCCTGGTCTTTCACGCCCGGCATATCGCAGTCTTCCGACTCCGTGCAGCCCTTTGCTGCGCCAGCAGTGCCGCCCAGAACGGCGCCAATCGCAGCCCCGCGTTGCGCGTCACCATCCCCGACATTATTGCCAATCACAGCACCTGCGGCTGCGCCAGCAGCAGCGCCATAGGCAGCGTTGCGTTCAGTGGTGCCAGTTTGGGTGCAGGCGGCCAGAGCGAAGGCGCTGGCGCCGATAGCGGCGAGTTTCAGATAAGCGGTCATAAGACATTCCTTTCCGTTGTGTACGGGTCAGAAACGTCTCCTTGGTGGCTTGGTTCCGTTGGATTTCCGAGGCTTACGGGATGGTAATACCGTTTGCTTGTCAGCTCCAGCGCTTGGCAAGTTTCTGGTCGGTCGAGCTTGCATCTTGCTTTGCGGCGCCTTGATATCCGGTAATCGTATCTGCCACGAACGGGTTGGTTTGACGCTCTTGGCCAAAAGTGGACAGCGGACCATGACCCGGCACAAACCGCATTTCATTGCCAAGTGGCCAGAGCTTGCCGGTAATCGAGTCGATCAGCTGCTGATGGTTCCCGCGCGGGAAATCAGTCCGGCCGATGGAGCCCTTGAACAGGACGTCACCAACAAAAGCGAGCGCGCCTTCTTTCTGATAGATCACAACATGGCCCGGCGTATGGCCCGGACAGTGTGCGACGCCGAATTTTGTACCAGACAGCTCCAACTCGTCGCCATCATGAAGATACTTGTCCGGAGTCACATTGCGGCCATCAGTGATGCCGTATTTGGCGCCTTGAGCTTCCAGTTCATCCAGCAGCCACTGATCGTCCTCGTGGGGGCCAATGATTGGACAGCCCGTGCGCTCCGACACTTCGGTGGCCGCGCCGGCATGATCCAGGTGGCCGTGGGTCAGCCAGACGCCGACAATCTTCACACCGAACTGCTCTGCTGCGCCCATCAATTTGTCGACCTCGCCGCCCGGATCGATGAAGACGCCTTCCATTGTGTCTGTGGACCAGATCATCGACGTGTTCTGTTGCAGCGGCGTCACGGGAATGATGCGAATTTCGAGCTTCGGCGGGGGAGCTTGGTCTGTCATGTCTCAGAAATAGCGTCCCGACATGGTTTCGTGAAGGTGCAAGCGTGCTTTCCCTCGCGGTTCTTCTTGGTTTAAACGGTTTACCAAGCAGATTTGACGGAGATTGCCCATGCGCCTGCCGCGACACGCCTATGGTCACAAGACGCGCAGTAGCGGGATTGGTGGCCTCTTGCGCAGCCGGTTCAGCCTGATCCTTGTCGGCTTGCTCCTGCTGTTTCTGTATTGGCAGGCCAACCAGACCGAAGTGCCTTTCTCGGGCCGCAAGCAACTGAACACCGTTCCGATCGAGAAAGAGGTGCAGCTGGGCCAGCAGTCCTATATCCAGATACTGAACCAGGAGCAGCAGCAGGGAAATGACGTCCTGTGCGCAGATGGCAACAATTGCGAAGGCACGGAGGCGGAATACACTCAGGCCGTTCGCGAGATTGGCGCACGCCTCCAGCGCGCCGCAGTCGAGCTGGAACAGGATCTCCTGCGCCAAGGCGCCTCCTTCACCCCGGTCGCCGACCAATTCGACTGGACCTACTATGTCGTCGATTCCGATACGCCGAACGCTTTCTGCCTGCCGGGTGGGTATGTTGCGATTTACACGGGCATTCTCGACATTACGGGAAACTATGATGGCAAGGTCGACGCCGAGGATATCAGCGATCTCGACAAGCTGGCCGTGGTGATGGGGCATGAGATTGGCCATGCCCTGGCCCATCATGGTGCTGAGCGGGTCAGCCAGCAACGCGTCGTCCAGTTCGGGCAGATCGCTGTCGGCGTGGGCCTTGGCGACATGGACGCCTCTCAACAGCGCGCCATCATGCAGGCTTTCGGCATCGCGGCCCAGGGTGGCATGCTCGCCTATTCGCGCAAGCATGAGACGGAAGCCGACAAGATCGGGCTCGATCTACTGGTTCGCGCCTGTTACGATCCGCGCGAAGCACCTGATCTTTGGGAGCGGATGGGTCAGATTGGTGGTGGCCAGCGTCCACCGGAGTGGATGTCCACGCATCCGGCGTCCGAAACCCGGGCCGAAAATTTCCGGAAATGGATGCCGGAGGCGATTGCGGAATATGAGCGTCGCTGCGAACCGCTGGGCTAGGCGCTGTCCTCGTCGCCGCGCAGGCGGTCAATAATCGCATCCCGCCAGCTTTCCGGCATCAGGAACAGTGCCCACGCGCCTGCCTCGTAATGTGCACGACGCCAGATATCGAGCGGATTGTACCCGCCATTGGGACAGGCGGCGAGCGCCTTGGCCTGCTTGCCCGGATGGCTGGCATAGACGGCCTTGGCGCGCAGGATATGCATGCAATTGGAGATGAAGACGATCTTCCCACTCTCCGAGGCGCTGGTGGTGTTGGCGAGGCTTTCCAGGCCGGAAATCGTATCGCGGCTCTCGACATCTGCGCTGACCTTCGCGGCCTGGCCGGACCGGCGCGCCGCGAGCAAGGCCATCTCCTGGCTGCCGAGACGGCCTTCCTGGGGGCGATGGCCCCCCACGACTTTCAACTGGTCCAGCTTGCCCGCTTTCAGCAGGGCGACGCCCTTGTCGACCCGTGCAGAGGCATCGGGCACATTGTCGGTATAGAAGATGATCCCGCGTCCCCCCGCCAATTTGCCAGTCTGGTCTGAAAGCCGGGTGACGCCCCAGAAAAGAAGCGTCGCGGCGAGATCTATCAAGACCAGCCAGATCAGCAGGGTTCGGATGCGTCGAATCACAGTCGCTATAATCACCAACTGGTGCCGGCCTGCTAGAGCCGGGCCGCAACAATGACTACATATTTGCAGTTTCAGCCGGTGGGGCCAGCCGGCTCCAGAGAGGCGAGATAATCTTTCACAGGCGTGGTGATCTGGTCTGGCAGGTCATCCAGCGCAAACCAGCCGCATCCGCCATGCTTTTCCGGTTCCATGACACGTGGTTCGCCTGACACGATGCGCGCAGAATAGACTGGCGCAACCCAATGCTTCCCGTCACCCTTGTCGATGGTCTCAGCAATGCAGGCGAGGCCGGTCAGCTCGATGGTGACACCGAGTTCTTCTTCGATTTCGCGCCGGGCGGTGTCCTCGGCGCGTTCGCCAAAATCGATCTTGCCGCCGGGCAGACCCCACGCGCCCGCTTCGGGTTGCTTGAGACGTTGGATAAGCAATATGCGACCGTGCGCATCGCGAATGGCTGCGCCGCAACCGGCGCCGGGAAGGGAGTTAGAATCAGTCATGCTTACCAGTTTACAGGGCCATGGCGCGGTTGGCAGGGCGAAATTGGAACCGTGGCCCGCCGGATCGCATTGCGTTTCTTCACAATTCAACTAGCCTTTGAGGCGCTACTGGAGATGTTTGGCAATGGCCTACACAATCACCCGCACACTGGATGGCATCACGCTCGAAGAAGCCGACAAGCGCACGCGCGCAGCGCTTTCTGGCCACGGGTTTGGGGTTCTCACCGAGATTGATGTCCAGGCGACGATGAAGAAGAAGCTGGATGCCGACATGGCCGGGTACCGCATTCTTGGCGCGTGCAATCCGGACATGGCCTACGAGGCCATCAAGATGGAGCCCAGGGTCGGCGCGATGCTGCCTTGCAATGTCATTCTGCGCGAAGTCGATGGCGGCATTGAGATCAGTGCGATTGATCCGGTCGCGTCCATGCAAGCGATTGAGAACACGGAACTCCATGCCGTAGCCGGGCAGGTGCGTGACATGCTGGCGGAGGCATTGGAGGCGATCTAGCCGATTAGAACAAGTGAGGGGAAAAACATGGCAAAAGTGATTGGGTTGGGTGGACTGTTCTTTCTTTGCAGAGACGTGGATGCGACGCGGGCGTGGTATACGCGGGTACTCGGTGTGCAGATTGACGAATATGGGGGCGCGAGTTTCTCCCAAGCGGATGCTGCTGCACGATTCCCGCAAGGTGCCCGCACGATCTGGGCGCCCTTCAAGGCAGGAAGCGACTATTTCAAACCTTCAGACAGCGACTTCATGATGAATCTGATGGTGGATGACCTCGACGCCATGATTGAGCAAATCAAGGCTGTGGGTGTTGAATTGGAAGGCGAGCCCATGACGGAAAGTTATGGAAAGTTCGCCTGGATCATGGATCCTGATGGCCGCAAGGTCGAACTTTGGCAGCCCATTGAGGCGCAACCCGCGACCTGAAGCGGTAAATCTCAGAACCAGCCAGCCACCCGTCCCCACGGGACAAACAGGAATGTGATGGTAAGAGCGGCGGCCGTTGCCGCGAAGCCGGCAAGCATCAGCGCGCCATCCTTGGCGACGAGTGCCAAACCGAACAGGACAATCGCAACACCCGGCGCTGCGACGGCGAACGGCACGAGTTCCAGAGGGATCATCAGAATAGCGAGCAGGGAGACTGCGATCGCGGCCAGATAGGTGGCCACACGTCCTGTCGCCCAAGCGAGCCGCTCGGTGATCATGCGATCAATGCGTTCCAGCCAGGGTTTCACCTTGTCTTCGGCTTCTTTGAGTTTCGAGGTTTCTATGGATCGTTTCTCAACGAAGGACGGCATCCAGATATGATCGGCGCCAAACAGAATCTGAATGCTGAAAAGCAGGATGATAACCCCGATCACCGCTGGCAGGCCGGGTATTCCGCCTAGCGGCGGCAAGACGACCAGAAGGCCCAGTAATGTGATGATGGGACCAAAGGATCGGTGCCCGAACATGTTGAGCAGATCCCCAACCGAAATCGTGCCTTCGCCACCTTCTTCGATGGCGGTCTCGAGTACGTTCTCCAGCGGATCGCTCTGTGATGCGGGCATGGCCTTCCTCTTGGTTACTCATGGTAACGCATCAAGTCGGCTTGGGTTCGCACTGCGCGTAAAAAAAAGGGCCGCCTGGCATGACACCAGAGCGGCCCGAGGAGAGGTCTGCTATTCAGGAAAGTGCGTTAGCGTGCGGACTTCTTGCACGCTTCAATATCGTCTGCTTCCAGCTTGGAATTGGAGTTTCCGTAGGAGATGATTTCGCCGGCCTTCTTCGCAATCTTCTTGCAATCGCGAACAGAGGCCTTCTTGCGGTCGAGGTCGCCTTTGCAGACAGTGCCTTCGCAAAGCCAAACGGTGCCGATGGCCACGACCTGGCCTTCGTCGACAGGGGCGGCTGTTTCGAAGGTGAATGTGTTGGCGAAAGCTGGTGCGCCGAGCGCAAGGAAGGCTGCGGCGGTGAGAGCGGAACGGATCATGGGAGGATACCTTTCGGTGGGTGGACTTCAAAACAGTGTCGGACCCTAAGCGTCCGTTCGCACTCAATAGCGATTACTGACGAAAACGTCAATCATTCAGCCTTTCTGGCCTTGGTGACTAGTTCGCGTCAGCCAGAATGCGCCTGTTCAGGCCAGAACGCGACACATAGGCTTCGGTGAGCTTCGGGTGGTCAATCTTGTTCACAGCCTGCGCGATAACCTGCGAGACGCACGAATCATCGACACGGGGTGCCTGCGAGACAGGGGCATCGTAGCGGCAGATGGAATCAGCCTGCATTTGCAGGGAATCCAGAACGACTCCGGCCCCGGCACGAGAGTGCAATGCGCTGTTATCATACTGGATTTCTGCTGACACAGTCTGGGCCGGATCGGCCATGGCAGGGGCGGCATAGGCGAGGCCGGCAAGACCGGCAGCGACAACGATAAGAGAGAGGCGGGAAGACGGCATGGGAGGAAACCTTCTTGCAGTTGCGGTCGGTGGTGACCGTAAAGACAGAATATGATCATTGAATAAAAAGTCAATTGTTCAATGATCATATTTTTGTTTCAATCCTGCCGTGGCGGCATAAATTGCCGCGCGGTTTCAGTGCGGTAGTCTCGAAGGTGGAAAAGAGATCGCCGCCGAGGCGACCGCCCAGGAGGACAAAGCATCATGGATTTCAATATCCCGCAGGACATCGCCGATTATCTGACCGTGCTCGACCAGTTCATCGAGGACGAGATCAGGCCGCTCGAACGGCAGGACGACAATATCCGCTTCTTCGACCATCGGCGCGAATGGGCCCGGACTGATTTCGAAAATGAGGGCCTGCCGCGGCCCGAATGGGAAGAATTGCTGCGCGAAGCCAAGCGCCGTGCCGACAAGGCCGGGCATCTCCGCTATGCGCTGCCCAAGGAATTCGGCGGTCAGGACGGCTCCAATCTCGGTATGGCGATCATCCGCGAGCATTTCGCCAAACAGGGCCTCGGCCTGCACAATGATCTCCAGAACGAACATTCCATAGTCGGCAATTTCCCGCAGATCCTGATGCTGCGCGACTTCGCCCGGCCGGATCAGAAGCATCTTGCCGAAGACGCTTTGAACGGGAAGTTTCTCGCTTGTTTCGGCCTGACCGAACCTGATCATGGGTCCGATGCGACCCATATGGAAACCCGTGCGGTGCGCCAGAAGCGCGACGGCAAGGATGGCTGGCTGATCAATGGCGAGAAGATGTGGATCACCGGCATGCATGTGGCCACGCACATCATGATGTTCTGCCGCACAAGTGGTGAAGATGGCGACGCCAAGGGCATCACCTGTCTTCTCGTACCGGCGCGTGATCCCGGCGTCATCATTGAAGAATACATGTGGACCTTCAACATGCCGACCGACCATCCGCGCCTGACCATCAAGGATGTCTGGGTGCCTGAAGATGCCGTGTTCGGCCCGCCGGAAGGGGGCCTCGCCCTTGCCCAGCATTTCGTGCATGAGAACCGTATTCGCCAAGCCGCGAGTTCGGTGGGCGCCGCGATGTATTGCATCAATGAGAGCGTGCAATATGCCCGTGAGCGCAAACCGTTCGGCAAGCCGCTCGCGACCAACCAGGCGATCCAGTTCCCGCTTGTGGAGCTCGCCACCGAGGCCGAGATGCTGCGCCTGCTGATCTTCAAGACGGCCTGGGAAATGGACCAGATGTCCAAGCCCGACGTTGCGATCCATCTCTCCGACAAGGTCTCCATGTGCAACTACCGGGCAAACCGGCTCTGCTGTAATGCGGCCGACCGGGCGATGCAGGTGCATGGCGGCATGGGGTATTCACGCCACAAACCCTTCGAGCATATCTATCGCCACCATCGCCGCTATCGCATCACCGAAGGCTCGGAGGAGATCCAGATGCGCAAGGTAGGCGGCCACCTCTTCGGCTTCATGGGCCCCAACAAGCACGGCCAGGCCAAGGGCGAAAAAGACGCCAAGGGCAAGAGCACCGAGCCCACCGATTTTGCGGTGCGGTAGGCAGGTTCGATTTAGCTCTTAAAGCAGTTTCGTCTGTGCCATTCTAAGAATGCTGGATGCGGTTGCAGCTTTGGGCTTTCTGGGACGGTTGCTTTGCGGGTTGGCGACATCAGTTGCCACACTCGCTCTGTATCGTTGACCTGTCTCGATACCAAAATATCGAAGTCATTTGATAGGCTGATCAGGCCTCGATCAAACATCCAGTGGATCGTTCCGGATAGGGCGATACCATTTTGTATGTGATCAGGCCCACTGTGCTCAACCGGTTTGATATGTGCAGCCTGGACTTCGGCGCGTCCTCCGCCATTGATGAATTGCATCCCGGTGAAGGCGCAGTGCTTGTCGTATGCATGGATAACGGAGTTTCGAAATATCTTTTTACGGATTGGGCGTGACAAGATTTGTTTGAAGCGCTGACGGTCCTCATCAAAAATAAATGGTTGCGGCTGTTCACGAACACCGTCGGAAGGCGCGTTGTCGTCATCATCTGCATCGAACCTTGGGAGTTCGTCTTCCAAAGGGTTTCCTCTGTGGCAGATTCGAAAGAAGTCCTCATCTGAAACTTCGCGAACGGCCGACTGGACGTAGCCGGACGGTTTATTCGTTCCGGTGCTGAGCCGCGATTCCATGAAACGATTGCCTGTTCGGTAAGGAACAAATTTTTCGAAACCGAGATAGCTGCCGGGTTCCATGTACGCAAAATATAGACTTGGCTGTTTGGGGTCGGGCTGAACCCGGTCCACCTTTGCGATCGCACTATAGCCTGAGCTGCCCTTGCCCCCCAAAAGTTCGTTGTAAACGATCCAATCTCCTACGGTGCGCTCTACAGATTTGAGGTATCTCGCGGGAAAGTGGTACCTTTCGTGGGGGAGATCGTCATAAATCGAGCCGGGTCTGTGCAGGAAAACACCTTTGGCCATTCACTAGTCATCCTTGGTCGCGCACTTCCCTGGTATCTCACCAATTTTAAATCGCAATAGCTTCGCCTAACAAAACTCCCCTCCCGCGCGAATGGTTAATGATGGCGTAACTATCATTAGGCATTTCTCGTTTGATCCAGATTGAATCAGGCGGGAAGGGAGACGGGCATGTCTCTGCTCGAACGAGTAATTCGCGGCCATCGGTGCCGCTCGACGCACCATTATATCGCGATGGACGCGCTGTCGCTCATAGCCTCGGAGGAGGCCGACAAGTGGAAGGACCTGTTCCTGGTTCACCACGAGCACCTGCTCGAAGGGGCCAAGGCGCCGGATTCCAAGTTCAAGGATTTCCGCAACCATGTCCTGCACATTTCCGAAGGGGAGTGGGGCGGCGCGCCGGGCAAGGCGATGGAATGGTATGCGACGGCGGTCGACCATCTCCGTCGCAAGCAATGGAGCAAGGCCGCCTATGCGTTCGGCGTGCTGAGCCATTATTATGCCGATCCGATCCAGCCCTTCCATACCGGCCAGACCGAGGAAGAGGGCACGATGCACCGGGCGGTGGAGTGGAGCATCGCCAAATCCCGCGACAAGATTGATGCCCGCATAGAGACGCTCGGCTATCCGGATGTGCCAGTGCCGGACGGCGCAGGATTCATCGCCGACATGGTCCGCAATGGCGCGCGCCTGTCGCATCCCCACTATCAGACCTTCATTGACCATTATGATCTGGACGTCGGCGTGAAGGATCCGCCCGCCGGGCTGGACGAGACCATGTTCGATGCGATCGTGGAACTGGTCGCCTATGCCACGGCCGGATTCGGCGCGATCCTCTCACGCGGTATTGCGGAGGCTGCTGTCAGCCCGCCCAAGACCAATCTGACCCTTCAGGGCTATATCGAGACACTGGACATTCCGCTGCGCTGGGCAACGGCGAAACTGTCGGATGCGGCCGACAAGCGCACCGTGACGCGGATGTACAAGGAGTATCAGAAGACCGGTAAGGTCATCCGCACCCTGCCGGATGATGACAAGGAAATCCGCAAGCTTCACGCAAAACAAGTTTTGCGCGTTCCGCTGAAAGAGCTGAACAGACAGGAGATTGGCCCAATAGGTTCGAAGAACAAGGCGGTCGAGGAGCGCTTGCTGACCGCACTGATCGAGGATGAGGCCGAGATCGCCGCTGAGGCGACCGTTATTGAAGAGGATGCGGTCGAGGAGGCTGTAATCGAAGCGGCGCCAACCGACGAAACACTTCACCCGGCCGAAGCAGAAGTGCCGCTGGCCGAGGAAGCCCCTCCGCCGAAGAAAAAGGCTCCCCCAAAGGCAGAAGAAGTCTTGTTCGAGCCGGAGCCCGAGGCCGCTGCCCCCGCGCCGCTTGCTGATGATCTTGGCGAGGAGTTCGGCGACGTCGCCCGCCGCAGCCGCATCACCCGCGAGTCCCCCGTGGTCGAGGCGCCGAGCATTGGCAAGAAAACCGCCAAACGCCTGTCGCGCGCGGGGATCACCACGGTGGGTGACCTGCTGGATTGCGATACGGAAGAGACCGTCTTCCTCGTCGATGTGGCCTATATCGACATTGACACGCTGAACGACTGGAAGGACCAGACGATCCTGATGATGGAAGTGCCGGGCCTGCGCGTGCACGACGCCCAGATCCTTGTCGGCGCGGGCATCCGCAATCGCAAGGAACTGGCCGAGGCGCCTGCGCGCACCCTGTTCATGTTGGCGAGTGAATTCCTCCAGACGCCACAGGGGGACCGTGTGATCCGTGATGATGACTACCTCGCCGAAGAGGAAGTCGAACAATGGATCGATATGGCGAAGACGGGCAGCTAGAGCGGCGCAAACTCCGCCGTGAAGTGGCGCATCATGGGCGGCTCTTTCACGATCTTCAGGCCGCGAATGTCATCTTTGCGCTTCACGAGTTCCTCGAACACTTCGACGATATAGTCCGCATGCGACTGGGTGTAGACGCGGCGCGGCATGGCTAGGCGGACAAGGTCCATCCGGGCGGGTTCTTCGGTGCCATCCGGTTTGCGACCGAACATGACTGTCCCGATCTCACAGCCCCGAATGCCGCCTTCCTCATAGAGCGCGCAGGCGAGGGCATGGCCCGGATATTCCAGCGGCGGGATATGTGACAGCCATTCCCGCGCATCAATGAACACTGCATGGCCGCCCGCCGGCTTCATCACCGGCACGCCCAGCGCGTCCAGCCGTTCGGCGATATAGGCATTGGTGCGCACGCGGTAACGCAGATAATCCTCATCCACGATCTCGGTCAGGCCCTGTGCGATCGCGTCGAGGTCGCGGCCGGCAAGGCCGCCATAGGTCGGGAAGCCCTCGGTCTGGATCAGCCGCGTGCGGGCCTGTTCGGCCAGCGCGTCATCATTCAGCGCGAGCCACCCGCCGATATTGGCGAAGGCGTCCTTCTTGGCGCTCATCGTCATGCCGTCGGCCACGTCAAACGTGTCGCGCACGATCTCCTTGATGGAGCGATCTTGCTGGCCGTCCTCGCGCAGCTTGATGAACCAGGCGTTCTCGGCGAACCGGCAGCCATCAATGAAGAAGGGCTTGCCATGCGCATGGGCGATCTCAGCGGCGCCGCGAATATTGGCGAGGCTGACCGGCTGACCGCCGCCGGCATTGTTCGTGATCGTCATCATCACACACGGCACGGCATCGCCGCGCTCACTCATCAACTTGGCGAGGGCGTCCAGGTCCATGTTCCCCTTGAAGGGATGGTCGAGGGAGGGGATCTTGCCCTCTGCGATGGGCAGGTCCAGTGCCTCGGCGCCCGCGGCTTCGATATTACCGCGCGTCGTGTCGAAATGCGTGTTTGACGGAATGACATGACCGGATTTGGCGATCAGCGAGAAGAGGAGGTGCTCCGCCGCGCGCCCTTGATGGGCGGGGATGATGTGCTTGAAGTCCATCAGATCCTTCACGGCCGCTTCGAACCGGTAGAAGCTCGGCGCGCCGGCATAGCTCTCATCGCCAGTCATCACCGCGCCCCATTGCGCCGCGCTCATGGCCGACGTGCCACTATCGGTCAGCAGGTCGATCAGCACGTCATCCGAATGCAGCTTGAACAGATTGTAGCCCGCATCTTTCAGCAGTCGTTCGCGCTCGTCTCGCGTGGTCATGCGGATCGGCTCGACCGATTTGATGCGGAAGGGTTCGATAATGGTCTTCATCTGTCAGCACTCCTGGCTCTGAATGTCCTGGGGGGTGCCGACAACGGCGCACACACAGGACTTATCCTGCGCCGCGGTTGCCTCGTCTTCGTGACGCGACCGCGCTCAGCGCCTGTTGTGAGATGGGTCGAATATCACGTAGCCAGCCCACCATGCAAGATGCCGCGCAGGGCGCTCGTCAGTCGTCAACCACGTCCGACAGGGCCTTGTCCATTGCCAGCAGGGCCACGCCGAAGAACAGCATGTTGATCCCGGCCAATATGCCGATGGCCCAGGCCGCTGTGCTGGGCAGGCCGATCAGGATCAGCGCGCCTGCGATGATGCCGGCAAGGCCTGCTACGATCAGCATGGTCTTGCTGTTGCCGCGCAGACGCGGGCTGTTGGAGGCGAGGGCAAGCTGGACCCCGCCCTGAACCAGGAAGGATACGCCCAGAATGATGGTGAAGGAGATGAGCCCGATCCACGGAAAGACGAGCAGGCTGATCCCGCCAGCAAGAAAGAGCAGGCCGAGCAGCAAATGCTGCGTGCGCCCTTCAAGGCTCGGTCGCCAGGCCCACCAGAGATGCGCCGCGCCCGCAAAGATGATCAGATAGGCGAGAATGAAATTGTAGGAGAGCCCGGCAACATACGGGAAGAGGATTGCCAGCGCCCCGAGGATAACAAAAACGATGCCTGCGATTTTCATGTGATCCGCTCCCGGTCAAATTCAGACCAAGCCAGCTTATCATGTCCTGCCATGCGCTTGTACCGGACTGTGCCGTATTGACTACGCGCGGCGCGCCTGCATGGGTGTCTCGCCCGGACGCAAGGTCAGCACTTCAACACCGGTTTTCGTCACAGCAACCGTATGCTCGAATTGGGCGGAGAGCTTTCCGTCATTTGTCACCACCGTCCACCCATCAGCCTCGGTCGAAACCTGGCGTGTGCCCAAATTGATCATGGGTTCAATGGTGAAGACCATGCCTTCGCGCAGCTTGAGGCCGGTGCCCGGCTTTCCGAAATTGAGAACCTGTGGATCCTCATGCATTTCGCGGCCAATGCCGTGCCCGCAATACTCCCGTACGACAGAACAGCCATTTTTCTTGGCATGGCGCTCAATCGCAAAACCGATATCGCCAAGGTGCGCGCCGGGACGTACCTGTCCAATGCCTTTCCACATGGCTGTCTCGGCGATCCGAACAATTCGCTTGGCGGCGGCTGAGACATTTCCGACCATGTACGTCTTGCTTGAATCCGCGATGAAGCCGTTCTTTTCGAGGGTGATATCAAGATTGATTATATCGCCATCCCGGATGATCTCATCCGAACTGGGCACGCCATGACACACGACATGATTGATTGAGCAGTTCAGGACGAATTTGAAGCCATACTGCCCTTTGCTTGCGGGGCGGGCGCCGAGGTCTTCGGTGATGAAGCGGTCGACCAGATCGTTGACCTGTAGCGTCGACATGCCAGCCAGGTCCTGCTGGTCCAGCATTTCGAAAACGGATGCCAGCAGTTTGCCAGAGATGCGCATCAGCGCGATCTCGCTCGGCGTCTTTACCATGTCAGGCGACCTTCAGGTCGGCCAAGGGCGCATCGGCCGCTTCGAGCTGCATCTTCACAATGTCATTGAAGGAGAGCGTTGGATTGGCTTCGGCGAGCCGGCCGATTTTAATCCAGAATTCGGCTTGCGCATTGATGGATCGACACATGACCCCGCTCGCCCGCCGGACTTCTTCATGCAGGTCATTGTCGATCTTCACGATACCCATGTTTGCCCTCGATATGAATTATATACATACCGTATACGTTTTGTATATTCATGCGACAAGCGAGCCTGGACGCTTTATCGGGGCGAGAGGCCTGCCGCTGCATAGATTGCGTCGATCACGGTCATGTTGCCGATCGCGTCGGCGCCACCGGTCAGCGGCACGGCGCGTCCGGCCATCACGTCCATGACATGGGCCAATTGGTGCTCATAGGTGATCATGCCGTCGGCCGTCTCGGTGCGTTCGTGGCCGCCTTGCCGGATGGTGATCTGGTGGCCGCGATGCGGGTGTACCGGGTTCAGCAAGGAGACACAGCCATCCTTGCAGACGATTTCGAGCCTGATATCGCGGTCCACATCTTCTGCCATACTGCATTCCACAATTGCTGACGCGCCGCTCGAAAAACCGAGATGTGCCTTGGTGCCGATATCAACACCGGGCCGGTCGCACTGCGCACTGGCCGACAGCACATCGGGTTCTGCGTCCGCAAGGTTGCGGATCATGTGGACCGAGTAGCAGCCCAGATCCATTAATGCGCCTCCACCGAGTTCCAGCGTATGGCGCAACTCGCCCTCGCGATACGGGATCGACACATTGAACACCGCCTCCATGGTCTTGATCGCGCCGAGGTCTCCGTTGCGGACAATTTCCAGCACGCGCAGGAAAGCCGGGTGGAAGCGATAATGAAACGCCTCGATCAGTGGCTTGCCGGCCCGGTTGGCGGCGTCGACCATGCGCGTGGCTTCGGCGGCGTTCATGGCGAAGGGCTTCTCGCACAACACCGCCTTGCCAGCTTCCAGCGCAGCGATGGTCAGATCGGCATGGCGGTGCGGGGGCAGGGCGTTGTAGATCAGGTCGACATCCTTGCGGCGCACCAGCGCGTCGTAATCGGTCTCAACATGCGCGATGCCGTGCGCTTCGGCATAGGTGCGCGCCTTGTCCGCGTCGCGCGCTGCTACGGCGACGATTTCGCAATCATCACGTTTTGCAGAGGGCTCGATGATGGCCTTGGGGCCAATCTTGGCGGCGCCGAGTATGCCGATACGGATCATGAAAACTCCTTGGGACGTACGGATGAGGGGTCAAAGGTAAATGATTTGGGGCGGTTTGTTTACCCGGCCCTAATGCATCTTAACGCTCTTGGTCGCATTTGCCTTGCACAGCAATGCGCCCGGTAACCAAGCGGTAAGCACAATGAGGGTTAATGATAATTCCGAAGCCGTTAATCCTAGGAGTGCCATCGCACATGTTGAACGATCTTACAGCACACCTCGCCCGGCATAATGGCCTCTCGGAGGACGCGTCCCGACAAGCCCTCGGCATTGTCCTGAACGCAGCAGAGCGTCAGGATTCCCCCTTCGCCACGGCTATGTTCAAGACCATTCCGGGCGCACGCGCCCTGTCGGCCCGCACAGGCAGCACGATCGGCGCCCCGGTTGGAGAGATTGCTCGCCTGATCGAACAGACGCCCGGCGGCAAGCGCATTGTCGCGCAATCCATGATTTCCGAACTCCACAAGCTGGGTTTGGACCACAAGGCCATCGGCCTGCTATTGCCGAGTATTTCCACTTACATGGACGAGCACCATGCCCTGGTCGGCTTTGGCCATCTGGGTGACCTCATCGGGTCGGACCTCGACGCGGTCGCAGCTGCGGCCCAAGCCGCCTGATCTGGCTCGAAAGACAAGCTTTGGATGAGCCGCCGCGAGGGCGGCTTTTTCATGCGCGAAACTTTTTTCGTTTTCTGCGGAACCAAGCCAACTGAAGAGCGTAAACCTTGTATCTTGCAGGCAGACACCCCCCTGACACTGTCAGTTGCCTCAAGACGTTCCCAATATGGGGCCAAGTCGGTTCTCCCTCTCTTCCCCCCAACCGGCTTGGCCCTTTTCTTTTGGAACGGGCCTGTCTATGTGCAAGGCCAGTGATTGAGGGCTTCCACCACATGCAAGACGTAACCACTCTGAAACCGGACGAACGACTGGCGCTGGACCTGATGGCGGCGATACGTGCCGATGCCGAAGCGATCTGCGCTCCCAATCCGGTGGAAATGGTTTCTGTCACGATCGACGTGTCCTCTGAGGCGGCTCAAGGCGCCGATGTCACGTTGGAGCCCAAGGTTGACCGGCAAACTCGCACGATCCTGTTCACCGGCGGCATGGCCCGCCAAGGTGACAAGCCCCTGATGAAAGCAACTGCGGTCTACCGGATTTTGCCAGAGACGTAGCGGCCCTGTCGCAGCGTTTGCCGACGCGTTCCCATATACCCAAACCTATCCAGACGGAGAGTTTTTATGACTACCACGCTTATCACCGGTGCAAATCGTGGGATCGGTCTGGAGCTTGTCCGCAAGTTTCTCGCTCAAGGTCATGACGTGATTGCCACGGCGCGCGACCCTGAGACCTCAAACGAACTGAACGCGACGGGCGCCAAAGTTTATCCGCTAGAAGTGACCGATGCAGCTTCGGTGGCGGCATTGAAGGAAGCGGTCGGCGACCAGCCCATCGACTATCTGATCAACAATGCCGGCATTGGCAGTTTCGCTGCGTTCAAGGATCTCGATTATGACGCGTTCGCCAACATGCTGGCGGTGAACACGATTGCGCCGATCCGAATGATCGATACGTTCCTGGACAATATTGCGGCCAGCGATGTGAAGATGGCGGCCAGCCTGTCCAGCATGATGGGATCCATCGAGAACACGCAGGCGTCTTTCGGACTGATTTATCGCACGTCCAAGGCGGGTCTGAACATGGCCCTGCGTGCCGCCGCGCCCGAACTTGCGGAGAAGGGGGTGACCCTGCTCGCGCTGCATCCGGGCTGGGTGAACACTGACATGGGTGGCAAGCAGGCGCCAGTCAATCCGGCTCAGAGTGCTGCTGGTCTCTACACGGTCATCACCACGGCAGGGCCATCAAGCGAGCTGCGCTTCCTGGACTTTGAAGGCAAGACCCATCCCTGGTAGCGACTAACCCTGCTGGGGCGCAAAGCCGCCGAAATCCTCTGGCAATTTTACATCCGTATCAGCGCGCAGCCGGGGCAGGGCTTCGGGATGCTCGGCCTGAAGCCATTCGATCATCTGCTCACGGATCAGGCAACGCAAGTCCCAGGCTTTCGGAGACGTGCTGGCCGAGGCGAGCCCGCGCACAGTTACAGAATTGCCCGAGGCTTCGGTAACCTGCAGATTCACCACGTCGCCATTCCAGAGCGGGGTGGACTTGCAGATCTCTTCCAGCTTCTCGCGCATCCGCGCGATGGGTGCGTGATAATCTACCGTCCAGTAGACGCTGCCGATGATGGAGGCGCTCTTGCGGGTCCAGTTCTGGAAAGGCGTCTCGATGAAATAGGAGAGCGGCACGACGAGGCGTCGCCAGTCCCAGATCTTGATGACAACATAGAAGAGGCCGATTTCCTCGATCCAGCCCCATTCACCTTCGACGACGACGGCGTCATCCAGCCGGATCGGCTGGGTGAAGGCGATCTGCAGTCCGGCGATCAGGTTGCTGAGTACGGGACGGGCCGCCAAGCCGATGGCGATGCCCGCGATTCCGGCCGATGCAAACAGGCTGACGCCAATCTGCTTCACGCCGGGAATGACGGTGAGCGCGGCGGCGAGGGTGACGATTCCGGCAATGACGATCCAGACGCGGCGCACGACATCCAGCCGCGTGGCCGATTTGCGCGCTTCCAGATTGTCTTCTGCATCGAGGTGCAGGCCAGCCAGACGGCGTTTGATCAAGGCATCGACAATGGTGCCGACCAGCCAGCCAAAGGCGATGATGAACAATACGCCTGAACTGATCCCTGCCATTCGCTCGAGCCGGTCGCCTGAGACAAAGCCGTCAGGGATGTACTGAGGTAGGTAGGGCGTCGCAAAGACCAGCGCCGCGCCGGCCAGCGCAAACAGAAGGGGCGGGCGAAAGCGCTTCAGCCAGCGCGTATTCCTGTGGGCAGTGATCTTCGTCCGGATACGCAGGTTCCCTTCCAGTCGCTCGACGGGACTACGTCTCAGCCTGAGAAAGGTTTCATCGATTCAGCAAGTCACGTGCCCGGAATAGGTCAAGCCATTGCTGGCTTGCGCGCGGTTCGGTCAGTGTTTGCTGAAGTTTGCGGCAAGGATTCCCGTACTATTTTATACGTTCGACCCGGAATGCGATGCCGCCATCCAGTTTCATCTTGTAGCTGCCGAAGGCCGCTTCATAGATCTGGGCTTCGGTCTGGCCATTATTGCGCAGCGCCTTGGAATCGGTTTGCCGCCAGATCTGTCCATTTTCCAGCGTGATCACCAGATTTCCACGATTGCCGCGCACGGCTTTCACAGGGAGCGTTATCTCCTTGAGGCTCTGGTCGTCAGATTTGCCGAGCGTCAGAGAGGGCAGGGACGGAATGGAGAAGCCGAAGGAATCCTGGCGGACCTGTTCGACTTCCTGTCGGGTCACGGTTGTGACGTCGCCCGCCGCTTCGGCGGCTTGCAGCCGTCCAACAGCCGCATCGTAACAGGCAAGGCGCTCTGCATCTTCGGCGACGGATGTGCAGGCATAGACGTCATCGGTTGAGACATCTTGTGCAGTGGCTGTTGCGCCAAGCGCAAAAATCATCCCTGCAATGCACCAAATTCGGGTCATTCCTGTTACCTCATGTGCGACTTCCAGCAGGAAGGCTTTGCAAAACCGTAATGGTCTGGCAGCAGTGTTGCAAATCGCGCGATCGCGGAAAAGACGTTGGAGACACAAAACCCATGAAGTTGAACGCCTTGATGACAACCGGCCTGGCTGCCGCACTTGCCCTGACACTGGCCGCCTGCGGGGGCAGTGGGGATTCCGCAGCCTCTGACGTGCCGACCCTGCGCCGGGGAATTTCGGCCAAGGTGGACACGCTGGACCCCAACAAATCATCCGCGCAGTGGGAGAACATTATCATTGGCGACATGATCATCGGCCTGACCACGGATGGCCCAGATGGCCGCCCGGTGCTGGGTATGGCCGACAGTTATGAAGTCAGTGAAGATGGTTTGGTCTGGACCTTCACTTTGGGTGATCATGTCTGGTCTGACGGCACGCCCGTCACTGCCGGCGACTTCGTCTACAGCCTGCGCCGCATCCAGAACCCGGAGACAGCTTCGCAATACGCGTCGCTCCTCTGGTTGATCAAGAATGCGCAAAAGGTGAGTTCACAGGAATTGCCGCCCGCAGAACTGGGCGTGAAAGCCATCGACGACAAGACGCTGGAAATCACTTTGGAATACCCGGCGCCTTATTTGCTTGGCTTGTTGAGCCATTACACGACCTATCCGTTGCCGAGTTGGGCCATCGAAGCGCACGGAGATGCGTGGATCCAGCCGGAAAATATTGTCGTCAACGGTCCTTACAAGCTGGTCTACTGGCGCACGGGTGACCAATTGGTCGCCGACAAGAACCCGACCGGATTTGGCGCGCCGGAGGCGTGTTTTGATCGGGTCGTGTATCTGGAACTGGAAGACCTGTCGGCCGTCGAGAACAAGATTTCCGCCGGCGAACTGGACATCAACAATGCCTTTGACGGGTCTCGCTATACCGAATTGGATGCGAAATTCCCCGGCTGGCTGCGCACGACACCTTCTCTCATCTCGACCTACTGGACATTCAACACCACCGTTGAGCCGTTCGACGATGTGCGCGTGCGCAAGGCCCTTTCAATGGCGCTCGACCGGGAGTTCATGGTTCGCAACGTGCTGACACAGGGCTATCTGCCAGCGTATTCCTTCGTGCCACCGGGCATCAATAATTACGATGTCAGTCGGCCATCCATGGATTGGAAGGACACCTCACGCGAAGATCGGCTTGCCGAGGCGCGCAGCCTGCTGGAAGCGGCAGGGTTCGGCCCGGGCAATCCGCTTGAGTTCGAATTCATTCACCGTTCGACGGACGACAATCCGAAGGTGGCGCCGGTCGCTCAGTCCAATTGGAGTGATATCGCCCCCTGGGTTAACCCGACCATCGTGAAACAGGATACAAAAGTGCTCTATTCGCGCTTGCGGACCGGAAACTTCTCGGTAGCGGATGCGGCATGGGTCGCGGATTTCGATGATCCGATCAACTTTCTTTACCTGCTCGATTCCAAAACGGGCCAGCAAAACTATGGCGACTATTCCAATCCGGAGTATGATGCGCTTCTGAGCCAATCGAACCAGCAGCTGGATCTGCAGATGCGGGCAGAAGTCTTCGCAGCCGCTGAAGAACTGATGCTCGAAGAATATCCGATTACGCCGATGTGGTTTCAGGTGACCAAGAACATGGTCGATCCGGAGCTGACCGGCTGGGAAGAAAATGCGAAGGATCAGCATCGCTCGCGCTTTCTGTGCCGGGAGGGGCTCAGCGCCGAGTAGCGGTAAACAGACGGGGGTCTCGAAATGGAACATGAAATGGAGGCCGCAGGTCTCGGGTCGGCAAGTGGCTTGTCGACCGGAGACCATCATCCGGTAAAGTCCGGTTTGCCTTGCGCAAATTGCGAGACCATCGTCGAGGACCGGTTCTGCACAACGTGCGGCCAATTGGCGTCTGACTTCCATCGCCCGGTCTGGGATCTGGTGGCGAGCAGTCTGGCGGACGTATTTGCGCTGGATGGCCGCTTGTGGCGGTCCTTGCCCATGTTGTTGTTCCGCCCTGGCCGGATGACCCGGAACTATCTGGATGGAAAGCGCGCACGCTATGTGCCGCCTTTCCGCATGTTCCTGATGGCGTCTGTGATCTTCTTCCTGACCCTGTTCACGCTCGGCGATCAGATGGGCTGGTACAATTCTCTCAAGATCGACCGCCTCCTGGAAAACGGGATCGATGTCGGGATAGGGGAGGATGGTGAGCCTCTTCCGGTGGTGACCGAAGAGGGGCTGGAGGAATTGCGCGCCCGGGCAGAAGACCCCGACCTGACGCCGGATGAGCGCGAGCTCATCCAGCTGGAATTGCTACAGGCGGAGCACGGCATCACATTTCAGCGTATCATGACGGATGACGGCCGCATCAATCGCGACGCGCTTTATGATGAGGTCACTTCAAGACTGGACGAGGATGCGACCCCCGCGGAGCGCGAGCAGGCATGGCGCGCCGCCGACCATGCGGCGACCGTGTACGAGAACCAGGATCGCTATGGCGCGCGCATTCGGGAATGGGCGCCGAGATTCAGTTTGATGTTCCTGCCTATCTTGGCCTTCATGCTGACGATTCTGTATGCGTGGCACCGCAGCCGGTACATCTATGACCATGTGATCACCGCGCTGCATGTGCAGACCTTCATCTATCTGACAGCGACCTTCTTAATTGTGCTCGCCGCTGTGAACGCAGCTTGGCTTGGCGAGCTTATCTTGGGTGGGGTGCTGGTCGGCATTGCGTATCTCTATCGCCAATTGCGCGTGACTTACGAGACGGGGCGATTCATGGCTGCCTTGCGAACCCTGATCCTGTTGTTCTCAATCCTGATCGTGGGCGTGACGCTGGGCATTTCCCTGGTCGTTGTCAGCTTCATGCTGGTCTGATCACGGCGAATTGCCTGAAATGCGATCAGGCGCAGGATGAAGCTCGGCTCGAATTCAGGTGGCCTGCCTGAAAAACAAGCATAGTGGAGGGCGCCGCAAAATCCGTTCGGGGCATTTTTTCGGATTTATCAGGCGTATCTGGAACAATATTGCCCCAAACCGACCAAAAAGGTGATGCGATTCTGTCACACTGGTGTCATTTTGCTTGTGAGCGCCGCTGCATCCAATTGACTATGCAGGGTGCCCAATCCTTACTGCCCGGTAAGACTTGGTCTAGGGGGCCAGGTTTGTCTGCATGATGTGGACACATTTTTTTGACAATCCTTTCGGAGGTTCAGGTGAGCGAACTTAACTTGAAGAAGCGCCTATTGGCGTCGTCGGTATTTGCCGGCGCTGCACTTGCTGCAGCTGCTGCGCTGCCAGCGTACGCCCAAGACGCAGATGAAGACGTAATTGCTGTAGCAGAGGCGGACGGGGAAGAAGCATCCGTACAACAGACCATCGTCGTCACGGGCTCGCTGATCCCGCAAAGCGGCAACCTGGTTGAGACCAGCCCGGTTACGTCCCTCGGCTCCGCCGACTTCGACGTGCGTGGTGTTGTCCGTGCGGAAGACATGATCAACGCCCTGCCACAGGCATTCGGTGCTCAGGGTTCCGCCCTCGCCAACGGCGCGACCGGTACGGCTTCGGTCAACCTTCGCGGCCTGGGTGCTTCCCGCACGCTGACGCTCTTGAACGGCCGCCGCCTGCCATACGGCTCGCTGAACACTGCTGCTCCGGACATCAACTTCATCCCAGCCGCAATGGTGAAGAAAGTTGACATCCTGACCGGTGGTGCGTCCGCAACCTACGGTTCTGACGCTGTTGCCGGTGTTGTGAACTTCGTGCTCGACACGGATTTCGAAGGTGTTCGTCTGGAAGGTAACTACTCCTTCTACCAGCACGACAACTCCAACAGCTACATCCAGGACATCCTGGGTGGCTTCGCAGCTGACAACCCTTCCCAGTTCACGGTTCCGGATGGCTCGACGTCTGATGGTGAGTCCGTTGACATCACGGCTGCCTTCGGTGGCAAGCTGGACAATGGCCGCGGTCACGTCATGGGCTTCGCCAGCTTCCAGAACACCAAGGAAGTTCTTCAGGCTAACCGCGACTATTCGCAGTGTGCCCTGTCCACCACCAATGGTGGTAACGACTTCACATGTGCCGGTTCGTCCACGAACCAGTTCACCAACATTCTGGACCTCGGCTCCAACCTGCCGACCGGTCTCTGGGCACGTGTTGACCCAACGACCGACGAGTTCGTTGCACGTAACTTCACTTCCGATACGTTCAACTACAACCCGTATAACCACTTCCAGCGCCCGAACGAGCGTTACTCGTTCGGTACGTTCGCGAACTATGACATCAACCCATATGTGAACGCGTATGGCGAATTCATGTTCATGGACAACCAGACCAATTCCCAGATCGCGCCATCCGGTGTGTTCGGCTACGGTGTGGCTGGTGAGAACGGCGGCATCAACTGTGATAACCCGTTCCTCAGCGCCCAACAGGTTGACTTCATCTGTACGGACCGTGGTGCGTCTGGCTCTGATATTGCTGGACTCGGCGACGTCCTGTTCCTTCGCCGGAACGTCGAAGGCGGTAACCGCAACAACGACATTCGTCACACCACATATCGTGGCGTAATTGGTCTTCAGGGCACCATTGGCGACTCGCCATGGGGTTATGACATCTCCGCTGTGTACGCCAACGTCCACCGCGCCGAAGTCTACAATAACGACCTCTCGATCTCCAAAATGTCCAAAGCGCTCTACGCTGTTGATGACGGAACAGGCAACATTGTCTGTGCGGTCAACGCCGACGCCGATCCGAACAATGACGACGCAGCTTGTGCTCCGTACGACATTTTCTCCGGTGCAGGTCCAAGCGATGCCGCACTGGCATACGTCGTCAACCCGCTGTTCCGCGATGGTGACGTCAAGCAGACCGTTGTGACCGCCAAAACCTTCGCAGACCTCGCCGACTATGGCGTCGTGTCTCCGATGGCCGAAGAAGGCATCAAGGTTGCGTTCGGTGTGGAATATCGCCGTGACAGCCTGAACTCGCGTCCAGACTCCAACTTCCAGTCCGGTGACGGCGCTGGTCAGGGTGGACCTACGAACCCAATCGCCGGTTCGCAGGAAGTCTATGACTACTTCGCAGAGGTCAACGCACCACTGATCGAAGGTTATGAGGGGGTTGAGTCCCTGGGTGTCGATCTTGCTTATCGCCGGTCGAACTATGACTCCGTGTCTTCCGACGCCTACAAGGTTGGTCTGGAATATGCTCCGGTTGAAGACATCCGCTTCCGCGGGTCCTTCCAGCGCGCTGTTCGTGCTGCCAACATCTTCGAGCTCTTCTCGACACAGTCCATCGGCCTGTTCGACCTGACTCAAGGTTCAAACGGCATCTACGATCCATGTGCTGGCACGACGCCAACGGCAACGGCTGCACAGTGTGCAAACACTGGCGTGACCGCTGCTCAGTACGGCAATATCGCGGATAACCCAGCTGGCCAGTTCAACACGCTGACCGGTGGTAACCCTGATCTGACACCGGAAACGGCTGATACGTACACGATTGGTTTCGTGGCCACGCCGTCGATGATCCCGGGTCTGACAGTTTCCCTCGACTACTTCGACATCACTGTTGAAGACCTCGTGGGTACGGTTCCACAGGAACTGGCACTCGATACCTGCCTTGAAACCGGCGACACGTTCTTCTGTTCGCTCGTCAATCGCGGCAATGGCGGCACACTGTGGGCGGGTCAGACCGGCTACATCGTTGCAACCAACATCAACACCGGTTCGCTTTCGACCTCCGGCTTCGACCTTCTGGCCAGCTACGCTCTGGACCTGGATGCTCGCGGCGGAATCGACTTCGACTATGTCGGTACGATGCTTGAATCTCTCGAGACCAAGCCACTGCCGAACTCCACCGGCGCTGATATCTTCGACTGTGTCGGCTACTACGGCGGCAGCTGTGCCTCCGGTGGTGGTACGGAAGTTGCCAACGGTGCTTCGCCAGAATACCGCCACAAGGCTTCCATGACCTGGGCTGATGCCGAAGGCTTGTTCAGTGTCACCGGTACGTGGCGCCACTTCTCGGAAGTCGAAATCTCAGGTGGTGACGATGGCACCATCAACGGTGTTCTGGATGCCCAGAACTACTTCGATCTTTCCGGTTCCTGGAACGCGACGGACTACATGTCCCTGCGTCTCGGCGTGAACAACGTCCTGGACGAAGATCCACCGCTTTCCTCGGTTGTCGGTACGGCGCCGGGTAACGGTAACACCTACCCACAAGTGTACGACGCTCTTGGTCGCTACATCTTCATGGGTGCGACGTTCGACTTCTAAGTCTGACGACGTAACAGAAACAGGAACGGCGGCTCTTCGGAGCCGCCGTTTTTGTTTTTAACGGGTGCGGTATCAGCGCTTAGCGTTTCACCCGAACCGGGCTAAGGGCTGTTTTGTCTGGCTGCGCAGAAAGAGGCGTGCGGTCAGGCGCCCGCGTGCCAACGTGCATAGATGGCTGTCGGCAAGAGCCGGTCTGAACCTTGCTGGGGCAGGGCCATCTCGCCGGTCTCCATCACACCGCCCAGCGGGGAGAGCCGGTCAGCCAGCGCCTGTGACAGGGCCAGATAAGACAGACGCACGGCATAGGCCGTCAGGATCACAAACAGGGGCCGGTCACTGAGCAGCTGCTTCACGACGTCCAGCAATTCGGGCAAGTTTTCCTCGAACCGCCAGGTTTCATTCTTCGGGCCGCGTCCGAATTTCGGCGGGTCCAGGATGATGGCGTCATATTCGTTGCCACGCCGGACCTCGCGGGCGGTAAACTTCATGGCGTCATCGGCGATCCAGCGAATGGACCGATCCTGCAGGCCACTCATCGCCTGATTATCCTTGCCATAGCCGTTTGATTTCGGGCTGGCATCCAGATGGACCACTTCGGCGCCCGCGGCTGCGCAGGCGAGCGACATCATGCCGGTATAGCCGAACAGGTTGAGCACCTTGATCGGACGGCCGGCTGCGCGGATCTTCTCCTGCGCGAAGCGCCAGTGAACCGAATGTTCCTGGAACACGCCCATATGCCGGAAGGCAGCACGGCGCGCCTCGAAGGTCAGGCCATTCCATTGCATCGGCCAGCTGTCGAGCGCCTTGGGAGACAGCACTTCCCAATTGCCCGCGCCGTCATCATCTTGCGACTTCGCAGAAAACTGCGCATCGGCGCGCCAACTTTCCAAGGGGCGGGCTGGCTCCCAGAAAGCTTGGGGATCGGGCCGGATGACGGTCTGGCTGCCGAAGCGCTCAAGCTTCTGCAAGTGGCCACTGTCGAGCAGGGCGTAGTCTTTCCAGTCGTCGGCGATCAGGAGGCGGGTTTCGGTCTTCATTTGAAATCCCTCTGGCGCCACGCTTCATAGGTCATGATGGCGGTGGCCTGGGCGAGATTGAGGCTGTCGGCGCCGCCCCGCATCGGGATCAGGCAGAGCTGGTCGCAGGCGGCTTCGGCTTCGGGCGGCAGGCCGGATTGCTCATTGCCCATGATGATGACCGCGCCGGAGGTGAAATCGGTGCGGTCATGGCGGGCCGTGCCATTGACCGACGCGGCGCTCATGGTCAGGCCAAGCCCTTTGCGCCAGGCGTTGAACTGGTCGAACGAGGCGGCCGCAAAGGGCATGTCGAAGATCGAGCCCATGGAGGCGCGCACGGCCTCGAAACTGTAAGGGTCACAACAGGTTTCGATCAGGATCACGCCGGAAATGCCAGCGCAGTCGGCCGTGCGCAGGATCGTGCCCAAATTGCCGGGGTCACGCACTTCATAAAGGGCGACAAACAGGCCATTGCTGTCTTGCGGCAGGGCATCAAGGCCGAGATGGCGCTGGTGGAACGCCGCGACCACGCTCTGCGCATTGTCCTTGTGGGTGATACGCGACATCAGTTTGTCGGCGGCCAGCACGACCCGCGTGCCGGAAGTCTCTGCCTGACGGATCAATTCCGCGAGGTGTGGCCGATCTGCCATGCTTGCCGCGACAATCAGCGAGTCCGCCTTCCAACCGTTTGCAAGCCCCTGGCCGATCAGGCGCGCGCCTTCTGCGAGAAACAGGCCTGTTTCGGCGCGGCCTTTCTTTCTTTCAAGACTTTTCAAGGACTTGATGAGCGGGTTTGATGCGCTGCTGATCGTCTCAATCTGGCGGGTCATGCTGGGGATTCGGCGTCTCTGACTCTGCGGGGTAACTCTTGCGAGGACATGCTGAATAGGGCATCCCTGATTATCAGGGGATTAGCAATGGAGGAGGTCGCGGGGCCTCTATGAGACTGCTCGACTACCTTTTTGGATTTGTGGCCCTTGTTGGCTTGATCTGCACGGGCTGGTGGGCCGTGTACCAGTCAGCGAACACGCCTGTAAACCTCCAAGCGCGGCTGGAGGCCAACGCCAATGCGGCGCTGGCCGAGCAGGGCTTTGACTGGGCAGGCGTGCGCATGCATGGCCAACGCGCCGAGTTGACCGGCAAAGCCCCCTCCATGGATGCCATAGAAGCAGCAGCTGAAACCGTGCTGACATCCAGCGGGTCAGGCGGGATCATCCTTGGCGGAGTGACCATGGTCGAGAGTGGGGTGGGCACTGCGCCGCCGGTGACCCCCTATGTCTGGCGCGCCATCAAGACTGGTGCAGGCGACTATATCCTGATGGGATATGTTCCCTCGCGTACCATTCGCGCTGACCTTCTGGCCTATGCCGGTTCGCATGCTGGCGATGGCGCGGTTGAAGACCGTATGCAGCTGGCCAATGGCGCGCCAGCCGCTTACTGGCAGGGCATGGCCCGGCTCGCATTGGACAGCCTGGCTGAACTCGATACAGGCGAAGCCCGCCTGCATGACACGCGCGTCCGGTTGCGCGGGGTGTCTATGGAGACTGCGACCCGCGCGCGGGTTTCGGCCGACATCGCCAATGTGACCGCCCCGTTCCGGGGGGAGCCTTTCCTGCGCGGCCCGGCCTTGTGGAGCGCGGCGCATGGCGACGGCGAACTGGTGCTGTCCGGCAAGGTCGCCAGCGAAGCCGAGCGCGAGGAAATCCTGACGATCGCCAAGCAATATTATGCGCGCACCGTACGTGACGAGATGGAGGTCGCTGGCGAGCCTCATCCGGGCTGGCTGAACGGCGTGCGCGTGGGCTTGCCGCATTTTGCCAAGTTCCGGTCCGGCGAAATGGCGTTCGAGCCAGAGGAAACCGGTCTCAGTTTCGAGGGCGAGGCGTCAGGGTCCACGATTGCCTACCTCCAGCAGGATATGGCCAATCTTGGCGGCCCTTATCCTGTCACAGTCTTCGCCGATACGGTGCAGGTAGATGTGGACGAGATTCGCGACATCGACTTTCAGGCAGACCCGGTTGCGGCCTGCCAGCAGGCCTTTGACGCGGTGATGGAGACCAACAAGGTGTATTTCGAGACCGGCCTGGCAAACATTAGCCGTCAAAGCGGCCTGACGCTGGACAAGGTCATGACCGTATCTGAGCGGTGTGCGCGAGATCTGGTGTTTGAAGTGGGCGGCCATACCGACTCCACGGGCGAGCGGGAGGCAAACATTGCCCTCAGCGAGGCACGGGCGCTGGCTGTGCGGGATTATATGGTTTCGGCCGGATTTTCTCCTGCGCGGCTGACTGTAATTGGGTATGGTCCCGACGAGGCTGTGCAGAGTAATGACACAGAAGACGGTCGGGCGAAGAATCGCCGGATTGGGTTCAAGGTTCGAGAACGGAGCGAATGATGGCGTGGCTATTGGCACATATGTGGGCGGCGCTGGCAGGGGTTGCCGTATTCGGTTTGCTGCTGGGTTGGTCCATTCGCGGCATGATGCTGGTTGGAAAAATGCGGCGCGCAATGGTCGAGCGCGATGTTACCCAGACCGAACTCGAACAGGCCAAGGAAGAGATTGAAAGCCTGTATGCGGCCCAGCGTGGTCAGCCGGTGGGCAATACGAATGCGCGTGAGGCTCAGGCCGAGCAGAATGTGAAATTCCAGCGCATGAGTGATGAATTGAGCCGCGCCAAGAGCGAGCTGGAAGCGCTGAAGGCGAAAGCCGACGAGGCGCTGGTGAGCGGCGCAAAGGCTGCGGGTGCGGCAGGAGCTGGCGCTGTGGGCACGCTTGCTGCTGTTGGCGGCGCGACCGATCCGAACCCGGCGCTGGTCTGGCGCAACCGCCACCTCGAAAGCCGTGTACGCCACCTGGAAGCCATGATCGGCGAGGGGGGCAGCGAAGCCGCTGGTGCATCCCCTGCGGAGGCGGCACCTGTTGCGCCTGCCGCGATGGCGACTGGCGAGACCAGCGACGCCGATGCGGCCAAGGCAGAATGGCAAAAGAATTTCCTGAAGCAGCGCGTCGAAGCACTGGAAGATGAACTCGCCAAGGTGAAAGCCCCGGCAGCTACGCCAAGCGGGCGTAACGGCAATGGTGAGGCGGAAGAAGAACTGGCCCGCCTGCGCTGGCGCAATCGTTTTCTGGAAGGCCGCCTTGCCTATTTCGAAGGCGACCAAGACGCCGAGGAAGAGGGCATTGAGGCCGACGCGGTTGCCGAAGCGGCCATCACGCCGGAGCCTCTTCCGGACTTGCCGGAGACCGAGCCCGAAATTGAACTGGAATCCGTGCCGGACTTTGATGGCGAAGCTGAAAACGAGCCGGAGGTTGAGCTTGCCGAGCCTGAAGCCGAGCCAAGTGACGAAGCCGACTTTGCCGAAGAACTCGCGGAAGATGCCGAAGATGACATCGAAGAGGCGATTGAGTTTGAGGCTGAACAGGAGCCGGAAGCGCCAGCCGAGCTGGCCGCTGATCCTGACGCTGAACCGGATGTACCTGCTTTCGAGATTGTTGACCGGTTCGCCGATGAGGCGCCTGCTGAGGCAGAGACAGAGTTCGACGATACAGAACTGACGCCCGTCGAGGACGAACTGGCTGAAGACTATGCAGAGACTGCCGAGGTCGATGCAGATGATGAAGTGCCCGCCGACGGGTCAGAAGAAGAGACCGATATCGACCGCGCAGATGAGGCCAGCCGGGCTATCCTGGCAGCGCTCGAACTGACCGATGAGGAAGACGAAGCGTCAGACAACGCCGCCGAACTGGGCGTGGCCGAGAGTGAGTCCGAGCCCGAAGACGAGGCGGATTTCGTCGAAGCGGACACGGAAGAGGCGGATGACGACTCCGGGTCCGACGAGACCGCAGAAGAGGGGCCCGCAGGCGTACAGCCGATGGCGCTCGACAAGCCCGTTGCCAACACGCCGGATGATTTGACCATCATTGGCGGTGTGGGGCCGAAGATTCAGGAAGTGCTGAACAGTATGGGCATCTGGCACTATGACCAGATCGCTGCCTGGACGCCTGAAAACGTCACATGGGTGGATCATGAGCTCAATTTCTCTGGTCGGATCACACGTGAGGGCTGGGTGCAGCAAGCGGCGATCCTGGCAGGCGACACGGTGGACGAGGACGCCTAGGCAACCGCCCATTCAGGGCCTATTCAGCCGTAATCGTTCAAGTTGGGAACCAATCGTGCAGGGGTGCGATTGCTTTTTGAGGGTGCAGGGGTAACCTCTGGCTCGAGGCGATAGGGAGAATGAGATGGCCGATCTAGTTGAATTTGATAGCGAAGTTCTGGCCGGCGCACCGCAGGTGCGCCTGTCGCGCCGCGCGCTGATTACCGGTATTGCCGCAGGCACCGTGTTTCCCTTCATTTCCAGCTGCACCACAAACCCGGCGACCGGATCCAGCCAGCTGATCCTGTTCGGGGAAGAGCAGGTGGCCAGCATGGCTGCAACGGCCTGGACCGACATGAAATCGCAGACGCCCGTTGTCTCGAACTCGCGCCTGAAAAACCAGGTGCTGAGCGTCTGGGAGCGTACGTCTGATGGCGCAGTGAAGGCGGGTCATATCGACCCGAACGCCAATTGGGACGTGGCGGTGTTCGACACCGATGACGTCAACGCGTTCGTGATGCCTGGCAACCGCGTCGGCATTTATCGCGGCATTACCGAACTCACCGAGAATGACGACCAGCTGTCGTCCGTGCTGGGCCATGAGACCGGCCACGTGGTCGGCCGCCATGCTGCAGAGCGCCTGTCGGTCTCGACCGCAGCGCAAGTTGGCCTGATGGCGGGTCAGATCGCCGTCGCGCAGTCAGAAGAGCTCAGCAAGTATGGCACGGCCATCGGCGCTCTCGGTGGCGCGGCCATGCAATTCGGCGTGATCCTGCCCTATAGCCGCCGACATGAGCTGGAGGCTGACAAGCTGGGCGTCGATTACATGCACAATGCCGGTTATGACACCCGCGAATCCGTGCGCTTGTGGGAATTGATGGCCGCGCAGTCGGAAGGCCAGCGCCCGGCCGAGTTCATGTCCACCCACCCGGATCCACTGCGCCGGGCCGAAGAGCTGAAGCGTTATATCAATGCGCGGGGTTATGCGCTGATGTAGTCGGCCGGCTGACCAGAATTTCGAGAGCCCGGTTGCCCTGTGCTGCCGGGCTTTTGCGTGTTTTAAACAGTCGCGGGTGGAGACGCGCGGTTGTATTGGTGGAAATACCCGTTATATGGGGAATTCGACTTTTCGCCGGACGATCAGGCATTGAGTGAACGGGCTTGCCCTGCCACTCCTTCAGAGACCTCCCATACAAAATTCGTGTTCCCGCGGACCCGCATGTTGCAGGACCGCATCTAATCAGGAGTGTTTCATGACAAGTGGCACCGTAAAATTCTACAACGACCAAAAAGGCTTCGGCTTCATCCAGCCGGACGATGGCGGCACCGACGTGTTCGTGCACGCCACGGCGCTTGAGCGCGCTGGCATGCGTGCCCTGTCCGAAGGCCAGAAGGTTTCCTTCACGACCGCCGTTGACAAGCGCAGCGGCAAGACCGCCGTCGACACGATCACCGCTGAATAGTCCGTCAGGACTTTTTCAGTTGTATCAGATTGGCCGTCTCCGAAAGGAGGCGGCCTTTTTGTTTGGGGATTTGCCCGGCGACCATCTGCCCGATCCCCTTGACCCCATAGGGCATTTCAGCCATACGCCCCACTTCCGTGGGAGGCCGTTAGCCCGGCCAGACCACGAACCTCCAAAGTAACCGGGCGGATCGAAAGACCACCGCCCCATCTGAAACGTTCGAGAGGACAATATGGCTAAGAAACTCCTGGGGCACCTCAAGCTCCAGATTCCTGCCGGCCAAGCCAACCCGTCGCCGCCTGTCGGCCCGGCGCTCGGTCAGCGCGGAATCAACAT